>Ga0194055_10000042_pt1 | contig 83234 bp, 71 predicted proteins | sample SepL449m_MetaG_FD_155482 | JGI IMG/M metagenome (GOLD analysis project Ga0194055, IMG submission 155482) | Anoxic zone freshwater microbial communities from boreal shield lake in IISD Experimental Lakes Area, Ontario, Canada - Sep2016-L442-9m | ecosystem: Environmental > Aquatic > Freshwater >... | reverse complement strand
TTTGGCTGGTCAAACAATCCCTAACGCGGTCACGGTCAAGCTTGGTTCGGCGCCATACGTTGGAGTCATCTCGGTGTTGAACTATGCCGGCACGACCAACGCCATCATCGACATCGCCGGCTACTACCGCTAAGTCACTGTCTCGTTATCTTCGAGCCCATGACACCTTTGTTGGCTTTCGCATGGGTACTATGGCATCCGCGGGCGGAGCCGCACCGATGATCCTGCTTGGCCCGGGATCGATAGTGACTTGGAGTTCTTCCGTTGTTGATGACTTCCCCGCTCCGCCGAATTACGACGTGGCGTGCCCGTGTCGTGTCAATGGCGTTATGCATGACGTTGAGCGCGCTGGTGGTCGGTATGTCGCCGACAGCATCGGGAGCAGCGCCGAGCACACCCCAAGTCGCACCTGACGATTGGACCGGCGGTACTTCGTGGGTGCCGGGGACTCAATCGTCTGTGACCGGCTCGCTTGCAGCTCGTTCGCTAAATGTGCCTGAGGCCGCGGTGTACACCTTTGGCAAAGGCCCTCTTGACGACACGCTGTATTGGGCAAATCAGCGTTCAGGTTCCGCTTGTGGCCTCACTACAAACCAGCTTGCGTCGATCATGTTGGCACCGACCTATCCCGAGACCGGGGCATCTGGTCTCGCCGCGCCTTCGCCGATGACTTTGTCTCGGTACGACACCAGCGCGGGTCTGTATGCATTTGGATCCAAGTCGACGGTGTACCCGAAAGCCTTTTGGCATCCTGGCGTTGGTGCATGGGCATTTGATTCGGCTGGCGGTTGGAAGCTCAGCGGTGCGCAAGCGATGAGCACCGACTCCGCGGCACAGCAAGCGGCAACCACAATTGCCTCGCGATGGTGTACATCGACGGGAACGGACGCTGAGCGTCGAGCCTCAGTATGGGGTATGTGGTTTGGTTGCAACAGCGGTGTTTGCGAAACGATCTATAACGCGATTTACGATCCGACGACGCTGCATGTGAATGTCGACCCAACAGTTAGTCGCGGCGGTGGCACGACTGTCCGAAACTGCACGGTGCCGGGACTCGGCACCGTCACATGCACTTATGTTGATCCCGCACTTGCCGAGGGTTCAGTTGGGTGGCGGATACCGATTTGGGGGCCATCACCGGTTTCTGCTCCGTATTACAACTTCATCAGTGGTTCGACCGAATATCGAGTTTGGCTGCGCGAGGACTCGGGATATGGCGTCACGATCAGCGCCTCGAAGCCAGTGACTGCGAATGCACGCACCGCGTTGTCATGGACGCAGGGCGACAGCCTGTGTGATCTGAGTACCTACCGCGGAGCGTGCGTTGCTTATACCGGTGTGTATCTGCGCAATTCTCAAACAGGCGGTGTGGCTGACGTTAGTTACCACTTCGTCGTTCCTTCCGGCGGCCGTACCCTGATGTGTGATATCGACGGAAATGGTTCCCAGACTCCGACCAAAGTCGTGAACGGGATCTGGTACGTGACCGATTCCACCTCTGGTGGACCAGCAACGCGGATCTTCGCGTTCGGAAATGGTTCTGATATTCCCGTTTGCGGCGACTGGAACGGCGATCGAATTGATACCCCGGGAATCGTTCGGGCGGGTAGATGGTATTTGACCAATACCTTGGGAAGTCCAACTGCAGAACTTGCGTTTGGCTACGGCGATTCAGCCGATGTGCCGGTGGTCGGCGACTGGAACGGCGATGGGACCGACACGCCAGGGATCGTGCGTCGCGGAACCTGGTACCTCGCAAATTCGATTGGAAAAATTTCAGCTGACTTGGTGTTCGGTTATGGAAGTCCAACTGACGTTGCAGTCATCGGAGATTGGAACAACGACGGCATTGACACCCCAGGGGTCAAACGCGGAAACATCTGGTATTTGGTGAACAGCGTGACCAAGGGCACCGCTGATTACTCATTCGCATTCGGCGATGTCGCCGATAAACCGATCACTGGTCGCTGGGTAATTGGCGCGGGTTCTACGGTTGGCATTGTTCGGGAATTTGCGGGCTAACGATTGAGAACGTTTCCGATCGCTACAGCGTCGGGCGTGAGATGCCAACCGAACTCGTAGCGCCGGCGCGCCACCGGCCAGTGAGTGGAATGTCACTAGGTTCGCCATAGGTCATCGTTATGTCGGCAAATGGAGCTCCGAGGGTATTGGTGAGATACCACACTGCTCCTCGTTTTACCCCTACCGAGTCGTGGCCGGTGCGTGTCCATTCGCCGATGACTCCGATGTCGCTGGGATTTCCATAGGCAAACGATTGGTCGGCCCTCGGTACACCCGAGGTGTTGGAGAGATACCACATTGCCCCACGTTTGACGGCCGGAGTATCGGTGCCATCGCCGTTCCAATCACCTACGAGAGGAGCATCGAATCGATCGCCGTAACTGAACGATCGATCCGCGAAACCTGAACCCAAGGTATTGCTTAGAAACCAGGTCAACGCAGCTCCTCGGCGAACTACCCCTGGGCGGTCGCTGCCGGTGCCATTCCAATCGCCACAAACGGGAATATCGCCGGGATCACCAAAGGCAAAATCAATTTCAGGGATGCCGCCGGTGGTCGAGTTCGTGAGGTACCAGGTGCCGTTGACAAAAACACCGGGCGTGTCGGTGCCATCGCCGTTCCAATCACACATCAAGAGGGTGCCACCGGCCGATGCAGAGAACACGTAGTCGGTATTTGCTACACCGGTCGTGGTCGAATTGCGAAGATAGATGTGGGGTCGACCAGATGGACTGCCGCTTAACGCAGCAAGGCGAGCGAGACTGCAGCAATACCGACTGATGTCGACGTTGCCGACGATTCCAGGGATTGCTCCAGTCGAGGTGTATTGCCAAAAACTCCAAGCGGTCCATCCGCCCGGTAAGGGAAGTGGATCGGGGTTGTTGTTCCAGCGGGCGATCCACAACGGATACGTATTGAGTGCGGTGGTGTTGGCCATCGCGCTGTACCAAAACGACGGTCCTGAGTAGATCATCGGCTGTCGACCTGTGAGATTTTGAACTGCCGTGAGCCAAGTTGTTGTCCACGCGATCAGGTCAGTGGGAGCGAGATCTCCCGTGACTTCGAGATCGAGCACTGGAGGTAGGTCAAGCGCATTGTTCATGGCTCCGGTGACGGAAACGAAGTGGCGAGCTTGATCGACCGCCGTCGACAACGGCAGTGCAGGTCGCGCAAAGTGATACGCACCGCGATATAGCCCGTTGTTGCCCGCACCAGCAAAGTCGCGGGCGAAATTTGGGTTGGTATACGGGATGGTCCCGCCGTTTAAACCTTCGGTTGCTTTGACAAACGTAAACGAGACTCCGGATGCAGCGACTGCGGCCCAATCAATGTTGCCGCCGGTATGTTGCCAGCCAGAAACATCGGGGCCTATCAAGAAGCCGGAGCTTGCGACATCGTTGGCAACGACCGATGAGGGAGACAATGGCTGAGTTGAAGCATTGGCGGCGGAAGCGGATGGCAACGTCCCAAAGGCGGCAGAAAAGACGATGATCGCCACCGCCGCTGGGGCGAACAATCGTGGACCCAAGCGGTTGATAATTGAATGCCGGGGGGAAGGTATTTCCATTACATCGGGTCCAATCGAACGGGCCAGCCGATGCACTAGGAGGCGATGGCATCGGCAGCAGTGGTAGACACCCTGCCATGAAAGGTCTCATTTTGTCAGGCGGTGCCGGAACTCGGCTTCGGCCCATTACCCATACCAGCGCCAAGCAATTGGTCCCAGTGGCCAACAAGCCGATTCTGTTTTATGGGATCGAGGACATGGTTGAAGCCGGTATCACCGAAATCGGAATCATCGTGGGTGATACCCAAGCTGAGATCATGGCGGCAGTGGGTGACGGTTCCGCGTGGGGAGTGGACGTGACCTATATCCCGCAAGATGCGCCCCTGGGTCTTGCTCATTGCGTGCTCATCGCGAGCGATTTCCTAGATGGTGACGATTTCGTGATGTATCTGGGCGACAACATGCTCCAGCAAGGATTAGTCGGCTTCATCGACGAATTTGTGCAAGATCAACAGCGAAGTGCTGAGCCGACGCTCGCTGGAGCAGAAGCACCACCATCGGCGCAGATACTGCTGTGTCATGTTCCCGACCCGCAACGATTTGGAGTGGCCGAAGTCGACGTCAACGGTGAGGTTGTGCGACTGGTCGAAAAACCCGAGCACCCACCTTCGGACCTCGCGCTTGTTGGCGTCTACCTGTTTACCTCAACCATTTTTGATGCTGTGTCAGCGATCCAACCGTCGCCGCGTGGTGAACTCGAAATTACTGATGCAATTCAGTGGCTCATCGACCGGGGCGACCGAGTTCGTCACGAAGTTGTCGAAGGCTGGTGGCTCGATACGGGAAAGAAAGATCCATTGCTCGAGAGCAACCGTCGAGTGCTCGACACACTGGAGCCTCGTAACGATGGTTCGGTCGATGCCGACTCTCAGATTGATGGCCGAGTGGTCATTGAACAAGGCGCAATCATTATCGGTTCGATGGTGCGCGGTCCGGCGATCATTGGATCAAATACCCGGGTGGTGAACAGTTACATCGGGCCCTTTACTGCAGTTGCAAATGACTGCGAGATTATTGATTCGGAAATCGAACACTCAGTGGTGCTTGAACACAGCCAAATCAACTCAGTACCGCGTCTGACTGATTCACTCATTGGGAAATTTGTTGAGGTTGGCCGCTCACATGTTCGGCCACGTGCGACTCGGCTCATGGTTGGCGATCACTGCAGCATTGATCTCGAATAGCGACTCAGTGAGCTTCGGCTAGCTTCGATACCCATGGAATCCATTACCGAATCCGACATCATTGCCGGCGTTTTTATTGCTGATCCCTCGATCCACGGCGACGAGCGCGGTTACTTCGTCGAGACCTACCGGCGCGAGTGGTTTCCGCAAGGGCGAGAGATGGTGCAGGGCAATCGCGGAGACCGTCAAGCCGGCGCGATTGTCGGCCTTCATTATCATCTCCATCAAGCCGATTTTTGGTATGTCCCCTATGGGACGGCCCGAGTCGTGCTCCATGACTTGCGAACGGGTTCACCCACGGACCGTGCAACGTTATCTATCGATCTTGGGCGGCAGCCTGATGGTAGCCACAGTCACCGAGGTATCTTCATCCCGCCGGGAGTCGCTCATGGGTTTGCCGCGCTGACGGACATGACGATCACCTATCTCGTCGATAGTTATTACAACCCGGCCGATGAACTTGGCGTGAAGTGGGATGACCCTGCCGTCGTTGCCGATTGGGGACTCACCGACCCGATTTTGTCTCAACGCGATCAGCAAAACCCGGGCCGGGACAATCTTGATCCCCAGTGGCAACCGCATTATCAGTTGCGGCCCTGACCTACTGAATAGGCAGTCCCACCGTCGCGGCGCGTTGCCGTTCTGATGCGGTCGATTCGTCTTCTGTCGCCGATTCGTGATCTGCAGTCGGCGTGCGAATGGCCAAGTAATACAGCCACCCAAAAAGCGCAGCGATAGCGACGATGTAAAAAAGCACGAACACCGTCGGACTTGCTGCCGGCGGACTCCATTGCGGTCGCGAAAAGATCCACCATTCGGCAGTCGCGCCCGAGACATAGCGACGCATGGCTTGGGCGAACGCGGCGATTTGAGCGAAGGCCACTAGCGGCATGAGTAGCCAAAGAAAACGTCTTGGCGCCAACCGACCCTTGAGTGCTTCGGAGAGGCCTAGCCCAGCAACAAGCGGCAGGCCAACAGTGAACGGCAACAGGTACCGACCTTGCAAGTATGGCCAGCGGACTGTTCCGAGCAGCAGGGGGATCGTAACGATTGCCAACGTCATGCCGAGCAGCGCAAGGCTGACCCTTCGCCCAGAAAATCCAATTGCACTGATGACCAAGAACCCGGTGCTCACTACAAAGATGAAGAGCACGGGGAAGGGTAAATTCACGTCGAGCCAGCCGAGAATTCCCCCTTGAATCTGTTGGGCTAACCACGACGCGTCAGCTACTGCACGCCAAAAGTCTCCACCAGTGGAGCCAACTTGGCCGGCTACTGAACTTCCCGTTTCGGCTCCCGCTATGAGTAGCTGTATCCCGGCGCACACGGCGCAGGCAACGGCCCAGGCCCACAATGGTCGAGCGCGAAGTAGCAGTCGCCATCGATCACGAGGGATGAGCACTGCGATGGTCGCGATGACGAGAACGGCCCAAAAAACTGCATCGCGACGCAATAAAAGAAAGAGGCACAACGGAAATCCAAATCGCGCTGCAGCCCATCCGATGCGGTCAAGCTTTTTCGAACGTGCCAAGAACATGCCGGCAGTCCATACCGCGAACGCGGCGGCGATAGTGATGCCCGAAGGCGTAGCCATCGCACCGAAATACAACACGGCAGGCGTAATGGCGACGGTGGCCGCAAGCAGCAGTGGCGCTGGGCGTCGCAATCGGACAACGCTTTCAAGTCCTAGTGCGATGAGCAATGCAACCACCAATGCGCCGACGAGACGGATCAGATACAGCGACTTGAGCCCCGAGGTCAACAAGGTGGGCCAACCGACAATGAAATAGTAAAACGGTGGGTACCCGATGGCTGATGAGTCAACCGAGTGTTGAGGGCCGTCAGATTGAAGGTCCATGCATGAGGCAGGCTGATTGGGGTTGCCGGCGAAGCATGGGTCGTCGTTGTTCCCGCCGTGGACGATCTCTGCAGGAACGTAGAATGCCGATCCGCCGGTAGCCAAGTCGGGGTGCGACTGTTCGCCATGGACAACGGCGTAGGCCCGGACGATGTGTGCGCCTTCATCTGGTGCGCTGAAAAGCGGCATGGCTAGTGACCAAGAGGCAACGCAAGCCAGGATCAACAAAAAACTGCTAGCGAACCGACGGAGCCGAAGCTGGGGTTGAGGAGGTACTTCCAGATCAAGCATGGGGATCGCTTGATGGTACTCCGATGGTTTCGGTGGCCATGGAATGACTATTGAGCATTTTCGCTGTCGTGTGGCGTCGTCTGCGAAGATAATGGTTATGAAGCTTTTTGTTACCGGCGCTGCCGGCTTCATCGGTTCGAATTACGTGCGACACGTGTTGGCTCATAGCGATGACGAAGTCACGGTATTTGACGCATTGACCTATGCCGGCAACCTTTCGACGTTGCGCGATGTGGATGACAGCCCTCGGTTCCGATTCGTGAAAGGAAACATCACCGACCGCGCCACACTTGAGCAATCCATGGCTGGTCATGATGCGGTCGTGCACTTTGCGGCCGAGAGTCATGTCGATCGATCGATATTGGGACCAGACGATTTCGTGAATGCCAATTGTTTTGGAACCAACGTTGTGGTTGACACGGCCCGCGCACTCGAGATTGACCGCGTCATTCATATCGGGACCGATGAAGTGTACGGCTCGGTTGAAGTTGGTTCGTCTCGTGAGTCCGACCCACTCGAACCTCGTTCGCCTTACTCGGCGTCAAAGGCAGGAAGCGACCTGATCGCCCTGTCGTATTACCAAACCTACGGCACGCCGGTCATGGTCACCCGATGCACCAATAACTTCGGGCCATACCAATATCCGGAAAAGGCGATCCCGTTGTTTACGACCAACGTGCTCGACGGTCGACACATTCCGCTTTATGGCGACGGACTTAACGAGCGAGATTGGCTGTATGTCGATGATCACTGCGCCGCCGTGCACTTAGTGCTCGAGAGAGGCACCCCTGGCGAGATTTACAACATTGGTGCTGGCAATGAAACGCCCAATCGTGTGCTCGTCGACAAAATTTTGGGCCTATTGGGTGTTGGTGATGAGATGATTGATTACGTCCCTGATCGGCTTGGACACGATCGGCGCTATTCGGTTGACATCGCAAAGATCACTGAGTTGGGATGGCATCGACAGCGTTCACTCGACGAAGCACTCGAAGAAACGGTTGCTTGGTATCGGGAGAATCGTTGGTGGTGGGAACCGCTCAGGGGAAATTGATGAGCACCGCCCGAATGACCACTATGACGAGGCACTCCTGATGCGTATTCTTATTACCGGAGCAGGTGGCCAGGTCGGTCGCGAGTTGGTCGACGTTTTTTCTGATCATGATGTAATTGCCGCAGGCCATAGCGAACTCGACGTAACCGATCGAGATGCTGTTGTAGGATTTGTTGCATCGAAACAACCCGACGTGATCGTCAATAGCGCAGCCTTTACTGCCGTTGACCTGTGTGAATCTGAAATCGATAAGGCATGGGCCATAAACGCACTAGCCGTTCGACACATTGCCGATGCGGCTCGCTTTGCCGGAGCATGGGTGTGTCACCTGTCGACCGATTACGTCTTTGATGGCACCAAGACTGCGCCGTATACCGAATGGGATGACACGAATCCGACCTCGGTGTATGGACGCTCAAAACTGGGCGGCGAACGCGAACTCGGAACTTCCGACACCATTGTGCGCACATCGTGGGTGAGCGGTTTTCACGGAGCGAACATGGTCAAAACCATATTGCGGCTCGCAAATGAACACGACTCATTGTCGTTTGTGAGCGACCAACGTGGGCATCCGACCTTTGCTGATGATCTCGCACGGGTGGTCCGCCGCCTTGTTGTCGAACGGCGAGCGGGTTTGTTCCATGTGACCAACCAGGGTGCAGTCAGTTGGTACGAGTTTGCCCAGGCGGTGCTGGAAGCCGCCGGCTTGGACGCTGCTCGAGTTAATCCCGTGTCGACTGCTGACCTGAAACCAGCGCGTCCTGCGCCGCGACCCGCGAATTCGGTATTGGACAACGCTGCGCTTCGACTTGGTGGACTCCCGCTGGCCTCCGATTTTCACGAACCGCTTGGTCGGCTCGTGAAAAGGATCCTGGCAACCTGAGTGCGCCTCGGGCGATGATGCGAACATGACGAGTATCCCGCCTGGGCCGCAACGCCGGATCCGCGTGATCATCGTGAACTTCAACGGTGGTGCCGCCGTCATGAAATGCCTTGATGCGCTGGCGGCAATCGAGACCGTCCATGACGTAGAGGTCGTTGTCCTTGACAACGCCTCTGCCGATAACAGTGTGGCGACGATGCGAGTCGAGCACCCGGAGGTCACTATTCGAGAGACCGGTTCAAATCTCGGATTTGTTGCCAATAACTTGGCGCTCACTGACTTGGCTGATGTCGATTACGTCGCATTGTTGAACAACGATGCATTCGTCGAACCCCATTGGCTTGACCCGTTGGTTCAGGCACTTGACGATGACAGCGGGCTCGGCGCGGTGCAGTCAAAAATCGTATTTGCCGAACGATCCACGGATGATGGCCGAAACATCATCAACAATGTCGGCGGGATCGTTCTCGCCGATGGGAGCGGTGCTGACCGGGGATTTGGCCAACCCGACACCGGACAATTCGACGAACCGGCAGAGATCTTTACTTGGTGTGGTGGCAGCGTGTTGTTGCGACCGAGCTATCTGGCTGATGTTGGATTGTTCGATTCTCGATTGTTTCTTTATTACGAGGACACTGATCTGGCATGGCGTGGTCAAAGCCGCGGCTGGCGGTATCGATATGAACCGACCTCAATGGTCTTGCATTTGCATGCCGCCAGTACTGGAACCGGTAGCGAAGTGTTCCAGTATTTCAACGAACGTAATCGCCTCGTGGTGTTGGTCAAGAATGCTCCGCGTGCACTCGCATGGAGCGCGGCGTACCGTCACCCCCTGACGACGTTGTCATACTTGCGCTCGGCAGTAACTTCATCTCGTTCGACCAAGTCACGTCTTGATCTGACGACGGTGAGAATCCGATTGCGCGCTTATGTTGGGTTCTTGCGATTGGTGCCGGCCGCGTTGCTCGAACGGCGCCACATTCGCCAACGGCGAACCGTGCCCATGGCGCAGCTAACGCAATGGATCGGCCGCTCCTGAATCGATTCATCGGTGTGGCTTCGTGGCGAAATGGTGCGCCTATTCGCCGGACCGACCCTCCCCAATGAGCGACGCACGCTGGGAGAGACTAGAGAATGGCTATGTCTCCATCTGAGCGGTCTGGTCGCATCTCGCTTCCGACCGGAACGATCCCCGTTGGCATAGGTTTGGCGGTTACCGGAATCGCGTCTTATTGCTACTTGGTCATTTCAGCTCGGGTGCTGGGGCCAAGTGAGTACGGCAGTTTGGCGGTTCTGTGGTCGCTGGTTTTCTTGATCGGCGGAGTCTTCCTGCCGTTCGAACAAGAAGTCAGCCGCCGACTAGTTGGAAGGCGTGTCGCTGGCCTGGGTGGAACTTCGATCATCCGCCGGTCGTTAGCGCTCGGCATCATGTTGGTCGCGGTGCTTTCCATCGCAATCACAATTGCGGCGCCGGCACTGACCGACCGACTGTTCAGTGGTCAGGGGCTCCTCGTTGTCGGCCTGCTGGCGGGAGCGACTGGATATCTCATCGCCAATTGGACCGAGGGCATCTTGTCCGGATTGGGGCGGTTCGGTCGATACGGGACGTTTCTCGGCGGTGAAGCACTCGTGCGCTTGGCATGTTGCATTGTCTTACTCGCCTCAGGCGTGCGTACCGCGGGGCCAATTGGACTCGCATTAGGGCTAGCGCCGCTTGTGGTAGCAGTTCCAGCCCTTTGGTGGCGGCGCGATCATTCGTTGGCGCAACCGGATGTTGCCTGGCGTGAACTTGCCGCTGGCCTTGGGAAGCTTTTGGCGGCAGCGTTGCTGGCCCAGACCTTGATTAATGCGTCACCGGTAGTGCTTCAGTTCCTTGCTGGACCAGACCAAGCGGCCGAAGTCGGCATCTTCACGGCCGCACTCTTGGTCGCTCGCGTCCCGTTGTTTTTGTTTCAGGCGTTGCAAGCGGTGTTGCTGCCCGCACTGGCGGCATTGGCCGTCGCGCGAAAATTTGACGAATTCAACGCAGGGATTCGCCGTATGGTGCTCGCCGTTACCGCGATTGGCGCTGGCGGAGTCGTAGTCGTGCTCGTGATTGGACCATCACTCATCAAACTCATTTTCGGACCTGAGTTCGTGGTCAGTCGGCAAACGGTCGGCATGTTGGCCGCGGCGACGGCATGTTTTATCGTCGCGATGACGTTGGCTCAGGCGCTCATCGCACTGGGCTTGGCGGCTCACGTGGCGTTTGGTTGGGGTGCGGGCGTCGTGGCGATGATGGCGATCGTTGGGTTCGGGAACGATCCATTGTTCACCGTTGAACTTGCATTTTTGGGCGCGGCGCTGGTTGCGCTGGTGGCCATGGCGTTTCTGCTTCGGCGAGCAATCGCCAGCGGGGCAGCACCCACGACTGACAATCTCCTTGATGCGATTAATGACATCCCAATGGAGGTCTGACCGCTTAGTGCGTCAGCGAGCTTTGGCCGTCACGATGAGACCGTAAGCGGCAATCGATGGCCGCACATTGCCGATGCGATGCGTGAGTCGACCCATTCTTTGGCCATTCACGCCGGGAACAGGAATTGATCCGACGAGTGAAGTCACTTCGAATCCTGCGTCGCCAAGCATTTCGGCCAACGTATGCACGGTGAAGAATCGCAGGTGAGTTCTATCCAGGATGCCTCGATCGGTGTAATTGAATCGGCCAGCGAGCAGCGACAAACGGATCGCCCAGTTGGCAATATTGGGGACGCTGACGATCAGGCTTCCGCCCGGCCTCAACTTTGTTTTCAACCCTCGGAGCACTTGGGCTGGATCGGGCAGGTGCTCAAGCGTGTCGCCGAACAACAGCACGTCGTACATGCCGTCAAGGGCTTCAGGATCAAAGATAGTGAGATCGCCGACATACACGTTGTCGCAAACCTCGCGGGCGCGTACTGCGACATTCGGATCCAGCTCATGGCCGTCGACACGAAGTCCGGCCCGCACCAACACGGACGCGAAATACCCCGATGAGACACCGCCTTCGAACACGCGATCACCGGGGTTCGTCACGTCAAGAACTGCAGCGGTCAGAAGGTGGTGGCCACGGTAGGGGATTGTCTGGAGATGAACGTATCCCTCGGCGTCGGCATCGGCCGACGCCTGAAGAAGCTCGAGCGCACGTCGTTGAGTCGCCTTCTTCGAAGTCTTAATCATCGGTCGAACTTTAGGCTGATTACAGGAACCGACGAGCGACCGCCCAATAGCGAACAAGGAGCCGATCAAATGGTTGGAGTGCTTTTGGTGGCGGCAGATTTTCGGGCTGAAGTTTGCTTGCAAATAATGGAGCCATGTTCGAGTCCGACACCGTGCGCGCGTTTTGGACTGAGCGTCGTCTCTGGCGAATCCATCGCACGTTGCGAGCGAGCCACACATATCCCTTCAACTTGGGTCCCAGCCATCCTTGCGCCGCAGCGGTTGCCACAATCGCCAGTTCAATCGCGAGGAACGCAGGAGCCATGAGCACAAGGTGCCGGGTCCCAAACGTCGTGAGTACCAAGATCAGTCGATTGCGTTCAAGGAGCTGGTACTTGAGCGGGTTTCGTGAAAACTCATAACGGTGCACGACAACCGCAGTGGGAACAAAGATCACGGATAATCCGCGCTGCCAGCATCGCAGGCTGAGTTCGGCGTCTTCGTAGTAGGCGAAAAATTCATTGGTGAGGCCACCAAGGTCGATCCAGGTAGACCGTCGCATCATCATCGCCGCTCCACTTGCTGCGGTAACAGGTACCTCGGTGTTGTGGTCAGTCGCGTCGGCCTTGAAATTTCCTGACCAACTGATCCCCAGAAAATGAATGGCATTACCGGCTGAGTTCAACAATTCGGGGTTCTCGGCGAGGCGAACACTTGCCGTTGCTATCCCAACCTCGGGGTTCGCGAGCGCGTGGGCCAATTCGGCCAATGCTCGTGGTTCGACACGCGCGTCAGGATTAATCAGCGCCACCAGCGGAGACTTTGAATGGGCCACGCCGAGGTTGCACCCGGCCGCGAATCCGATGTTGTCGCCAGAACCAATGATCGTCACCCGATCTCGCTTGGCAAGATCGGTGGTCAGGCCACCGGTTCCACCGTTGTCAACGACAATGACATCGGTCGTGACACCCGCTGACGAAAGAACGGCATCGACGGACGGTACAAGCCACGGATCGGCGCCAAACGCCACGATCACGACTGAAACCCGATCGGCGAACGCGTCACCTGACGCGCCGGCGGTGTGGGATGGTTGCAGGGGAGCCACGATCAATAAACGCTAGTGGAATCGTTACTTGAGCCCGGGCCAAGGTGTCGATTGCTAGGGTTGCCTACTCGCAAGACGTAAGTTTGTCGGCACGTACATCGACTCCACCGGCCTCGCGTTTGGTGAAGTCCCACCCCAAAGGAACGGTCCTGCCAACCCTGCTCGTCATCATCCCGGCGCTGAATGAGGAGCAGACTGTCTCGTCGGTGGTGCGTGACGTGTTTGCGAACATCCATGCCGATGTGGTCGTCATCGATGATGGTTCCCATGACCGCACGGCTGCGGTCGCGGCTGAAGCTGGAGCCATGGTGCTTCGCCATCCGTTTAATCTTGGGGTTGGCGCTGCTCTTCGAACTGGATTTCGATTTGCACACGACCAGGGTTATGCGATGGCAGTTCAGGTAGATGCTGATGGCCAGCACGAGGTGATGGACGTAAAGGTGTTGGTGTCGTTGGTCGAATCGGGCGCGGCTGACCTCGCGGTTGGTTCGCGTTTCGGATCGGATTATGAAGTTTCGGGTATGCGCCGAGCGTCGATGAGGTTTCTTTCCTGGCGAGTCAGCCGCTATTTAGCGACGCCGATTCATGACACAACAAGCGGGTTTCGCGCGTTTTCGAATGTTGCAATCACCCGTTTTGCTCGTTCGTATCCGAGCGCCTATCTCTCTGACACGGTTGAGGCTTTGCTCTTGGCGGGCGATTGGGGATTGTCGGTGGTCGAAGTGCCAGTCCACATGCACGAGCGTCAAGGTGGTGAACCATCGGCGAACTTTTTGCGAAGCGTGTACCACCTCACTCGTCTCGTCCTGGTGATCGCGTTGCATCGGGTTCGGCGGCCTGAACTCACCATCGTCGAGTCAGCCGATGAATCGAAATCCGCCTCATGAACCGTCTCGAGATCGTTGTTCTCCTCGCGGCGTTTACGCTTATGGCCTTTACCGTCGAGATTCTTCGTCGTCGGCGCTTATCTGAGAGTTATGCCCTGTTGTGGCTCAGCGTAGGTATCGGAACGCTCATTTTGGGTTTGGCCCGGCCAGTCGTTGACAAGGTGTCGGCGGCACTCGGCATCGCCTATGGGACAAGCCTCATATTCGGCGTGGGGCTGCTGTTTCTTCTGGGAGTATGCATCAACTTGTCGATTCATGTTTCGAAACTTGAAGCGCGCGTCGAGGTGCTAGCAGAGGAAATTACGTTGCTTCGAGGACCGGTCGAAACTGATCGAACTCGAACCGGCCAAGGCGATGCCGGCGTCAATGAAATTGATTCATCGGTTGATTCATTGACCGATAGTTCTAAAGATGTCGGTCACGATCCTGACGCGATGGCTTAAGTGGTCGCCGTCGAGTCCGCTGCTGTGGCTACCGGACAACCTGATGTTCAACCATCAATTACCAAACGGTTTCGCTGGGCTGGCCTGATATTCGGCGGAGCAGTGCTCGTCGTCGCCGCCGTGCTCGTTCGACCGGCTGGAAGCTATCAAGCGGAGCGTTCCGAACATGCGTCACTCATTGGTCAACAGCCAGTGCTTCCGTTTGATCCTGGCCAAGGCATCGAACAGCAATTCACAGCGAATGCGGCTGGACTTTCTCAGGTCTCAGTCAGGTTCGGCACTTACGGCGAATCAGGTCGAGGAACCGTTATCGCCCGCCTTGAAAGTGAGGACGGTACGCCCGTTGCCGTAGCGACGATTCCATGGTCGCAGTTGCGGGACGCGTCGTTGATGTCGGTGGCAACGTTTTCGCCGCGCTCGGAATCTGACGGCCAGACCTATCGCCTCCGGATCTCGCTTTCGGCTGATTCGGAACACCAATTGACCATGTTTGGTGCGACCCCGACTGCATCTGAGCCGAGCGCACAGCGAACCGATGGACAGGCGTCGTTGCTCGCGGTTGAAATCAGGGCCGAATACGGCGGCGAAGGGATCGCCGCGAATCAAATCGGCACTGCGCTCCATCGCATCAGTAAATACGGGCCATTCTGGCGCGACGAATGGTTCGTTCTTTTTCTTGCTGTCGGCGCAATCTTGCTGCTCGCCGGAGTCGCGCTTGTGCCGCGCCGACGCGGCATAGCAGTACTCTTAGCGTTCGTCGTGGTGAAGGCCCTGCTGTGGTCGGCGATCATCCCACCGACGTTGGGGGTCGACGAGGGCGCTCATGTGGCGTACGCGCAGTTTCTTGCCGTTGAACACGCAATCCCCAAGCGCGGGGTGCCAGCTGGATCCGCTGATATCTATAGCGAGCAACTTCGCGCCGCAGCAGAGATCTTTCATCAAAGCGACGTCGCGCGAAGTGATCGCGCCGACTACGACATTGTGTCGGTCCGGGCGGGCCGTTCTCGTCTGGATTCAGCCGCAACGAGTGATCACTCGAACGGAAACGGAGCGGCTGCTGGTTATTCCCCGGCGTATTACGCGGTACCAGCTCTGATCTATGCGGTGACTCCAGGCGGCATCGATATTCGCATTGGGTCGATGCGCCTTTGGAGCGTCATGCTCGGCGCTATCGCGGTTTATTTCTCGGTTCGGCTTGGACGGTTGTTGTTTCCAGGGCGCGAATCGGCTGCGTTGTTGGTTGGAGCTGCTGTGGCATTGCAGCCAATGCTTAGTCAACAAACGGCAATCGTGAATAACGATGCCTTGGCCATAGCCGCAGGAGCCGCCTGCGCCTATTTCGCGGTGTCGTTGTTGGCGCGCGACCGGTCTCGCTGGGTGCTGGCCGCCGCCGGGTGCGCGTTTGGCATCGGTCTGTTGGCTAAACCGCTGGGCTTGGCATTTGCGCCGGCGATCGTCATCGCATGGCTCATTGGTCGCTGGCGCGGATGTCGACCCGCAGCGTGGTGGTGGGAAGCACTCAGTGGCCTCGCTGGTGTCGTCGTGACCTACGGATTATGGCTGGGCATGTCAACCATGTACGGATATGCGGGAGTGGGATTCCAAGGTGAGCCCAGCCCTGGTTCCTATGGCCTCAGCGACTTTTTGCATGTTTTGCATGCCGATTCATTTCGTGCGATTCGGATGAATTGGATCGATCAGTTCTGGGGGAATTTCGGCTGGATCAACACGCCCTATCCACCCGTCATTACGAAAGTGATCCTGGTAGCAGTCGTCGTAGGTTCCGCGTTAGTCGCAGCTTGGGTTTTCACGTTCGCATGGGACCTGCGGACATGGTGGCGAGCGCGAGGCCGCGCCGTAGATCTCGTCCAACAGGACATGGTGTTGGCGACGTTCATTTGCCTACTGATGGTTGCCGCGGCACTGGGGGAGTTATACGTGCTGATGTATACCTGGTGGACACACGGCGGGGACCTTTCATTTGTGCAGGGGCGCTATGGCTTGATGATGGTGCCGGTCGTTCTCGTCTTGCCAACCTTGGCGCTTCGCCGATTGATTCCTCGGTTGAGTCCACTCGTGCCATTGGCCACCGTTGCATCGGCAATGGGCGTGTTGAACGTCATAGCCGTAGCCATCATTGTTGAGCGATTTTACCTGTGATCAATCACATTTGTATTCGGCGTCATTTGCATGGCGCGTGCCCGCTACGCTGCGAAACGACTTGGTCCCCTCTTGGAGTAGCTGAGACGTGAGCGAATTAGTGCGATCCGAGCAAGCCGGAATTGAGTTCCCATCGATGGCATGGACTTCCTTCGACCGTTACGGCCGCTACGGAGCGATTGTTCGAGCCTTGCGGAGCTCCCTCGGCCCGGGACCGATTCGTGTCCTCGACGTCGGTGATAGTGCGGGTCATCTCCATACGTTTGATGGCGAACTCATGGTGATCGGCATCGACATCACGGTGGTCACTGAACGGCTTGCAGGCGCGGTCGTTGCGCAGGCTGATGGCACCCGGTTGCCATTTGCTGACGATAGTTTCGACGCGGTCGTTAGTAGTGACGTGCTCGAACATGTTCCTCCGGCCGGACGTCCGGCGTTCTTGGCCGAACTGCAGCGAGTTTCGCGAGATCTGGTGATCATTGCAGCTCCGTTTGATACTCCCGGAGTTGCCGGGGTCGAAGAATTAGTGCGGACCTATGCGTTGCTGACGCTGGGGACCGAACAGCCGCAGCTTGATGAACACCGCGCCAATGGATTACCTGATCTTGCCGCGACCACTGAGCTTTTTCGAGACGTTGGCTGGCAGGTTGAGACGATCGGTGACGGGCACTTATGGGACTGGCTCGTGATGATGCTGCTTCGTTTTCAACTTGAGGCCAGACCCGCTTTATCGCCGTTAAGTAACAGTTATGACACGTTGTACAATCTGTCGTTTGCCGAACGATCAATGCTTGCTCCGTTTTACCGTCACGTCGTGGTTGCGCGTTCAAACGGCGAGCCGCGTGTAGGCGACCGAAGTTTTGCTCCGGAAAGCACCGTCGACTTTGCATCAATCGCCGCTGCACTTATCGCTGCAGACTCGACCGAGGTCAGCCGCCAAGACACGGTGCCGCGTCTCGATCACATCCAGCGAGAGGTCGAAGGTGTTCAGGCGCAGATCGCTCACCTCGAAACCCGGCTTGAGGCGTTGATCGAAATGCAGGTCAACGTGGCCGAAATGCTGCACGGAATACGCGCCAAATTGGTGCGAGTACGCCATCCGTTTCGTCGCCCGACCTGACCTGATTTTCGACCAGGCCTGACCTTCTACCTAGTCGGCAGCCACCACCTGCAGTGCCTTAGGTTTGGTTCGTTTTCGGGATCAATTTTCTGATGGCTTCAATGAGTTTGCGCTTGCGTCGGATGAGCGCTTCCTCGCGACCGGTCACGAGAAACGGCACTGGTCCCGGCACCGATGAAGCAAGTGCAGACGGTCGAGGAACCGGGTCATCGAAGGTTGGAATCGATGCAAGCTGGGCGCTTCGGCGTTCTGCTGCGGGCAATTCCGGGGAGACCTTTTCAAAGACGACGCGAAATTCGATCGTTCCAGGTTGCGACGGATGAAATTCGGCAATTGCAAAATCGACGAGGTCAAGCGCTACGAGCTTTTCGTACACCGCGAGAAATGATCGCGGAGTGAAGACTTGGCAGTGCCCATCGATGTACTCGCCACTTTGCTGGTACTTGAGGCATAGCTCATAGGCCCATTGGTCGGGGTCGAGATCGGATCGCCACGTGCCGGAATAATCGGCGGTGCCGGCCCACATCGCGGCAGCGTCGACTTCGACGATTTTGCTGTGAAAATCCCAGATCTGTCGGTACCCCGGTGCGCGCAATTCGCGAAGGTTTGCATCGACAAGATCGCCTATTTCGGTGAGGGGTCGATTGACGTCGAAACAAAGGCGCTTGTCGGGAATGGCAAGGCACAACAAACCGCCGTCATTGAGCACGTGGGCGATTTCGCGCATCCATCCGATCATGTCGGGTGCATGTTCGATGACATGCGACGCGAAGACATAGTCGAATCGGTTGTCGCGGCCGACGACGTCACTGAGCGGTCGCTCGCCATTCCAGATGAAGTCCACCTCGACGATGTCGTCAAGATGATCGCGCATAGCGTCATCGGCGGCGTATTTCTCGCGCAAATCAGGCTGTGATGCATGATCGACGTATTGCACACGATAGGTGTGCTTGGGGAACCGAGGTTTGTCGAGCGCCCCAATTTCGAGGCCACGCATCGTCTCGCCATCGATAGCTGTCAACCAAGGTTGCTGTTCAAACGATCGAGATTGGTTGCTCATGGACGGGCACCGTATCGGGACCGGAGCTTCGCTTGAGATTTTCGCACGGTGATCGCAAGCCCTTCGCTCCGAAGGGTGCTGAGCGCTTTGTGGTAAAGCCTCACGATGCGCGTCATGAGCGTGCCGCGCACGATGTCACTGGTGGCAGTGCTGATCGACAGGTGAAGGTTGCCGTTGTCTCGGTTGAGCAGCGGTTCAGCGGAATCATCGGCGCTTGGATACGACTCGAGTTGGTTGGGCATTGAGGGTTCATCAAGTGCGACTGGTTGCCACCGCGACTCGGTGGTTCGGGCTGGATTTGGTCCGGCTGCGAGCGCGGCTTCGAGAATTACCCGGTAGCGCTCACCTTGGAGGGCAGGTGCCCATTCGAGAAGCGCGTGCCTTCGGGCCAAACCACCGATGCGGCTGCGCTCGGATTCGTCGCTCAACAATCGCGTGAGTGCTTCGGTCCATTGGTGGTGAGTGCTAGCGAGGAGCCCGGTGTTGCCGTCAGAAATGGCATCGCGAAACGGAAGAGTGGGGCTAGCGATTGTCGGCGTCGCGCAAAGCGCCGCTTCGAGCCATTTGATTGCACTTTTTGCTTCATTGAATCGACTGTCCGGCGCAAGCGGCGACACGTTGACGTCAAGGTCGCGGAGAATTGCCGGAAGTTCAAGCCATGACACAAACGGCAGTCGGATGACTCGTGCACCGAATCGTTTGAGCGCATCGCTTTCGGGGAGGTGTCCACCAAGCCAGAGCTCAACGTCGGGAAGCTGGTCGAGGACTTCGATGACGGCTGGTTCGATTGAAAACCAGTCTTCATCGTGGGTTGTAGTCCCGCTGAGATAGCCGATCCGCAGCGGGCCGTCTTTGCGGGGTCGCTTCAATTCGACATCGCTGCGTCGTGCCAGGGCGATGCCAACTCCATTGGCGAAATGATAAGCGGGCAGACCGGTAACTTTGGCGGCGCGTTCGACGAGCATCGGCGTGCTGCCAATAAAGGCATCGCATGCTTCAAGCGTCGTGCGATAGCGGTCGATTCCTTGGCGCCAAAGCGTGACTTCATCAGGCGCGAGCAATCGAAGAGCGGGGATCTCATCGCTGATCGTTGGGTCAAAAATGAGGTCATCGACATCGAAGATGCAGACGAGTCCTTGGCGATGGAATGACTCGATCAGATCGAGCACTTGGATCGTTGCGGGAACCCGATAAAAAACGATAACGGTGGCGTTCGAGCCGAGTGCGAGAAGTTCCGGATCTCGATAGTGACGGACCTCACTGGGCACTCCAAGGTGGGCAAGGCCCTCGGCCGGTAACCGCGCCCGATAGCGAAGGGGGGCGCCGTCAATGCCGACGATGAACAACACGCGTAGTTGGCTCGATCGAGCAGTGGTAGGGCCGTCGTCGATGAGTCGGGAAAACAATGCATCGAGGCCGCGTACTTGTTCGTCGAGCGACCGCGCCGCCACCGGGTCCAACGCGCCTCGTTGTAGTTCGCTAAGCACCTTCGGATCGTTTGTTAATCGGGCGATAGCACCAGCAAGTGCAGCGGGGTCTGCGGCAGGGATGACGAGACCATTGACTCCGTGGGTAATGACTTCCTCAGGCCCGAGGGTATCGGTGCAGATCACCGGAAGGCCTGCCGCGAGTGCCTCGCGGGTGAGCAACGAGTGTGTCTCACGCATGATCGATGGGAGTAACAACACGTCATGGGCAGCTAACACATCGCCAAGGCGATCAGGGTCAAACGAGTCGATGACGTCTACGACTGCGTGATCAACTGATGCACCTGACGTATCGAGATAGGCCTGGAGTCCATAGGCGCTGAGGTGCCAGGCAGCGCTATCCGAAATGCGATTCACGGCTTCGACCAAGACACCAGCGCCCTTCATCACATTCGGTCCGCCGGCGTAAAGAAATCGAACCGTGTCTGATTTATTGGTGGCTTCGTTTTGTTGACGCGGAGCGCGCAGTCGAACAACAACCTCGCTCGGCAATCCGTTTTCGTCGACGTGCAGTCGATGCGGTGCCACACCGTTAGCCGCGAGTACTCGGGTTGCTGATGCTGACGGCGCTAACACCAAGTCTGCCGATTCGAGCAGCGTCGCGAGTTTGGCCGCACGGTTCGATCGCCATGCGATATCCACTTCGCACTGGCATGTGCCTGCTTCAACCACAAGGCTGCAGGGTTTGAGTTGCGGACTTACTAAGAACTGACGCGAACAGAGCCACCAAAAGTCATGCATAGTGACGACCACTTGTGCCCCGATCGATTTCGCGATCGGCAACAACCCCGCTCCGAGCGACTGCAAGGCATGAAAGTGAACGATGTCGGGCTTGAGTTGTTCGATGTGGTTCCGAAAGTGATTGCCAATTTCCGGGTTGAGCCAATTACGTTCGTCGGACCATCCGATCCACGGTGAGCTGACCACCCACTGAATGGCCATGCCGGTCTCGTCGTAGTCGTTCCAACTCTCAAGTGGCGTCCGATCACCGATCCAACCGGCGTACACACTCACTTCATGGCCGAGATCTCGCAGGCCTTGGCTTATGCGTTGGGGCTGCAATGTGCCGCCGCTGACGAAGTTGGGTGGGTAATGGGCAGAAACGGTCAGTATTCGCATGCAGAGGACCACGCTACCGGCCACTGGGGCGATGTTCCGGGCTAGTAGCGGTCCTGTGATTGACTAGCCGTGCTTGACATGCGCGTACCGTTCCGAAATCTTGGATCGGTGTCTCGCCCTGACCTGGCCCTGCTGGAGGCACCCCGCTCGATGAATCCATTGGCTGACCTGACCCAATCTCGGGACCTCCTGGTCAACCTCACGTTGCGCGAGCTGCGGGGGAAGTACAAACGATCAGTTTTGGGCTGGTCGTGGTCGCTGCTTAATCCGTTGGCGACGATGGTGATCTTTTCGGTCGTTTTCGGCCGGCTGATCGGTATTTCACCGACGACGAGTCCAAGCGGGTTGAACAACTATCCGGCATTCTTGCTCTGCGGATTATTGGCGTGGAACTTCTTGGCCAATGGGATGAATGGCTCGATGGTGGCGCTGCTAGGCAACGCCGGGCTGATCAAAAAGGTCTATTTCCCTCGCGAAATTTTGGTTTATGCCACGGTCTTGGCACTCGACTGGAGCTTCGTCATCGAGATGGGTCTCATGATGGTGTTCTTGCTAATACTCGGCAACATGGTGCTGCCATGGATACTCGGGATCATTCTCGCCATGGTCTTGATGACGTTGTTCGTGACGGGTATCGGCCTGATGCTGTCGGTGCTCAATGTGTATTTTCGCGACCTGCAGTACCTCGTCGGCATCGGTCTCCAATTGTGGTTCTACCTGACGCCGATTATTTATCCGATTACTACGGTGACCGATAGTCACGGAATTCCGCCGTGGGTAAAGACGATCTATGTATTGAATCCCATGCTCTCGTTTGTGCAAATTTTCCGTTCGATGCTGTATGACCTGCAATTTCCGCGGTGGAGTCAAGTGGCATACGTGACCGTATGGTCACTCGGCGTCGTAGTCATTGGGATGGTCGTATTTCGAAAATTCGAAGCGCGTTTGGCGGAGGAACTCTGATGAGTGAACCTGCGGTCACCGTGGCAAATGTCAGCAAAATGTTTCGGTTGTATCACGATCGGAATCAGAGCTTGAAGGCCACGTTGATGCGTGGGCGTCGTGCGCGCTATGAGGAGTTTCAGGCGCTCGACGATGTATCACTCGTCGTTCCGGCTGGCACGACCTTCGGACTGATCGGAGAGAATGGCTCCGGGAAAAGCACGCTGCTCAAATGCATGGCCCGCATTCTGCGTCCCGAATCTGGGTCGATTACCGTGAATGGCAAAATATCTGCGCTCCTTGAACTTGGAGCGGGTTTCCACCCAGAACTCTCAGGGAAGGAAAACATTTACCTGAATGGAGCAATCCTCGGGTTGGGATCGAAAGATATCGATCGCAAATACGACGACATCGTTGAGTTCGCTGGCCTCGAACAATTCATCGACACGCCAGTTAAGAACTATTCGTCGGGGATGTACGTGCGGTTGGGGTTTTCTGTCGCCATCAATGTCGAACCTGATGTGTTATTGGTGGACGAAGTCTTGGCCGTCGGTGACGAACAGTTTCAGCGTCGATGCAACGAAAAATTCGCGGAGCTACGAGCTCAGGACAAAACCATCGTCGTGGTTTCGCACGGGCTTGGCCTCATGCGCACGATCTGTGACGAACTGGCGTGGCTCGAACATGGAAGGGTCCGCATGTCGGGTCCAGCTGGCGAGGTCGTCGACCACTATCTCGCTGAGGTGCAAACCGATCGACAAACCGGCGCTGAACCCGATGGGCGCGGTGCGCGTTGGGGCTCGGGCGAAGCACAAATTGATGACATTCAATTGCTTGACGTGAACGGTCGCGAGACCAATCGTTTGCATACCGGTGAAACGGTCACGATTCGCGTTCGGTATCACGCTGATGAGCCAGTTGAGCGCCCCGTGTTTGGTCTCGCCATTTTTAATATCGAAGGCGTGTTGGTCACCGGGCCAAATACGCGAGAGGCGGGACTCGTGCCTGATGTGATTCACGGCGCCGGCGTAGTCGACCTGTCGATCGACAAGATGATGCTGTTGCCCGGCACCTATGACATCTCGGCATCGTTGTATGACTACGCGGTCGTGCATCCTTTCGATTTTCGTCAGCGTGCCGTTCGGTTCGATGTTGATGCTGGGATTCCTCATGAAACTTTCGGCGGGGTGATGTCACTTGGCGGCCGCTGGACGGCGCAACCTGATGGGGCAGAAACCATTCGAGCAAACGGATCTGCAGATCGAGCGAGCGATGGTGGTGACCCCGCGTCGCGGTCAGGCGACACAAATAATGAGTAGCGTGCGACGACCATCAGTAGCGCTGCTGGTTGACGCCACTGGATCGGCGAGCGGCATTGAACACACGCTGTCGGCTGCTGCCACCATGGTGATTGACGGTGCTCCGGTGCAGGTCATCGTGGTGGCCAACAGCTCAACTATTCAAGGGGTGACTTCAGGTCATGTTGTCATTGATGCCCCCGGGGCGACTCATGGCGATGCATTGGCCCGGGGAATCGCGGCAACACGCGCCGAACGCATTGTGTATGTCCGCGCGGGCGTATCGGTGGATCAGGATTGGGTCGGGCGCGCACTCGCCGCGCTTGATCGTGAGCACGGTGCGGCAATCATCGCTGGCACCGTCTCGGGACCAGATGGAGTTCGAGTACCGGCTTTATCGCCCGGACTGTGCTTTACCGGTCATCCGCTTCCGGTGGTTCCGGCCGGGCCAACCCCAGCAGTGGGGCAACGGCCGCTCACGGAACGCACAATGATTGCTGGCCACGCATGGGTAGCACGTCGAGCTGAACTCGATGGGGTCAATTCGTTTGACCTCGGGCTTGACCAGCCGTTCGCGGGCATAGACCTCGCATGGCGACTTTGGCTGGCCGGCCGAGAGGTGCTGATCGACCGCACCCTGAGCGTTTCGAGCGTGGCGCCAACCCAACTAACGCCGCAGAGCGGTAGCGACGACGTGGCGTGGACTGCTGCGGTCCGAGCTGAAGTCGATGCCTTAGCCATGTTGTATCGAAACTTCGACGACGTGAGCTTGGCGGCGGCTCTCCCGGCGGCTCTTGAACTGAGTCGCCTTCGTCTAGCTGGCCACATTCCCACGAACGGTGTCGCGTCACCTGTAACCGAGAGGGACAGCGACGCCGGGGTCCGAGCGTTCACGTCGATGTTGGCTGTGCTGGAACCCGAACGCGCGGCGCGGCAAAAAACCCGGCGGCGGCCTGACGCCGAGGTCCTTTCGGTGCTCGGCCCGGCGCTGGTCCCTGATACACCGACCGATGAGTTCCGTGCCGGACATGAAGCAACAATTGCCGCGCATCCCGAACTTTCGCGTTTTGGTGGACGTCGACGAATCGTTGTCGCCACAGCTGACAGCATTGCTTCGAAGATGGCTGGTCCGGCGATTCGGGCGTGGCGGTTGGCAGAAGAACTTTCACTCGAACATGAAGTGCGACTCGTGAGCATTACCGTTGCCGAACTTACCGATCCGCGTTTTTCGGTTGAAGCCGTCCGTCACGCTGATGTTGATGAGTTAGTGGAGTGGTGCGACGTTTTCGTTTTTCAAGGTTGGGTCATGGCGGGATTGGCGAGCTTTCGTCATTCGATAAAGGTGTTCGTCGCTGACATTTACGATCCGCTGCACCTCGAGCAGCTCGAACAAGCGCGGGATGATGGTGAGCGAATCCGTCGCCGCGCCGTTCGCGACGCAACTGCGGTACTGAATGAGCAACTGTTGCGCGGAGACTTTTTCTTGTGCGCGAGCGGTAAGCAGCGTGACTTGTGGTTAGGCCACCTGGCATCGCTTGGTCGGGTTAACCCGGCAACCTATGACGCCGACCCTAGTCTTGATTCCCTCATAGCAATTGTGCCGTTCGGCATCGCTGACGAGCCGCCCGAGCGAACGGGTCCGGGCATTCGAGGCGTGATTCCTGGGATTGGACCTGATGACGCGGTGGTGCTCTGGGGAGGTGGGGTTTACAACTGGTTTGACCCGCTTACGCTCATAACGGCGATTGACCAGCTGCGGCACCGTCGAAGCGACGTGCGGCTGGTGTTTCTCGGTATGCGTCACCCAAATGCGGACATTCCTGAGATGCGCATGGCCATTGCCGCACGCGAACTTTCGGATCAACTTGGGCTCACCGGAATTCACGTGTTTTTCAATGAAGAGTGGGTGCCCTATGGGCAACGGCAAAACTTCTTACTTGATGCCGACGTGGCGGTGACCACTCACTTCCATCATGTCGAGACCGATTTCTCGTTTCGAACTCGAGTACTCGACTATTTTTGGGCGACGTTGCCAACGGTAACAACTACTGGCGATTCCCTCGCTGAACTCATTGAACATCGCGGCCTTGGAATCGCCGTGGTGCCTCAAGACCCACCGGCACTCGCTGACGCGCTTGGTGTGTTGCTTGAGGATCACGTTCGCTCTGAGGATTGTAAGGACAACATTCGCGCCATTATCCCGGAATTGGTTTGGACCGAAGCATTGCGTCCACTCGTCGATTTCTGCCGATCCCCTCGTCGGGCACCCGATCTAATGGAAGGGTTAGTGGGATCTTTTGCTGGCCCGCATCCGACTGAATTAACGCCGGCACCACGCGGTGTTCGAGCGGATTTGGTATTGGCACGGCAGTACATCCACGACGGTGGTTTGCGGCTGCTTTTGGTTCAGATGGGCAGCCGAATAGTGCGGGTCATTCGTCGCTAACTACCTGCGACTGGGGAATTACCGAATACGTTGAGCAGGGAACGAGCGGCATGGGTTGGCGAAGTGGTTCCCGCCGCCACCTGACGCTCGAAGTCCAGAACCAGTGCTTGAACTTCGGAGTCGGTGCGCAATTGATCAAGCAAGGTGTCTTGAACCTCCGACCACATCCATGCCACCGATTGTTGCGATCGGTTTACTGAGCGCTCGCCCGACTGTTCGATGGCCGCACCGAATGCCTCAATGGTTTCCCACGCGCTGGCAATACCGTCGCGTTGGAGCGATGAACACGACAGCGCCTGAGGTGTCCAACTGGCCCACTTGGGGCGAATGAGGTGCAGCGCATTGGTGTATTCGGCCGTAGTTCGACCGGCTGCGGCAGCGAGGTCGCCATCGGCTTTATTTACGACAACGATGTCGGCGAGTTCCATAATCCCGCGTTTGATGCCCTGGAGTTCGTCACCCCCACCTGGGGCAACCAGCAACAAGAACAGGTCGACCATGTCTGAAACGGCAACCTCGCTTTGGCCGACTCCAATAGTTTCCACGATGACGACATCGAATCCGGCGGCTTCGCACAACAACATGGCTTCGCGAGTGTGACGAGCAACGCCGCCGAGTTGATTTCCACCTGGAGACGGTCGAATAAAGGCGTCAGTTCGATTCGAAAGATCGACCATTCTGGTCTTATCGCCGAGAATCGATCCGCCGGTGCGCGAACTTGTGGGGTCAACCGCTAGTACGGCAACGCGTCGACCGGTATTGACAATGTGCAGGCCGAGGGCCTCGATGAAGGTTGACTTGCCGACTCCGGGTGAACCGCTAATGCCAATTCGCGTCGAGTTTCCCGTCAGGGGTAAGACCGCCTCGAGGATTTCGGCAGCTTGCGCCCGATGGTCGGTACGCGTCGATTCAACCAAGGTGATGGCATGGGCGAGTGACCGACGTTCACCGGCCTGAATTCCGAGAATCATTTGTTCAGGGCGCGCCGATGTTTCGTCGTCAAAAGCCGCCGCCACGATGTCAGCCCGCTCTTCGTCGTTCGGTAATAAGCGCGAGCACTTTGCTTGCGGCTTCTGGGATGTTGGTTCCAGGTCCAAAAATTGCAGCGACGCCCGCGTCGGTTAGCGCTTCGTAATCTTGCGGCGGGATCACCCCTCCGACCACGACCAGGACATCGTTGGCTCCGGCCTCGTTAAGCGCGTCGATCAACTGCGGGACCAAGGTCAGATGGCCGGCAGCTTGACTCGAAACGCCGACGACGTGGACGTCGTTTTCGACCGCGTCGCGGGCCGCTTCGGCCGGCGTTTGGAACAGTGGTCCGATGTCCACATCGAAACCAAGGTCGGCAAATGCGGTGGCGATAACTTTCGCACCTCGGTCGTGTCCGTCCTGTCCCATCTTGACTACCAGGATACGAGGCCGCCTTCCGTGAGTGATCGCGAAGGCTTCGATTTCATGCTGTATGGCGGCGAATCCCTCGTCGCCTTGATAGGCCTGTCCGTACACACCAGAGATGCTACGTATCTCAGCGCGGTGGCGGCCGAATACCACCTCCATGGCGTCTGAGATCTCACCAACGGTGGCGCGTGCTCGAGCGGCATCGATCGCGAGTTCGAGCAAGTTTGCTTCGCCCCGAGCACCCTCGGTCAGTGCCGCGAGTGAAGCTTGGCAAACGGATTCATCTCGCTCGGCCCGGACTCGTTGCAGTTTGGCGATCTGTCCTTCACGAACTTGGGTGTTGTCGATACTGAGCACGTCAACCATTTCGACGTTGTCCGGCACGTACTTGTTGACGCCGACGACGACGTCTTGGCCTCGATCAACTCGGGCCTGACGTTTCGCTGCCGATTCTTCGATTCGCAATTTGGGCAAACCTGATTCGACTGCCTTTGTCATGCCGCCGAGTTGTTCGATCTCCTCAATCAGTTCCCACGCCTTTTCAGCGAGGTCATTGGTGAGCGCCTCGACGTAGTAACTGCCGCCAAGTGGGTCGACGACATGGGTGATTCCGGTTTCTTCAGCAAGAATCAGTTGGGTATTGCGCGCAATACGCGAACTCATTTCAGTCGGGAGCCCAAGCGCTTCATCGAATGCGTTGGTGTGAAGACTTTGCGTGCCCCCAAGAACTGCGGCCATGGCTTCGACTGCGGTTCGCACGACATTGTTGTAGGGGTCTTGCTCAGTGAGTGAGACGCCCGAAGTCTGACAATGGGTGCGCAACATCAGCGACTGCTGTTTTTGGGGATCAAACTGCGTCATGACTCGGTGCCAAAGCAGTCGAGCGGCGCGAAGTTTGGCGATCTCCATGAAGAAGTTTGTTCCGATGGCGAAAAAGAAACTCAGGCGACCAGCGAATTCGTCGACATCGAGACCTTGGGCGAGCGCAGCCCGAACGTATTCGAGGCCATCGGCAATGGTGAACGCGAGTTCCTGATCAGCGGTAGCTCCAGCTTCTTGCATGTGATAGCCGGATATCGAAATGGAGTTATAGCGGGGCATGTGGCGTGATGTGTAGGTGATGATGTCGGCTACGGCACGCATGGAAGGGGCGGGTGGATAAATGTAGGTATTGCGGACCATGAACTCTTTCAAGATGTCGTTTTGGATCGTGCCGTTGAGTTGGCTCTGATCGACACCTTGTTCTTCTCCCGCGACAATGAACATGGCGAGCACGGGGATGACCGCGCCATTCATGGTCATCGACACCGACATCTTTTCGAGCGGGATTCCGTCGAACAGCACCTTCATGTCTTCGACTGAATCAATCGCAACGCCAGCTTTTCCAACATCACCAACGACCCGCGGGTGATCGCTGTCATAACCACGATGGGTTGCGAGATCGAAAGCAACCGACAATCCCATCTGACCAGCGGCCAAGTTGTGACGGTAAAACGCGTTGGATTCCTCTGCCGTCGAGAATCCGGCATATTGGCGAATCGTCCAGGGGCGATTCGCATACATTGAGGCACGGACGCCGCGCACAAACGGGGGGAAGCCGGGGAGGTTTTCGCGCTGAGCCGGCGGAAGCGACGTAACGTCGGCGGCGGTGTAAAGCGGTTTTACCTCGATGCCCTCTGGCGTCGCCCAAACGAGCGAGTCAGGGTGGGCGCCTTTGAGTTCCTTGGCGGCAAGTGACGTCCAGTCATCGACCGTCGGGGCTGGAACATGAGAACTGGGATCCGGTGGCGTGGTCACGATGTCAGCCTAGGAGGTGGCCACGGTCGATCGGAAAACCAGGGTGAACCGTTGTAAGTGGCATGCTGCCATCATGCCGGTGGCCGCCTTTGCGTTTGAGAACGTTTCGGTAGTGGTCGAGAGCGGCGTCACGATCTTGGAGAAAATCGATCTCACGGTGTCGCTTGGTGGAGTCACTGTTATTGCTGGACCGTCCGGCGCAGGTAAGTCGACGTTATTGCGGCTTTGTAATCGTCTTGAAGTGCCAACGACTGGTCGCGTGTGTTTCGAAGGAACCGATATTGCTGAGCTTGATCCGTTGACTCATCGCCGGCGGGTCGGGATGGTGTTTCAGCGAGCGGCACTTTTCCCCGGCACGGTGCGAGACAACCTCCGGGTCGCTAACGACCAAGCGACCGATGTTCGGCTCGTCGAAGCGCTCGATCACGTGGGCCTACCGCAGCGATTTCTTGATCGAACCGGCGACGACCTCTCTGGCGGCGAAGCTCAGCGGGCCTGTATCGCTCGCGCGCTGTTGACTGACCCCGAAGTGTTGCTCATGGACGAGCCAACGTCGGCACTTGATCCTGATGCTCGACACACTATTGAGGCACTAGGTCGAACCTTCGCCGAAGAAGGACTGACGTTGTTGTGGGTGACTCATGATTTGGATCAAGTATCGCGAGTCGCCGATCGCTGCATTGTCGTTATCGATGGTCGAGTTGCTGACGCGACTGAATCAGCCAAGTTCTTGGCCGATCGTCATCACTAAGGAGGAATCATGGGCTCGACCGTGAGCATCGGCTGGAGCGGTCTCGCTGCTTCATTGACATTGGTCGCAATTGCAGTTGTTCTGTCATGGCGACTTCGCCTTGGCCTCGAACGATCGATGTTGTGGTCTTGTGGGCGTGGCGGTGTGCAGTTACTGGTCACAGGGTGGGCGCTTGCTCTGGTGCTCCGACCCAATGCGTCGATCGCGTGGGCGTGGGTTTGGGTAGCGGCAATGGTTGTTGTCGCGGGTTTAACCGTTCGTAGTCGAGCGCCTGAGGTCCCGGGCATTTTTCGATTGGCGGTGGTATCCACCGCGGTCGTCGCCGTCGTAAGCCTCGGCGTCATCTTTGGTTTCGGCATTTTCCCGATTGAGGCTCGGGCGATTATTCCCCTAGCGGGAATGATGATCGGTAACTCGATGACCTCAGTCGTGGTTGCCGCGCGGCGGGTGACCGGTGAACTGCGCGATAAACGACTCGAAATAGAAGCGCGTTTGGCGCTGGGGTTGTCCTGGCAAGATGCGTCTCGCCCGCATCTACGCGAGGCAATGCGCACGGCCATGATTCCGCAGATCGAATCGACCAAAGCGGTTGGCCTGGTGTTTTTGCCGGGAGCAATGACCGGCCTGATTTTGGCCGGTGTCAGTCCGGTCGATGCGGTGCAGGTCCAATTAGCGATCATGTATCTAATCTTGGGTTCGGTCGCGACAACTGTGACAGTGGTGTCACTTGGACTTGTCCGTCGATTGTTCACTCCAGATGGACGGTTGGTCTCAATGGTTCGACCAGCGACCTGACGAACGAGCAATTGCATTGATCGTTCGTGATTGGCCCACACCCGCCGAGCGGCAGGCCGGCCGGTAGCCTCAAGGTATGGCCAAGCGCTTTGTGATTATCGGCGGGGGACCAGCAGGTAACACTGCAGCCACCTATGCCGCTCGCATGGGAGCACATGTCACGCTCATTGAGCGTGACATTGTCGGCGGTGCCGCGCACCTGTGGGATTGCATCCCGTCGAAGGCGATGATCGCCACCGGTGGCGCGCTTTCGCAGATCGAGACGAGTAAGGGCATGGGTATCTCAACTGCTGGAGCGTCGGTTGACTTCGATGCCTTGAGGCAGCGCATTTCGACGATTCAGCAGAAGTTGCGCTCGTCGGTAACGGGGCTACTCGAAAGCCAAAACGTGCAACTACTGCAAGGCGCAGGGCGCTTGGTGGGCCCGAACCAAGTCGAGGTCGATACTGCCGACGGGATTACTGAAATTGAAGCTGATGTCGTAGTACTCAGCACGGGAAGCCGACCTCGGATTCCCGAGTGGGCAGCCGTTGACGCCGATCGCATTTTGACGACCCGTGACGCGTATCCGCCGTTAGTTATGCCTGTTCATCTGGTCGTCATTGGTTCGGGTGTAACCGGCGTTGAGTTCGTCCACATGTTTTCGTCTTTTGGCTGTGAAGTCACTCTCGTGGTGAGTCGTCAACAAGTGTTGCCAATGAAAGATGCCGAAGTAGCGGCCGCATTAGAAGACGACTTTTTGCGGCGAGGAGTGCGGCTCCTCAAAGGTGCTCGTGCCGTTGGCATCGACAAGAGCACCGACGGAACCCAGATTTCGGTGCGATGCGACGATGGTCGGACGATTGTCGGGTCACACGCGCTTCTCGCAATTGGTTCAGTTCCAAACTCCGAAGCCCTTGGACTTGAATTGGCCGGTGTCGACACTGAACACGGATTTGTGACGGTCAATCACAATTGCCAGTCGTCAGTTCCTCACATTTATGCTGCGGGTGACCTGTCAGGCAAGCTTCCGTTGTCGTCGGTCGCATCGATGCAGGGTCGCAAGATTGCTGAGCACGCGATGGGGCTGCACGTTGGCCCACATCGCCACCTCGATTACGAAAAGGCAGCTTCCGCCATTTTTACCGTGCCGGAAATTGCTGACGTTGGTCTCGCTGAAGCCGATGCCTTCTCGTCGGGTCGAAAGATCCGAGTTACGAAAGTGCCGTTTTCAGCCAACGCAAAAGCATTGATCGAAAACGATTCGCGAGGGTTCGTCAAGATCATCAGTGATCCGGCGACCGGTGTCGTGCTCGGAGGATCAATCGTTGGCCGCAACGCCGCCGAATTGATTTCGGTACTTGCACTGGCAGTGACCGCCGGTTTACGCGTGACCGACATTGTCGAAAGTTTGCTCGTGCATCCAGCGCTCGCTGAGGCACTAGGCGACGCGGCCGAATGACAAAGCTGCCCGACACTCATCCGCGTCCAACGCAGGCTGACGACTTCCCGGCGCACGGGCCGAATTCGCTGGCATCCATTGGCGAACGCGGTGTCGGTCGCACGATTGATTTACTGCTCGAACTAATCCCCGTTGTCATCTTGGTCGTTCCTTATTTGCGAGTCGAAGGCAACCAATTCAAACTCGACTCAATCCCTTTTTGGATGGGATTCGTGACCATTGGCGTAGCGGTCGTGTATGAGACCACTTTCATTGCTTGGCGCGGTCAGACAATCGGCAAAATGATTGTGGGTGTGCGGGTCGCGCAGTTGGTGGGCGGCCAGAAGCTTGACCTTTCACAGGCAGGCCTGCGATCACTTGTGCCTTCGTCGGCTTGGGCGATTCCCGTTTTGGGATTTGGTCTCTATCTCATGGTGTTTCTGAGCGCGATCGGAAAGCCACTGCGACGCGGCATCCATGACCGAGGTGCAGGCAGCGTCGTTGTTCGCACCCGGTAAATCGGTAGCTTCGAAGCCCTCTGAGTCCCGCGTGTTCGCGCCGCACTTCAGTCGGGAAGTTCGGTGAGCAACTGTTACTCGATGGTGGCTACGACATCTCCACTGCCAACCGAATCTCCAACGCCAACCTTTATTTCCTTCACCGTTCCGCCCTTTTCAGCAGAAATATTGTTTTCCATCTTCATGGCTTCCAAGACACAGATCGTCTGGCCAGCTTCGACGTCTTGACCTACTTCGACCAGCATCTTGACGATCGTGCCCTGCATTGGCACGGTGACGGCCCCTGAGCCGCCGGCCGCAGCACTGCCGGCCCCGGCGCTACTACGCCGTGGCCGGGCTGCACCGGAGGCACCAACAGCTGGTCCAGCGGCCGCACCAGCCGATTCTGGCACCCAAAGGCTGACGGCAAATCGCCGGCCATTCACTTCGACGTCGACATCCCGTTTGACCTTGGCTTCAGCCAGATCGGAACCTTGGTTTCGGTCAGGACTCGAATCGACGCCAGTGAGATCGAGTACATCTTCGACCCAACGAGTTGAATGTTTCCCCTCGACAAAATCGGGATGTTCAAGAATGGCAATGTCGGCGGGAATTGTTGTCGCGACACCTTCAAGCCGAAATTCGCGGAGCGCTCGCAACATGCGTTTAATTGCGGTATCGCGATCGTGGCCCCAGACGATGAGTTTGCCGATCAAGTTGTCGTAGTACTGGCTCACGGTGTCACCGGTTTCATACCCGCCGTCCCAGCGCGTGCCAAAGCCGTCTGGCGGAACCAAGGTTGAAATGTCTCCAGGCGAAGGAAGGAACTTGCCACCAGCGGGATTTTCAGCGTTGACGCGAACTTCGATGGCGTGTCCACGAAGCGAGATTTCGTCTTGGGTAAATGACAACGGCAGGCCAGATGCAACCCGAATTTGTTCAGCGACTAGATCGATACCTGAGACCATCTCGGTCACCGGATGCTCGACCTGCAAGCGCGTGTTCATCTCGAGGAAGTAGAACTCACCGTCCTGAAACAAAAACTCGACCGTGCCCGCATTGAAATAGCCAGTTGCTTGGGCGACCTTGACTGCAGCCTCGCCCATCTGCTGACGGATTTCCGCTGGGAAGTCTGCCGCTGGGCTCTCTTCAATCAGTTTCTGGTGTCGGCGTTGCGCCGAACAATCACGTTCAGCAATCCAGACGCAGTTTCCGTGTTGGTCGCCGATGATCTGCATCTCGATGTGGCGTGGCCACGTGAGGTAACGCTCGACGTAACACTCACCGCGACCAAAACCTTTGAGCGCTTCGCTGCTCGCCGATTCGAACGCCTCGATAGCTTCATCGGCTGCGTTGACGACGCGCATTCCGCGACCGCCGCCGCCATAGGCAGCCTTTATCGCGACTGGCCAGCCAAACTCGTTTCCAAACGCGATTACTCCGTTGCCGTCAACGAGAAATTCGGTTGTACCCGGAACGCCTTGTACGCCCGCGGCTTGGGCGGCAATGCGACTACTTACTTTGTCGCCCATTACCTCAATTGCTTCAGGAGGTGGTCCGATAAATGCGACACCTCGCTGGGTAATCGCGCGAGCGAAGTCCGTGTTTTCCGAAAAGAAGCCATAACCTGGGTGCACGGCATCAGCGCCACTGCGTTCGATGGCATCAAGGATGGCGTCGGTATCGAGGTAGCTCTCGGCGGCGGTGATGCCGCCGAGCGCATAGGCCTCATCGGCGATTCGGACATGGAGGGCGTCGCGGTCAAGTTCGCTGTAAACAGCCACGGTGGCAATGCCCATTTCCTGGCAAGCACGGATGACTCTGACGGCGATTTCGCCACGATTTGCGATAAGAACCTTTGTGATCACGACATATGGTTACAACGATGAGGGGTGACCATGCCAGATTGCGACTTTCCGAATCTCGATTCGCCGACCTGAAATGGGTCGATGAGACGGGCTCGACTAACCGCGATTTGCTTGATTTAGCAGCCTTAGGCGGGGTTGGCGATGTAGTTCTGATAGCCGATTTTCAGACCGCAGGCCGAGGTCGCCTGGATCGCTCGTGGCACGCGCCGCGAAATGCGTCGCTTCTGGCGTCGATGCTGTTTCGCCGCTCGATGCCAGTGCGCGATGGCCATCTGGTGTCGACCGCAGTTGGTGTGAGTGCGGTCGAGGCTTGTGCCGAAGTCGCTGGGGTCGCAGTTGGATTGAAGTGGCCAAACGACTTGGTAATCGAACAAGCGGGCTCGAACGACTATCGGAAACTGGGCGGAATTCTCGCAGAGTCAATCGTCGAGGGAGATGCAATATCGGCGGTCGTGGTCGGGATTGGTATCAACGTCAACTGGCCAGTGGAGTTGCCGACCGAACTTGCCGACATAGCGGTCGCGCTCAACCAACTTGCGAACCATGACATTGATCGTGAGCAACTCGTCATAGCGATGCTGCTCCGGCTCGATCATTGGGCGTCAGCAATTTTTAGTTCCGGTGCGATGGGCCGGGAGCGACTTATGCAACGAGCTCGGGAACTCTCAGCAACGTTGAATCGGCGGGTGCGTGTGCAGATCGGCAGCGATGAAATCGAAGGTCATGCGGTCGCGCTGACCGATGCGGGTGAGTTACTTGTCGAAGTTGCATCCGCCGATTCGCTCGAGGGCGTTGTCCGGCACACGATCATTGCCGGTGATGTCACTCATGTTCGCCCTGCGCAGTGACATTTGGAAGTTGACACCGATACGAACGGTTTGATCGCTAGTGCGAGACACCAAACTAGGGATTGAGCGAACTACTCATCAGTTCAGAAAATGCTTCGACTGCCGCCTTGGTGATGGGGCCGGGAGCGTCACCGAGTTCATGTCCATTAACGGAGCGAATTGACTGCACGTTGCGAGTCGACGAAGTCAGAAATGCCTCGTCGGCTTCGGCCAGCGCCGCTAACGGGAGATCGGTTTCTTCGCATTCGATGAGTGTCATCAAGAGTTCGCGGGTGATCCCGGCGAGGCAACCTGACGCAAGGGTTGGCGTGCTCAGGCGCCCATTTTTGACCAGAAAAACGTTGCTGCCTGTTCCTTCGCAGAGTTGGCCCACGGTATTGGCGAAGATCGCCTCGCTCCCGTCGCGTTCGTGGGCATAGTCCAATGCGACAACATTTTCGGCATACGACGTAGTTTTCAATCCCGCGACCGCTCCTCGTTCGTTGCGCGGCCAGGGCACCGTGACCACATTGGTGGTTCTGTCCCATTTCGGGAGGGGAGCAGACGCGACGATGACCGTTGCTCCAGCATCGCCGCGGTCTGAACCAAGTGGGGAGATGCCACCGGTGATGGTGAGGCGAACGCACCCGGAATCGACTTCGTTCGCGGTGATGACTTCGCACATCGCGTGTTCGATCTGTTCGTCATTGAGAGGGATCGGTAAGCGAAGGCCAGAAGCGGATCGACGGACGCGTTCAAGGTGTCGACGAATTGCAAAGGCAACGCCGTTCACGACTTGCAAGGTCTCGAAGATTCCATCACCGACCGTTACGCCGTGGTCGAACGGGGACAACGATGCGCCATCTTTCGAGATGAGGGATCCGTTGATCCAAACCATTGGTTGGTTAGCCATGGCCTGATGTTCCCACGCCAACTGGCTGTCCTGATGCCACTCGTAGGAGTCGTCGTGCTTTGAGTTCCGTTTCTTGCCATTCGCCGGCCGGAGTTGATTCCCAGGTAATGCCGGCGCCAGTGCCGAAGTGCAGTTCGCCATCAGCAATCCAGAACGTTCGGATTGCCACGTTCAATTCACCTACCCCGCGATCTGCGTCGACCCATCCCACGGCCCCGCAGTAAACATCGCGCTCCACGGTTTCGAGTCGGCTGATGTGTTGCAGAGCCGCATGTTTTGGCGCTCCGGTTACCGAGCCAGGGGGGAACGTGGCCCCAATCGCATCTGCCCAGCCAAGTCCTGGGCGAAGTTGACCCTCGACCGTGCTGACCAGATGCACCAGGCCGGGGTGCTCCTCGACGGCGAGGAGTTCAGGAACATGGACCGATCCCCACTCGCACACTCGGCCTAAGTCATTGCGAACCAAGTCAACGATCATGATGTTCTCGGCTCGATCCTTTTCGAGTAACGCTTCTCGAGTCGTGGCCGTTCCCTTAATCGGCGATGAGCGAATTATCGGTCCGGACCGAGACAAAAAACGTTCCGGCGAGGCCGAAGCCACTTGGATTCCTTGGTCGGGAAGGCGCACGACCGCGCTAAACGGAGCGGGATTTCCCGATGCGAGAGCGGCACCGAGTGCGGCAATATCGGCATCAGGTTGCACGGGAGCCGACAAGCGTCGGGTCAGATTGACCTGATAAATATCGCCGCTGCCGATGGACGAACGGATCATTTCGACTCGCGATTCAAACGCGGATTGTTCAAGGTTCGTTCGCCATGATTCAGGCGATGGTCCGCGCCACGGTTGGCCAGGCCAAGGTCGCGCCAGTCGGATTTCTGCAAATCGAGCGCAGACGGGTCGGCCGGAAAATGGGATCACCACTGCCCAAAAGCCATGTGAATCAAGCGCAGACAAGTCACTGGTGACATCGACGAGATGTGTCGCGAGTCGTCCACCGACGACGGCGAGGGGATCGCGATGGGACAGCATGGTGGTTATCTTCGCCCAAGAATGCCGTCGGGAGCGCACCGTGGACCTTGCGCTCAGTGATCGAGCCAGATGATGGACGGCTTCAAGCATCGATCGCCGCCTTGCGCCGGGGTGGTCCCCTCAGGTGGGAAACGACTGGTACCGTCACCGCTTGTGGCAACGAGCGCTCGACGATCAATGCGGCGTCGGACCTGGTTCCAGCGGCTGGTCATTGCGCTCAATGTGTTTGTGGTCGTGGTGTGTTTTTCGTCGGCGGCCGGGCTGGCCTACGTATTTCGCCAAGCCAGCGATGTCCAGCGCTATGGCGGTTTGGGCTCGACGCTTGATCAGAGTTCGTCGGGCGATCCGCAACCTGAAAATTACTTGTTGGTCGGGGTTGACAACTCTGAAGGCCTCAATGCGAATGACCCGGTACTTATCGGTCGCAGTCGGGCCTCGTTGTTGTCCGACACGATCATGATTTTGCGAACCGATCCCATCACCAAGCAGGCATCGATTCTGTCGTTACCGCGAGATTTGTGGGTTCCCATTGCCGGTACCGGTGGTGATCAGCGCATCAACACCGCGCTCTCGGGCGGCGGTCCTGAACGGTTGATCAAGACGATTCAACAAGATTTCGGAATTCCGATCAATCACTATGTGCAGGTCAATTTTCATGGGTTTCGAAGTTTGGTAGATGCCGTTGGTGGCGTGCCGATCTATTTTCAGTGGCCAGCGCGCGATCTCAACACTGGTTTCGGTGTCGATCAACCGGGCTGCGTCACCCTCAATGGGATGGACGCGCTTGCCTATGCGAGGTCGCGACATTTCGAGACGAAGACTGGCAATGGGGGAAAGGCGTGGGTGGGAGACCCAACCAGCGATTTCGGACGCATCACCCGCCAGCAACAATTCATCAAACTGGCGCTCAAACGGGCAATCGCAAAAGGAGTCAGGAATCCTTTTGTGCTGAATCAACTCATCGGTGTGGCTCAGGGCAACGTCACCCTTGACGATCGGGTTACAACTCAGGACCTCATCAACCTCGGCACGCAATTTCGTGAGTTCAACCCTGAGTCGATTGCGACCTATACACCGCCGACCACCGGCACCACCATCGGTGGTGCTTCGGTGTTGTTGCTCGACAAAATCGCCGCTCAACCAATTTTTGCACTCTTCCGGAACGAACCTGTTTCGACTAACCCACTGCATGTGATCCGAGTCGATGTACTGAATGGATCAGGCAAGTCAGCGCAGGCAAATGTGGTTTTGGCCCAGGCGACCAAAGTCGGGTTCACTCCAGGCACGTCGAGCGACTCATCGAGTTTCAAAACAGGTGGTACCCAAATCCACTACGCACCAGGAAACGAAAATGCGTCAGTCGAACTCGCCCGATTCGTCGACGGTCAGCCGCAGTTTGTCCTGGATAAGACGTTGAGTGAGAAGCAAATTGTTCTCGTGACCGGTAAGGATTTCACTGCGTTGCGTAGCGATCCGCGCGATGTCAACGACTTCAGTGCATTTCTTGCCACGACGACCACAACGACCACACCTGCTCCTGGGGCGACCACCATTCCACCGACGGCTGACCAGCAGACTCCCCAGACTCCTGAACGCGGAATGGTCCCAGCGACGCCTCCTGGCGAGACATGTGGGTGATCGGCGTTGCCACATCACTACGATGGGCCGCCGTCACTCATAGTTGATCTCGAACCCATCGCGATCCTCACTTGACTTGGAGTTCCAAAGACATGGGCAACATCGCGATTATCGGCACCGGCTATGTCGGGCTTACCACTGGTGCGTGCTTTGCTCACCTTGGGCACACGGTTGTTTGCGCTGACATCGACGCCGCCAAGGTGGAATCGCTCTCGCGTGGCGAGATCCCGATCCTTGAAGCCGGCCTCGAAGAACTGGTTCGCGAGGGAATCGACTCGGGACGCCTCCGCTTTGTTCACGGGGCGGCAAATGCGCTCGCCGGGTCTGAGTTCGTCTATCTGTGTGTGCCGACTCCCCAGGGAGAAGACGGTTCGGCTGACCTGAGCTATATCGAAGCCGCCGCGCGCGAAATCGCCCCAGGTCTGACCCCAGAGTCCATCGTGATCAATAAGTCGACCGTTCCAGTCGGTTCGACGAGAAAGGTGGAACACGCCTTAGGTCGGTCAGACGTTTTCGTGGTGTCGAACCCGGAATTTCTTCGCGAAGGATCGGCGGTCAGTGATTTTCTGCATCCTGACCGGGTGGTGATTGGTAGTGACGATCAATCGGCTGCGATTCGGGTCGCGGCGTTGTACATCGGTGTTGCGGCGCCATTCATGGTGACTGATCCCGCATCGGCCGAGACCATTAAATATGCCAGCAATGCATTTCTTGCGACGAAGCTTTCGTTCGTAAACGCCGTCGCGGCCGTGTGTGAAGCCGTAGGCGCGGACGTGACCGACGTTGTTTTGGGAATGGGTTACGACAAACGGATCGGCCATGAATTCTTGCGCCCGGGGCCGGGCTGGGGTGGATCATGTTTTCCCAAGGACGTGCAAGCGCTGTTGTACATCGCTCGTGAAGCGGGCTACGACTTTGATCTGCTCAAGGGAGTCGTCACCGCAAATCATGAACAATTTGAACGCACAACTGAAAAAATCATTTCGCTCGCCGATGGCTCGGTTGACGGAAAGGTGGTTGGAGTCTGGGGGCTGAGCTTCAAAGCAAACACTGACGACTTGCGGGAATCGCCTTCTCTCGAAATCGTGAAGCGACTGATCGCCGCTGGTGCGACCGTTCAGGGGTATGACCCGTCGGTAACAACTTCGCTCGAGCAGCTTCCCGATCTCACGATCGTTGGTGACGCATATGAGGCCTGCGACGGGGCACACGTATTGGCGGTGCTGACCGAGTGGGATGAGTTCAAATGGGTTGACCTTGATCGCGTAGCGACGCTGATGGCTTCGACGTGTGTAGTCGACGCCCGAAATTTGCTTGATCGCGCTGCGTTGACTCGCCGAGGATTCACCTACTCGGGTATCGGACGGCGTTAGTGGCGCGCATCGTGTTAACCGGCGGCGCCGGGTTTTTGGGCTCGCACCTGTCGACATGGCTTCTCGACCGCGGCGATGAAGTAATTGCAATCGACAATCTCTGCACCGGGGCACTCAGCAATCTCGCTGCAGTCATTGACCGCCCAGGTTTTCGATTTATTGAACACGACGTCAGCACGTTTATCGCCGTGTCTGATGACGTCGATGCGGTGTTGCACTTTGCGAGCCCGGCATCGCCAATCGACTATCTCGAGATGCCGATTCAGACGCTTAAAGTTGGCAGCCTCGGTACCCACAATGCACTCGGTTTAGCCAAAGCAAAAGGTGCGAAGTTCATGTTGGCTTCAACCAGTGAGGTCTACGGAGACCCATTGGTGCATCCGCAGACCGAGGAGTATTGGGGGCACGTGAATCCCATCGGACCTCGTGGCGTATATGACGAAGCAAAGCGCTTCGGCGAGGCGATGGCCATGGCCTACCACCGGACCCACGCCCTATCGGTGCGAATCGTCCGCATATTCAACACGTACGGCCCGCGCATGCGCATCAACGACGGTCGCGTGGTTTCCAATTTTATTGTTCAAGCACTTCGTGGCGAGCCCATCACGATGTACGGAGATGGCACCCAGTCTCGCAGCTTTTGCTACGTCGACGATGAGGTTCGCGGTTTCCTCGCGTTGTTGGACTCAGACGAAACGGGCCCCATCAACATCGGAAATCCAAACGAGTTTACGATGCTTGAACTTGCTGAGCTTGTGCTGGAAGTAACGGCCTCGACCTCACCAATCGTGTTTGAACCGTTGCCGGTTGATGATCCACGTCAACGTCGTCCAGACATTACGAAAGCTCGAGATCTGCTTGGGTGGGAACCAGCGATCCAACTCCGCGAGGGAATCGAGCGAACCGCGTCCTATTTTCGCGATGCGATTGATCGCTGAGGGTTTTCGCCGCCTCCAACTCCAATTCGCAACCCCGCTCAGGTGATCGGCTCAAGCGTGGGAGACTCCAACCCCATGGCTCAGAAGCTCAGGGTGGCCGTCACCCTCGAACAGTGCTGGCATCGTGTGCCCGGTGGCGTCGCCGCCGCGGCCCTTGGTGCGGTTCGTGCATTGCAGCGGCTTGATGACCTCGACCTTGTCGGCGTGAGCGCGAAGCATCGAGCACTTCCGCCCGATCCGTTTGTTCCTAGCATTCCGATTCGGCAAATCCCGATGCCGCGACGGGCGATGTATGAGTCCTGGCACCGGTTTCGGCGACCGGCGATAGAGCGCTCAACCGGACAGGTTGACGTTATTTATGTGACGGGCATGGCGATGCCGCCGCGCACGGCGCCACTGGTTGTAACAGTCCACGATCTTGCGTTCTTGACTGACCCAGCGCGATCAACGGCGCGCGGTGCTCGATTCTTCAATCGGGCTATTGAACTGGCTCTCGCTGACGCTGATCTGGTGTGCTGCCCATCGCAAGACACGATTAACGCGTGCATCGCGTATGGATTTGATGAAAAGCGCCTTCGTTTGGTGCCGTGGGGTGTCGACATCGATCCGGTTTCGGAAAGTGAAGTCGATCGAGTGCGGGCAACCTATCGGCTAACGAAACCATTTGTGATGTGGACTGGCACGATCGAGCCGAGAAAAAACCTGCCGGTGTTACTTGAAGCATTTCGGTTGCTTGATCGTTGTGGCATCGAGCTGGTGTTAGTTGGACCGCGTGGTTGGAATGAAGATCTCACGCCGCACTTAGGGACCGCCGCCGGCCGCGTTCGTACGTTGGGGTTTGTGCCCGAGGTCGATAAGCGGGCGCTGTTCGCAGCTGCCGCCGTGTTTTGTTTGCCCAGCCTGCAAGAGGGATTTGGAATACCAGTACTTGAAGCGATGGCGCAAGGCGTCCCGGTGATCACTTCGGCAGGGACCGCGACAGCTGAAGTGGCGGGCAGCGCGGCTCGGCTGGTTGATCCCACCGACGTCGCAGCGCTAGCCGACGCGCTCGGATCGGTGCTTGACGATGACGACCTTGCTGCACACATGGCTGCCAATTCCCTGACTCGCGCCGCGGCATTCCCGTGGTCTCGCACTGCCGATGCACTCCGCACTATTTTTTCGGAAGTTTCGTGACGACACCAACCCGAATCGGTGCAAATCTGCTGTGGCTTGTGCCCGGCGTTGTCGGTGGCAGCGAGGAATACACCGTTCGATTGCTGCTCTCGCTTGAACGTCTGGAATCGGTTGACCTCGAAGTAGTGCTCTTTGTGAACCGATCGTTAGCCGCAACCCATCCGGATCTTCTTGCCGCTCATCCCACGGTGATTGGCCCACTCTCTGGTTCGTCAAAATTGTTGCGGGTATCGGCGGAGTCAACGTGGTTGGACCACAGCGCTCGCTCGGAAGGAATCGACCTCATGCATCATCTCGGCGGAACGATGCCGCCTCGACGATCGCGACCAGGCATGTTGACAATTCACGACCTGCAGCCCATGGCGAATCCGGAACATTTCTCCTTCGTGAAACGCGGCTACCTCGGCGCAGCAGTCCCTGGTTCGGTTCGACACGCAGAAGTCGTGGTGACGCTGAGTCAATTTGTCCGTCGTGATGTCGTAGATCGGTTGGACATTGCCGATGAGCAGATCTTGATTGTTCCACCGGGAATTGACCCGCCATATGTGGTCGACGAACGCATGATTAGTCATACCCGCCGTCGCCATGGGTTAGGGCAGCGACCCATTTTCTTGTACCCGGCGATCACCTATCCGCACAAAAACCATGTGACGCTGGTGCGGGCGTTTTCTCGTCTCGCTCGCGCCAATCCTGAGCCGCTTTTGGTTCTGACTGGTGGCGAGGCGCAAGCCGAAGGCGAGCTTCGAGGAGAAATCGAGCGACTTGGCCTAGGTAGGCGGGTGATTCGCACGGGCAGAATCCCAGCCGGCGAACTCGACGCGATGCTTGCGACTGCCACTGCATTAACGTTTCCTTCACGGTATGAAGGATTCGGCCTGCCAGTGCTTGAAGCAATGAATCGCGGTGTCCCGGTGATCGCATCATCTGTCACGGCACTTCCCGAAGTCATTGGCGACTCGGGTTTGTTGATTGACCCCGATGATCTCGAAGGATGGAGTGATGCGATGGCGTTGCTTTTAGCTGATCCAACTCGCGCCCAGCAGTTAGTGATTCGTGGGCACGATCGCGCTGCACGCTTCAGTTGGAAGGCATCAGCCAACGCATTAGTAACCGCTTATCGCCATGGAATCGCGAGCATTGCCGAGCATCGGTCGTCGACATGAACATCGTGGTGCTGTGTCCGCACTTCGCGCCTGACGTCGCACCGACGGGCGAAGTGATGACCGCGATTGCTTCCGAACTCACCAAACGTGGACATCGGCTGCATGTCATTACCTCGCTTCCTTGGTACCAAAACCATGCACTCGAACCAGGTTGGGATGGGCAGCTCGTCCGCCATGAGCAGCGTTCGTGGGGAACGATCACCCGTGTTCACCCGTTCCCGACCGACAAGCGCAATTTGCCCGCTCGGGCCGTCGCGTTCGGTGGATTCACTGTCTTGGCCACGTTGGAAGGAGCGATGTCAAAGATCAAGCCCGATGTTGTACTTGCGATGTCGCCACCACTCACCCTCGGTCTTGCAGGTTGGATGGTCAGTCGCGTCCGGCGCGTTCCATTTGTATTCAATATCCAAGACGTATTTCCTGATGTGGCCGTTGAACTTGGACTCCTCACTGGCCGTCGAACGATTGCCGCCGCGAGGTGGCTTGAGCGAGCGAGCTATCGGCGCGCGGACGCGGTCACCGTGTTATCCGATGACTTGGCCGACAATGTTCGAGCGAAACTGGTCAAGGGGTTGGATAGCGTCGAACGCGAGACGCAGGCCTCGAAAGTGCGCGTGATTCCGAACTTCATCGACACGACGTGGATCACCCCTGGACCGACCGAAAACGATTATCGAGTCGAAAACGGGCTTTCGGGAAAACGAGTCGTGATGTATGCCGGAAATGTCGGACTGTCGCAAGCTCTTGACCTGGTGCTTGATGCTGCGGTTGCTTTGCGTCACGAGGCCGATATTGCCTTTGTGATCAACGGCGGGGGAGCGGCCCTTCCTGATCTCGAACGGCGCGCCCACGGAATGTCGAACGTGCATTTCGTGCCGATGGCACCAAAAGAGCAGCTGCCCCGGGTGCTCGCAGCAGCCGATGTGCACGTCGTTCCGTTGAAGCGAGGGTTGGCCTGGTCGAGTGTTCCGTCGAAGTTGTATTCAATTCTGGCAGCGGGGCGGCCGTTGGTGGCCAGCGTGGACCCAGGTACCGAGGTTGCCCGAACAGTCGAAGCGGCCGAGGCGGGCATCACCGTTGCACCAGAAGATGCCGAAGCATTCACGAAAGCACTTCGCCAAATCCTTGACGATCCGCAGATGGGACGGGATATGGGTGCGTCGGGACGGAAATTCGTGGAGTCCTGGGCATCGCCTGCCGCGGTCGCAGAGGCCTATGAGAACCTCTTTTTTGAACTACGCGGTTGAGGTTGGCTGGTGCGCGACTAGATTGTTCTGACTATGGGTAAGGCTTCTTCCTCCAAAAAGGTTGCACGAGCGGCGCGGGCTGGTGGCGCAGCCCAAGGTCGCCGCCATCGCTGGTTGTTCCCAGTCGCGATAATCGCCATTTTTGTTTTCGGTGTCAGCGTGATCGTGATCGCAAAAGGTTCGAACCAGAAGGCTTCTGCGGTCTCACCGACCGTAGGTGAACACTGGCACGGCGCCTATGGCATCTACGTCTGCGACAAATTTATTGATCCGCTAACTGATGTGACTGCCGACAAGTTGGGCATCCATACCCACGGTGACGGAATCATGCACGTTCACCCGTTTGCGGCAGGGTCGGCTGGCAAGAACGCAACGCTGAAGATTTTTGGCGATACCGCCGGGCTCAGTTTTCAAAGCAACGGCTTCACGACCGTGTCGAATGGCACGGCCTACCACAACGGTTACGACTGCAATGGTCAGCCAGCAGAGGTAGCAGTTTATCAATGGTCAGCAGATGACCTGAGCGCCCCTCCGACGATCTATACAAAAGATTTTGGCTCGATCCAGTACACCAGTGATCGCATGGTGTTCACCTTGGCCGTTGTGCCGCCGGGCACCGACGTGCCGAAGCCGCCGAGCGTCACCACGCTCGACCACCTGACCGACGTGCCAGGCTCTACGCCAGCTACCTCCGTAGTCGGGGCGACCTCGAACACGGTCGTGCCGGGTCCATCGGTAGTGCCTCCAACTTCCAGCAATTCGACTCCGTCCTCGGCACCTGCACCGGCCCAGTGAGGGCAGTTGTCCTTGTAGGTGGATTCGGAACACGCCTGCGTCCGCTGACATTGCATCTTCCGAAGCAGATGCTGCCAATTATCGACAAGCCGATGATCGAACGGGTCATGGCGAAGTTAGCTGCGGGCGGGGTCACCGACGCCGTGTTGTCACTCGGCTATCGACCTGACGCGTTCTTAGAGGCCTATCCCGACGACTCATGCGCAGGTGTAGCGCTGCATTACGCGGTTGAACCCGAGCCGCTCGACACTGCGGGAGCGGTTCGATTTGCGGCCAACGACGGGGGAATCGAAAACACGTTCATCGTGGTCAATGGCGATGTGATGACTGACCTTGACCTCGGAGATTTGTGGAATTTCCACCACGAGCGTGGAGCAGAAGGGACTATCGCATTGACCGCGGTTGAGGATCCGTCGCGCTATGGCGTGGTGCCAATCGATAGCGAAGGCAGGGTCGAGCAATTTGTCGAAAAGCCGCTACCAGGCGAGGCGCCGACAAACTGGATCAATGCCGGAACCTATGTACTCGAACCGTCGGTTCTCAAACGGATTCCATCGGGCCGCCGAGTGTCGATTGAACGCGAGACCTTTCCTGAGATGGTCGCTGACCATTCACTGTTTGCCCTGCATTCACACGCCTATTGGGTCGATACGGGCACACCAGCGTCGTACCTGTCATCACAACTTGATCTCATCGATGGCTCGCGGGGTGATCCCGAACGGGCCGTTCATGCCACGGCGTCGGTGGCGAGTGACGCTGTCGTCACGAGATCGGTGGTGATGGCAGGGGTGCGAGTAGATTCCGGCGCTGAGGTTTCTGACTCGTTGGTGCTCCCAGGGGCGCACATCGCCGCGGGGGCGATCGTGCGAGGTTCAATCATCGGACCGCATGCGACCATTGGCTCACGCGCTACCTTGACCAATCTTTGCGTGATCGGCGAGCGAGTCGACGTGCCAGATGGCGCTATGTTCGACCGACTCAGTATCCCGGACAGTGAGATTCTATGAAGACGATTGTCACTGGCGGCGCAGGCTTTATTGGTTCGACACTTGTCGACCGCCTCCTTGCTGAAGGTCATCAGGTCGACGTTATCGATGACCTCTCAAGCGGTTCACTGGCCAATCTCCGTGACGCTCGGGCCGATCGATCGCATGCATTTAGTTTTCATCAGATTGATATTCGCGAGCCCGCGGTCATCGACCTGATCGTTCGACGCGAACCCGAAGTCATTTTTCATCTTGCCGCCCAGGCTGATGTGCGGGTGTCGGTGGAACGCCCGGTATTCGACGCAGGAGTCAACATCATCGGGAGTTTGCAGATTCTTGAAGGAGCCCGCCTAGCTGGAGCCAGAAAGGTGGTGTTTGCTTCAAGCGGGGGCACGATCTACGGCGATCCTGCGCCTGAGGACCTCCCGATCGATGAGAGTCAGCCGCAACGCCCCATTTCGCCTTACGGCGTTGCGAAAAAGGTGGTCGGTGACTACCTGTTCGCGTATCGAGAGCTTCACTCGTTGGAGTTCACCGCGTTAGCGATGGCCAATATCTATGGACCCCGACAGGATCCTCACGGCGAAGCCGGAGTGGTCGCGATCTTTGCCGGCCGCTTACTCGGTGGCGAACCGTGCACCATTTTTGGCGACGGCACCCAAACTCGAGATTTTGTCTTTGTCGACGATGCCGTAGACGCTTTTGTTCGCGCGGCCGATACCGGTAGTGGACTCTTGGCCAACATCGGCACTGGAGTCGAAACGTCGGTCAACGAACTGTATGGCTCAATGTCGGCGGCTGCCGGCGTAACGACGCCTGCGGTTTACGCTCCGCCCCGACCGGGTGAACTTGCTCGGTCATCACTCAACCCGGGTAAAGCAGGCCTGTATCTCGGGTGGAAGCCTTGGACCGATCTTGATACGGGTTCCGTTGCGGTCCTTGACTGGTTTCGCCGCAACCGCGGTTAGCGAAACAGGTCGTCGCTGGGGTGCCTGACAATTTCGTCACGGACGCTGCCATCACGAAACCAAGTTGTGTCGATGCCACGAACAATTGCGACCGGGATATTGCTGGTCTTACCCATGACGAGTTCAGCAGCACAGGCGATCTCATCAACGACTGCTACCTCAGTAACCTGCATCTCGCGACCAAGCGCATCGGGTGTGCCCCGCAGATCAAGGACGGCGGCGATACCGGCTGACCCGATGGCAACGTCGGTAACGCCGCGTCGCCAAGTTCGTCCAAAGGTGTCGCTCACGATGACAGCGACTGACACAGCAATGCGACCGCGTATCCCATCGCGTATTCGCCTTGCGGAACGATCGCTGTCCTCGGGAAGCAGTGCGGCAAATCCAGACTCGACATTCGAAAGATCGATACCCGCATTGGCGCAGACAAATCCGTGTCGAGTTTCGCTAATGATCAAGTCACCGCGGCGGCGCAAGATGCGTACGGATTCAGATTCGACGAGAGGCTTGTGGCTGAGCGGATCGCTGGCGTCTATTTCGACTAGTTGACCTTCGGCTTTTGACACGATTTTTTGGGTGACCACGATCACATCGCCGTTGGCTAGTGAAGTCTCGGGCGATTGAGTTGCCGCGTCGATGATGATCCCGGCGAGATCGTCGCCTGGATGAATTTCTCCGATACCAGGCAAACCAAATACTTCGAGGCGGCTCATGGGGTGACTCCGTGGCTTCGAGCGGCGAGCACAACTAATGCAAGGGCAGCAGATCGTTGCGGTGTCGACATGATTGTTGGCGCAACGATACAAGTCATGCCTTCGGCCTCAACGTCAGGTGCAAGGTGGGCGTCGGCATCGTCAATCACCAGCGTCGCGGCCAGCGATGCGTAGATGCGTGCCACCCCGACGACTGAACTTTCGTGGCCAAGTTCGGTTAACAGACGGTCGGCGGGTCCCTTGAGTGCGCTTCCCGCGATGATCGGTGAAACGGCGACCACCGAGTCGCGTCGCGATTGCACCGCTTGGCGAATTGGGTCAATGGCCAAGATGGGTCCAATCGACACGATTGGATTCGATGGTGCGATGACAATGGTGTCAGCGGTGTCAATTGCTTCGAGCACGCCGGGTGCTGCGGACGCCGAGTCAGCTCCCGCAAATCGGACGTCGCTCACCGCGACCGAATGGTGCCGCTGCACAAAGTATTCTTGGAAACTGATTTCGCCGTCGATCGCAACCGTCACGCGCGTGCGTAATTCGTCGTTGGTGACTGGCAACAATCTCAGACCAAGGCCCCAAGCGCGACAGATGTCGGCGGTGATGTCACTGAGGGTGTCTCCTTGGTGTTTGCGGGAAGTGCGGTAGAGGTGAGTTCCGATGTCTCGATCGCCGAGGCCGAACCATGTCTCGCCGCCGTAACGCTCCAACGATTGCATCGCATGCCAGGTTTCGCCTGTGAGTCCCCAGCCGCGGTCGGCATCAATTTCGCCAGCGAGCGTGTAGGTGATGGTGTCGAGGTCAGGGCTGATCTCGAGTCCGTGCATCACCAGGTCGTCTCCGGTATTGACGATCGCGACGACATCGCTCGGCGGGACTACTTGAACGATGCCAGCCAACATACGGGCTGCGCCGACACCTCCAGATAAAACAGTGATCACGTTCGAGATCCTGCCGTTAGGCCTGGTTTCGCAGCCTGGTGCCCAGTTCGCGCAGGTCGGCTTCGACCATTGATGTGACGAGGTCGGCGAAAGTGGTTTTGGGTTCCCATCCCAGCACGTTACGAGCTTTGGATGCATCACCGACAAGGAGATCAACTTCGGCAGGCCGGAAGAATCGTTCGTCTTGGATGACAAATTCCTCGTAATCGAGATCAGCATGACGGAATGCGATCTGACAGAAGTCGCGAACCGAATGTGTTTCGCCGGTGGATACGACGAAATCGGACGGCGAATCCTGTTGGAGCATGCGCCACATCGCGTCGACGTAGTCGCCAGCAAAACCCCAGTCGCGTTGGGCTTCGAGATTGCCGAGCCGCAGTTCGCTATCAAGACCGTGTTTTATTCGCGCTACGCCATGACTGATCTTTCGCGTGACGAATTCGAGACCACGGCGAGGACTCTCGTGATTGAACAAGATTCCGGATGAAGCGTGAAGATCGTAACTCTCGCGGTAGTTGACTGTTATCCAGTGACCGTAGACCTTTGCCACCCCGTAGGGACTGCGCGGATAAAACGGTGTGCTTTCGACCTGCGGGACCTCGACGACTTTGCCGAACATTTCGCTGCTACTGGCTTGGTAAAAACGAACATCGGGGTCAACGATGCGGATTGCGTCAAGAAGTCGAGTCACGCCTAGCGCGGTGGTTTCGCCAGTGAGAACTGGTTGGCCAAAAGATGTCTGCACGAAACTCTGCGCGGCAAGGTTGTAGACCTCATCGGGTCGGTGTTCGCGAAGAACCTGAATGAGCGACGCTTCGTCAAGCAAGTCACCGGGAACGAGGTTCAGGTCATCTTGCAGGTGACTAATTCGCTCGAAGTTGACGGTGCTACTTCGTCGCACCATTCCAATGACGTCGTAGCCCTTGGCTAGGAGTAACTCGGCGAGATACGAGCCGTCTTGGCCAGTGATCCCCGTAATGAGCGCGCGCCGAGTCATAGAGTGTTTGTCTATCCTGATTAGGCCAGACTGTCTGCTAAGTGGGTTGGCACATGCTCGATATTCCTGTTTCCGAAAATTTGGGTCGTCGAATCGCCGATCATCGATCGAAATTAGGCATTACTCAGCAAGAACTCGCGGAACGATTAGGTATCTCGCGAGTAGCCGTATCGCATGTCGAATCGGGGCTGAGTGATCCGAGTGAGCGCACGGTGACGTTGATGGCTGGTCTTTTCAAGGTCGAACCGTGGGTCCTGGTTTCGGGTACCAATTACCCGGTTGCGAAGGTTGATCGGTTGCCGGTGGTGGCTGCTCGCTATACCGAGGTCGAAATGCAACTCAAGTTGCTTGACCTCGATTTGGAATGGATTATTGGTCTGTCGGCTGGTGAAGCCGACCGGCGACTTGAACAGTGGCGAGTCCGACTCCGGTTTTTGGCCGCTCAAACATTTGACCGGCGCGAGTGCGATGCCGTGGCCGATGCGATCAACCGAGTCGTGGCCCGATTCGGCCAGGCTCGATCTGCCTAGTTGGGTTTTCTGAATCGCTGACGGAACTCGACCGCATCAGCGCGCTTGGTCAAGGCGTTAGCTGTCGCCATTGCGACAACAGGTCCATGAGCGTTTGGTCAAGCGAGATTTCTGGTGACCAATTGGTGGCTTGAAACACTTTGGTTGGATCACCCAGCAAAACTGGCACGTCTACTGGACGTTGAAGCGATGAGTCTTCTTCAAGTCGCATCGGCCGGTCGGAAAGACGCAAAATGTTGTCAGCGAGTTCGCTAATTGCGATGTCGTTTCCAGAGCAGACGTTGTATGCCTCGCCGGCAGAACCATGCTCGACGAGTAGTCGGTAGGCCCGAACGACATCGCGGACGTCGGTGAAGTCGCGTCGCGGTGAAAGATTTCCGACGGGGACGATTTCGGATCCGTCGCGCTCATTGGTCGCTACACGCTCGGCAATCGCTGACGCGACAAAACGGTTGGTTTGCCCGGGCCCAAGATGGTTAAACGCACGGACCCGAATGACATCGAGGCCATAGCCAAGAAATGCTTGCAAGCCCAGGAAGTCGGCCGCAATCTTGCTTGCCGCATACGGCGTAATCGGTCGCAATTCAGATTGTTCATTGATCGGCAACTCGGTCAACATGACCTTGCCGTAAACGTCAGCGCTGCTGACCGATAGCACTCGGGGAACCTTCGCGGCGATGCAGGCCTGCAACAGGTTGAGGGTTCCGTCGGCATTGGCTCGAAAAGCGCCCTGGGGGTCAGTCCATGAACCGCCTATGTCGCTCCAACCGCCGAGGTGATACACGGCATCGGGCGAGGTCCCGAGAATCTTGTCGCGGAGAGCCTCGCCATCGAGCAAGTCGGGACCATCTTGCAAGTCGATCCCTACGACGTCATCACCCATCGTTTGCAGATGAGTGATGAGGTGCCGGCCGACAAATCCGGCGGCGCCGGTGACCAATGCTTTCATCGTTTTGTGCACACCCCTGCGTCGGCTGACCCTGCGGCACGAGTGTAGGCATCCGATGGAGGCTCAGGTGCGAGTCTGAGTCGCAAGCTGTCAACCGTGCTGTTCACTCTGTGCTCCGGCGAGGCCGTGATACACCGCAACGAGAGCATCAGCGCTTGTGTCCCAATCGTAGGTTGCCGCGCGAGCGAACCCTCGTTGGCGCAGTTGATTGGCGAGTATCTCATTGGCCAGTACCGAATCGATCGCACTGGCGAGTGCGTCAACGTCGCCGACTGCGACGAGCAGTCCACCGTCTGCGATCACTTCTGGTAGCGCGCCCGCTTTGCTTGAGACGACGGGAGTGCCCATGCTCATGGCTTCTAGCGGTGGTAGTCCGAATCCTTCGTACTTGGATGGAAATGCAAAAACCGTTGCGGCCGACAGCAATGCCGTGCGGTCATGGTCAGGAATCCAGCCCAATGTCACGATTCTCGCTCTGAATGGACTTGCCTCAATTTCATTCGCTAGCGCATCGGCGCCCCAGCCTGGGGGTCCTGCGATGACCAAGCGCACGTCAGCATCGTTTGCCGCCAGCGCAGTAAACGCTTGCACCAACAACGGAAAGTCTTTTCGAGGCTCAATTGTTCCGAGTCCAAGAACGAATCGATGGCCGCCAGCGAGTTGGCGGCCGCGAGCGATGATTTGTTCCTGTTCGACGTCGCTCAAGTTTGGCGAAGGTGGATTGACGCCGTTGGGCACCACCACGATTCGATCTTGGCTGAGGCCGAATAATTCTTGAACTTCATCGGCAACAAAATGGGACACAACATGGATGGTTGCTCCTCGGGTGATCGCTCGACCGATGAGTTGGGGGTAAGCCAGCGTGTCGGGGGTGCACAGCTCGGGGAAACGCATGCAAGTGAGGTCGTGCACGGTGACGAGTTGTCGAGCGCGTCGGCTCGGCGGCACGACGAAATTCGGTCCGTGCACGACGTCGATTGATCCAGTCCACCACTCAATTGGCGGTCGATTGGTGTGTGTCCAAGCGAAGCGAAGTGGCCGAGCCGCCATCGGTCGATGCGAGACACCGACGCCGAGAGGAACTTCGGCATCGAGGCGAGACCGACCTTTCCACGTGAGGCCAAACGCAGTGACATCAAGGTCGTCGCGTTGTCCAATACGCCGTAAGAGTTCAGTCGCAACTACCCCGACACCAGTTCGCGGTCCGAGTAGTGAGGTGGCATCGAACGCGAGACGCATCAGCGGTGACGTTTAGGTTGTGATCCGACTAGTCGCGCTTCGAAGTTGCTCGTGAACGGCTTCAAGTTGCGGTTTCACTGACTTTTGGATTTCGACGCGGCGAACCTGAGCTTTTTGGAATGCGAGCACACTGAACCCCACGCTGGTGAAAAACGTATTGCGCAGCACCCGGAGGGGCTCGTTGGCCATGTAACGATCGTGGCAGAGCCTGTCGATGGCGGCAAACGCGACGCCCGATCCAAGCCTGCTGAGGGTCAGGTCCAGCGGTGATGGTGGGGACTAGCCTTGCGGGGTTGTGGATGTGCCCGATGAACCCCAAATTGAGTCCGAGGGCGAAACCCTTGTGCCGCCAGTCGTGGTGGTCATGGTCACTCACGATCCCGGCGATTGGCTCGAGCAGTCTTTGGCCAGCGTGGTTGCGCAGGGATATCGCAATGCGTCGCTTCTCGTCATAGACAGCGGCAGCACCGCTGACCTCGAGGCTCGAATCGCTGCGGTAGCGCCCGACGCGCACTTGAGGCGAATGCCGGAAAATGTTGGTTTTGGCCCTGCGGCCAACAGCGTTTTGAAATCGGTTGAGGGTGCAGCGTTCTACCTGTTCTGCCATGACGATGTGCGCCTCGATCCTGACGTGTTGCAGGTCATGGTGGAAGAGGCATTCCGGTCTAACGCGGGAGTCGTGGGAGGCAAGGTCGTCGAATGGGATGACCCGACCCGCATCCTCCAAGTTGGGATGGGCGCGGATAAGACCGGAGCTCCGGCGCCCTATGCCGAGCGAGGCGAACTCGACCAAGAACAACACGATGCAGTTCGGGACGTCTTTTATGTTCCTGGAGCGGCGACCCTCATCCGAGCTGATTTGTTCGAGGCACTCGGCGGATTCGATCCGGGCATAGAACTCCTCGGCGAGGATCTCGACCTCTCGTGGCGCGCTCATGTTGCCGGAGCGCGCGTGCTAGTTGCTCCTTCGGCGCGCCTCGCTCACCTTGAGGCTCTCGGTGAACGTCGCTCGATTGACGATCGTCGACGCCTCCAAATGCGGCATCGATTGCGGTCGAGCAAAGTTTGTTCAACATTTTGGACCCGAGTTCGTGTCATTCCGCAGGCCGCACTCATCGCGTTCATCGAACTGATTTACAGCATCGTTCTCGGTCGGTTCCATCATGCTGGCGACATTGTTCACGCGTGGTGGTGGAACGCGCGGCGCCGAAAGGACATCCATGATCGTCGCGCTCAGCTGAAGCTCCATCGAGCGGTATCTGACAGCGATGTCAGGCGATTGCAGGTTCGCGGCAGCTCGAGATTCTCGGCATTTTTGCGGGGCCAACTTGGCTCCGGTGATGATCGACTTGGTTCAATGACGGGCGCCGGACGCGATCTTGTTGGCAACCTTCGTTCATCGAGCGCCCGGTCATCGCTAGTGGCATGGATCGCGGTGTTAGGTCTCATTGTTATCGGAAGCCGACAAATCTTTACTGACGGCTTGCCGGCGGTCGGGCAATTCGCCGCGTTCCCCACTCAGCCGTCGACCTTGTTGAGCCAATGGTTGAGTGGATTCCGGGATACAGGATTGGGATCGGTTTCTCCTGCTCCGACGTTTCTTGGGTTGATTGGCGGCTTGGGTTACGTCGTGTTTGGCGCGATGTCCCTGCTGAGAACCGTGCTTGTTGTCGGTGCACTTCCACTAGGAGTGATCGGCATCTGGCGGCTTGCTCGACCATTGGGAACGCGGCGCGCGCGAATCGTGACTTTGGTGGTGTATGCGTGCATCCCAATCGGGTTCAACGCGATCGCTCAAGGTCGCTGGTCTGGCCTTGTCATCTACGCGTTTGCACCCTGGATGATGAATCAAATCCTTCGCGGATCACAACTTGCGCCGTTTGGCTCGGTTGGAGGCGAACCGGGTCCAGGCATCACTGATCGGCCGCTGACGTATCGAATCGTGATGTTGGGACTTGTTACTGCGCTGGCTGCCATGCTCGTTCCCTTTGCGATGGTCGTCGTTCCCGTGATGGCACTGACATTCGTGCTCGGAGGTCTCATCGTTGGCGAGGTGAAAGCCGCGTTGCGCATAGTCGGTGTTGCGGCTGGTGGCGTTGCAGTTGCATTCGTGCTCCACGTGCCATGGAGTGTGAGTTTGCTCACCGGCGGTTGGACAGCGTTTGTCGGTGCATGGTCTGACGGGGGCCGGGCTATGGAAATCGGTTCGATTTTGCGGTTTGAAACCGGACCGTTCGGAGCGCCCCCTATCGGCTGGGTATTTTTGCCCGTTGGGTTGCTCGCATTATTGATTGGTCGGCGTTGGCGCTATTCATGGGCGGTTCGCCTTTGGGTTTTGGTGCTGACCGGCTTTGCTGTCGTGTTCGTTGCCGCGCAAGGGTGGCTTTCGATCGCGCTACCTGCACCTGAAGTGCTGTTGGCCCCGTCAGCCGCGGCGCTTGCACTTGCCACCGGCCTGGGCATGGCCGCGTTCGAGGTTGATCTGCCCGATTATCACTTTGGCTGGCGACAAATAGCGTCGCTGCTCGCCGGGGCAGCATTGGTGCTAGGTGTGCTGCCGGCCGCAGCTGCGGCTGCAAGCGGCCGTTGGGGAATGCCGCAAACCGATTTGGCCCGGCCACTGCGGAATCTCAATGGAAAAGGTGGAGGCGACGATCCCTATCGGGTGTTGTGGCTGGGAGACGCCGACCTCTTACCTGTCGCAGGATGGAAACTTGACGCACCAGCAATTGATGACCTCGGTCCGGGAACGCTCCTTTCCTATGGCACCTCCCGTGAAGGCATGCCCGATGTCTCAACGGCAATTGCTGGTTCGGATAGTGGTGCGACAAGCCATTTGCTCGACGCGTTACAAATTGCCGCAGCAGGGGGAACGAGTCGACTTGGAGCGCTGTTAGCTCCAATGGGTGTCCGATTTATTGTCGTGCCTTTGGGCAATGCGCCTAGGCCATTTGAGACCGGTCCGACGATCGTGCCCACCCAGTTACTCACGATGCTTGATGGCCAGCTTGACCTCTCGAACGTTGATGTCGCACGCGGAATCATCGTGTATCGCAACGCGCAATGGGCCCCAACTCGAGCGTTATTGGCTCCCGATACGAAGTATCCCTCGGGTGAAGGCTCGGTTGCGACGCGAGTCGTGCCGGCATTGCCAGGTGCGGCTACCGCGCTGTCACAACAGACTGGTTTTCAATCATTTGGTGGATCACTCGACAATCCGTCATCGGTGTACCTCGCCGAGGCCGGGTCGCAAGACTGGCAACTCACCATCGATGGCCAACCGGCTTCGCGCTCGGACGTACTTGGCTGGTCAAACGCATTTGACGCGCGAGCCGGTTCGCATGCCACGTTGGTTTTCGACACACAGTGGACTCGGTTGGGATTGATTGGCGCAGAAATAGTTGTGTGGCTGCTGCTGCTCCTGTATCTGTTCCGCAGCAGAGTAAGAATCGAAGCGGCAATCGACCGGGCTGAACTTGAAGCGGAAGGGGAGTTGGCATGAACAAGGAGCTGACTCCGCCTTCACGAGGGCTTCATGCCGCGAGGTCGCGCCGAGCTGAACGCGCTGATGCTCCGGTCGAAGTCAAGACCACCCGTTGGCCAATACTGGTACTTATCGTGTTGGGCGTTGCTCTCGGCTTTGCCGCGCAGAGTTATCACGAGAACAATCCCGATGCGCAAGCGCTTCCATCGGTACAGGGACTGTTGCCAATCGCCGCTGCTCCAGGCGCGCTGAGTTCAACGTGGTATTGCGCCGGCGGCACCGCGACCGGAGCCGCATCTGGTTCGGCCGAAGAAACCATACAGATCATGAACGATTCTGGCGACGCGCTGACCGTCAACGTCACGGTCATGCCGAACGTCGGTGATTCCGCAGTCAAAGAATTCGCCGTTTCGGCACAAAGCAGACTTGATGTGGTTGCATCGTCGATCCTCAAAGCTGCGCAGGTTGGTGTGGTTGTTGAGGTGAACGGCGGTGAAGTCGCGGTATCGCACATGCTGGAGGGACCAACCGGGCGGTCGGTCGCCGCATGTTCATCGTCGCCATCTGCATCGTGGTTTGTTCCTTCTGGAACGACTCGAGCAGGTACGTCGCAGATGTTGGCATTGTTCAATCCGTTTCCTAGCGAAGCGGTAGTCAACGTCACGTTTGAAGCAGATGACGGGGCGCGAGCACCCCAAGATTTCGAAGCAATTGTTGTGCCCGGAAAGCACGTAACAGTTCTCGACGTTTCGGGCAAGGTCACTCTTCGAGCCGAAGTGGCTACCACAGTTTCAGTTCGGTCCGGTCGAGTCATCGTTGATCAAATTCAAACCGCTGACGGTACGCAACAGACCACGAAGTCGTTGATGGTCACCCCAGCTGCACCAAAAGCGATGAGCTCGTGGTGGTTCGCCGACGGGTTGGCAAGCACCGGGGTCAAAACCGTTTTCGTGGTGCAAAATCCGTCGTCGGAGATAGCGAACATCGAACTTCAAATCCGAATTGATGATGTCGCGACGTACGGTGAAGTTGAGCCATTTGAGATTTCGGTGGCTCCTGGAAGATACGCAATTATCGACGTTGCTGGCGATGGGCGAGTTCCACCCGGTGTGGGCTACATGGCATCAATCGAGTCGAAAAATGCGGTGCCGATAGTTGCCGATCGAGTTGCTACGCACTCGCCGCCGGCGACCGTTGTTGGCACCACCGTCACGATGGGATCGCCAGTACTTGCGACTCGTTGGCTTGTTCCTGCAGCATCGCTGAGTTCAGTGGCGGCCTCAACCATCGTGGTGGCGAACCCTTCGTTCACCGACTCGGTCACTGTTACGTTGTCGACCGTTACGGACGGAAAATCCACCGTGCTCGCGGGCATGCGCGATGTTGTGGTTGCGGCGGCTGGTCGAGTCGGGATTGAGATTCGAACCGGTGGGAGTAATCCGCAGGTTTCCATCGAGGTCACCAGTAGCTCGTCGGTTCTGGTCGAGACTCGAATCGCATTTGAAAAGGCGGGCGTTGCTGCAGCGCTAGCGATTCCAGCGCTCGACACGATCGAAGTGGCTCCACCGGGCCTCATCACGTCTTCGGTCTTGCTCATGGGGGCAACGTTAGATTCGTCGACTATTGAGATCCCGAGCGATGCAACGACCGACTCGCCTTCGCCGAAAGCGTCGCCCTCGGGCACTGCGACGACTGGAACCTGAAGTGGAACGGATCGCCATCGTGGTGGCGGTGGTTTTGCTGGCGGGCGTCTTGTCGTTCGTTATGCGCCGTCGCCGACCTGACGCACCGACTCAGCCAACGTGGATGGTGCCAGCTCAGGTCGACCGGAATGATTTTGCTAACCCAACAGCTCCTTGGCTTGTTGCCGTTTTCACCTCGTCAACGTGTGGCACTTGTGCCGGAGTTTTCGAAAAGGCGAAGGCACTTTCGAGCGAGGTGGTCGCAGTCGACGACGTTGAATTTGGAGCACGGCGTGCCGAACATCTGAGATATGGCATTGACGCGGTGCCATCGGTGATAGTCGCTGATAGAGATGGAGTCGTGCGGGCATCATTTGTGGGCCCCGTTACGGCTGCTGATCTGTGGGCCGCGGTCGCTGAGGTGCGTGATGCGAAGTGAAATAAATCCACCAAATCCGATTGCATTTCAATGGCAGCGTGTCGGCCTTTTCGCAGGTTCGCTGGTCATACTTTTGCTGGCTTTCGTGGGTGTGAGTTTTCTTGAGCCTCCGGCGATTCCGACCGTTTCGCCGATGCCAATTGTCGAAACTACGACAACGACGTTACCGCCATCGCCGGTACCGCGGAGTACCACAATTGCCAAGGTCGCTGGGCCCTTGCCCTATTCCGCAGCGCCGGGTGGCGAAGTCGTCGGCGCCTTGCCCGTGGGAAAGTGGTGGGGTACCACCAAGTTTCTTCCCGTAATCGCTCGAGTTCCCGGATGGCTCCAGGTCCGCCTGCCTCAGCGCCCAAATGGGTCGACTGGATGGATTTCCGAATCGAGCGCGGAGCTCTCAGTTACGCCATTTGCGATCTTGATCGACGTCAATTCATTTCGGCTCAAGCTTTATCAAGCGGGCGAAGTCGTATTGGACTTTCCGGCTGGGGTCGGCACCGTGGATGATCCAACCCCGCTAGGTGATTTTTACGTCATGGTGATTGAGGACTCACCAGGACCGGGGTATGGCCCATTCTTGATCGGAACGAATGCTCACTCCGAGGCGATTCAGAGTTGGCAGGGAAGTGGCGACGCGTTTACCGCGATTCACGGGCCGGTTGGAGCCGACGCGGCGATTGGAACCACCGGCGGGCAGATCAGCCATGGGTGCGTGCGCCTGCACATCGCCGACCTGAAACAGCTAGATGGAGTGCCACCGGGCGCGCCAGTTGTCATTGCTGAGTGAGGTTGAGCTAGACGTTTTCGCCTTCGAGAGCAATAGGCTCGGGCAACTCGCCAACGTCATGTCCATTTGAACTCGGCACCGGGGCGCCAGTTTTAGCCAATTCAATGAGCCTCGTTACTTCGGCACCGTCGATTGTTTCGTACTCAAGCAATGCACGAGCAACGAGGTCAAGTCCTTTTCGGTTTTCCAGCAGCACGCGTCGGCACTGGTCTTCTTGTTCACGAAGAATTCGTTCGACCTCTTCGTCGATGACGCGTGCCGTATCGTCGCTGTAATCGCGTGTGTGCATGAGGTCGTCGCCGAGGAAGACTTGGTTTTGTGAGCCCCATGCCATCGGACCAATGCGCTTACTCATTCCCCATTCGCGAACCATTTTGCGGGCTCGTTCAGTGGCGACGACTAGGTCATTGTTGGCGCCGGTAGAAACCACCCCAAAGACCAATTCTTCAGCAATTCGACCACCCATAGCGACGGCGATCGACTCTTCGAGATAGTGCTGGTCATAGCTGTGGCGTTCTTCGGCTGGCAGGTATTGGGTGACTCCGAGCGCCATGCCGCGAGGCAAAATTGTCACCTTGTGAATGGGGTCGGTGTTGGGTAGCGCGGCGCCGCAAACCGCATGGCCGGCTTCGTGGTAGGCCGTCATTTCCTTTTCTTTTTCCGATAACACGGTGGATTCGCGTTCTTGGCCCATCAGCACTCGGTCGCGTGCTTGTTCGAAGTCCTCCATAAACACTGATTCGGCGCCGCGACGAACTGCGAAAAGTGCCGCTTCGTTGACCAGATTAGAAAGGTCCGCTCCACTCATGCCGGGAGTTCCTCGGGCCATGATCGACAGATCAACATCGGGTGCAATCCGCTTGCCTTTGCAATGGACTCCGAGAATCGCAAGTCGTTCGGGGTATTCGGGCAACGGCACCACGACCTGGCGGTCGAAGCGTCCGGGACGAAGCAACGCGGGGTCAAGGATGTCGGGCCGGTTCGTCGCTGCCATCACGACGATGCCGACAGTCGCTTCGAAACCGTCCATCTCGGACAGCATTTGGTTGAGCGTCTGTTCGCGTTCGTCGTGTCCACCGCCGAGGCCGGCACCGCGTTTGCGGCCAATTGAATCGATCTCGTCAACAAAGATGATGGCTCGTCCGACCTTGCGGGCTGATGCGAATAGGTCCCGAACTCGACTCGCTCCGACGCCGACGAACATCTCCATAAAGTCCGAACCGGTCACGGACATAAACGGCACACCGGCTTCGCCGGCTACGGCTCGCGCGATCAACGTCTTGCCCGTTCCGGGCGGACCGACCAGCAAGATGCCCTTTGGGATTCGAGCACCGATTTCGGCAAAGCGTTCCGGGTACTTCAAGAAGTCGACGACTTCTTTGATTTCCTGTTTGACCCCTTCGTAGCCGGCCACGTCGGCGAACGTGGTTCCAGGTCGCTCTGAGCTGTAGGTCTTGGCTTTCGACCTACCGATCGACATGATGCCGCCCATTTGTCCTTGGGCTCTGCGTTGCATCCACACGAAGAACAAGATGAGTAAGCCAACCGGAATCAAAAGCGGCAGCAGCGTTTCCCAAATACTTGGCTCAGGCGTTTCGAACTTGACTTCTTTTTGCGAAAAGAGATTTGCGTCGTCATCCGGCAGCGGGGTGGGACCAGTAGTGGTTACCTTGCTACTGTCATCGACCCTCACCGCAGCGATGTGCCCGTTGGTGTTGTTATAGGTCGCGTCTCGGAACTGGTTGTCACTCAGCTGATTTTTAAAGTCGCCGTAGGCGATGTTGTTACTTGGGGTGGAACGTCCAAGCAACGGAATGAGTACCGCTGCCATGATGACGCCCAGTAGGACCCAGATCATCCATTTTGGCCAACCGTTGTCACTGCCGAATCGCCCTGAACCGTTCTTGTCGGAGTTCGGCGTGGGCGGTGGGGTCTCGGAACTCATGCGAGACAGCGTAGAACGTATCGCCACGAATCCGCGTACGGGGCTGAAAGAAGCGAATTATGTCGGTCCGATAGGCCGAGCCGGAGGATTGAGAATTGCGGGTTGGTGGGACCTGCTGCTGAAGCGATTCAGGACGCCTGATGAATCGCTCGAAGGGAGCTAGCGAAGCTCCGGTGGTCACTGAGTTGCCAGCCGCGAGGCACACTCATAGTTGCGGCATGGCGCAAACAGAGGTCATAAGACGACGGATGCGGTTCCTCGGCAACATCATTGAGCCATACGGTTCGACTCGGGTAGTGATACTCAAACGTCGCGGCGGCGGGGTTGCTGCATCCGGGCCGAGCACAGTGTCGCTTCATGGTCCATAACGCTATCGACATGAACGGCGTATCCGGCGGACCCTTTGTGCAGGTTTGAGTCGCCCCAGCGCCTAGCCTGCATCGATGCCTCCCGGCGCAGTTGCAGTCGAACTTACTGAATTCGAAGCCGGCGAAAAGCCAATTCGCTGGGGACTTGGCGATGTGGTTATCGGCCTTGCTGCTGGTCAAGTGCTCGCGGCAATTGCCTATGTAGTGATCATGTCCGCCACGAGTTATTCCCTCGGCGGCGATTCAGGACCGGGCGAAGCATTTGGCCAAGTAGCAGGTCATCTCGCCATCGCCACCAGCGCGGCTTATCAGGCGCCGATGCCGTTGTGGCTGCAAGCAATTGCGCAGATTCCCCTGTGGGGTTGTTTACTCGGCATTCCAATTGTTGCGACGCTGCGAAAAGGAAACGGACCAGTACGCGACTTGTGGCTTCGCATGCGCCCGGTCGATGTCCCGGTTGGTCTTGCCATTGGCGTGGCCGCACAATTTGTACTTGTCCCTCTGATTTATATTCCGATCTTGAAACTGATTGGCGATCAAGATGTTTCGGGTGTCGCTCGGCAGATGACCGACCGCGCTACCGATCCATTTGGTGTCGTGATGTTGCTGTTGATTGTTGGCATCGGGGCTCCAGTTGCTGAAGAAGTCTTTTTCCGCGGCCTCACCCAGCGAGCGTTTGATCGGCGTTGGGGTCGGTGGGTTGCGTTGTTCGCCACCGCCGCGATTTTTGCTTTCACCCATTTTCAAGCATTGCAGTTTCCTGCGTTGTTCATTTTCGGGCTTGTGTTGGGAGCGATGGTGTATGCCACGGGTCGGCTGGGAACCTCAATTTGGGCCCATCTCGGGTTCAACCTTGTCGCCGCGGTGACCCTGGTATTTGGCATCCAGCCGCCGCTGTGGAGTCTTGGAGTAATCGCGCTCTGTGGATTGATCGCGACCGGCTACTTAGTGCGTTCGTCTCGGTTGAGCCGGCCGACTCCAGTCGTTGAATCAGATGTGATGACCACGGTTTCATGAAATTCGGTGCCACGATAGGAACGACATGTCCGACACGCTGACAGACAACTTTGCCGCGCCGGAGCCGCCCGAAGGCGACTCGCTGGTGTCGAGTGACCAAACCAGTGACCAAGACATGGTCGCGGGCGCTAATGAGCTCGGGGTTAATGACGTCGACCGAGGTCGTATCGGTTCGGCATGGCACCGATTCATCGACATGCCCATCGAAGGATGGATAAGTCTTGCCATCGTCGCGACCTGTGTTTGGTTTGTCTTTTACCACCTCGGTCCGTCGAACATTTTTGCCAACACCACCCCGGCAGGCGGCGACATGGGTGCCCATGTTTGGGGGCCCGCATTTTTGCGCGATCACCTGTTGCCATCAGGCCGGCTGAGCGGATGGTCACCTGATTGGTATGCCGGATTCCCCGCCTACGTCTTTTACATGGTGGTCCCATCCCTAGCGATTGCCCTGTTGAGCTTTGTCATTCCCTATGGGATCGCCTTCAAACTGATTGCCATTAGCGGGGTGTGTGCGCTTCCCATCGCAGCATGGGCATTTGGCCGATTGAATCGCATGGCATTCCCGGCGGCACCATTGCTCGCCATAGCCGCAACAGGATTTCTATTCGATCGCTCGTTTTCGATCTATGGCGGCAATATCGCGTCGACATTGGCAGGGGAGTTCGCGTTTTCGATTTCGCTCGCGTTCGCCATTTTATATCTCGGCGTCCTCGGGCGAAGCTTTTCGAGTGGCAACTATCGAGCATGGGCAGCGGCGTTGCTCGCCCTCACCGCGTTGTGTCACTTGATCCCGTTCCTTTTTGCATTGATGGGAACCGTGGTTTGGTTCGCGTTGCAACTTGATTGGGGAAAAATTCGCTGGTGGATGTGGACAGTGCTGCTGGCTGCTTCGTTTGGTGCAGCGGCCGTGGTTGGCAATTCACTGTTGCCGACCGGGTTGAAATCTTGGCCGATCTATGTGCCGGCTGCCGTATGTTTCGTAGGACTGCTGGCGCTCGTTGTCGTTGCGCTCACCGTGGCCGACGTATTCCAAACGCGTGCGCGGTGGAAGATCGTCATCCCGATCACCGCCGTCGGTGGGCTATTGATGTCGTTTTGGATCGTGCCTTTTTACCTTCAGCACGGCTACATGAATGACATGGGTTGGGAGAAAAAGACCAACTACGCCAATTATCTGTTTTCGCGTGCGAACCTTGATCCGCAACTGAGTAATCGACCCGGTATCGAGTACCTCTTAGTGCTCGCCGCGATCGGGGCGCTCTTGTCGCTGGTGTATCGCCGACGCGCTGGGTTGTTTTGGCTGGCGATGGGCGTGCTGAGCGCGCTGCTGTTTTTGTACATGCCGCAAGGTCGGCTCTGGAACGCTCGCCTCCTTCCGTTTTATTATTTGACCGTCTACCTGCTTGGTGCGGTCGGGATCGCGGAACTTGGCCGAACGTTCGCACGCGTTGTGTCGAGAGACGTCCGTCGACCCGTGCGGGGTGTTTTGTGGGCGACCGCAGTTGGCACCTTGCTTGCTTGGCTCGTCATTTTGGGTATGCCGTTGCGGACCTTGCCAGGTGGCCACCTTCGAGCCGATGGAAAGACCTGGACCTGGGGTCCATGGTCGACGACCGAGAACAGTTTCATTAGCGGCTGGTCGAAGTGGAACTTCAGTGGGTACGAGGGCAAGCCGGCTTATCCGGAGTATTACGGAATCACCCAGACGATGAAGCAGCTTGGTCAAGACCAAGGCTGCGGTCGCGCCATGTGGGAGCACGAAAACCAACATGACCGATACGGAACGCCTATGGCGATGATGCTCCTGCCGTTTTGGACTGACGGGTGTATTGGGTCAATGGAAGGCTTGTATTTCGAAGCGTCAGCGACGACGCCCTATCACTTTTTGAATCAAGATGAGCTTTCTACGGCACCTTCGAATGCGCAGCGTGATTTGCCCTATGCGCCCGGAGCGCCGAATCGAGACGAATTCAATCTCGGGATCGAGCATCTGCAGATGCTCGGAGTTCGCTATTACATGGCGATTTCAACTGGGATGATCGATCTTGCTCGTTCCAATCGCGACCTCCACGAGGTCGCTTCGAGTGGACCATGGGTGGTGTTTGAGGTCGCGGGAAGTGAACTTGTCACACCGCTGACGAATGAACCGGCCGTGGTGGTTGGCGCTGGGGCGAACAGTAAAGCGTGGCTCGATGCCACCGTGGATTGGTACATGGATGATTCGAATTTCGGCGTGCCACTTGCCGCGAGTGGGCCTGCTGATTGGCAGCGCATCCAACCAGGCGATCAACCCGAGAAGCGTCCCGTAGGCACCACAGAAGTTTCCAACATCGATGCGGGAACCAACACCATCTCGTTTGATGTGTCGGCCACCGGTGTCCCGGTTGTCGTGAAGTCGTCGTATTTTCCGAATTGGCAGGTTTCAGGAGCATCTGGTCCTTATCGGATCAGCCCGAACTTGATGGTGGTGATACCGACATCGACTCACGTGTCGATGCACTACGGGTACACATCGGTCGATTACCTCGCCAATGGATTGACCTTGTTAGGGATTCTCGGCCTTTTTTGGCTTTGGCGATCGAAACCAGTGGTGATGCCGGATCCACCCGCGCTTTGGCGAATTGCCGATGAATGGGATGACGAATCAGGTGATGGCCCCGATGACCCTCGGGACCCAGCGTGGTGGGACGAGCCTGCTGATCCCATTGATTCCGGCTTTCTCGGCGAATTCGAAACTGATGGTGCGCAATTGGTTCAAACTGGGGAGGAAGTGCCGACAGAAGAAGCACCATGATGCGACGATTGATGGCACTTGTAGTGCTCGCCGGTGCGACCCTGCTGGGCGCGGTCGCCGTCACGCTGACCAACGGTCGCCGGGCCGCTCACCTGCGAGTTCGCTTTGATCTCGGCCAACGGGTTGATCGACCGCCAGCGCCAGGGACAATGCGATTGTCGGTGATTGTGCCGGCATTTCGCGAACAAGATCAGATTGGCGACACCGTGCGCCGACTTCGACAGGAATTGGCATCCATTGATCAAGACGGCGGCGTCGAAATCGTGGTTGTTGACGATGGCTCGGGTGATCGAACTGCGATGCAAGCCGAAGCTGCGGGCGCCGACCAAGTGGTGGTTTTGCCAATCAACCAGGGCAAGGGGGCTGCAGTGCGAGCAGGAATGCTCGCGGCACATGGTCGAACGTTGGCTTTTACCGATGCAGATTTGTCCTATTCACCCGATCACCTGATTGAACTTCTCGATCACGTTGAAGCCGGTTGGGACGTAGTCGTAGGAAGCCGACGCCACGATGACACGACGACATTGGTTCGTGCTCGACGTATCCGTGAAGTCGGTGGACGGGCCATCAACTTGCTAACCCGCATTGTATTGCTCGGCAATTATCGCGATACGCAGTGCGGGTTGAAGGCATTTCGATCGGATGTCGCGAGCGTTATTTTTGGCCACTCCCGTGTCGATGGTTTTGCCTTTGATGTCGAGGTGTTTCATCTGGTCGAGGCCTATCAGCTTTCACTCGCAGAAGTCCCGGTTCGGGTCGTGAATTCGAGTCGATCGAGTGTGCATGTGGTGAGCGATGCGCTGCGGACAATTCGCGATCTGTTTCGGGTGCGCCGATGGACCCGCCAGGGCTACTACGACCTTGACGCCAGCGAGGTCCCACTGGTTGCGCGGACGCCGGTTTAAGGCGCTGCAGGGCTCCACTAGAGTCGTTATCCATGGTGGTGCCTGATCTGTCGTCGGTATCGAAAATCTTCAAGGCCTATGACGTGCGCGGCATCGTGCCCGATCAACTTGATGTTGGGTTGATTGAACGCATTGGGGCAGCGTTCGCCGTGTTCGCCTTGGCTGATCCAGAGACCTCGGGTCGAGTGTTAGTGGCGCGCGACATGCGAGAGTCGGGGATTGCATTGTCGGCCGCGTTTGCTCGCGGTGTGCAGTCGCAAGGTCTCGACGTCGTTGATCTTGGTCTGGCCTCGACCGACTTGCTGTTCTTCGCATCGGGGCATTTTTCAGCGCCCGGAGCGATGCTTACCGCATCACATAACCCAGCTGAATACAACGGGATCAAAATGTGTTTGGCCGGAGCGCGTCCCATTGGCGAAGATACGGGTCTAGCCGCCATTCGCGATCTCACGGTCGCTGGAACGACCCCAGTCGAGCATGCGGGGACCTTGAGCCAACATGATGCGTTAGCGGCATTCGCCACTCATGTTCATGGCTTTGTCGACATCGCCGCGCTGCGTCCCATGCGCATAATCGCTGACACGGCAAACGGCATGGGAGGTTTGGTTGCCCCTGCGGTGTTCGAAGGTCTGCCGTTCGACGTTGAGATTATGTACGGCGAGCTTGACGGCACGTTCCCGAACCACGAGGCGAATCCGATCCAACCTGAGAATCAAGTCGATCTGCAGGCGCGTGTGCTCGCAACCGGCGCAGATGTCGGCTTGGCGTTTGATGGCGATGCTGATCGAGTGTTCCTCGTTGATGACAAAGGCGAGTTGGTTTCTGGCTCACTGACGACTGCGATTGTGGCAGCAGCGATGCTTGAGAAAAACCCCGGTGCGACGATCTTGTACAACCTGATTTGTTCAAAGGCGGTACCGGAAGTCATTACCGAGCGTGGCGGGGTGCCAGTCCGGACTCGGGTCGGCCATTCGCTCATCAAGGCGGTCATGGCCGAGACTGGGGCCGCATTCGGCGGCGAGCATTCGGGTCATTACTACTTCCGAGCAAATTATCGAGCTGACTCAGGGATTATCGCGGCTTTGGTTGTGCTTGAAGTGCTTGCACGATCGGGCAAACCGCTGAGTCAATTGCGAATTCCGTTCGAACGCTACGTTGCTTCAGGCGAAATCAATACCGAGGTGGGCGACACCCAGCAAGTCATTGAAGCGATTGCCGAGCGTTTCGGCGACGCGAAGCAAGACCGCCTCGATGGACTAACGATTGATGTCGGCGACTGGTGGTTCAATGTGCGACCGTCGAACACTGAGCCATTGCTGCGACTCAATCTTGAGGCTTCGACCCGCGAGGCGTGCGATGCTCATGTCGCCGAGATCCGTTCTTTCATAGCTGAAGCTGACAACCCTTAGGAGATTTGATCCATGGCGCTTGACCCGCAACTCCTCGAAATCCTTGCTTGCCCAGATGACAAGGGACCACTCCTGTATTTTAAAGATGAGAACGCGTTGTACAACCCGAGGCTCAAGCGGCGCTATGTCATCATTGACGACATCCCGGTGATGTTGATCGATGAGTCGGAGATCGTCGACGACGCGGAACACGATCGACTCGTTGCCAAGGCGAAGACCGACGGTATTGAGCCAACGTTTAGCCAATGACAAACGACCGTCCAGCGGATTCGTCTGGGTTGCCAGTGACACCGCGAGTTGGGGTCATCGATTCACTGGGGATGTTCAGTCAAGCGGCGCGCCTTCCTGATCAGATCGAAGCGGCAGTTGAAGCGGCGCAAGCGATTGAAATGCTTCCGAACCACGACGAGATCGAGAACGTCGTTGTCTTAGGAATGGGGACCGCGGGACTCGCAGCTGACATGTTGCCGGTCATAGCGGGGCCGCTTATGGCAGCACCAATCATCGTCCATAAAGGCTATGGGGTGCCCAGTTTTATTGATGAACACACTTTGGTTCTGGCGTTGTCGGCTAGCGGCGACACCGAGGAGACGATCGAATCGGTGAGCGATGCCGCAAGCGCCGGCGGACGAATCGTTGCAGTTAGTAGTGGCGGTGAATTGGCGCGTTTGGCTGAAAGTTGGGGAGCGCCAATCGTAAGGATCGATGGCGTCGACGCTGTTGGTCGAAGCCAAATTGGCGCGCTGGCTATGGCGCCGATGGTGGTGCTGGAGCAAGTTGGATTGTTCCCTGGGGCGGCAACATGGATTTCATCCACGCTTGACCAATTGCGACGTCGTCGGGACGAACTTGTGCTTGACGGTAATTCGGCGGAGCGACTGGCCCGATCGATTGGACGAATGATGCCAATCGTCTACGGCGGTGCAGGACTCGGCGGCATTGCAGCGCAACGCTGGAAGGCGCAGTTCAATCAAAATGCCAAGGTCGCGTCATTTGCGAATCAGCTTCCCGAGGCCTGCCACAACGAAATTTCGGGCTGGGGTCAAAACGGCGATGTCACGCGCCAAATTTTTCGGGTGATCAACCTTCGCCACGATTTTGAACACCCTCAAATTGCGCGCCGATTCGATTTGGTCAATGCACTCGTCGACGAGGTTGTTGCCGATATAGACGAAGTTGTCGCCCAAGGTGACGGACCCCTGGCCCAATTGTTCGATCTGGTGATGGTCGGCGACTACGTGACGCTGTATCGCGCGGCGCAAGAAGGAATCGATCCCGGGCCGACTCCGGCCATCACTGATCTTGAACGATCGCTTGCTGCGACCTGATTTGAGCGACTGAACACCGAAGCCTGTCGCTCGTGCGCCTACACTGAGCTCGCCGGGCTGACGTGATTGGTGTCAGTAGACCCCAGCCCTGATCCGAAGTTTCGTTCAATTCCCCTTCGACGCGCTGGAGCACCTATGACTATGACCCAACAAGACACTGACGCAGATTTCAGCGTCGCCGACCTGAGCCTCGCCTCGTTCGGGCGTAAAGAGATCCAACTGGCTGAGCACGAGATGCCAGGACTTATGGCGCTCCGGGCCGAATATGGAGACAGCCAACCACTCGCCGGTGCCCGGATTACCGGATCAATTCACATGACGGTTCAGACTGCGGTGTTGATCGAAACGCTGACGGCGTTGGGCGCAGAGGTCCGTTGGTGCTCCTGCAATATTTTTTCAACCCAAGACCATGCCGCCGCCGCGGTTGCCGTTGGTCCCGACGGGACTCCCGATAATCCCAAGGGCGTTCCGGTTTTTGCCTGGAAGGGCGAAACGCTCGAGGAGTATTGGTGGTGCACTGAGCAGGTACTGCGTTGGCCCGGTGGTACTGGTCCCAACATGATTCTCGACGATGGCGGTGACGCCACTTTGTTAGTCCACAAAGGCACCGAGTACGAAGCCACCGGTGTCGTCCCCGAGCCAACCGATGACGATTCGGTTGAGTGGAAGGTCATTCTCGAACTCCTCAAGCGCACCGTTGCTGACGAGCCAAGCCTTTGGACCGAAATCGGGGCTGGCATTATCGGCGTCACCGAAGAGACCACTACCGGTGTTCATCGCCTGTATCAAATGGTCGAATCGGGCGAGTTGTTGTTCCCTGCGATCAACGTGAATGACTCGGTGACTAAATCAAAATTCGACAACCTCTATGGGTGCCGTCACTCACTTATTGATGGGATCAACCGAGCTACCGACGTCATGATCGGCGGCAAAGTCGCCGTGGTTTGCGGCTTCGGCGACGTCGGTAAGGGTTGCGCGACGTCCCTACGCGGTCAGGGCGCACGGGTGATCATCACCGAGATCGACCCAATCAATGCGTTGCAAGCCGCGATGGAGGGCTATCAAGTCGCCCGTCTCGAAGATGTCATGGAGACGGCGGATATTTTCATTACGACGACCGGCAATAAAGACATCATCACCGCAGCGCACATGCAGCGCATGAAGCATCAAGCCATCGTCGGCAACATCGGTCATTTTGACAACGAAATCGATATGGCTGGTCTGCTGCGCATGAGCGATGTGCAGCGCGTAACCATCAAGCCGCAGGTCGATGAGTTCGTGTTCCCAGATGGGCACTCAATCATCATGTTGGCCGAAGGTCGGCTGCTGAATTTAGGGTGCGCAACCGGCCATCCAAGTTTTGTGATGTCGTGCAGTTTCTCAAACCAAGCCATAGCCCAAATCGAGCTTTACAGTCACCCCGAAAATTACGACAAGAACGTCTACACGTTGCCGAAGCACCTTGATGAAAAGGTTGCAAGGCTGCATCTCGACGCTCTTGGAGTGCGCCTCACCGTCCTGTCCGACGATCAGGCGGCCTATCTCGGGATTCCCGTCGAGGGCCCCTACAAAGCTGACCATTACCGATACTGAGTCGATGCAACTGGGCACCGTCTAGTGATCGAAAGGGATGTGCATGCAAAACGTTGACAGAAAAGTCGCGGTCATCACCGGAGCAGCGAGTGGCATCGGTTTTGCGATGGCAAGGCGTTTCGGTGCCGACGGCATGCGGTTGGTTCTCGCTGACATTGAAGCAGCCGAACTTGAGCGCGCAAGCGATGAATTGCGAGCATCGGGCATCGACGTGGTGTCGGTTGTCACGGATGTCTCTGACGGAGCCCAAGTCGATGCATTGGGCCAAGCTGCGCTTGACGCGTTTGGCGCGGTGCACGTGGTGTGTAACAACGCTGGCGTTGGAGGCGGGGGCTCGATGGAGACATTGACTACCGCGGACTGGCAATGGGTATTGGGTGTGAACCTATGGGGTGTCATCCATGGCATGCGGGTCTTCTTGCCGATGTTGTTAGAGCAGGGTGAAGGCCACATTGTGAACACCGCATCGGTGGCGGGTCTGTTCGCATCGCCGTTCATGGGCCCTTACAACGCCAGCAAGTTCGCTGTTGTCGCGATTTCGGAAACGACGTTCAATGAACTGGCGATGACTGGTAGCGAGGTGGGTATTTCGGTGCTGTGCCCGTCGTGGGTCACCACCCGCATCCACGAGTCACATCGCAATCGTCCTGATGAACTACGCAATGACTCAGGTGACGTCGGCGCTGAGGTTGATGTAACGATGGCCGGGATCATCGCCGGGTTCATCGAGGGCGGAATGTCTCCCGAAGATGTGGCGACCCATGTTGCCGAAGCGGTTGCCGAAAAACGTTTTTATATCTTGACCCATCCCGATTCAAAGGCAGCGGTGAGCGCCCGCATGAACGCGATTCTTGATGAAACGTCGCCACCAATGATGATGCCGAGCTAGTCACCCGGCATTAGCCGCGACCCGCTTGGCGAAAGCGGACCGCGAACCGCACATTTCGCTGTCAGACGGGTTCACTAGCGTCGTCGGTATGTTGTTTCCGCCTTCATGTGCATCGTGTGGATCAGTGGGACGCTCAGTCTGTCTGCCGTGTTCGCACGCGCTTCGTGACGCGGTCCCGGTCACTTCAGTAGCGGGCCTAAATGACTGCCAGTCGCTGTTGGACTTCTCGGGTGTCGGCCGTGAGTTGATCTTGGGGTTGAAGTATCGAAACAGGCGGGCAGTCGTGGCGCCACTTGCTCATGCGATGGCCGGTTTGGTCGCTGCGTCTGCCATTGACGTCGTGACTTGGGCACCGACGTCGAGGCCGCGCCGTCGACAACGTGGTTTTGATCAAGCGCAGCTTCTCGCTCAAGCGGTCGGCGGCCATTTGGGCAAACCTTGCCGCAACCTGCTGTGGCGGCACCGAGGCCATCCCCAGACTGGTCAAGGCCGAATCAACCGTCGTAACGGACCATCGTTTGACTGCCGAGACCGCATCGTGGGTTGCGTGTTGGTGGTTGACGATGTCATCACGACCGGAGCGACGTTGACCGCTGCAGCCTTAGCCCTGCGGGCTGCGGGAGCTGTGCGCGTCTGCGGCCTGACGGCAGCATCTACGGCGCTGAATGTCCCATCGAGTCTCGTGACCGAGTCTCAGAACTGACTCGGGCGGATCCGGCAGTTTTCCGCCGGTAGAGTGGTCGTTCTCATGGGTGTCATCAACAAAATCCTCCGTGCCGGTGAAGGCAAAAAATTACGGGCAGTTCAGGCACTTGTGCCTGAGATCAACCTGCTTGAAGATGAGATGCGGGCGTTATCTGACGACGCGCTCCGAGCCAAGACGGGGGAGTTCCGCCAACGGATCGATAATGGCGAAACCATCGATGATCTCCTGATCGAGGCATTCGCGGTAACTCGCGAAGCGTCTGATCGGGTGATCGGTCAGCGTCACTATGACGTGCAATTGATGGGAGGTGCTGCGCTTCATTTCGGATGGGTTGCCGAAATGAAAACTGGTGAGGGCAAGACATTGGTCTCGACGCTGCCGGTTTACCTAAATGCCCTTGCTGGACAAGGGGTGCACCTGGTGACGGTGAACGACTACCTCGCCACGCGCGACTCGCAGTGGATGGGCCAGATCCATCGGTGGCTTGGCCTCAGTTTGGGCCTCGTAGTGCCGGGCGACTTCGATTGGGATTACAAAAAAGCTCAGTACGCGTGCGACATCACCTATGGCACGAATAACGAGTTCGGATTCGACTATCTGCGCGACAACATGGCGATGAGCCGAGATCGTCAAGTGCAACGCGGGCACAACTTCTGCATCGTTGACGAGATCGACTCCATCTTGATCGATGAGGCGCGGACGCCATTAATCATCAGCGGTCGGGTTGCTGATGCAGCCAAGCTTTATTACCAATTCGCGAGTCTTGTGCGGGGGCTCAAACGCGATGTGCATTATGACGTTGACGAAGAAAAGCGCACGGTGGCCCCGACCGATGCCGGAGTTGAAGCGGTTGAAAAAGCGCTCGATATCGAAAATATGTACGACGAAGTGTCAACCAATTTGGTACATCAATTTCAGGCCGCGTTGAAGGCCAAAGAGCTTTTCAAGCGCGACAAGGATTACGTGGTTCAAGACGGTGAAGTACGAATCGTCGACGAGTTCACTGGAAGAATCCTCGATGGCCGGCGCTGGTCGGAAGGATTACACCAAGCGGTCGAAGCCAAAGAAGGGGTAAAGATCAACGAGGAAAACCAGACCCTCGCCACGATCACCTTGCAGAACTACTTCCGCCTTTACGAAAAGCTTGCGGGAATGACTGGCACCGCTGAAACCGAAGCTTCGGAACTCGCGAGCACCTACAACCTGCAGGTGGTTCCGATCCCAACGCATCGACCACTGGTGCGACTTGACCAAGCCGACCTGATTTATAAGTCAGAGCAAGCGAAATTCGAAGCGGTGGTCGAAGACCTGCGGGAGCGCAATGCCACCGGCCAGCCGGTGCTCGTGGGAACTATTTCGGTTGAAAAATCCGAGAAGTTGTCCCGAGAACTCGAAAAACAAGGCATTCGCCATGAGGTATTGAATGCCAAGCAGCACACCAGAGAGGCACACGTGGTTTCGCAAGCTGGTCGACTTGGAGCGATCACTGTCGCTACCAACATGGCGGGCCGTGGCGTTGACATCATTCTCGGTGGCAACTCCGAGGGCCTCGCCATGAAGGACCTTCTCGCTGAAGGACTCGACCCTGAGTCTGATGAGGGCAAAGCGCGTCACGATGAACTCGCTAAGCGTTATGAAGCTGACACCAAATCCGAAGGGGCCAAGGTACGCGAACTTGGCGGGTTGTATGTGCTCGGCACCGAACGCCACGAAAGTCGCCGAATCGACAATCAGTTACGCGGTCGTTCCGGTCGCCAAGGCGATCCAGGTGAAAGTCGTTTCTACCTCTCCCTTGAAGATGAACTCATGCGATTGTTTGCCACTGGTGCCATGAATTGGGTGATGGGTAAGGCCCTGCCCGACGAGGTTCCAATCGAAGCGAAAATGGTGACAAAGGCGATCGAACGAGCTCAGAACACCGTCGAGACTCGCAATGCCGAAATCCGCAAGAACGTATTGCAATACGACGAAGTCATGAACGAGCAGCGCAAAGTGATCTACAAGCGCCGCGATCAAATCCTCGACAATGCCGATCTCCGTGACGAAGCCGTCGAATATCTGGCCGCAGCGATCGATAGCGCTATCTCGACCTTTTGCGTGAGTGATTTCAATGAAGAGTGGGACCTCGAAGGACTGATCCCAGAGATCCTGAGTTTCTGGCCCTCCACGGTTTCTGCCGAAGAACTTTCAACATTGACGATCACTGACGCGCTTTACGAACGACTCATGGGTGAGGGGTTGGCCTATTACGAATCGCGTGAATCCGAGTTTGGCGCAGACACCATGCGCGAGATCGAACGACAGGTGATGTTGCAGATCATTGATCAGCGTTGGCGTGAGCATCTTTTTGAGATGGACTACTTGCAGGAGGGGATCAATCTGCGGGCCATGGGCCAGAAGGACCCACTCGTCGAATGGCAACGTGAAGGTTTCGAAATGTTCGGCCAGATGATGCAGGCCGTCGCCCAGGACTTCGTGAAGTACGTCATGCACTCGCAGGTGGCAATGGCTGAGCAAACGATGACTGATGCTCCGATCGGGAACGTCCAATACAGCGCCCCGGTCGATCCATCTGAAGCGCCGAGCACTATGGCCGCCGCTGCACGCGTGCAGGCATCCATGGAAGGCATCGAACCGTCACCCGAAGTCGTCGAAGAAATCGTAAATACTCCAGTTGTGAAATCTGACTGGGACAAGACGCCGCGCAATGCGCCGTGTCCATGTGGGTCGGGTAAGAAATTTAAGTTGTGTCACGGACTGTGATGGGACGGTTACGTGCGTGATTTTGGCGATGACCTTGCCGCGCTTCGTCGGCGACTAGATGAAGCCGAGGGCTATCTCCGAATCGATGATTTGCGGCAGTCGAGGCCCCAACTTGAGACCGAAGCATCTCGGCCCGACCTTTGGGATGACCCCGATCGTGCTCGCAAGATCAACAGTGAGCTTGCAGCATTGACAGAGGACATTTCGCTTTTCGAGTCGCTGGGTGATCGCCTCGGTGACGCCGAAGCGATGTTTGATTTGGGTCGAGAAGAAAGTGACGATTCGTTTGAATCCGAGGTCGCGGATTCGATCGCTGCGCTGGAGCGTTTGTTCGGAGAACTCGAACTGCGATCGTTGTTCACTGGCGAGTATGACGAGAGCAGCGCGATCTGTGAGATCCAATCAGGCGAAGGCGGTGCAGACGCGCAGGACTGGGCCAACATGTTGCTCCGTATGTATTTGCGGTGGGCGGAACGCCGTGGTTTCGACGTCGAACTCGACGAAGTTTCACCGGGCAACGAAGCGGGGATATCTTCGGCGACATTTTTGGTGAATGGTCGGCACGCCTATGGTCGGCTTCGTAGCGAACACGGCGTCCATCGACTGGTTCGGATTTCGCCGTTCAACGCGCAAGGAAAACGTCAAACCGCATTTGCCGCGCTCAAGGTAACGCCGTTCCTTGAAGAAGTGCCTGACATCGAGATTGATGACAAAGAACTGCGAGTCGACACCTATCGCTCGTCTGGAGCCGGTGGCCAGCACGTCAACGTGACCGATTCGGCGGTGCGGCTTACTCACCTGCCGACTGGCGTTGTTGTCTCATGTCAGAACGAGCGAAGTCAGCACCAGAACAAAGACCGAGCCATGCAGATCCTCATGATGAAATTGGCTGAACTCCAACGCCAAGAACGAGTCGACCAGCTTTCGACGATTCGTGGCGAGCAGCGTTCGGTGGGCTTTGGGAGTCAGATCCGTTCCTATGTGCTGCATCCCTATCAGATGGTAAAAGACCTTCGAGATGACTTCGAGACCGGCAATGTCGATGGAGTACTTGACGGCGACCTTGACTCGTTCATGGAGGCGTTCCTGCGGTGGCAGCGTGCCGAAGGCCTCGCCGATGGCGAGGTTCAGCACTAAACGATCAGGAATGGAAGCGAGCTTCGCACCGAGCGAGGGTGCTCAATGATCGCTCGCCGCGCTAGTAGCGTGGCACTGACATGATTCGCCTTGAAGCTGTAACGAAAACGTACAAAGGTGAGCACGCCGCCTTGCGCGACGCCAACGTTGATATCCAAAAAGGCGAGTTCGTTTTTTTGGTTGGTCCTTCCGGTTCGGGCAAATCAACCTTTATTCGCTTGCTCAATAAAGAAGAGAATCCTGAATCGGGCCGTATTTTTGTGGCGGGAAAAGACATCGGAGAACTCTCGAGTTGGAAGGTTCCCTTTCTGCGCCGCAACATCGGGTGTGTGTTCCAAGATTTCAAATTGTTGTCGAGTAAAAACGTGGCCGAGAACGTTGCTTTTGCTCTCGAGGTGATCGGTCGCCCTCGACACGTGATCCAGACTCAAGTTCCAGCCATTCTCGAGTTAGTCGGACTCGGCCATAAGGCTGACAGTTTGCCGACTGAACTTTCAGGTGGCGAGCAACAGCGAGTTTCAATTGCCCGTGCTTTTGTCAATCGCCCGCTCATCCTCCTTGCAGATGAGCCGACCGGAAATCTTGATCCCGCAACCTCAGTTGGCATCATGCGGTTGCTTGACCGAATTAACAAGACCGGCACCACCGTGGTGATGGCCACTCACGATCGCGGGATCGTTGACACGATGCGCAGGCGTGTGATTGAGCTCGACCGCGGCTCAATCGTTCGTGACCAGGTTCGCGGCGTCTACGAGTAGGACTGCCCATGCCAAAGATCGATTACGTCATCCGCGAGACATCGTCGAACCTCGCTCGTAATTTCACCATCACGTTGGCCTCCATCATGACGGTGGTCGTGTCGTTGTTCCTCGTTGGGGCATCCCTCATGCTTCGACAGGGAGTGCAAAACGCCACTAAGCGCTGGCAAGGTGGCATTGAGTTCGTGGTTTTCCTCAATAGCAACGCCACACCTGAGCAAATTGCTGCAGTTGGCCGTGACCTCGCCGATAGCCCCGAAGTCGAGCGAACCACATTCGTCGACCAACAAGCGTCGTACGAAGAATTCAAACAACTATTCGCGGATTCGCCCGAGATGGTCGACAGCGTTACTGCCGACATTCTTCCGCCGTCATATCGAGTTGTTCCAGTGGACAAAGACGCAACCGTGGTGGAGCAGTTGGGTGAGCAGTTCCGTATAAAGCCGGGTGTCAAGGATGTCGCGTTCGCGTCAGCCACGATTCGTGCCGTGCAATCACTCGCGTCGCGTTTCACTGTCGGAATCTTCGTGGTGGCTGCGGTATTGCTCGGAGCGGCGATTCTTCTGGTGCTTAACACCATCCGCATGGCGATGTTCGCGCGTCGACGCGAGATTGAAGTCATGAAACTCGTTGGAGCAACGAACTGGTTTATTCGCGTGCCATTCATGCTCGAGGGATTGATCCAAGGAATCATCGGCGCGGCACTGGCCGTGGGTGCGCTCGCTCTGTTCAAGCCGTTCTTCGAAAAGTGGCTTCCAAATCCCCAAGATTTTCCGCTCGTGAGCGGGTTTGTGCTGAGTGGTACCGAGCTCGCCACCATCTTCATTCTGCTGGGTGTAACCGGTTGCGCGGTTGGCGCAATTGGTGCGGCGATTGCGGTCAGCCGCTTTCTCGACGTCTAGGCAGTCGACTCCGGCACGTGCCGGTAATGTCAGCTCCCTAGCCCAGGGGGAACGATGGAATACACCGAAATCGCTTATGAAGTCGATGAGCACATTGCGACGATCACCATGGACCGTCCTGATCGTCTGAATGCTTTCACCTCAACGATGCAACGTGAGATGGTCGATGCTTTTGATCGGGTCGACACTGATGACGATGTGCGGGTGGTAATTGTGACCGGTCGGGGTCGGGGGTTTTGTGCCGGAGCTGATCTTGGCAGCGGGGGAGCCACCTTTGATGCTGCGGCTCAAGCTGGCCGTGAGATCACTCGGGTTCCACGCGACGGCGGTGGGCTGCTCACGTTGCGAATTTATGACTGCTCCAAACCAGTCATCGCAGCGATGAATGGCTCCGCAGTCGGCATTGGCGTCACGATGACCTTGCCCATGGATATTCGGGTCTTGGCCGACAACGCGAAAGTCGGATTCGTTTTTGCTGGACGAGGCATTGTCCCTGAGGCAGCATCGAGTTGGTTTCTGCCACGCATCGTTGGGATCAACCAGGCCTTGGAATGGTGCTTGACGGCACGAGTATTTCGCGCTCAAGAAGCGCTCGACGGCGGACTAGTTCGAAGTGTGCATCCAGCCGACGAAGTACTCACTGTTGCTAGAGCCATTGCGACTGAGATCGTCATGAACGCTGCGCCAATATCGGCGAGCCTGACAAGGCAAATGATGTGGAAAATGCTCGGCGCTGATCACCCGATGGCCGCCCACCAAATCGATTCTCGTGCGTTGCTCGCGACTGGACAGGGTGCCGATGCACGCGAAGGCGTAATGGCATTTCTTGAAAAACGCCCCGCGGTTTGGTCGATGCAACCATCCAAAGATCTGCCGGATTGGTATCCGTGGTGGCCGGAGCGAACCTTCGAATAACGGCGCGTCTTGGGTGAACGCGCGAAGCATCCACCGTTAGGCATACAAGACCTGACACCGTGCGGGATATGGCTGAGGAGACGATTGAGCCGCAGGAGTCGCCACCAGAGGTGATCACAACTGAAATGCCGGCTTGGGTCCCGAAGGCAATCCTGTTGTTCCTCGGCGGCGTGGTGGCCATCATGGCCGGTGATTGGTTGCTCACCCGTCTGAGCGACCTCATCTTGATGGTAGTAGTCGCACTCTTTTTGTCGTTCGCGCTTGAACCGGCTGTTGATTGGCTAGCGCGTCGTGGCTGGCGCCGAGGTTCGGCAACGGGCCTCGTCCTGGCGTTGTTATTCGTTGCCGCGGTGTTGTTTCTCGGCGCGATCGGCAAACTCGTGGTCGATCAGTTGACCCAATTCATCGACCAGGCGCCATCGCGAGCTGACAGCATCGAGCGGTGGGTGAATGCGACCTTCGGTACAAGCCTGTCGACTGACAAAATGAATGAAGAATTTGCCCGCCCCGATGGACCGATTCGAAATTTCGCAACCGGACTCGCCGGAAATGTGCTCGATTTCAGCCTGAGCGCGCTCGGTGTCATTTTTGAGTTCTTCACCATCTTGTTATTCACGTTTTATTTGGTTGCCGATGGGCCTCGATTTCGGCGAACGGTTTGTTCGTTTCTGCGCCCTGATCGCCAACGACAGGTCATCGCAAATTGGGAAATCGCCATTCAGAAAACAGGCGGCTATCTCTATTCACGCCTCGTCCTCGGATTTATCTCGGCGATTTTTCATTATCTGGCATTCGTCATCATCGGGGTGCCGTATGCGATTGCTTTGGCGACTTTTGCTGGCCTTATCTCGCAGTTCGTGCCAGTGATCGGTACCTATCTTGCTGGCGCACTTCCGGCGTTGATCGCGTTGGCGGTCAATCCAATTGATGCTCTGTGGGTGGTAATTTTTGCGTTGGTCTACCAGCAGATCGAAAATTATCTGTTGGCGCCGCGCATAACCGCTCGAACCATGTCGCTGCACCCTGCTGTCGCATTTGGCTCAGTCATCGTCGGGGGCACCCTTTTTGGGGCGATCGGAGCGTTGTTGGCGCTGCCGGCTGCAGCGGTGTTGCAGGCAATCGGCTCAAGTTCGATCGGGCGTCACGATGTCATAGAGACAGCCATGACTGCTGAACCCCTACGCAGGCGTGATAGGAAAGCGGCCAAGGCCGACAAGTCACCTCCCGATCTTGGCCTTGATTGAGCAGAAAACTGACCGAGGAGTTTTTCGATGGCTATTGCTAATCCCGCGTTGAGTTCGGCCAAATTTCAGGCTGCGATCGATGAAGAGCAAGCAGGCTGGGCATCGCCCGGTGGCGCCGCGGCACCTACCGCTGCATCGGCAGGGCCTGTCGCCGAGGCTGGGTCCGCTCCATTGACGGCAGCGACAGCGGCAAATGCCGGATTGCGGCCGCCGAGTGGTGAACCGACCGGAAAAGTCATGACCTACGGCGGCACATTTACTGCGACGTTGGTGTACTTCGTGCTGTTGCTTGCAGGCGGTTGGTTTGGCTGGCAGAGCGTTAATCAGACGTCGATGACGGTACGCGATGCGAAATCTGGCGAGATGGTGGTCCAGTCAACGACGGCGATGCCGAGTTGGTTATTCATTGTTGCGATGGTGGCATTTGGGTTGGCATTGCTCACCATCTTCAAGCCGAAACTCGCGATGTTCACCGGCCCGATTTACGCAGTCGCCGAAGGGTCCGTGCTGGGCGTGATTTCGGCTTACTACAACATCCAATATGACGGGATCGTGCTTGAGGCCGTCCTCGCTACCGCATCGGTATTTTCGGTGATGCTCTTTTTGTACGCCACCCGTTTGATACGGGTAACCAAGCGGTTCCGCATGATGGTGGTCGGGGCGATGATGGGCATCATGGTGCTGTACGTGTTCACGATTGTTGCTTCGCTTTTCGGCGCGAACATCACCTTTTGGAACCAGCCATCGCCGCTAGGTATTGGCATCAGCGTGCTCATTGTTGCCGTGGCGTCATTCAATCTCATGCTGCAATTCGACATGATCGAAGCCGCGGTTGAGGCCCGAGCGCCGCGCTACATGGAGTGGTATGCGGCATTTGGTCTGATGTTGGCGTTGGTCTGGCTGTACCTTGAGCTGCTTCGCTTGCTGTCGCTCATTCGAGGCCGCTAGGCCGAAGCAGACTGCTCGGGGCTAGTTCCCCGCCGCTTCGATGCCGATTGCGATGAGGTCTTCGGGGTGAATCCATTCATCGGCGAGGGCAATGCCACCGGAGTTCTTAATAGCTGTTCGCAGCGGAATCGCCCAGGTGTGTTCGATGAGCGCGATCACGGCCATCGAACCGGGCGGAATAGCATCAGCGACATACCAAACGTCACCATCAAGCAACGATCCATCTGCCGCCATCTCAGCTCCGAGAACGGCGCCCACTTCAGCGCCTTCCTCACCGTCGATGCCAAGGCCAATCAAGGCTCCGGCGATTGCTCCGAACTCCATGGCTTCTTCGGTGCCTAGGTCGGATGTTTCCACCGCCACGATTGAACCGTCGGCTGCTTTTTCGACGATGAGCAGGTCGATAAGGCGGATCAAGTCCGCGTCTCGGAGTCGGTTGAGCTCAGGGAGGATTTCGCTGCTCATTGCATCGTTATCGAATTCGAGAATGAGCATTTGAACGGGGCCGAAAGTCATGATGAAGTCTCCAATCGGAGGTTGTGCTCGTTGGCCGAGTCGTGAGAGGAGTGGTTAGCCATTGGCGAGGATTTTCTGCTTTTCGGCGTCGAATTCAGCTTGGGTGAGTGCGCCGGCATCGAGCAGACCTTTGAGCTGGACAAGTTGCGCCACATTGTCGGTCTGCGGTGGAGGGGGTGGTGCGGCGGCGGGGGCCTGGTTTGCCTGTAAGTCGCTGATTTGCTGGTTCTGCTGTTCTTCTTGCATCGATCGCTCGGCCGATGCTTTGCCGGCGTGGTGGGCAACGCCACCGATAACTGCAGCTCGCATGAGGGGACTGCCCCGTCGTCGTCGCATGTTCTGGCTCCTTCGCCTCGTCAAGATTGTTTTGGGACCCTACACGTTTGACACTGGGCGGGTTCTCGGTTGACGTCGACGAGCGCGCTGAATGCGCCTCGTCGAAGGGGTCAACGATCGTGCTCCACACGTTCAGCTCCAGCACAGGTTTCCCCTCTATTACTACGCTTCGTGGTAGCGGTATTCGTAACATTTGTCGCATTCGCCGACTGAATGGGCCAAATGGCCCTTGTTGCAGCGATGTAATTCTTGTTACGTTTGGCGAGATAACCGCACAGAGTGGTCGATTCTTCAATCAGAGAAGGTACATCCCATGGGAGAAAACATGACAGCGACACCAATTTCTTCAGCACATCGAGGCTTGAGTCGTCGCGTGGCTGCAGCGACCTGCATCGGTATCGTTGCCGTTGTACTTGGGGGGTTTGCGCTTGTCGCTTCGGCCGACTCGCCGGACCCAGCGTCACTTTCGAAGCAGGTAGTTGATAACCACGACGGCACGTGGACCGTCACGATGTCAGGAACCTGGAAGTGGACAACCCATACCACTGACTGCAATAACGATCGCTTCGCAGTCGGGTGGGCCATGGATTGGAGTGACCCGGATCAGCCCGGTAACCCGGTCGCGACGATCGGCACTCAAGACGTAGCTGTCGGCTCGCTCGCTGCGAACACGTTGAATCCGCTGGACAACACGGTCCATTACTACCCAGACAAGCCACGATGCGGGGTATATGCCAATCACGGTGGTTCGAGCTACAACACCGGTAATTGGGGCCCAATTTCGCACGTCTACTCATCGGATCCGTCCAGTTACGAGATTTGCGGTGTGTTCTATGACGTCCGGTATGCAAGTGCCAAAACCAAAAACATTCCTAAGACTGGCGACGGCGGCATCATCGCTGGTGGAGTTGGTCACAGTAAAGACAACTCGGTGCAGGAGAACACCTCCACGCCACTCGGTAATGGTTGCTTTAGTGAAATTCCAGGCACGACGACAACCACCGCTGCGTGTGCGGAAACTCCAGCGACATCGGCAGTTCTCTTTGAGCCGCAACATTCGACCACCACGGTGAGGTCGGAACGGACGTCGACCACCACAGTTAGGTCAGAACCGACATCGACGACGGCGGCTCCGACCACGACATCGACGACGGCGGCTCCGACCACGACGGCTCCGCCAGTGCCGTGTCCGACGAGTACGACTGAGGCTCCGACGACCACGACTGAGGCTCCGACGACCACGACTGAGGCTCCGACGACCACGGTTGTTGAGCCGACGACCACGGTTGTTGAGCCGACGACCACGACTGAGGCTCCGAC
>Ga0194055_10000041_pt1 | contig 84063 bp, 72 predicted proteins | sample SepL449m_MetaG_FD_155482 | JGI IMG/M metagenome (GOLD analysis project Ga0194055, IMG submission 155482) | Anoxic zone freshwater microbial communities from boreal shield lake in IISD Experimental Lakes Area, Ontario, Canada - Sep2016-L442-9m | ecosystem: Environmental > Aquatic > Freshwater >... | reverse complement strand
GATTAAAGAGGATGGTTTTTGCCCAACCTTCGCCAGCACCAAGCACATCGCCATAACTAAAGCCACCGCAAGCGATCAAGCCCCTAAAGTCATCAAGCTTTGCCCTGCCACTTAAAAGATCGGACATATGGACGTCATAGCTATCAAAGCCAGCCCAGTTAACGGCATAGGCCATTTCAACATGAGAGTTAACACCCTGTTCGCGCAAAATCGCCACTTTAGGGCGTACATTCTTTTGAATAAAGGGTGCAGCAATATCTTCTGAAGGGTCAAAGGTCAGTTTGGGTGACATGCCAGCATCAGATGGATTATCTAAGAGAGCAAATTCACTATCAGCGCAATCTGGATTATCACGTAAGCGTGCGATTTGATAGCTGGTATTAGTCCACATCTTTTGTAGAGTTTCACGAGGCTCTGCGAAGATATTTTTAGCATCACGCCAGATCTCAATGCGGCCATTGGTATTGGGTTTGCTAATCACGTGACTGAATGCGCTTAGATTGAGCTTACGAAGTACTGCAAAGACTGCATCTCGATCTACTCTACGAACTTGAATGACTACGCCAAGCTCTTCATTAAATAAGGCGCGCATGGTTTGCTCATGACGGCGACCAGAAACCTGCTCCGCCCAGTTCTTTGCATCACCATAGTCTGGCTCTTGGGCGGCATCAACTGCAATCATGTCAACATTGATGGAGACTCCGCAATGAGATGCAAATGCCATTTCAGCGATACAGGCTAATAATCCACCATCAGAGCGATCGTGATAAGCCAAGAGCTTGTTTTCTTTACGAAGCTCAATGATGGCTGCAGCTAAATTTTTCAGATCTTCTGGATGGTCTAAATTTGGTGCGACTTTTCCAGATTGATTCAATACTTGGGTCAGAATACTGCCAGCCATACGGTTCTGGCCACGACCAAGATCAATCAGGATTAACTCGGTGTCTAACACTACTCCATCTTGATCTTTAAGCTTTAACTGCGGAGTGAGTGTTTTGCGGACATCTTGTACAGATGCAAATGCTGAAATAATTAAGGAAACAGGGGCAAGCACTTTTTTATCTTGCCCCTTATCTTGCCACGACGTTGCCATGGATAAAGAATCTTTACCAACCGGAATAGAAATACCTAAAGCAGGACACAAATCCATGCCAACCGCTTTAACAGAGTCATACAGCTTGGCATCTTCTCCTGGAGTGCCGCAAGCAGCCATCCAGTTTGCCGATAATTTAACGTCTTCCAGACGATGAATATCTGCAGCTAGTAGATTGGTAATTGCCTCGCCAACAGCCATCCGGGCAGCTGCAGGAGCATCAATCACTGCCACGGGGGTTCTTTCTCCCATGCTCATCGCTTCACCGCGATAACCTTTGTAATCCATCAAAGTAACCGCACAGTCTGCTACCGGTACTTGCCATGGGCCAACGAATTGATCGCGGGCATTTAAGCCGCCAACCGTTCTGTCACCAATGGTAATTAAGAATGATTTGCTAGCAACGGTAGGTTGTTGCAGCACCCAAGCAATCGACTGAGCAAGATCGGCATCAGTGACATTGAGTTCGTTAAATTGCTGAGCCACCCGTTTAACATCACGATGCATGCGTGGAGGTTTACCCAGCAGAACTTCCATTGGCATATCAACGGGCATTGCTGCATCAGCACCCAAACTCTGTTTAGAATCGCTTAGCTGTAATTGGCGCTCTGCTATAGCCTCGCCGACTACGGCAAACGGACAACGCTCACGCTCGCACAGGGATTTAAAAAGCGCTAAATCTTTTGCTTCAATCGCCAACACATAGCGTTCTTGAGACTCATTGCACCAGATCTCCGCAGGGCTCATGCCGCTCTCTTCAAGAGGCACGCTGCGTAATTTAAATTTTGCACCCAAGCCTGCACCATCCGCCAGCTCAGGGAAAGCATTTGATAAGCCACCAGCACCAACATCATGAATCGAGACGATGGGGTTCTTTTGGCCCATAGCGCGACAGGCGTTAATAACTTCTTGCGCACGACGCTCCATTTCTGGGTTGCCGCGTTGTACAGAATCAAAATCTAAATCTGCAGTATTCGTTCCAGTGGCAACTGAACTACCTGTAGCGCCACCCATGCCAATCCGCATACCGGGACCACCGAGTTGTACTAATAGGTGCCCTGCTTGAATTGCTTTCTTGGAAGTATGAATGGAATCAATGCTACCGATACCGCCAGCAATCATGATGGGTTTGTGATAACCCCGACGAACACCATCAAGGGTTTGTTCAAATACACGGAAGTAACCTCCCAAAATCGGACGCCCAAATTCATTATTAAAGGCAGCGCCTCCTAATGGACCGTCAATCATGATCTGCAATGGCGTCGCTATACGATCAGGTTTGCCATACTTTTCGTTTTCCCAGGGCAGGTCAGTTCCGGGGATGTTCAGATTAGAGACCGAGAAGCCAGTTAAGCCTGCTTTAGGACGGCCGCCAACTCCAGTCGCACCTTCATCACGAAGCTCGCCTCCAGCACCTGTAGAGGCGCCTGGGAATGGTGCAATTGCAGTCGGATGGTTATGTGTTTCTACCTTCATTAAGGTATGTACTAAACGCGTCTCTTTTTCATAACGGTGATCATCGCCTTGCGGAACCCAGGTCTCTGATTCACAGCCGGCCATCACAGCGGAATTATCAGAATACGCAACGATGTTTCCTTCTGGATGTAGCTGATGAGTATTGCGAATCATGGCAAATAATGAACGCTCTTGATCATCGCCATCAATCGTCCAGCTTGAATTAAAAATCTTATGGCGGCAATGCTCACTATTGGCTTGCGCAAACATAATGAGCTCTACATCGCTTGGGTTACGCTTTAGGCGGACGAAATTTTCCGTTAAATAGTCCACTTCATCATCAGACAGGGCTAAACCAAGCTCCTGATTAGCCTTGTCTAGTGCCGCTCGGCCTTGCTCCAATACCGCAATCCGACTTAAAGGACGATCCTCAAGGGTTTGATACAGGGCGTTGGCCTCATCAACTGATTGAATAACGGTTTCTGTCATACGATCGTGAACTGCAGCTAATATAACTGGCTCTTGTGCTGCGCTTAAAGGTTTTTTAGCTTTCCATGAGAACTGCACGCCACGCTCAATCCGTAATACATTTAATCCGCATTGCCGAGCAATATCAGTGGCTTTGCTGGCCCATGGAGAAACTGTTCCTAGGCGCGGAATAACTACAGCGCCCTGCTGAGAATTAGTGCCAGTAAATGGTTGGCCGTAAGTTAACAGACTCGCAAGTACTTCCTGGTCTTTGGTACTTAATGCTTTATCAGACCAAATAAAGTGAAGATATTGCGCCTCAATCGAATTTAGCGCGACACCTTGGGCTACTAAGGAGGCTAAAAGACGCTGTTGGCGGAATGACGAAAGCGCGTTCGCGCCAGGTAAAAAATGGAAAAAAGGCATCCTTAGATTATAAGGTTTTGCCTACAGTAAGCGTCCGCCCTGAAGGTGCAATTGGCGCTGGCACCGACTGGCCAAGGCTGGATCATGGGTGACCAGTACAAGGGTGGAATGATTGGCCTGATTCAGCTCAAAAAGAAGCTCAATCACCCGATTACCGCTCGCCTCATCTAGGCTTCCCGTAGGTTCATCGGCAAAGAGAATGGCTGGTTTAGTAATGAAGGCTCGAGCTAAGGCTACGCGCTGCTGCTCCCCCCCTGAGAGGGTCTTGGGGAAATGGTCAAAACGCTCACTAAGACCAACCCGTTCTAGCCAAGCCATAGCCTCTCCCTTGGCATTGCCAATACCAGCCAACTCTGCTGGCAGCATGACATTTTCTAATGCAGTGAGATGGGGGAGTAACTGGAAAGACTGGAATACAAAGCCAACGTGTAAACCTCGAAGTTTTGCCCTGCCATCCTCATCAAGGGCAGTAAGGTCCAGCCCCATGAGAGTGATCCTACCCTCGCTTGGTAGATCTAAGCCAGCCAAGAGTCCTAGTAAAGTACTTTTACCTGAGCCAGAGCTGCCGGTGATCGCAACACTTTCACCAGGTTTTAACTCAAAGCAAATGTCGTGCAAAATAGTCAGAACGCCATCGCTCGATAAGACGGACTTACCCAGGTGATGTGCACTAAGGACTGTTTCTGCGATGCTCATAATGAAGGAAACCGATACGAAGGCTTCATAGCCTTAAAGTAGTGAAATAAATGAATCAAAATAATCTATCGACCTTCGTAACAAAAAAAGTAATTGCAATAGGCTTATTTTGCCTGTTAATTTCTTTTGTCACATCGGCCAGCTCAAATTCGACTATTTTGGTAATGGGCGATAGCCTCTCTGCTGAATACGGCATCTCAAGAGGTTCTGGCTGGGTCAAACTGCTTGAAGGGCAACTCCAAAAACAAGGTAGTCAATGGCAGGCTTTCAATGCCAGCATCAGTGGAGAAACTAGTGCTGGTGGACTTGCACGATTTGAGGCTCTGCTTCTAAAGAAGAAGCCCGGCATTGTGCTGGTCGAACTAGGAGCGAATGACGCCCTAAGGGGTCTATCCATTGATGAAACAGAAAAGAATTTAAGAAAAATGATTCAGCTGAGCAAAAAATCAGGGGCAAAAGTTTTGCTATTTGGTATGCAAATCCCGCCCAATTACGGTCAAGACTATACAAAGAAGTTTAAAGACCTTTACCCCAAATTAGCATCACAGGAAGAAATTGAATTAGTACCGTTTTTTTTAGCGGGAGTAGTAAGCAATAAAGATCTATTTCAGGCGGACAATATCCATCCTAATGAAAAAGCCCAAACCATTCTGTATACAAACGTATGGGGCGCTATGGCCCCATATCAATCACTTATCAACGGCAACAAATAGATTAGCTACCTGCGCCTGTTGAGGGCGGTTTTAATGGATTAATAGTCTTGACCTTGGCACTATCTCGCCAATAGGCCATAAAGCCTGAAAATTCTGCTTGAGCAGCAAGTGCTTGTATCTGCTGGGACTGGGCTTTGTGTACTTTTGCATCTATGCCGGTAGGTTGACGAACCTGATCCACACGATACAAGATGATACCAACCCCAGGGTTAACAACAGAAACATAAGCAGGTAATTTTTCCTGGCTAACTGACATCACATCATCTAAGGCACTACCAATAAGATTTGCTGGCTTATTGCGAGAAACCCAAAACGCACTACCGAAACCAGCAGCGCTCTTTGGATCTTTTTGAAGCTCTGCATAGCGCTCAGCTGCAGCTGCTACAGCTAACTTTTCTGCAGCCCGTTGGCTTACTTGCCGCTTAACTTCACTAGCAACCGCTGTAAAAGGTAATGTCTGAGCAGGATGGAAAATCACTACTCTTGCAGATACAAAAACTCCAGGTGAGATTTGTACTGCTTCGATATTGCGTTTATTTTTTATAGACTCATCGCCAAAGAGTGATTGGATTACCTTTGGATTCGCTAGAGGGTGATCTCTTGATGTGCCGCTTGGCCCTGAACGTGTAACGCCCTTTTGACTCTGAATGCTAAGCTTTAACTTATCGGCAGTAGGTTTCAAACTATCGGACTGGTCATAAGTCATATTGGCAAATTGGTCAGCCTTATCACTAAAGACTTTTGTATCTTCTTTGGGTTCAGCCTTCAGCACAATGTACTCAACATCAACAAACTCTGGACTTTCGAAAAGTTTGGCATTGGCCTGATAAAAAGCTTGTAGTTCTTCTGGGGATGGATTTACCTTGGATAAGAAACTTTTAGTCTCAAATGGCAAAGCTTGTACCTGACGCTCAGTCTCATAAAGGGTGGAGATAATCTCCGCAAGCTTAGGGCTAGCTAATTCAGTGCGGGCAACAGAATTCACTAGCTGACCTATCTTGAGATCAAATGCCTGACTGGCATAGAACTGCTCTTCATTTAAGCCATTGTTAGCCAAGAGTTGTTTAAAACGCGCGTCATCAAAGCTACCATCCGTTTTATACAAAGATCGAATTTGTGGAATATTTTGCAAGCTCTTCACTAGCGTATCCTTGCTAACTTGCAGACGTAAATCCGTTACGGCAAATCCTAAGATACGTTGTTGTAATAACTCGCTCAGGACGGCTTGTCTAAATTGAAGGCTTTGTGCAATCTGTGGATTACCGCCAACACGTTCGGCTTGACGCTTGGCTGCATTGTCAACTTCCTGTGCGGTAATGGGTTTGCCATTAATTTTCACCAGGTCGGTTTCTTTATCCATGAAGCTGGAGTAACTGGAAATTCCAAAAAAGGCAAACGACGGGACAATAAACAGCATCAATACGAGCTGCATAAGCTTTTGGTGTTTACGGACGGTATCAAACATGAATAAGTTCGCTAGTATTAGATATCAATATGTGAGTGTACTAGGCGACAGGATCTAGAGGCTTGGATGCCTTAAAACAGGCTAAGAAGAAGCAAACATTTGGTGGGCATTGTGAGGCTTGAACACCCAATATTCTGCCTACAAGGCATAGTATGAAGTTATATAGAATTTGGGCTTACGGGCGATTTAGCTCTCATTATGTGGTTTTAAGACGTCTATAGCATGAGGGTTTTTGAGAGGCAGTTTTCTAGGCTCTAAATAAAGAAATACCACCCGCAGGTGGTATTGATGTTTTTTGGGCCCTTCCTGGCGACCCGATGTGGAATCGTATCGAATCAGGAATTTTCAAGCATTATTTGACCTGATCTAAAGAAAATAACCCATACAACACCACTGCAAATAATGCCTATATTAGCAACAGCAATCATCCTCCAGGCGTACAGGACGGATAAAAACTAGGCGGGCAATTCATATATCCATCTGGCGAACCGCTGGAAGCACTGCATGCCGATAGCATGAATATAAACATAGCTGCAAAGATAATCCTCGATATTCGCTTCATTTATATCCTCTATTTGCAGTTAAGCTATATGTAGATTGTTTAAATAACTCTCCTATTATAGGATGCTTATGATTTAGCAAGCTCAGAAAATGAGAAAGCCACCCGAGGGTAGTTTTAGCGCTTATTGGTGGCCAAGGGCAGAATCGACCAGGGCCTGGATATTTAATCTTGGCTAATTTTTACAAGGCCACTTTTCTATCATCGCATCAAAAACCAACGAGGCAAAAGTTTCATTAGTTCGCTTTGATTGAGTGCCAATATAGTCCCTTATCACTTGAGCACGTTCTTTAATGCTAATATTTTTTGGGACGCAGATTTTTTTGTCGTAATTGGCGTTATCTTCAACCCCCAAAATTATCCCAACACATAATCCTTGATTAAAATTTTCTTCTCTTGCTTTGCCATCAGCTATCTCGCTACAAACCAAGTTGAATCTAGCCGCACTCAGATCATGCATACCATCCATATTAAATTCTCCAAAGGCCCACGAAGGATGCATATATAACAAAGCAAGGATTATCAAAACCTTGCTACTTAGGTTCTCGATCATAAGTAGAGTGTAATAAAAAACCAGCCGAAGGTGGTTTTAGTGCTTATTGGTGGGCCGGAGCGGAATCAAGGCGCCGACATAATGGCTAAAATAGCGATGATTTACAGTGATCTGCCAGGCAATGCACCTATTTATGAGGCGACCTGCTGTCAAAAACACCCCGAAAGCCATATGGGGTGGTGGGCGCTGACGGGCTCGAACCGCCGACATTCTGCGTGTAAGGCAGACGCTCTACCAACTGAGCTAAGCGCCCCAATATTACAGGTGGAATTGTAACCTAAACGCCCAAAAAAGCGGTTTTCCATCAAATCAAGCCCTAGATACGGTAGTAGAAAAGATGGAAAACCTGACTACTTTCAGTGCTTGAGAATCTCCCCAGAGGATACTTTCTCATTTGCTTTGCTAGCTTCTGAGGCTTTTTTAGCAAGCTCTTCAGGGGTTGGGTCTGGTAATGCTTCTGGCATACGTTCTAATGCAAGCTCTAAGACTTTATCAATCCAGCGCACAGGAATAATTTCAATTGCATTCTTCACGTTATCTGGAATATCAATTAAGTCTTTTACGTTCTCTTCTGGTATCAGTGCTAATTTGATTCCACCACGATGGGCTGCTAAGAGCTTCTCTTTCAATCCACCAATGGGCAGTACCTCACCGCGTAAAGTGATCTCACCAGTCATTGCAACATCTGAGCGAATTGGAATTCCTGTGAAAACAGAAACCAAAGCAGTCGTAATAGCAATACCAGCAGAAGGACCGTCCTTTGGAGTTGCCCCATCAGGAAAGTGAATATGAATATCCTTCTTCTCAAACGCCTCATCAGTAATACCAAGACGCTTTGATCTAGAGCGAACCACAGTACGAGCAGCTTCAACAGACTCTTTCATCACGTCGCCAATAGAACCTGTACGAGTAATGACTCCTTTACCTGGCATTACTGCTGCCTCAATGGTCAAAAGATCACCGCCAACTTCTGTCCAAGCTAGACCAGTAACTTGGCCAATTTGATTTTCTTTAGCAGCCAAACCAAAGTCATACATCCGCACAGATAAGAATTTTTCAAGATTATCGGCATTGACTACTATCGGAGCCGCCTCTTTCTTCAAGAGCAAGAGCTTAACTACCTTACGGCAGATCTTACTGAGCTCTCTTTCTAATGAGCGTACGCCTGCTTCGCGGGTGTAGTAACGAATGATGCTGCGTACGGCGCTTTCTTCAATCTTAAGCTCATCCTTCTTCAAACCGTTGTTCTTGATTTGTTTTGGTATGAGGTAATTGACTGCAATACTGGTTTTTTCATCCTCTGTATAGCCCGCCAAACGAATAATCTCAAGACGATCTAATAATGGCCCAGGAATATTTAAAGAGTTAGATGTAGCTACAAACATTACATCTGAAAGATCAAAGTCAACTTCAACATAGTGATCTTGGAAGGTATGGTTTTGCTCCGGATCTAGTACCTCTAACAGTGCGCTCGCAGGATCACCCCGGAAATCCATACCCATCTTATCTACTTCATCCAAGAGGAACAAAGGATTGCGTACGCCAACCTTGGTAAGGCTAGACAGAATCTTGCCAGGCATTGAGCCAATATAGGTGCGGCGATGACCACGAATCTCAGACTCATCACGCACGCCACCTAAGGCCATGCGCACAAACTTCCGATTAGTAGCGCGTGCAATGGATTGTCCTAAGGAAGTCTTACCCACTCCTGGAGGGCCAACTAGACAAAGAATCGGTGCCTTAACGCGGTCAACGCGCTGCTGAACTGCGAGGTACTCCAAGATACGTTCTTTGACCTTATCTAAACCATAATGATCTTCATCCAATACCTTTTCAGCATTGGTCAGATCATTATTGATCTTGGTTTTTTTCTTCCAAGGAAGGTTTACCAAAGTATCAATAAAGTTTCGAATTACTGTAGCTTCAGCAGACATAGGCGACATCAGCTTTAATTTTTTCAACTCCGACTCAGCTTTTTTCAAAGCCTCTTTAGGCATGCGGGCAGCCTTGATGCGTTTCTCGAGCTCCTCAAGATCGGCGCCCTCTTCACCCTCACCTAATTCTTTTTGAATCGCTTTAACTTGTTCGTTAAGGTAGTACTCGCGTTGACTTTTTTCCATTTGACGTTTAACACGTCCACGAATGCGTTTCTCTACCTGCAAAATATCAATTTCACTTTCGAGATCGGCCAAGAGACTTTCTAAACGCTGCACTACATCAGTCATCTCAAGAAGGCGCTGCTTCTGTTCCAGCTTGACTGGCAAATGAGCGCAGATGGTGTCGGCCAAGCGGCTTGGGTCATCGATGCCGCCCAGCGAAGATAAAATTTCTTGTGGAACTTTCTTGTTCAGTTTTACATACTGATCAAACTGGGCCATGATGGCACGGCGCAGCGCTTCAGTTTCATGAGCATCAATCGCATCAATCGCAGTTGGGGTAGCTTCACAATTGAAGTAACCCATGCTGTCTTCAATTTGACTAACTTCTGCGCGTTGTACACCTTCGACTAAAACCTTCACAGTGCCGTCAGGAAGCTTGAGCATTTGCAAAATATTAGCAATGCAGCCAACCTCATACAGATCTTCAATAACAGGCTCATCCTTGGCAGCAGTTTTTTGGGCAACCAAGAGCACATTTTTGCCAGTTTCCATCGCGGCTTCTAGGGCCTTAATCGATTTAGGGCGACCCACAAATAAAGGGATCACCATATGTGGGAAGACAACTACATCCCGCAGCGGGAGTAAAGGTAGTTGTATCGGTTCAGAGGGTAGTAATAAGTGGCCAGGCATAGGGCAAATCCTCCAAAGTAATCAATCCTCAAAAGTCTCTAGAAGAGCTAAACCACTAAATAGAGACTTTATTCATGAGTAGCATACTACCTATATGGGGCGCTCTTTAGAAAAAACAAGGGGGAAAAGTGCAAAAAATGAACAGAAAAGCCCAAAAAATAGCAAAAACCCTGAGAAATTAAGCTTTTTTGCTTAAATCTGCCTTTTCAGGATCTTGTTTGTAGACTAACAAGGGCTTTCCACCCTCAGCAATGCTAGTGTCATCAATAACTACCTTTTGGACATTCTGAAGTGACGGCAAGTCATACATGACATCCATTAATGAGCCCTCGAGAATAGATCTAAGGCCACGAGCGCCAGTCTTGCGGGCAATCGCCTTTTTTGCAATAGCTGCTAATGCAGCATGGCGCACTTCCAACTCAGCGCCTTCCATTGTCAGCAATGCTTGATATTGCTTTACTAAAGCATTTTTAGGTTCGGTGAGAATCTGGATTAAGGCCTCTTCATCGAGTTGTACCAAAGTTGCTACGACAGGTAAACGACCAATCAACTCAGGAATCAAACCAAACTTAATTAAATCTTCAGGCTCCACCTCAATCAGGAGATCGCTTACACCCCGATCATCTTTTCCCGGAACTGATGCATTAAATCCAATACCAGTTTTGGCCGTACGTTGTTGAATGACTTTTTCAAGACCATCAAATGCGCCACCGCAAATAAACAAAATATTGGTTGTATCCACCTGTAAGAAATCTTGGTTTGGGTGCTTGCGACCGCCCTGTGGGGGCACAGAAGCCATCGTACCTTCAACCAACTTCAATAAAGCCTGCTGCACGCCTTCGCCTGAAACATCCCTAGTAATCGAAGGATTATCAGACTTACGCGAAATCTTATCGATCTCATCAATATATACAATACCGCGTTGCGCTTTTTCTACGTTGTAGTCGCAGGCTTGCAATAGTTTTTGAATAATATTCTCAACGTCTTCACCAACATACCCTGCTTCAGTCAGAGTAGTTGCATCAGCCATCACAAATGGCACATCTAGCATACGAGCTAACGTTTGCGCCAAGAGAGTCTTGCCAGAACCAGTAGGTCCAATCAGTAAAATATTACTCTTCGCTAATTCAACGCCATCAACCATGGCCTTAGCAGGCAACTTAGATTCTTTCTTATCAGGCGCTTCAACCGGCTTGCCATCTTTATCTAACTTCTCTTTTTTTGGCTTCGGTAAATATTTCAAACGCTTGTAATGGTTATAGACGGCAACTGCCAGAGTCTTCTTGGCATGATCTTGACCAATCACGTATTGATCAAGGTTCTCTCTAATTTTGTGCGGGGTTGGTAAAGAATCATCACCCTCTTCCTTGGGAAGCTTGGCAATTTCTTCTTGAATAATGTCAGTGCACAGGTCAATGCACTCATCGCAAATAAATACCGATGGCCCAGCAATTAACTTTTTGACCTCATGCTGACTCTTGCCACAAAAGGAGCAATACAAAACTTTATCTGATGTGCTGGTAGTTGTATCGCTCAAAATTAGCTCAAATAATGGTTAAGGACGCTTCTCGATAACCTTGTCGATCAAGCCGTAGTCACGAGCCTGTTCTGCTGACATAAAGTTATCACGATCGGTATCTTTAGCAATGGTTTCAATAGATTGGCCAGTACGATCAGCCAAAATCTGATTTAAACGTTCACGCAGGTACAAAATTTCACGGGCCTGAATCTCTATATCCGAAGCTTGACCACGGGCACCACCTAATGGCTGATGAATCATGACGCGAGAATTGGGCAATGCGTAACGCTTACCTTTTTCTCCAGCACACAACAAGAATGCGCCCATACTTGCAGCCATGCCCATGCATAAAGTACTCACATGCGGCTTAATAAACTGCATGGTGTCGTAGATAGCAAGGCCGGCCGATACAGATCCGCCAGGTGAATTGATATAGAGAGAAATCTCTTTGTCTGGGTTTTCACTCTCAAGAAACAATAGCTGTGCAATCACTAAGTTAGCGGTTTGATCGTTTACTTCACCAACCAAAAAGACTACCCGCTCTCTTAATAAGCGTGAATAAATATCGTAAGCGCGCTCACCTCGTCCAGAGGTTTCAATCACCATCGGAACCAAACCTAGACCTTTAGGTTCTAGGTTTTCAGACTGAAACGGGTACTGGTTCATTTATGAAGGTCCTCTTTTAAATAGATTGATAGCAACTTAGACTCAGTTTAGCTTGCTCAGCTCTTCAAAGCTTATCGCTTTATCACTGACTTTGGCAAGTGATGTGAAATGTTTAATCACATTGTCTTCAAGCACCATATTCTCAATATCTTTCAAGCGGCTTGGATTGCTATAGAACCAACGAACTACCTCTTTTGGATCTTCGTAAGTAGCAGCTTGCTCATCAATTTCAGCTTTGATTTGGTCCGCAGTAGCAGCCAGGCCATGTTTTTTAACCAATTCACTCAGAATGAGGCCGAGGCGAACACGCTTAAGTGCTTGTTCAGCAAACAACTCTGCGGGAATTGGAGCATCTTTGGCATTAGGTATGCCACGCTGAATTAAATCTTGACGGGCGCCTTCAGCCAAACGCTCTTGCTCTGAAGATACTAAAGCTTTAGGGACATCAAGTTCGCATAAAGTATTGAGCTTATCCATTACCTCATTCTTTAACAAAGAAGTAATGCGGCGCTTCACTTCACGATCTAAATTTACTTTTACTTCAGCACGCATTTTTTCAACGCCGCCCTCTGTAACGCCCATTGATAATGCAAATGCATCATCAACAGCAGGCATATGTGCCCAGTTAACAGATTTAACTGTGATAGTAAATTCAGCTGTCTTACCAGCAACATCTTTACCATGGTAGTCATCTGGAAAACTGAGCGGAAATGATTTACTTTCACCGGCTTTGAGACCTAAGGTGGCAGATTCAAATTCTGGCAACATGCGTCCTTCACCTAATACGTACTCGAAGTTCTCAGCCTTACCACCAGCAAACTCAACACCATCGATCTTGCCAATAAAATCGATGATAATTTGGTCGCCGTTTTGAGCGGCTGTATTAGAGCCGCCATCACCATGAGCACCGGCTTCGCCACGCGGATGGTAATGCGCTTGCTGCTTAAGTAGTACGCTGATTGCACGATCGATTTCAGCATCGCCTATATCAGTAGAGTATTTAGTAACTTCTGCTTTTGAAAAGTCACCAATCTTCACTTCTGGCAAGACCTCGAAGAATGCATCAAAGATAATCTTGTCGGCATCTAACTCACTCTTTGGTTCGAGGCGTGGTTGACCAGCTAATGCGATACCCTCTTTTTTACTTTGCTCGTAGAACAGCTCAGAAGCTTTATCGAACTGAAGTTCGAAATCCACTTGCATGCCGTACTGCTTCTCAACCATATTCTTTGGTACTTTACCTGGGCGAAAGCCAGCCACTTTCATGGTCTTGGCAACTTGGGCCAAACGGGCATCGCGCGCCTTTACCAAATCGGTACGAGCGAATTCCAAAGTCATTTTGCGGTCTAACGAACCTAAATTTTCTATCTGCACAGCCATTCTCGTCTCTATGTTGAAATCAGGATATGTGAAGTCCAAGCCAAGTAGCACTTGTGGTGCGAGGAGGGGGACTCGAACCCCCACACCATTTCTGGCGTCAGGACCTAAACCTGGTGCGTCTACCAATTTCGCCATCCTCGCGAATATCCGCAAACACTGCCAAGCTTAAACTTCACTCTAAAGAGCGTAATTCTACAATGCTTGGGGTTTTAGAGGATCTTTAGGCCTTGTAGAGCAATGCTACAGCGTGTACAGCAACGCCCTCGCCCCGTCCAAGGTGGCCCAAGGACTCATTGGTTTTAGCTTTCAGGTTTACGTGGCTGGGGTTGACCAAGAGGTCAGCAGCGATGTTTCTGACCATTTCAGGCAAAAAATCCGCTAATTTTGGCTTTTGACAAATGATGGTGGCATCCACATTCCCGATTTGAAAGCCAGCTGCCTGAACCTTTTGCAGGGCTGCCCGCAGCAAGATTCGGCTATCCATATCTTTAAATTGAGGATCGGTATCTGGAAATAATTGACCAATATCGTTTAATCCTGCAGCGCCTAGTAAGGCGTCAGTTAGCGCATGTAGCAAGACATCGGCATCAGAATGGCCTAGTAAACCTTTGTCATAGGGAACATGCACGCCACCAAGAATCAGTTTTCGATCAGCCACTAGAGCGTGGATGTCGTAACCTTGGCCAATACGGAACTGCGGAACATGCGTATTACTTTGTGTCATATGCCTTCTTTGCTTATCTATTATCTGAATTCAACAGTAATTGCATCAAATCCCAATCAGCAGGATGAGTTACTTTGAAGTTTCTACTTGCGCCTTCAATTAACAATGGTTTCACACCCAGCAATTCGATGGCACTCGCCTCATCGGTCATATCAGCCTCTAATCGAATCGCATCTTCCAAAGCGCCATGAAGCTTCTGCAGGCCGAACATTTGAGGGGTTTGAGCCTGCCACAAACGCTCACGCGGAATTGTTTTTTCTACGTGCAGCATATTGCCAGCAATGATCGAATCAAAATCAGCCTGCTTCAGAGTATCGGCTAAAGGAATAGCTAATAAACCACCAGAATCGGTATCTTGTACTGAGGTAATTAATTTTTCAATCAGCGCAGGCGTGATGCCTGGCCTTGCTGCGTCGTGTACCAAGATCCAATCATCAGGCGATATTCCAGCCTGAAGTTGTGCTGCCAAAGTATTGCGGACAGTCTCTTGCCGTGTAGGACCGCCAGTAGGCAAGAAATGAATGGGTTTATTCCCTTTGGTAAGACTTTTAAGGATGGGCTGATCAATGAATCCTGGAGAAACGCCAATCCAAATGGATTCGATGAGCGGGGATTGCATAAAAGCTTCAATAGCGAAAGAAAGCATCGGTCTGCCAGCCAATTCTTGGAATTGTTTCGGTAACTTGCCGCCCAAGCGAGACCCAGCCCCCGCTGTTGGCAGGAGAGCATGGCATTTCTTGAGTGATTGATTTCCTGAGCTCATGCCTGATTCTATAATGAGCTCAGATGTCGGATGCATTAAATCTAGTACCCCCCATACCCGCTCCGCGGGCTGGGCAGCGCTTTACCTTTTCAGGGCTAGTCGGCTCAGCTGATGCAGCCCTCATAGCGCAATCCGCCCTGCGCTACCGCAAGGATTTCTCAGTCATGGTGATATTTTGTGCCCAAGCACAAGAAGCCCAGAGACTTTTAGAAGAAATCCCTACTTTTGCACCACAGCTAAAAACCCGCCTTTTGCCAGACTGGGAAATTCTTCCTTATGATCATTTTTCACCACACCAAGACTTGGTATCTGAACGATTAGCTACCCTTTACGAATTACTCAATGGCAGTTGCGATATTGTTTTAGTGCCTGTTACCACAGCATTACAAAGATTAGGTCCGCCTCAGTTCTTGTCTGGTCACACCTTCTTCTTTAGACAAGGCGACAAACTCAATGAAGCGGCACTCAGGTTGCAACTTCAACAAGCTGGTTACGATCCAGTAAGCGCAGTGATACGACCTGGTGAATACAGCATTCGTGGCGGCCTCATTGATTTATTTCCGATGGGTTCTAACTTGCCCTATCGCCTAGATTTATTTGGTGACGAAATTGAGCAAATACGATCCTTCGATCCAGATACGCAAAGAAGTCTTTATCCAGTCAAAGAAGTTCGCCTACTTCCAGGTCATGAATTCCCATTTAATGACGAGGCCCGCACAGCCTTTAGAGGCCGATGGCGTGAAGTGTTTGAGGGTGACCCTAGCCGTTGCTCTATCTATAAAGATGCAAACCTGGGCATCCCTAGCGCAGGGATAGAGTCCTATCTTCCAATGTTCTTTAAAGAGCAATCTAGCGTATTTGATTACTTTCCAAGAACGGGCGATCCAGTTTGGATCCTCAGCACTGGCGATATTAAAGATGCTATACGGGGTTTTTGGAAAGATACTCTTCCACGCTATGAATTTCTAAAGCATGATCTTGATCGCCCTATTCTTCCGCCAAAAGAACTGTTCCTTGATGTTGACGAATTTTTCTCTTTAGCAAAACCCCATGCCCGTTTAGTTCTAGAAAAAGAGAGTTCTGAAACTGCTCAGTTTCTCCAGGTGCCAGATATTGCCGTGCATCGTAAAGATACTGATCCAGTAAGCGGCTTACGTAGAGTAGTATCCAGCGAAAAAGTCCGCATCCTGATCTGTAGCGATAGTGCTGGGCGTAAGGAGTCAATTCGACAATTGTTTGAGGAAAGTAATTCGGTTGCGGGGCAAGATGGCAAGCCACTCTATCAACTTCAGCCTGAAGGCTTCGAAACCGTTGCCGATTTTATTAAGAGTGATTCCCGGTTTGGATTAACTACTGCACCACTCTTTAATGGCTTCTACTGGCCTAAACTAAACCTCATCATCATTACTGAGGCTGAATTATTTACCTCTACGGCAAGACAGCGGCGTAAAGGCAAAGACTCAGAGAGTGCAGATCCGGACATGCTCTTTAAGGATCTCTCAGAGCTCAAGATTGGTGATCCCGTGGTGCATGCTGAGCATGGCATTGGTCGTTATCAAGGATTAGTCCTTCTGAATATAGCGCCCCCTAAGGAAATACCTATTTTCGAAGAATTTTTACATCTGCAATATGCAGGTGAAGCTACTTTATATGTGCCAGTTCAGCAATTACAAATGGTCACTCGCTATGCTGGCTCAGATCCAGACTCTGCACCCCTGCATCAACTCGGCTCTGGTCAATGGGATAAAGCCAAGCGGAAAGCAGCTCAGCAAATTAGAGATACCGCCGCTGAATTGCTTGGGCTATATGCGGCAAGAGCGATTCGTAAAGGCCATGCCTTTGAATTTTCTGCACACGACTACGCAGCTTTTTCAGAAAGCTTTGGTTTTGAAGAGACTCCAGACCAAGCTAATGCCATTGCTGCAGTCATTGGTGATATGACGAGCGGCACACCAATGGATCGCCTGGTTTGTGGTGATGTTGGCTTTGGTAAAACAGAGGTTGCGCTGCGGGCGAGTTTTGTTGCTGTCATGGGCGGTAAGCAGGTGGCTATTCTGGCGCCTACTACCTTGTTAGCTGAACAACACGTTGCCACCTGGAAAGATCGCTTTGCAGATTGGCCTGTGCGCATTGTTGAACTCTCACGCTTCAAAACTACTAAAGAAATTAATGCTGCTTTGGAGGCAATTTCTAAGGGTGAGGCTGACATCATTATTGGCACCCATAAACTACTTTCTAAAGAGACACAGTTTGCTAATCTTGGCTTAGTGATTGTGGATGAGGAGCACCGCTTTGGTGTCCGCCAAAAAGATGCTCTTAAAGCCCTGCGTGCTGAAGTCGATATTCTGACTCTGACTGCTACTCCAATCCCAAGAACATTGGGTATGGCAATGGAAGGCTTACGCGAGTTCTCTATCATTGCTACCGCTCCTCAAAAGCGCCTTGCCATCAAAACCTTTGTACGCCGTGAAGGTGATGGCGTGATTCGTGAAGCTGTTCTTCGAGAAATTAAACGTGGCGGCCAAGTCTACTTCTTGCACAATGAAGTAGAAACGATTCAGAATCGTAAGCATGCGCTACAAGAATTAATACCTGAGGCAACTATCAGTGTGGCTCACGGTCAAATGCATGAGCGCGAATTGGAATCTGTGATGCGTGAATTCGTTACCCAGCGAACCAATATTCTGCTGTGCACGACAATTATTGAAACGGGTATTGACGTACCAACAGCAAATACCATCATCATGCATCGAGCCGATAAATTTGGCTTAGCGCAGTTGCATCAACTTCGTGGTCGCGTGGGACGCTCCCATCACCAGGCCTATGCTTACCTCATGGTTCCCGATCCTGAGGCTTTAAGTAAGCAGGCGCAGTTACGTCTCAATGCGATTCAGGCTATGGAAGAGCTAGGTTCTGGCTTCTACCTAGCCATGCATGACTTAGAGATTCGTGGTGCTGGTGAAGTCTTGGGCGATAAGCAGTCTGGTGAGATCCATGAAATTGGCTTTCAGTTGTATACAGAAATGCTCAATAGAGCTGTGAAGGCTTTGCGCAGTGGCAAAGAGCCCGATTTACTCTCCCCACTGCAAGCAACTACCGATGTCAATCTGGGTGTTCCTGCCCTTCTTCCATCTGATTACTGCCCCGACGTCCATGAGCGCCTTTCTTTATATAAACGCTTTGCTGGCACTAATGATTTTTCAGAGTTGATGGGTCTGCGTGAAGAATTAGTAGATCGTTTTGGCGATCTACCAGATCAAGCTAAGTCCTTTTATGAAACCCATCGCCTGCGCTTAGAAATGACTGGTTTTGGTATTAAGAAAATTGATGCAACTCCAGCATCAATTCAAATTCAATTTATCCCTAATCCGCCCATTGACCCATTAAAAATTATTCAACTCATTCAAAGCTCAAAACATATCCAACTCAACGGGCAAGATAAGCTCAAAGTGCTACCCCAAAAGGATCGGGAATTTGAGAAGCTAGAACAGCGTTTAGAGGCTATTAGGCAAGTATTAAGACGCCTGAACGAATCAGCAGTGCTCAGCACTGCAAAAGCCAGTTAATCGTTCCCCATTATGATTAATGCTATGTCCAAGCTACACCTTGTTGCCCTATCTAGAGAACCAATCTCAGAAAAGCTCGTCTTTGAGCTCAAAGACTGCGCGCTCAAATTTGGATTAGTGCTTCACACAGTTGGCGGACAAATATCGAATGGCGCTTATTATTCTGAACGCTGGGAATCTAGTCATCAGTTAGATATTTCCCAAAGACAAAATCTGCGCTCTATCGCAGCCGGATTTAATAGCGACATCTGTTTTTTAAATGCAGATATTAATCCTGCTGATATCAAAGTTCTAGCGATGGACATGGACTCGACCTTAATCAATATTGAATGCATTGATGAGATAGCGGACTTCACTGGCAAGAAAGCTGCTGTTGCTCAAATTACTGAAGCAACCATGCGTGGCGAGATCAAAGACTTTCAAGAGAGCCTACGACGTCGTGTTGCATTACTAGAGGGTGTTTCAGTAGATGTTCTTGAGGCCGTCTATCGTGAGCGCTTGCAACCCAATCTTGGAGCGGCAGAGCTATTAGCCGGCGCCAATGAGCGCGGGCTTTATACCCTATTGGTATCTGGTGGCTTTACCTTCTTCACGGAAAAACTTCGCCAGCAATTAGGGTTTAGGCAGGCTCAGGCAAATACCCTTGAAATCATTAACGGCAAGTTGACAGGTAAGGTACTTGGACAGATTGTGGATGGCCTTGCTAAGGCAGCCTATCTCGATGAAGCCTGCCACTCATTAGGCTGTACCAAAGTAAACGCAATCACGATTGGAGATGGCGCCAATGATCTCATCATGATGAATTGCTCTGGTATCAGCATTGCCTATAAAGCTAAACCCATCGTCAAAGAAAAAGCCGACGCGGCTTTTGACCGAGTCGGCTTGGATGCAGCCTTACTACTTATTTCTTAACAATTCGATTACATACGCTCGAAAATAGTCGCAATACCTTGGCCGCCACCAATACACATGGTCACCAAAGCATATTTACCTTGAACACGGTGCAACTCATGAATAGCCTTAGTGGCTATAGCAGCACCTGAGCAACCAATAGGGTGACCTAAAGCAATTGCACCACCATTCACGTTAGTTTTGGTGGGATCTAAGCCCAAGCCTTTAGTCACTGCTAAGGCTTGCGCAGCAAATGCTTCATTAGACTCAATCACATCCATTTGATCTAACTTCAGACCAGCGCGCTCAAGAGCACGCTTGGTTGCGGGGATGGGGCCTTCGCCCATGATGTGGTTAGGCACACCAGCTACTGCGTAAGATACCAAACGGGCAATCGGTTTATGACCAGCCTTCTTCGCTGTTTCTGCATCTGCCAATACAAAAAATGCTGCGCCATCATTAATACCAGAGGCGTTACCAGCAGTGACAGATCCACCCTCTTTTTTGAACACGGCTTTCATCTTGCCCAGCGTTTCCATAGTGGTATCTGGTTTGCAATGTTCGTCAGTATCAAACACGATGTCGCCTTTACGGGATTTAATCGTGATTGGAACGATCTGTGACTTGAAGCGACCCTCTTTAATCGCATGAGCAGCGCGACGATGAGATTCCACTGCAAGAGCATCTTGCTCTTCACGAGTTAGTTTCCATTTTTCAACGAGGTTCTCGGCAGTAACGCCCATGTGACCAACACCAAATGGATCGGTCAACACGGCAACCATCAAGTCGAGCATTTTGGTATCGCCCATACGAGCGCCGCTGCGCATTGCAGGCGAGCCATACATACCACGTGACATGACTTCAACCCCACCGCCCACACCGTAATCACAATCACCCAACATAATTTGCTGAGCGGTAGTCACAATCGCTTGCAAACCAGAGCTACATAAACGGTTCAATGCCATTGCTACAGATTCCATTGGTAAGCCAGCCTGAATAGCGGCTACACGAGCAACATAAGCGTAACGACTATCCGTTGGAATTGTATTACCAACAGTTACATAATTAATTAATGCAGGATCAACGCCAGAGCGGGCAACAGCCTCTTTCATCACAATACCGCCGAGCTCAGAAGGCTCAAAGCTGCTAAGAGAACCATTAAAGGTGCCAATAGCGGAACGAACTGCACTTAAGACAACGACATCACGACTCATAACAATCCCCTTAGCTGGGCCTAAAAATAGGCTTAATTAACAATACAACCTTCATTTTTATTACATTCCTCAAGTTTCGGCTATTAGGTCATGCCCTTGAGAGCTAATGACCGTAGCACGAATGATTTCCCCTGTGCGATAGCGTTTTGATGGCTTGCTGGGTGGTAAAACCCTCACCAAGCCATCAATTTCAGGGGCGTCACCAATAGTTCTACCAATTCCACCCGATTCGTCGATCCGGTCAATTAAGACTTGCACTCTTTTACCTATTTTTTTACTAAGACGTTTAATCGAAATATCTTCTGCTTTTGCCATAAATCGTGCACGACGCTCTTCACGAATGGCATCAGGGACGGGGCTTTCCAATTGATTTGCAGTAGCGCCTTCTACAGGAGAATAGGCAAAGCAACCAGCGCGATCAATTTGAGCTTCATCCAAGAAGTTCAGTAAATATTCAAATTCTGCTTCTGTCTCTCCAGGGAAGCCTGCAATAAAAGTACTGCGAATCACTAGCCCAGGGCAGGCAGCGCGCCAAGCTAAGATGCGCTCTAAATTTTTCTCTCCACTAGCAGGCCGCTTCATTCTTTTAAGAACATCAGGATGGGCATGCTGCAATGGGATGTCTAAATAAGGGAGCACTCCATATCCATGCTCTGCAAACTCTGCCATCAAAGGCAAGATGTCATCGACATGTGGATAGGGATAAACATAATGCAGTCTTACCCAGGCTTGATGCTCGCGCGCAATTTGATTTAATGCATTTACTAAATCAAACATACGAGTCTTCACAGGCTTACCATCCCAAAAGCCAGTACGGTATTGAATATCAACACCGTATGCACTCGTATCTTGGGAGACCACTAGTAGCTCTTTAACACCTGACTCAAATAAGCGTTTGGCTTCTATTAGTACTTCGCCGATGGGTCTGGATACCAAATCGCCACGAAGACTAGGAATGATGCAGAAAGTACAACGATGGTTGCAGCCTTCAGATATTTTTAAATAAGCATAGTGCTTTGGTGTCAGCTTAATTCCGATTGGTGGAACTAAGTCTATAAATGGATCATGTGGCTTTGGTAAGTGCAGATGAATTGCCTGCATCACCTCAGCAGTGGCGTGGGGGCCTGTAACTGCTAGGACTTTGGGATGAATGCTTTGAATGAGATCGCTCCCATCGGGATTCTTTTTAGCTCCTAGGCAGCCAGTCACGATAACTTTACCGTTTGCGGCAAGCGCCTCTCCAATAGCTGAAAGACTTTCCTCAACTGCTGAATCGATAAAGCCACAGGTATTGACGACGACTAGATCTGCGCCAGAGTAATCTTTAGAGGTCTCATATCCTTCAGCACTGAGCTGCGTCAGGATCAGTTCAGAGTCAACGAGAGCCTTAGGGCAGCCTAAAGATACAAAACCGATTTTTCCAGCCACAACTATTCTTTTTCAGATTTGGTAGGCTGTTGAGTAAATGGAAAATTACCAAAAAGATTTTGCGAACCCTGCAATTGCTCTTGCATTTTCACGAACAAATCTTTGCTCTGCTCCATGTAATTACCCATCAGTCCTTGCATGAGCGGATTTTGAAGATTCATCATTTGCGACCAAGCTTCAGGCGTACTACCTGCGCCTAGACCTTTCGTCTGATCACCTAATTTATTATGGATATCGACAAAAGACTGCATAGTCTTTTCGAGATAATTGCCCATCAAGCCTTGCATGGAGTTGCCATAGAAGCGAATGATTTGCGAAAGCATTTGTGAAGAAAATACTGGAGCACCACCAGCTTCTTCTTCAAGAATAATTTGCAGCAAAATATTGCGAGTGAGATCCTCATCAGTTTTTGCATCGATGACTTTAAAAACCTCATTTGCCATCACCAAGCCTTTAATGTCAGACAAAGTGACATAGGAGCTAGTTTGAGTATCGTAAAGACGACGATTGGGATATTTCTTAATGAGTCGGTCTTCACCAGCTCGCTTTGTACGGGTAACCATTTTTTTCCTTACTGAATACTGCAACGCAACATCAGCTTAGTTTATCTCTAGTTTGAAGTAAAGGTAAATAAGCAGAGTTGCGCTCTAGTAATTGCACGATTAATGCTGCACTGCAGTATTAACCTGTATGAATACCACCATTTAATGAGAAGTCAGCGCCAGTTGCATAACCACCATCATCAGAAGCAATCCAACAACAGATTGAAGCGATCTCATCGGGAGTACCCAAACGCTTTACTGGGATACCAGAAACGATTTTCTCGAGTACATCTTCACGGATAGCTTTGACCATATCAGTGCCAATGTAGCCAGGGGAAACTGTATTGACCGTAATGCCCTTAGTGGCAACTTCTTGAGCTAAAGCCATCGTAAAGCCATGCAAGCCCGCTTTAGCAGTTGAATAGTTTGCCTGACCAAACTGACCTTTTTGGCCGTTTACAGAAGAAATATTAATCACGCGGCCCCAGTTGTTTTCAACCATGCCTTCGATAACCTGCTTCGTCACATTAAATAATGAATTGAGGTTGGTGTCAATCACAGCCTTCCATGCATCCGGTGTCATTTTGCGGAAAACGCTATCACGCGTAATGCCCGCATTATTAACTAGTACATCAACACGACCTACTTCAGCTTTTACTTTCTCGAATGCAGCAACCGTACTATCCCAATCAGATACATTGCCCTCAGAAGCGATAAAGTCATATCCCAAAACTTTTTGCTCGCCGATCCAGCGGTCTTTACGCGGTGAATTCGGGCCGCAACCAGCAATCACTTTAAATCCATCTTTTGCTAAACGTTGGCAGATAGCGGTACCAATACCACCCATGCCACCAGTAACATATGCGACTTTTTGAGACATTCCATTCCCCTTTAAAAAACTTCGTTAATTGTTGCTATCTTAAATTGCTTAAGCTGCCTTTTCTTTGACATACACCCCAGGTGCAACTTCCATTTTTTTATACTTTGCATTACCAAATATGGTGCTTGCAGGTTTTTGCTCGCCACCGTATTGTTCGAGCCACTTTGTATAGTTAGGCCACCAGCTACCAGTAATTTGTTTTGCATCTTCAAGCCATTTGGCTGCTGAAGCTGCAATCTTATTATTTTCAAAGTAATAACGTTTGTTCTTCGCTGGCGGATTAATCACGCCTGCAATATGTCCAGAGGCGCCAAGCACAAAACGATTTTTACCCTTGAGAAGATGCGTAGACTCATAAGCCGACTGCCAGGGAACAATATGGTCTTCTTGGGATGCGTATAGATATGCTGGGCACTTAATCTTACCTAGATCAATCTTCTCGCCACAAATGGTGAGCTTGCCAGGTTTTACTAAGTCGTTCTGCAAGTAGGTATGGCGCAAGTACCAGCAATACATATTGCCTGGCAAATTGGTTGAGTCGCCATTCCAATACAACAAATCAAATGGGGGTGGAGAATTGCCTTTAAGATAGTTTTCAACTACATAATTCCACACTAAATCATTGGGGCGCAAAAAGGAAAAAGTATTGCCTAGGTCTAAGCCAGACATCATGCCGTACTTACCGGATTTACTACCAATCGTTTTCTCCCGCATCTCCACCATGCCCTCATCGATGAAAACATCCAAAATACCGGTGTTCGAGAAGTCTAATAGGGTAGTAAATAGGGTCAAACTGGCTGCTGGATGCTCATTGCGAGCTGCGAGAACTGCCAGAGCTGAAGTCATTAGGGTGCCACCAACGCAAAAGCCTAGGACATTAATTTGCTTGGTATTGCCGATCTCTTTAACAACCTCAATAGCTTTAATCACGCCCTTGCCAACGTAGTCATCCCAGCTCACTTCTGCCATAGAGGCATCGGGATTTTTCCAGGAGACCAAAAACACGGTATGCCCTTGGGAAACCATATGACGAACTACTGAGTTATTGGGCTGCAAATCCAAAATGTAATACTTGTTAATGCAAGGGGGTACCATTAAATAAGGACGCTCAAAGACTGTTTCTGTCAGCGGCGTATATTGAATTAATTCAAATAGTTCATTACGAAACACTACGTAACCTTCTGTAGTAGCAATATTTATACCAACTTCAAAAGCGCTTTCATCCGTCTGTGAAACTTTACCCTTCTTCATATCACCGAGCAGATTTACAATTCCTTTTTGAATCGATTGGCCTTGGGTACTAATAATATTTTCTAGAACTTCTGGGTTAGTCGCAATGAAGTTGGATGGCGAGAGCGCATCAATCATTTGCTCAGTCGTAAACAGAATTTTCTGCCTAGTTTTTTCATCTGTATCTACTGCTTTGGCTAATGACATCAAATGTTTTGAATTGAGGAGATAAGTAGCAGCAATCACCCTACTCCAAGAGGAATGCCAGGCCTTACCAGCAAAGCGACGATCTTTGACTTCAATCGCTTCGGGATTGGTCGCAATAAGAGCTAACTCTGCGAAGTATTCTTTTTGAATTTCTGCCAAACGCTCTGGCGGAATCATTGCCATATGGTGCGGCGCCAATGATGGCGTTGCGCTCGGATTCATGCCTGCAAACATAGTAGTCTCTTCAATTAATTATTACTATTTTCGATCTATATAGCTTATAAAGTTATACGCAATAACCCTAGCCGTAGGGCTAGGCTAGTGTTTACCCGCACTCAGTACGCTTATTGAGAAATCCAGATTAATGAGGCAAAGCGTCCAGTGACCCCATCTCGCCGATAGGAAAAAAATCTCTCGCCATCTTGAACGGTGCAAAGATCGCCACCAAAGATGGCCTTCACGCCAACATGTTTCAGTCTATCTCGCGCTAACTGATAGATATCAGCCAAATACTTTCCAGACTTATTGGCAATCGGTAAAAAGCATTTTTGCATGTCATGCTGCCCCAATTCCTGAAAACGCCCCACGACATCTTCGCCAACCTCATAAGATTCGGGGCCAATAGCCGGTCCCATCCAAGCAATTAAATCTTTGGCACTAGATTGAGGGGCAAGATTAAGCAACTCACCTACCGTTTTTTCAAGAACGCCGTCACATAAACCGCGCCACCCAGCATGGGCAGATCCAATCACTGTGCCATCAGCGTTAGAAAATAATACTGGCAGACAGTCAGCGCTCATGACTACCAAGACTTCATCTAGAATATTTGTTACCGCAGCATCAGCCTCAATTAGCCTGCTAGAGGATTGCTGGCGAATCTTTGGCGTACTTACTTGAATGCTGTGGGTTTGCTTTAACCATAATGGCTCTGCTGGAAGATACTTTCTGAGAATTTGGCGGTTGGCCATCACCTGAGACAATTGATCGCCAACATAGTCTCCCAAATTGAGGCTGTCATAAGGTGAGCTACTAATGCCACCCTGCCTAGTTGTTACAAGTGTATGAATTGTTGCTGGAGCAGGCCAATGAGGTTTGATAGCAATCATGACTGATGATCATTCTTGATGGATGCTAGCAAAGCTGCTTCTTTTGGCAAGTCTTCCTGATTCATGCCTACTTGAGACAATAAGTCGATTAAATCAGCGGGCGGCAAGCGAAACCAGGTCATCCATTCGTGGGATTGCGGGTGTTGCAGACTTAAGGCGAAAGCATGCAAAGCTTGGCGTTCAAACGGCAGAGACTTTGCGGCACCTGGAGTTTTTTTACGGTAAACAGGATCGCCCAAGAGGGGAAAGCCAAGGGATTCAAGGTGAACGCGGATTTGGTGTGTGCGCCCAGTCTCGAGACGACACTCGAGTAATGCAAGGGGTGATTCGCTAAAGCTACCCTTTGCTAGGCGGCGAAATAAAGTTGCCGCAGGCTTTCCTTGTACATTACCAGTTGCCATGCGAAGTCGATCGCGCTGATCCCTACCAACAGTTGCTAAAACTTTGCCTTGACTTGGTGTTTCACCCCAGACCCAAGCTAAATATCGACGACCAACAGTTCGTTCTTGTAGCTGTCTAACTAGAGAGGTTTGAGCTTGCGCAGTTCGTGCCACCACCATTAATCCAGAAGTGTCTTTATCTAGGCGATGAACAATCCCAGCCCTAGGCAAGGACTTGAGTTCTGGATAACGAAATAAGAGTCCGTTTAGTAAAGTGCCCGACCAATTTCCGGCAGCCGGATGAACTACCAGCCCAGGCTGCTTATTAATGACGATGAGAGATTGGTCCTCGTAAACAATATCCAAAGGAATATCTTCAGGACTAAAGGCAAATTGCTCGGGCATTTCTTGCGGAAAGACCTTAATACTCTCCCCGCCACGTAATAAATAGCGGGCTTTGGTAACTTTTCCATCTACCATGACAGCCCCGGCCTCAACCCAGGACTTAAGGCGATTACGAGAATAATCCGGCAAAGACAGGGCCAATGCCTTGTCGAGCCGCTCCCCAGCCATCTCTAAAGGGATATCTAAGGAGATGAAATCCTCTTCATCGATATAATCAAGAGGATTCGATTCAGGAGTTTGCGGCAATGCCACGCTTAAAGAGCCTTTCAGTAATATCCGAGGTAATGTCAGACGCCAGTTTAAGGCTTGCTGGGAACTCTGCCCCACAAAAAAAGTCCACTTTTTCAAATATCAACTCATTAAGCTCATTTTTTGTCATGCTGGCGGCAGTGTTATTGCTGAGCGCTTGCGCAGGTAGCGATGGCCAAAAAGACGATACCGATATTTGGACAGAAGCAAAGCTATATTCTGAAGGAACCGATAAGTTAAATGACGGCGACTTTGTTAAGTGCGGTAAATACTTTGAAAAACTCGAGGCACGCTTTCCATTTGGGCCATATTCACAGCAAGCACAAATCAATTCTGCTTATTGCTACTGGAAGGGAAGTGAGCAGGCTCAAGCATTAGTTGCTATCGATCGCTTTATCAAACTGCATCAAGGCAGCCCAAACTTAGACTATGCCTATTACCTTAAAGGCCTCATTACCTTTAATGATGACTTAGGCTGGCTTGGTAAATTTACTGGTCAAGATTTAAGTGAACGTGATCCACAGGCATCTAAAGATGCTTTTGAATCTTTTAAAGTCGTTGTTGAGCGCTTCCCAAATAGCAAATACGCCCCTGATGCCTTAGATCGGATGCGCTATATCGTCAACGCCTTAGCTGAAGCAGATGTGATCGTAGCGCGTTTTTATTACCAGCGCGGTGCTTACCTAGCATCCGCCAATCGTGCGCAGCTTGTGATTCGAGACTATGACCGTGCTCCTGCTGTAGAAGAGGCGCTTTATATCCTGTATAAGTCCTATGAGAAATTAGGCATGGTTGAATTGAGTAACGATACTGCTCGTGTTTTTAAGCTCAACTTTCCGGATAGCCCAATGCTTGAGACGGGACAACGCGTTAAAAAAGAGCGCAGGTGGTGGCAGTTCTGGATTAAGCAATAATCCATTAGACTTCTAGTCTATCTTACGTTTTTATTTAATCACAACCGGCACCCGCGGAGCTAGAGCACAAAGTAGCTCATAGCCTATGGTGTCGCTCATTTGCGCAACATCATCCACAGGTACCCTGTCACCCCAAAGCTCGACGGTGCTGCCAATTTTTGCATTGGGTGCATTGCGCAGATCAATGCTTAACATGTCCATGGAAACACGACCAACGATTGGGCAAATTATGCCGCTATCTTTACTGCCATCACTCACCCAAACTGGTGTGCCATCTTTTGCATGACGTGGATATCCATCGGCATAACCGCAAGCCACAATACCCACTCTCATTTTTTCAGGGGCCTCAAAGCGACCGCCATAGCCAACGCGATCTCCTTTTTCTAATAGCTGGATATCAATGATTTCACTCTGCAGTTGCATGACTGCTTTTAAGTGCGCGTTCTTAATGTCTGTATACAGTCCCGTAGGCGATGCCCCATAAAGCATGATTCCAGGTCTCACCCAATCACCAAGAGCATTGCGATGCCACAAAATCGCTGCAGAATTAGCTAAGGATGTTGGGGCATCTAAACCCTCAATCGTGTCATTAAATAATTCCATTTGACTTCCTACAGTAGGCAGTCGATCTACTTGATCCGCATTTGCAAAATGCGTCATGTGATGCATTTTATTTCCAGCAGCATGTAAACGATGGAATGCAGTTCTATAGGCCTGAGCTTTTAACCCTAAGCGATTCATGCCAGAATTCATTTTCAGAAAAACACTGAATGGCTTATGGGCCTGGTATTTTTCTAGCCACTCAACTTGTGCCTCACAATGGACAACCAAATCACAAGACAATTTCTCGGCTAGGGCCAATTCATTTTCATGGAATAACCCTTCTAAAAGTAGGATTCGTCCTTGCCAGCCTGCTTCTCGTAAGCGCAGTGCGTTTTGCATATTGAGGAGTGCAAAACCATCTGTAGAAGCTAAACCCTTTAATGCCGCCTCAAAATTATGGCCATAAGCCCTGGACTTCACAACAGACCAAATTTTGGATTCTGGTGCAAGTTCCCGAACTCTGTTTAAATTATGTCGAAAGGCTTCAGTGTAAATAGATGCCAAAATTGGCCTATTTATCATGCCATTAGCTGCAGCGCCCATGTTCACCCCTCCTTTCGTGTTTTAATTGATTCAATGACTAGATTGTACGAATGAACCGTAGTTTTTACACCATTATGGCGGCGCAATTTTTTTCGTCGCTTGCCGATAACGCTTTGCTAATTGCAGCAATTGCCCTTTTGGCTCAGCTCTACGCTCCGGCCTGGATGACCCCTTTACTCAAATTGTTCTTCGTATTGTCCTATGTACTGCTTGCAGCCTTTGTGGGCGCCTTTGCGGACTCCCGTCCCAAGGGAAACGTCATGTTTATCACTAATACGATCAAATTTGTAGGTTGCGTAGTGATGCTGTTTGGTAGTCACCCGTTATTGTCTTATGCAATCGTCGGCCTTGGGGCTGCTGCTTACTCCCCTGCCAAATACGGTATTTTGACTGAACTGCTCCCCCCAGAAAAACTGGTGGCTGCCAATGGCTGGATTGAGGGCCTTACGGTGGGCTCAATCATTCTGGGCACTGTATTGGGTGGCGTCCTTATTAGTAGCACAGTATCTGGAAGTCTCTTGGCATTAGATGTACCAACTATAGATACTGGTATTGATACCCCCGCAGAGTCAGCCATTCTCATCATCATGATGATTTATATCGTGGCAGCGATGATCAATCTGAAGATTCCGGATACTGGAGCACGCTATGTTTCCCAAAAAACAAACCCTATTGAATTGATCAAAGGTTTCTCTGTTTGCTTTAGAACCTTGTGGAACGACCGCTTAGGACAAATCTCATTGGCAGTGACTACTTTATTTTGGGGCGCTGGCGCTACTTTGCAATTTATCGTGATCAAGTGGGCTCAAGTTTCTTTACATATGAATTTGTCCGAAGGCGCTATTCTGCAGGCCATATCAGCCGTAGGTGTAGCCGGTGGAGCCGTTTGGGCCGCATCACGTGTGCCACTCCGCCACTCATTAAAGGTGCTGCCTTATGGTATTGCCATGGGTCTAGTGGTCTGCGTGATGGCAGTCTACAACTCTAATATGCTGCCAGATACGACCGTCATGACCATTGGCAAGATGCAAATCAGTCTGAATTTATTGCCTGCCTATTTCTTGCTTATTGTTGTTGGTTGGCTTGCAGGTTATTTTGTCGTGCCGATGAATGCGCTACTTCAGCACCGTGGTCACGTTCTGATGTCTGCTGGTCACTCCATTGCAGTTCAAAACTTCAATGAGAATATTTCAGTATTAATGATGCTGGCAATCTATTCGCTATTAATCTGGTTTGATGTACCAGTGCCTTACGTCATCATTGGTTTTGGAATAACCGTCAGCTGCATCATGTGGCTGGTGATTAAGCGTCACGCTAGGAACCAGGCTGAATATGACTCTATGCACTTGATCGGTGAGCATAAGAATTAACAATAGTATTAGGCATTCGTGAATTTCTATGAAGTCTTGAACTCTTCCTTAAGACCAAAAGGATCAAGAGGATTATCTGAGTTAATAAATTCACCCCATTTAAACAATCCACTAGCCCTCATTACAGTTTGATCATTTTGCCTAATGAGGCCTTGAGAAAATAATAGGTTATTTGTGGACTGAAGTGGCTCACAAGTTCCCTCAATCCAAGATCCTAAATTTGCCGGGGCCAAGAAATCAACTTGCAGGCTAATGGTTGGCGTAAACCGACGTTTTATACCTAGCGCATACATAGAACCATAAGGCAATAGCATATCCGCAAAAGAAGTAAGCATGCCGCCATGACATATACCAAAAGGATTACAGTGGTGCTCCTCAATCATCATACCCATAATAAATTGCTCATTGCGCCAGGCTGCATAAAGTGGCCCATTACGGGCTATAAATGGACCTCCAACATCAATTGCTTTAAAGCCATGAGGAATGTAAGCGCTACTATTCATATAGGCCTTGATGGGCAATCTATCGACCAGCCAACATTCTGACTGCTGTATAAGTTAAAACCAAAACATTCTCTTGGTTAAAGACGTTAATTAATGACGTGACAATTGCGCGATTATTTTTAGAAGTTGGTCTAATGCCAATAACTTTGACAATTCCCCAAACTGAATCGCCAACAAAAGTTGGGGCAACCGCTTTTTGGACGAGTTCCAGCATTGCTAAACCAGTGCCTTGAATCATCGATTGAAAAAGAAGTCCTTCAATTAAGCAATAAGTAAGTGCGGCAGGAACAACTCTGCCAGAAATGACACCAGACTCACTACTGAAGTCTTTATCGATGAAAATAGCCTCGACCATGCCAGTTGTATTGATAAAGTTGACTAAATCAGTTTCGGTAACTGTTCTTCGGAATGTCCTAAATTCTTGGTCTATGGCGATATCTTGCCAATAAAATCCCTGTCCTACACAGGGCAAACCCATTACATTTCCGGGAACCTTGCTGTCGGTTTTTAACTGTTCACTAGATGTCATTTTTGTATTTCCTGTTGAATTGACTTTATCTCAAAAAATTCTTTAAAACCGTGAAGACCATACTCACGTCCATTTCCGGATTGCTTATAGCCACCAAATGGTGCCAGTGTGTTGAAGGGTGCTCCATTAATATCAACTTGGCCGGTCCTCATTTGACGTGCAAATTTCATCGCACGATCAAAATCATTGGACCAAACTCCTCCACCCAATCCATAAATAGTGTTGTTAGCAATTCCAATAGCCTCAGCCTCATCTTTATAGGTGATGATCGAAAGGACAGGGCCAAATATTTCCTCTTGCGCGACGGTATCATTCACCTGCACTCTACCAAGCACAGTTGGTTGTACAAAATTACCACTTAGCAGCTCATTTGGTATTTCTTCTTCACCAGTAATTACCTCCGCACCCTCATTTTTTGCTGTGGCAATGAAATTTCGAATGCGGTCTCTTTGGTCAGAAGAAATAACTGGGCCAAGACGAGTGCCATCTACAAATGGATCTCCGATCTTCATTTTCTCAACTGCTGCAAGAACAATAGCTTTAGCTTCATCATATTTATTCTCGGGAATCAATAAACGCGTATGAGCTAAGCAAGTTTGTCCTGAATTTAAAAAACAAGAATTTAAAGTGCCTTTAATTGCCTTGGTGAAGTCAGCATCATCCAAAACAACTGAACTAGATTTTCCACCTAACTCTAAGGCTACGCGCTTGATCGATTGTGACGCTATTGCACCTACTCGCTTGCCGGCTCTAGTGGATCCAGTAAATGAAACCATGTCAACTTTGGGATGCGATACTAATACCTCCCCCACATCTTGACCGGTCCCCATTAACAAATTAAATACACCAGGAGGAAATCCCGCCTCATGAATGATTTCAGCTAAAGCAATTGCGTTTAGGGGTGCTAATTCCGAAGGTTTGAGGATAACCGTACATCCAGCAGCTAAGGCAGGCGCAATCTTATGGGCTATTTGTATCAAGGGGAAATTCCATGGCGTAATACATGCGACTACCCCAATGGGATCATGAATCAATAATGAGTTCCCAACTGACTCCTCATACTTAAATTCCCTAGCAATTTGGGCATAATTCTTCCAGCTATCTATGGCATTGCCAACTTGAATGATTTTTGAGAGCTTGAGAGGCATACCCACTTCACTTGTGATCATCTCTGCCAATACATCACTTTTGGCCAATAAAAGGTCAGCAACTCGGTTAATTAAATCCGCTCGCTCATTCGGAGTCTTTTTGGACCATGCAGGGAAAGCACGATAAGCAGCATCAACTGCTAAATTTGCATCAATCAAATTACCAGCTGGAATAGTCGCAATGACCCCACCTGTAGTGGGATTGAATACCGAGATGGTTTGATCCGAATTTGAATCTAACCATCTTCCATCAATGTAAACTTGATTTTTCATTTGTTAGCCATTCGAATATTTATTTCTTACGCCCTGGGCTGGGGAAGGAAGCTTTAATCCCACGCTTTGTAAATCTTCGATAATCATCTTAACGAACATCCCACGTACATTAGCATTTGAGGCTGTTTTTAAGCCCGCCTCAAAATAAGCATTTTCGTTGGAAGAGTCATCTATACCAAATGCATCTAGAGCATATGGGAAGCATTGGCTTAAAGCCTCTTGCCCTAATGATTGAATCTCCCATGGGGCGATATCTTTAATTCGGCTCAGCCAAGTTTCAGCAAGACGTTCTTGTTCCTCATAGTGCACTCCAGACCAAACGGCTAATGGAATCACTGAAGAACCAAATGTCGCCAAGGTTGCAGCTTGCGTAACGCGGGCTGCAACTAACTGCTGCACAGCAATTCCAGCCCAAGAGCTTGGTAATTTCTGCTTTAAAAATTCAACTTTATTTTTACTGCCAGTAAGTGTGCGCTCTGCTTCATCTGCCAATGGATTTGGATCAACCTTCAGCTTGCGCAGCATCTTGGCTATAGCTAGACCGGCAGCACGATCAGCTGACATCTGTAAAGCAACCTCATGCTTTAGCTTAGGAGTTGGCGCGACAAATACAGCCATCTCATTTTGGCGAGCGTATTTTGCTGCAAGCCATCCAGATAGCAAGCGAATTGCAAGTTTGTGACGGTCTGCCGGTAAGTCATCCACCTCAAGAAACATATCAAAGGCATTAACTTCTTCAGGAGGGTAATCCGATCTAATGCCCTTCCATCTGTGCGCAGGGATCATTAAATTAAGCGCTTTTAAATCCCGCTCAAGTGATTCAACCCAAAGTGCACGAGATTGATTATTAGTTAATGTTTTAATTCCTAGATCAAGATAGCGTTTCTCATTTGGGGTACCAACACCACCAAAGATATCCAAGCAAGATGGGTAAAATTTATCTACTGCCTCTTGGCAGCCTTTCGAACTTCCTTCTTCAACCAAGCGCTTTGCATAACTGACGCCCATTTTGGTGTGGCCGAGAGCTTCATCAACATAATTTTTTGCATTCCATACCGCTAGAGGAATGAAGCTGGAGCCTAATCCACCGATAGACTGAATGCCGCCAGTACGCTCCGCTAAGACCCGGGTCATAGAGCGCTCAACCCAATCTTTCATTTGAATTTTGAAGTAGTCTAACTTGCGGTCACCCTCCATTACAGATGATTCTGCTTGCTTGATCAATGGACCGGGGTCAACGCCCATATCCTCTAATACTTGCGCCACGCCAAGTCCATGCGCTTTTTCTTGAGCAATCTGAAAATCAAGCCAAGTTTTATCTTCCACTGTTGGGCAAATTGACCCAGAGCGATCGGGCGCATCTGCATACTCTGATTGAAGTTGAACCGTTAGCATCTTTACAATCATCGCTTTAGCATCATCAGATAACTCGCTACCCTTACGAAATAATTGACGCTCTTTAATATTTTTTGTTGGTTTCATCTATAACTCTCCTCATATAATCAATATAATTAAATCCAAAGAACTAGCGGCCTTTGAATTTAGGTGGGCGCTTTTCAAGCATTGCTGCCCTCCCCTCCAACCGATCTTCTGTTGCTCGCAGGAGTCCGCCTAAATAAGCCTCTAAGCGAATTCCCTCGGCAATAGGCAAATCCAATCCCTTTAGGATGACTTCACGTCCATATTTAATTGCAAGTGGGGCTTTAGCAGCAAGTTTGCTGGCCCAGGAGCGAGCTTCTTCCATTAAGGCTTCAGGGGGTAAGACGCGATTGACTAAATTAAGTCTTAATGCAGTCATGGCATCAATTCGCTCCCCCATCAATACCAGCTCCATTGCAACAGATTGCCCTGCCAGCTGGGCAATTCTCTGCGTCGCTCCACCAGCCGGAATAGATCCAAAAGTGATCTCAGGCATTGCAAAGAAGGCGGCCTCTGAAGCTAAACGAAAATCGCAAGCCAAAGCCAATTCAAAACCTCCGCCTAAGGCAAAACCATTGACGGCAGCAATCGAGGGCTTTCCGGTATTGGCAAGGGCAACCCGAAAATCACCCCACCATCTAGACTCAACTGAATCAATCACACTTTCATCCACACTTCCATCTTTCAGATCTGCCCCAGCTGAAAATGCTCGCCCTGTACCTGTAACAATGATGACCCGCAAATCGGAGCTATCTCTAAACGCATTGAAAACAGATTGCAGCTCGTTTCTGCATAAAGCATTCATGGCGTTTAATTGATCCGGCCTATTAAGGGATAATTCAAGAACTTTATCTTTGATGGAAATAGATATGGTTTCAAATTTGGTTTTAAGGGTCATTGCTCCTCCTGGTTAATTGGTTCTTTGAGTTCTACAACAATTTTCATCACTCTTTTTTTATCAATTTTTCCACTAGCATTACGTGGAAGTTCGGTGCTAACAAAAATATTTTTCGGTAATTTATAGGCTGCTAACTTTTGTCGGCAAAACGCCATCAAATCAATTTTTATATTTTGGAAATTAGGATCTTTTAAGGTGACGACAGCCGTTATTGCTTCATCCCATTCAGGGTGTGGCATACCAAAAACAATAACGTCGATGACTTGTTCATGTTCAGCTATAGCATTTTCAACCTCTGCTGGCTGCACCGACATACCCCCAGTATTGATGATTTCACGAGTGCGACCATCAAGATGAAGGGCTCCGTTTCCATCGAGATGCCCAGTATCACCAGTATGGAACCAGCCATCTTTGGTTATTGACTGCTGAGGACTTCCTACATCGCCTAGATAGCATGTGAATGCAGTTGGCGTAAATATTTCAACTTCACCAGTTACTCCGCTCGGCAATTCAATGCCGTGATCATTCACAATCCTGATACCAGCACCCAGTAAGGGATAGCCCACGCAACTTGCACTGATGGAGCGCGATGGATCATTGGGTAAATATTCAAAAGAAGCAATATTACTTGCCTCAGTCATTCCATAGGTCACTTCAAATGGTATTTTAGGAAATCGTTTAAAAATTTCATTTCTTACGGATTCTGGTAAATGACCCGCAGTCCATTGCAATTTTTTTATATGGCTTAAATTGCAGTTATTCTCATCGAGATATTGGAGCATTTTTTTGGCAAATATCGTTGGGTGAATGTATAAATGGGTCACTTGATGTTTTTGCACCTCATCTATAACGCACTCAACTGAAGTATTGCTGGGAATGATGAGTGAGCCACCGGCAATTAAGATCGCAAAGGGGCCCGTCAATGAGCCGCCAGTATGAGCCATTGGCGCCCTAGCAAGCAAGACGTCGTCTGAGGATAGTGTTCTCGCCAGCATGCCAAGTCCCCAAACAACACTTTGATTAGACCTAACGATTCCTTTGGGATGGCCAGTACTGCCAGCAGTGAAATAGATTGCACAGGGATCACCGAGATCTCTATTAATTGCAATTTCGAGTTGGGATGATTTTTGCACTACCTCTTCAAGTGCTGGTATTTCTAGCTTGGCATCACCCTCATTAGCAATGATGACTACTTTGGGCAATCTAGCTCTGATTTCTGTGCATAAGCTAATTTGATCTTTACTGCTAAGAATGATTCCAGAAGCTTTAGATGTCTCAAGAATATTTAATAGCTCACTTTGGGTGGCTAACGCATTAATAGGTATCACCACTGCTCCAGCCCTAATAATGCCCCACCATGCCTCTATAAATTGAATGCCATTAGGGATCATGAGAACGATGCGATCGCCGGGATGTATGCCAGCATCTAATAGACCTTGCGCCATCCTGCTGGTTCGGTCCCCCAATTGCGCGTAGGTCCTTACTTCATTAGCTGATCGAAGCGCTATTTTTGCTCCAAAACGGTAGATAGACGCAACCAAAAGACTTGCCGCATTTAGTTGATGGACTGAATTAAGACGCATTAAGGTGGGCCGCATTTGATATATTAGATAGCATACTAACTTAATTTATGTTAGGAAAGGCATGGTATTTACCCGAATATACAATTATTCAGTTAGCGAGCTAACTATTAAAAATCATTAAAAATGAGGGTTTTGTAATGTCAAAAACTATATTTAACTGCTTAATATCAAGCCTCTTTTTATTAACCTCAAACCCATTAGTGGCACAAAGCTTTCCTACAAATTCAATAAGAATGGTTGTGCCTTATGCTGCTGGCGGTTCTGCAGACGTGCTGTCAAGACCGATATCTCAGGCTATGAGTAAAATATTAGGACAAACGGTCTATACAGAATTAAAACCTGGCGCAGGTGGGAATATTGGCGCTGAGTTAGTAAGTAAAAGCGCTCCTGATGGATACACTCTACTATTCGCATCCTTAAGTCTATCTACGAGTGTTAGCTTTGCAAAACTAAACTTCGATCCAAGGACCGATTTAAAAGCAATCGCAGGGATAGCTACACTACCTAGCCTACTTCTAGTCTCTAATCAGTCAAATATTAAAACCTTTGACGATTTGATTGGCGAGGCGCGGAAAGGTAATGTGAGTTTTGCGTCTGCAGGGCCCACTACTGGAAGCCATCTATTTGGCGAGCTCGTTAAAAGCAAATCAAAAACAAATATGGTTCATATCCCTTACAAGGGAAGTGGCGCAGCCTACCCTGATCTGATAGCCGGTCGAGTCACTTTCATGTTCGATGTAATGGGTTCAGCTCTGCCCCAAGTTAAAGGTGGTCAAGTGAGAGCAATTGCTGTAACTTCCAGTAAAAGATCTAGTGTATTGCCAGACGTACCAACCTTAAATGAGTTGGGCTACCCAGGATTTGATGTGGGAACTTGGTTTGGGGTTTTTGTACCATCCGCTACACCAATACCTGTCCAGCGCACTCTTGAAGAGGCAGTTTTGGCTTCAATAAACACCCCGGAAGTAGTTGCTCAATTAGCCTCAGTAATGGCTGATCCGGTGCCGCGAAAAGGCGCTGATTTTGGTCGCTGGTATATTGAGGATACAGAAAAGTGGGCAAAATTAGCGAGGGAAGGTACCATCAAAATATCAGATTAAGGATCCTATTGACGCTCTATAATCTGATGATTTATGCCTTTATCTGATCCAAACGCTCTAAGCTTACTTTACAATCGCCCAGGATTTTTATTAAGACGCGCTCATCAAATATCCATATCAGTTTTTGAAAAAGAATGCCAAAAAATAAAACTCACGCCGGCGCAATATGGGATTTTGACTGTTCTTCACACCCTTCCAGGCATAGATCAAGCTGGATTAGCCCGCAAATTAGGTCTTGATAAGGTGACTATTCTAAGGCTGCTACGAGACATGGAAAGTCGAAATCTCATTGCCCGGTCTGCCCATCCTATCGATAAAAGGAGCCATTCACTAACGCTATCTAGAGATGGTCAGATACTGCTAAAAGATTCCCATAAGCATGTTAACTCCGCTTACAAAAAACTAACCTCTCCCTTAAGTTCAGCTGAATTAAGAACATTGTTAAATCTGCTAAAGAAATTTAATTCTTCTCTAGATTCTGATGCAAGAACTATTTTTAAACCAGATGAAATAATTTAGACAGCATTATTTGCGAGACGTAAATACAAGTAGAAATTTCTTAAAATTGCAGCGGTAGCTCCCCATATCAAGTACTTTTCAAAAGTAATCGTATAAAAGTGTCTTCGACCTTGCTCACTTTCCCAGGAACGTAAATCAAGATTCTTGGGGTTAAGCAGGAAACTTATCGGCACCTCAAATATTCCTCTCACCTCATCAAAATTTAAAATGTAATTAGGTTGAGGTCTTATAAGGCCTATCACAGGGGTGACACGATAACCAGATATTGTGCAGTACTCAGGAAAACTACCGAGCACTTCAATATTTTCACTGTTTATACCGACCTCTTCTTTTGCTTCACGTTTTGCTGTCTCAATCAGACATTTATCCTCAGGTGAAAATCTACCCCCAGGAAAGCTAATTTGTCCCGCATGTGAGGATAGCGATATGGATCTTTCTGTGAAAAGAATCGTGGGCTCATCATTGCGTAGCAGAATTGGAATCAAAATGGCAGCCCTTGTCTCTAAACCAACTAACTCCTTTTGTTCAATCTGATTGCTCTGCTTAATATGCCTATTTTCATCAGTTTCCTGTGGAGTCCAAGCAATCTTTTTAGCTAAGCAGTGTCGAATCTGCTCAGGTGTAAAAAACTCCTTATCCAGAACTAGGTCAGTTTCGAAGCGCTGCCGAATAATAGCGAGCTCTGGATTAAAGCGATTTGGTGCTGCTAAAGTCATCTGCCTAACTTATAAATGCGTACATTAGAAATATGAGGCCCATATTTGGTATTAGCTTCCCTTAAGAGATAAACCTCTATGTTGTTAATACTAGGTAATACTCAAGACGGACTTAGCTAATAAAAGATCCTGCCAGAGTAAAGCTTTATCTTTTGGCTTAGTAAGCAACTGAGCTAAATCAAATGAAGCAATTACCGGAATTTCTTCATCAGAGCCATTATTTAGGGCAAGAATAGTTTCACGTAATTGCGGCAATGAATCCTTCTCGCCAGTAATTTTTTGAGCAACAGCGCCGCCAAAGGCAAGCGCCACAACTGGCAAGCCATCCTCTGGAACTTGGAGTTGATTCAAATCATCACTCGCATTCTTCCAAGACCACTCTTGAGGAGATAAACCCAGAGATCGAATAATGCTATGAAAAAGAGTCTGCGCATCACCTTGTGGCTGCATTCCAAAGAACCACCAATGGCCTTGTGAGGTCTTTTCAACTGCTTGGACAGGTGCAGAAGGGTCGACTAAAGATGGTGCCTGTAAACCATCCCTGGTGGACCACTCGGTGATGCCCATTTCTTTTAAAAAGGCAGAATGTGTATTACTCATGTCTCTAGCTTAATCGATTTAGCCATCACTAGCGCATCCTCCCTGCTACCTGATTGGGGATCGGCTGGATAGTAGTTTTTGCGCATACCGATTTGCGCATATCCCAGTTTTTGGTACAAAGTGACTGCGGCGATATTCGAAGGCCTAACTTCTAGAATAATTCTAGGCATATTTTGTTGAGCAGCAACGCCTTCGATTGCAGCCATCATTCTGGTTGCTAAACCTAGCTTACGCAACTTTGGCGATACCGTGATATTCAGTAAATGCAATTCGTCAACGGCGGGAAAGAGAATGCAATAGGCCCATAAGATGGCTGAGTCTAAATACGAACCTTTAATAGCTTGATCCACTTGTGGCTGAATACAATAGGCCCAGTGGCCTGCCGCCAAAGAATCTGAAAAGTTTCCTTTAGTCCAAGGGTGTAAATGTGATACTGCTTCTATTTCTAGAACAGCATCCAAATCTGTAGCTTGCATCGGCAAAAAAGAAAGTTCAGCAATACTCTCAGACATTACTTCAACGCCTCAAGACGCTCTTGCGTAGTTAGCGCTACCTTGTCACGGACATATAGCGGCTCGAGCTTGCGGACATGGATTTGTTTGCCCTCGATGAACCATTGCCGAGCGCAATCTAAGATACCTAAGGCGGTTAAATGAATTTGTGTATCAAGTGCTGTAGATGGAAGTATTGCGTTGGCAAATAAACGATCACCGTAGACTTTCAGAGCGCTACCAGCTAAAAATTGAATATCTGTGAGATCTAATTCTTCTGGTTTTGATAAGTGAATATTGCCAAGGCGTTTTGGTAAATCTTGTTGCTGTCTTAGGGATTCGTATTTAGCCCAGTAAATTTCATCCATACGCGCATCGATAGCAATCACAAAATGACTGGGCTTGGCATCTTCAAAATAATTTGTTTTAAGTAATTGTGCCGCAATGGCATCCAGACTGGCAACTGGCAAGATTGGTAGGTCGCAAGAAATCGCTAAGCCTTGTACCGCCGCTACACCTAGTCTAACGCCAGTAAAAGCTCCCGGACCAATTCCAATAGCAATTACATCAAGCTCGTTTAACTTGAGATTTGCTTCTTCTAAAAGGGTCTCCACCCAGGGTAAAAGCAGTTGGCTAGCGCCAGCCGATACCAACTCATGTCGGAGGATTGGTGCTTGATCACCTAAAGATAAAGCCACCGAACACCAAGCTGTTGAGGTATCGATGGCCAATATGCGGGTCAATTTAAACTCTTTTTAGTTGGCTTGAAAAAGCAAATTATGAACCCAATCTGGCAATGACTTCAGGAGGAGCTTGCACAAGCTCAATTAAGACGCCCTCCCCACTTATAGGGAACTCGTCGTTGCCTTTAGGATGCACAAAGGTAATGTCAAATCCGGCCGCCCCTTTACGGATTCCACCAGGAGTAAAGCGCAGACCATTAGCTGACAGCCACTCAACCGCCTTTGGCAAGTCATCTACCCATAAACCGATGTGATTTAAGGGGGTTTGATGGACTGCAGGCTTCTTTTCGATATCAAAAGGCTGCATTAGATCAACCTCAATCTCGTGGACCCCTTTGCCGATCGCACAGATGTCCTCATTCACATTTTCGCGTTCAGATACATAAGTACTTTTATATTCAAAGCCGAGCATATCCACCCATAACTTCTTGAGGCGATCTTTACTTTCGCCACCAATAGCAATTTGTTGAATACCCAAAATTTTAAATGGCTTAGCTGACATGATTTTCCTTACTTTCTCCTTATTCAAAGCGCATGATGAGCTGATCGACTGCCACACTATCGCCCTCTACAGCACAAATCTCTGAAACCACACCATCTTGCATTGCTGAAATCGTATTCTCCATTTTCATGGCTTCAATAGATGCCAGCTTTTGTCCTGCCGTTACGGCATCGCCAGCCTTGACAGCAATCATCGTCAATAAGCCGGGCATCGGTGACATCACCAATTTGGATGTATCTGGCGGAAGCTTCACCGGCATACGGCGCTGGAGTTCAGCACCTAAGGGGCTAAGAACCATGCATTCAAAGTGAGTGCCATCAAGAGCAAGCAGGTGTCGCACGCCGCGGCGCTCAACTTGTGAGGTCACTTTATGCGTGCCATTAATGGTGGCATGAAGACAAATTTGTCCCGGACGCCAGTAACTCACAATGTCATAGCGACTAACTCCATCAGCTTCATCGATATAAACAGAATAGACACCATCCTTTAATTCAACCCGAACAGGCACTTCTATAGGATCATTCATGGACCCTGATTTTTTACCTGTGACTACTACAAACTTCTTCGCAATGATCATTTCATGGCCAGCTAACTGACCATCAATCATTTTGATGTGCTCTAAATAGCGATAGCGCATATATGCGGCTAGCGCGGCTAAGCGCTTCGGATCGGCTGGCTGAACAGAGTCCTTTTTAAAGCCCTCTGGATACTCTTGTGCAATAAAACCAGTTGTGAAATCACCGCTAACGAACCGGGGATGCTGCAATAAAGCTGCCTGGAAAGGAATATTGGAATGGATACCGCGAATGACAAAGTCATTCAAGGCGGAGCGCATTTTCTCAATAGCTTCTGCACGATCTTTGCCATGAACAATCAACTTCGCAATCATGGAGTCGTAATACATTGGAATCTCACCGCCCTCGTACACCCCAGTATCGACACGCACACCATTTACTGGCTCTGGTGGACGGTACTTCACTAAGCGACCGGTAGACGGCAAAAAGTTTCGGAAGGGATCATCAGCATTAATGCGACATTCCATTGACCAGCCATCTAATTTCACATCTTCTTGAGTAAAAGGGAGCTTTTCTCCAGCAGCAACCCGAATCATTTGCTCGACTAGGTCAAGGCCTGTAATCGCTTCTGTGACTGGATGCTCAACCTGCAAGCGTGTATTCATCTCGAGGAAGTAAAAAGACTTATCTTTACCGACTACGAATTCAACAGTGCCCGCAGATTGGTAATTTACCGCTTTAGCTAGAGCAACTGCTTGTTTACCCATGGCTTTGCGGGTTGCGGAGTCAATGAATGGTGATGGCGCCTCTTCAATCACCTTCTGGTGACGACGCTGAATCGAGCAATCACGCTCATTTAAATACACCACGTTGCCATGTGAATCCCCTAAGACCTGAATTTCAATATGGCGCGGTCCTTCAACAAACTTCTCGATGAAGATACGATCATCGCCAAAGCTATTCATCGCCTCAGTCTTACAGGCAGCAAAGCCTTCAGCAGCTTCTTTGTCGTTAAATGCTACGCGTAGACCTTTGCCACCACCGCCAGCCGACGCTTTAATCATGACTGGGTAACCAATACCTTGCGCAATCTTGACTGCTTCATCAGTAGTGGCAATCGCCTCATTGTGTCCAGGGATCGTATTGACCTTAGCCGCTATTGCAAGCTTCTTAGAGGCAATTTTGTCGCCCATGGCAGCAATCGATTGGTATTTAGGCCCAATAAAAACAATGCCCTCTTCTTCGCAGCGCCTCGCAAACTGTTCGTTCTCGGATAAAAAGCCATAGCCTGGATGAACTGCTTGCGCACCAGTATCTTTACAAGCTTGAATGATCCGATCGATCATCAGATAAGATTCTCGTGAAGGCGCAGGTCCGATGCAAAGAGCCTCATCTGCTAATTGCACGTGGCGCGCTTCCTTATCGGCCTCTGAGTAGACGGCAACCGTCTTAATGCCCATCTTCTTGGCAGTGCTCATTACACGACATGCAATCTCACCCCGGTTAGCAATTAATATTTTCTTAAACATTTTCGTAGTCATGATTTGTCGCGCCTTTACAGGGGAATGTTGCCGTGTTTACGCGCAGGATTCTTCAAGTCTTTATCTTTCAACATTGCCAAGGAGCGTGCGATACGCTTGCGTGTTTCATGCGGCAGAATCACATCATCGATATAGCCGCGACGTCCTGCCACAAATGGGTTTGCAAACTTAGCCTTGTATTCAGCTTCACGGGCTGTAATTTTCTCTGGATCTGACTTTTCTTCGCGGAAGATAATCTCTACAGCACCTTTAGGGCCCATCACAGCAATCTCTGCAGATGGCCAAGCAAAGTTCACATCTCCGCGTAAATGCTTGGATGCCATCACATCATAGGCACCTCCATAGGCTTTACGAGTAATCAATGTGACTTTAGGCACGGTGCAATCTGCATAGGCATACAGTAATTTGGCGCCATGTTTAATGATGCCTCCGTACTCTTGCGCAGTACCAGGCATAAAACCCGGAACATCTACCAAAGTCACCACCGGGATATTGAATGCATCACAGAAGCGGACAAAACGCGCTGCCTTAATGGAGGCTTTTATATCTAAGCAACCAGCTAACACTAAAGGTTGGTTAGCAACAATGCCGATAGAGCGCCCTTCCATGCGCGCAAAACCAATCACAATGTTTTTAGCGTAGTCAGGCTGGAGCTCGAAGAATTCTCCATCGTCTGCAATCTTCGCAATCAACTCTTTCATATCATAAGGTTGATTGGGATTGGATGGGACTAATGTATCTAATGAAAAATCAGGCTCTTCAGTGCGATTAGCGCCTTTAATCAGAGGTGGTTTTTCTCGATTTGAGAGCGGTAGATAATTGAAGAATCGACGCAACATCATAATGGCATCAACATCGTTATCAAATGCTAAATCGCAAACACCAGATACAGTTGAATGCGTTATTGCGCCACCCAATTCTTCTGAGGTGACATCCTCATGCGTCACCGTCTTTACCACTTCTGGACCGGTGACAAACATATAAGAACTGTCTTTAACCATGAAGATGAAATCAGTCAGCGCTGGCGAATACACAGCTCCACCTGCACAAGGCCCCATGATTAAGGAGATCTGCGGAATCACCCCCGAAGCGGTCACGTTACGTTGAAAAATCTCGGCATAACCACCTAAAGAAGCCACGCCTTCTTGAATGCGCGCGCCACCAGAGTCATTTAAGCCAATCACAGGTGCGCCCACCTTCAGGGCCTGATCCATGATCTTGCAAATCTTTTCAGCATGGGCTTCTGATAAGGAACCACCCAGAACAGTGAAGTCTTGTGAGAACACAAATACGAGGCGACCATTGATCATGCCGTAACCAGTGACGACGCCATCACCTGGAACCGTTTGATCAGCCATTCCGAAATCATGGCAACGATGCTCAACAAACATGTCCCACTCTTCGAAGGTTCCAGCGTCGAGCAGGAGTTCAATACGCTCACGTGCAGTCAGTTTGCCCTTCGCATGCTGAGCGGCAATACGCTTTTGCCCACCACCTAATCGGGCTAGCTCGCGCTTGGCTTCAAGCTGTTGAATGATTTCCTTCATGTCCTGCTCCTTAGAAAAATTCATGCCCCATGGACTCCAGTAAGCGTCTTGCCGCCACTGAAGCTGCCATAGTTCCTTGGTTTACCTGTGCAATTAAGATTGGTAGGAGCTCTTGAACTGCTGCATTGTTACGAAACGCAGTCTTTAGGCCTGTATCTATCCGATCCCACATCCATGCACCTGCCTGTTGCTTGCGGCGACTCTCAAATTTGCCATTGGCTCTTTGCAGCTTTTCAAAATGGGTGACTTTGTCCCAGAGCTCAGGCACACCTCTACCTTCAAGCGCACTTAAGGTCATTACCGTGGGATGCCAAAACTCTTGATCGTGCGAAGCATGATCTGGATTACCCTGAAAACCAAGCAATCGCAAGGAGCTGGTGATAAACAATTGGGCACGCATCGCGGCATCTGGATCAATATCTACTTTGTTAATCGCAATCAGATCGGCAATTTCCATCACCCCTTTTTTGATCGCCTGAAGATCATCTCCAGCGTTGGGCAGTTGCATGAGCAAGAACATATCGGTCATGCCAGCTACCGCGATTTCACTTTGGCCAACGCCAACTGTCTCAACGATGATGACATCAAAGCCAGCCGCCTCTGCAACTAGCATAGCTTCACGGGTTTTCTCTGCTACACCACCGAGCGTTCCAGAGGATGGGCTAGGCCTAATAAAAGCATCTTCTAAGACTGAGAGACGCTCCATACGGGTCTTATCGCCCAGAATGGATCCGCCAGATAAACTGGAAGATGGATCAATCGCCATCACGGCAACCCGATGACCTTTTTCAATCAGGTACAGACCAAGGACTTCGATAAGAGTCGACTTACCAACACCTGGAACACCCGAGATACCTAAGCGAAATGAATTGCCAGTCTTTGGTAGTAGTGTATTGAGAACATCATCCGCACGCTTACGGTGATCTAAGCGCGTAGATTCAAGCAAAGTAATAATCTTTGCTAAAGCGCGTCGCTGCTTAAGCGATGGTGCGCCAGTGAGATCACTCACTAAGATCTGATCAGCGGCTTCAAGCATGCAATGGCATCCGAGTTAGGCAGGTTTAATTGATTTACGTATTTGCTCAAGCACATCCTTAGCCGAAGCCGGGATGGGGGTGCCTGGGCCATAAATGCCCTTCACACCTGCTTCGTAGAGAAACTCGTAGTCTTGTCTTGGTATCACGCCACCCACAAAGACGATGATGTCATCAGAGCCTTGTTTTCTGAGCTCAGCAATGATGGCTGGTACGAGCGTCTTATGTCCTGCAGCTAAGGTCGAGACACCTAAGGCATGAACGTCATTTTCAATGGCTTGGCGGGCACACTCTTCAGGAGTTTGGAATAAGGGCCCGATATCGACGTCAAAGCCTAAGTCTGCATAGGCAGTAGCAACTACCTTGGCGCCACGATCATGTCCATCTTGACCAAGCTTAGCAATCATCACACGCGGACGACGACCAAAATCTTTCGCAAAGTCGGCGATTTCTACTTTAAGTTTTTCCCAGCCATCGGCTGAGTCATAGGCAGCTGCATACACTCCGGTCACCTTTTGAGTATCGGCGCGATGGCGCCCGTAAATTTTCTCCAATGCGTCAGACACTTCACCAACAGTTGCACGTAAACGAATGGCATTGACAGCCAATTCCAATAAGTTCCCTGTATTGTCATGCGCGGCTTTTGTTAATGCTTCTAATGCGGCTTCTACTTTTTTGCTATCTCGCTTTGCTCTAATTTCTTTTAAGAGCACAACTTGACCTTCACGAACGCGATCGTTATCAATTATTAAGACGTCAACGAGATCCTCTTTATCGAGTTTGTATTTATTGACACCAACAATCACATCAGTACCAGAGTCAATCTTGGCTTGTTTCTCAGCAGCTGAGGCCTCAATCTTTAATTTAGCCCAACCGCTTTCAACCGCCTTAGTCATGCCACCCATCGCATCAACTTCTTGAATAATTTCCCAAGCCTTATCTGCCATTTCTTGCGTGAGGTTCTCCATCATGTAAGAACCAGCCCAAGGATCAATCACGCTAGTAATATGCGTTTCTTCCTGAAGAATTAACTGAGTATTACGGGCAATACGGCTTGAAAACTCGGATGGTAATGCAATCGCCTCATCAAATGAGTTGGTATGCAAGGACTGAGTCCCACCAAATACAGCCGCCATTGCTTCAACCGTCGTTCTCACGACATTGTTGTAGGGATCTTGCTCAGTTAAGGACCAGCCTGATGTTTGGCAATGGGTACGCAGCATCAAAGACTTTGGATTCTTTGGCTCAAAAGACTTCATGATGCGCCACCACAATAATCTTGCAGCACGTAATTTCGCGACCTCTAAGTAGAAGTTCATACCAATAGCGAAGAAGAATGACAAGCGGCCCGCAAAGCCATCAACATCTAATCCTTTTGTAAGCGCTGTTTTGACATACTCCTTACCATCCGCCAATGTAAAAGCGAGTTCTAAAACTTGATTCGCACCCGCTTCTTGCATGTGATAACCCGAAATCGAAATCGAGTTAAATTTAGGCATATGCTTGGTCGTGTATTCAATGATGTCACCGATAATGCGCATGGAAGGTTCTGGCGGGTAGATATAGGTATTACGTACCATGAACTCTTTCAGAATGTCGTTCTGAATCGTTCCAGATAGCTGATCTTGTCTCACGCCTTGCTCTTCACCAGCAACGATATAGCCTGCTAGTACTGGCAACACAGCGCCATTCATGGTCATGGAAACAGAAACTTTGTCCAATGGAATGCCATCAAACAAGATCTTCATATCTTCTACAGAATCAATTGCAACGCCCGCTTTACCAACGTCACCCGTAACACGCGGATGATCTGAGTCATAACCACGGTGCGTAGCTAAGTCAAAAGCAACGGATACCCCTTGGCCACCAGCGTCTAATGCTTTGCGATAAAACGCATTAGATTCTTGTGCAGTAGAAAAACCAGCATATTGTCGCAGTGTCCATGGACGAACTGAATACATCGTTGCTTGAGGTCCGCGTATATAGGGCTCGAATCCTGGCAAGGTATTCGTGTAATTTAAGTCTTGGGTATCTTCAGCGGTATAAAGCGCCTTAATGTGAATACCATCTGGCGTATTCCAACCCAGTTTTTCAGGATCGCCATTTGGCGCTGATTTTTGTGCAGACTTTTTCCAAGCATCCAAATTGGATGCTGGAACCGCAGGCCATGAACTCGCTGATGGCCGTTTCTTTTCTGAACTCACAAAGCACTCCTAGTCAATTTTGCTGCATTGCATCTAATTTCTCTAATTCTGCTTTACTATTTGTCATTTGTCCAGTTATCATGTATACATAATTATGAATACAAAATTAAACAATAGACCGCTATATGAGGATGTAGCCGATAGGCTGCGGGAGCAGATATTTGGCAAGCAATTGGCGCCTGGAAGCTGGTTAGACGAGCAATCTCTAGCGGCTCAGTTTGGGATTAGCAGGACTCCCATGCGTGAAGCCATTAAGGCCTTGGCTTCAGAGGGTCTTGTGACGATAAAGATGCGTCGAGGGGCCTACGTTACAGAGGTCAATCGTACGGATTTAGAGCAAATTTATACGGTTTTATCTCTGCTTGAGAGTAAGGCAGCCAGGGAGTCAGCTACTAAAGCAACCGAAGAGGAGCTCAATCTCTTAGATCACCTCCACCATCGACTCGAAACTGCGGCAGCAGACCGAAATGTAGAACAATTCTTCGAAATAAACGGTAAATTCCATGAACTGATACAAGAAATTGCTGGTAATCGCTGGATGAATGGCGTTATTACCGATTTAAGGAAAGTGCTCAAATTGCACCGTAAAGACTCTTTAACAAGCACTGGAAGGCTACAAAGCTCCCTTATTGAGCATCGTGAGATTCTCAAGGCTATCTTAAAGCGCGATGAATTAGCGGCTGAGGCTGCCATGCTAAAGCACTTTACCCGCAGCTTAGAAGCAATTAGATAAGAATAAATATCTATAAATAACAATGGCTTAGAATATTATTCTAAGCCATTACTTTATTTAATATTGCTAGAAATTATTTCTTGATAACAAAGTTTCCAGGTAAAGAAGCAAGGTACGCGGCAATATCTTGCATATCTGCATCGGAGTAGCCTTGTACTAGTGCTCCCATGATGGCGTTATTGCGTCCGTATTGCGCATTACCACCCCCTACTTTGTAGGCTTTTAATGCATAGTAAAGATAGTCAGGGTATTGGCCGGCGAGTTTTGGGTAAATAGGCAGAATGGGTGCATTCAGTCCGGCACCATGGCAAGAGGCACAATTACCTTTCTCTACCAGTGCTTTACCCTTATCTAAGCTAGCAGCATTAGAAACATTCACTAGACCAATGCTAGAAAACAAAACTGCGGTAATTATTGCAAATTTCATAAGCGTACCTCTATCACTTCAATGGGTTGTTAGGTGAGCTGGCTGTTTGGGCAGCATAGTATTCGCCGAGATTAGCCATGTCCTGATCAGAAAGACTGCCAGCAATAGCGCGCATTGTAGGGTGCTTTCTCTCGCCTTTCTTATAAGCAGCTAATGCACTCGCAATGTAGGCTGCATTCTGGCCGCCTAACATTGGAACTTTATAGACCAAGGGAAAGTCGGAACGGTAATCAGGAATAGAGTGGCAGCCAACACAAAGCCATACCTTGGCATTTGCAGCTGAAGCGCTTCCTTTTACTTCATCAGCTTGGGCAGCAAAACCAGCAAGCGCTAAAGCAGCAGCAAGTAGGAATTGAGGAAGAATTGTTATTTTTTTCATAGGAATCAGTATTTGTGAGCTTGATTTAAATCAACCTGCAAGATTATAGCGGACAGACGCTCCTTTTCAGCATTTTTGGGGCATTTGAGCGCTCAATATGGTCAGAAATAATGAAAGATGCAGACCAATTACCTATACTAGAAAGCCTAATTAACTAAGACATTTTCGAACAATCAAGATGAGTAAATCCGGCAACCAATCCAAAACCCGCTTTGACGGAAGCGCTAGCTATGTTGCTACTGACGATCTGAAATTGGCCGTAAATGCCGCGATGGCATTGCAGCGCCCACTTTTAATTAAAGGCGAACCTGGCACGGGAAAAACAATGCTTGCAGAAGAAGTTGCTGCGGCACTCAATATGCCTCTCTTGCAGTGGCATATCAAATCTACTACCAAAGCTCAACAAGGCTTGTATGAATATGACGCCGTGAGTCGCCTGCGCGATTCTCAATTGGGCGATGAGAAAGTTAACGACATACGTAACTACATTATCAAAGGTGTTTTATGGCAAGCCTTTGAGGCAAATGAACCTACCGTCCTTCTCATTGATGAAATTGATAAGGCTGATATTGAGTTCCCCAACGATTTATTACGTGAAATCGATCGGATGGAATTTTATGTCTATGAAACACGCGAACTCATTAAAGCAAAACACAGGCCTTTGGTAATCATCACATCTAATAATGAAAAAGAACTCCCAGATGCTTTTTTACGCCGCTGTTTTTTTCACTATATTGCCTTCCCTGACGCTGTTACGATGCAGCGCATTGTGGATGTACACCACCCCAAGATCAAACAAGATCTGCTGGATGCAGCCCTGAAGTCCTTTTACCAAATACGTTCCCTGCCTGGCCTAAAGAAAAAACCGTCTACCTCTGAGTTAATCGATTGGCTCAAGCTCTTGCTCGCTGAAGATATTACCCCGGAAGCACTGTATAGCCAAGATGAAAAAATAATAGTACCGCCTCTGCATGGCGCATTACTGAAAAATGAACAAGACGTTCATCTTTTTGAGCGCCTGGTGATGATGAATCGAAATCATCGCTAGTCAATAAGGCTCTAGTATGTTGATTCAATTCTTCTTGCAACTGAAAGAAGCTAAAGTGCCAGTTTCAGTAAGAGAATTTTTAACTCTTTTGGAAGCGCTCAAGACTGGCGTTATCAACCCTTCTATTAATGAGTTCTATCAACTTTCCAGAATGACCTTAGTGAAAGATGAGCAGCACTTTGATCGCTTTGATCAGGTCTTTGGCTCTTATTTTTCAGGGGTGGAACAAATCATTGCGATGTCACCCGATATTCCACTAGATTGGCTGGAGAAGAAATTACAACGCGTACTCACCGATGACGAGAAAGCGGCCCTCCAAAAATTAGGCGGTCCAGAAGCTTTAAAGAAGCGTCTTGAGGAACTGCTAAAGGAGCAAAAGGAGTGGCATGGTGGCGGTAATAAGTGGATTGGGGCTGGCGGATCCTCGCCTTTTGGCCATAGCGGCTACCATCCTGAAGGTATTCGCATTGGTGGTGAAAGCGCTGGAAATCGCACCGCCATCAAAGTTTGGGAAGCACGAGAGTTCAAAGACTACGATAGCGATTTGGCATTAGGCACTCGTAATATCAAGGTGGCATTACGCCGCTTACGCCGCTTTGCTCGCGAAGGATCAAACTTAGAGTTAGACCTAGATAAAACCATTCACTCTACTGCGGCTAATGCTGGTATGTTGAATATTCAAATGCGACCTGAGCGTCACAACAATGTCAAAGTATTGCTCTTAATGGATGTTGGCGGCTCTATGGACGACCACATTTTGCGCATTGGCGAATTATTTTCCGCAGCTAAAGCGGAATTTAAGCATTTAGAGCACTACTATTTTCATAATTGTGTTTATGAAAATCTCTGGCAAAGCAATCGGCGTAGACGAGATCAAGTTACCCCAACTCAAGACATCATTAATAAATATGGGCCTGACTATAAGCTCATTTTTGTTGGTGATGCCACTATGTCCCCTTATGAAATCTATAGTCCTAATGGCTCGGTTGAGTACAACAACCCAGAGCCTGGTGCCGTTTGGATCAATCGCCTCTTAGACCATTTTCCTCATTTTGCCTGGCTCAATCCTGAGCCTGAAGCTGTCTGGCAATATCGTCAATCGATTGACATCATGAGAGGATTACTAAAGGATCATATGTATCCAGTAACGATGAATGGTCTAGAAAGTGCGATGCGTCAACTTTCCAAGTAAGATTACTTTACTAAGCAAAATTCATTTACTTCATTACAGACACACACCATGAACCCAAACATTAGCGCTCGCCTTAAAGCTTTAGGTATCGATTTACCACCACCTGGTCCGCCAGCTGCCGCTTATGTAATGGCTGCAAGCACTGGCAATATGGTTTTTCTCTCTGGCCATATTGCCAGGAGAGACGGTAAACCTTGGGCAGGTAAGCTTGGCAAAGATATGGATACCGAGACCGGAAAAGCTGCAGCAAGAGCTATTGGCATTGATCTGATTGCCACATTACAAAATCATGTAGGTTCACTAGATAAAGTCAAGCGCATTGTCAAAGTGATGGGCTTGGTTAACTCTACCGATCAATATACCGATCAACACTTAGTAATGAATGGTTGCTCAGAATTACTGGTTGAAGTATTTGGTGATGCTGGTAAGCATGCACGCAGTGCATTTGGTGTAGCGCAGATTCCACTGGGCGCTTGCGTTGAAATTGAATTAATTGCTGAGATTTAGAAGCGCTTTAAGTCAAATTGAGAGAGCTCAGACTCTGTGTCAACATCTGCAACATAGGCTTTATTATCAGTAACAAAAATCTGCACTAGCTCTGGATGCTGATCCATAAAGGGTCTACACACCATTTGAGGGATTGCCAAAATATCAGCGATGACCTTAGCTGAAAATACTACTGGGTTGCCCCGCTGCTTTCCCACTATTGGCAATACAACTTCTGTTTTCTGATCACGCTGTTCAAATTGTTGCAGCAATAAATCGATTTCGATAGCGCCCACTAGAGGTTGATCACACAAAGCAATTAACAAAACATCGTATGTGCTCTTTAAGGCCTCAAGGCCCAAACGCACCGAAGATGCTTGCCCTAGCTCTGGCTGTGGATTAAGCACAGATTCAATTGATAAGTCGAAATCCTGTTTAAGCTGAGCTAACTCAGACTCGATCACATCAGCATAAAAACCAGTGACTACCAAGAATTCCGTTGGTGAAAATGCTTTAATTGCTTGACTGAAATGGCTTAATAGGCTTTGGCCATCCTTTTGAAGCAAGGCTTTAGGAGTTGATCCCAAACGACTGCCCTCGCCCGCAGCCAGTAAAAGAACTGCTAAGCGAAGATTGGAGGAGCCTGATTGCTTACCTAAAGATGTCATTAGAGTGATAATAAATAGGAATCTAGAAAAATAAACAATAAAGATCAATCACAGTATGAATAGTACCGATTTAAGCGTCCTTCGCTCTGCCGTTAGTTGGCTTAAAGCTGGCCACTCTGTGGCTATTGCTACCGTTGTACAAACTTGGGGGTCTGCCCCAAGGCCGATTGGTTCTTGGCTTGCTATTCGGGATGATGGTCAAGTAGCTGGCTCTGTTTCAGGTGGTTGCGTTGAAGATGACTTAATACGCCGCGTACAAACAGAAATTCTTACTAGAGCTACCCCTGAAATGGTAGTTTATGGTGTCAGCCAGCAAGAAGCGGCTCGATTTGGACTGCCGTGCGGAGGGACCTTAAGGCTGATGGTTGAGCCAAAGCCTGAGCTGGTAGTGCTAGAGAAGTTACTTGCACAAATATCTTCCCATCAAATTACTCGGCGTACTGTGAATTTAAGTTCAGGGCAATCCACCTTAAGCGCTGGATCTCGCAATGACCAATTTGCTTGTAATGAACAAGAGATGCAAACTACTTATGGCCCCCGTTGGCGGATGGTCATCATTGGCGCTGGTCAACTATCCCTATATACGGCAGACTTTGCGCTTGCATCGGACTTTGAAGTGATTGTGATTGATCCGCGCGAAGAATACTCAGAAGGTTTAAATCGTGAAGATCTGATCTTCATTAAAGGTATGCCAGATGATGTCTTGCTTGAAATTGGAGTAGACCAACATACTGCCGTCGTAGCGCTAACTCATGACCCTAAGCTTGATGATATGGCGCTGATGGAGGCTTTAAAGTCCCCTGCTTTTTATGTGGGTGCACTAGGCAGCAGAAAGAATACTCAAAAACGCAAAGAGCGCCTCTTAGAGTTCGATCTCAATCAAGAGCAAGTTGATCGACTCCATGGTCCAGTGGGCTTGCATATCGGAGCGCTTACGCCACCAGAGATCGCAGTATCGATTCTGGCAGAGGTCATTGCTGTGAAATACGGCATCAGCATTCCAAAGAAGAACTAGTTTGCTTTAAGTTTGCCGTCTTTCAAGCGTGGCTCAACAAAGTGACCTTTGCGTGCACGATTACCAGCAAATGATTTAAGTGTCTTTGCATCCAGATTGAGCTCTGTTGGCTTACCAGCACGACCAGCGCCAGAATAAGACGCACCGTCTGGACCTACAGCAATTGCTGATGCTAAGAATTCTTTATCGTCTAAGCCCATCAAGATCACGCCCCTACCACCGGTTGGCAAGCGTTTCAGATCGCCTAATGGGAATACCAGCAACTTAGAAGCTTGTGATAAGCAGGCCACTTGTTTCATACCTACATGAACCTTGACCGCACCTAAGGGTGCATCACCAATGACTTTAGCATCAATGCTGACAAACGATTTACCCGCTTTGTTACGGGTACTCATATCGGCTACGTTGGCCAAGAAGCCATAACCTGCTTTAGTAGAAAGCAGGACTAAGTCATCTGGCTGACCAGCGTAATAAGCCACCATTTGTGAGCCAGGGGCCAAGTTCACAAAGCTGGTTAATGGCGAGCCATCACCGCGTGCGCCTGGTAATTCACTGATGGGCACTGTGTAGACTCTGCCATCACTGCCAAAGCCTTGCATTACATCAACCGTACGAACCTCGAAGGTGTCATACATGGCATCGCCTGCTTTGAAGCCAAATTGGGTGGAATCATGCTCATGTCCTTGACGAACGCGCACCCAACCTTTTTGAGAAACAATTACCGTCACTGGTTCATCAATGACCTTAGTTTCTGCAATCGCACGTTTGTCTTCCTGAATTAAGGTACGACGATCATCACCAAAATCTTTTAAGTCAGATTCAATTTCCTTGATGATGCGCTTACGCAGTACTGTATCGCTTTGTAGCAAACCGTCTAAATCATCTCGCTCAGCTTTGAGCTCTTTAAGCTCCTGTTCAATCTTGATACCTTCAAGACGTGCCAACTGGCGTAAACGGATGTCTAAGATGTCTTCAGCTTGGCGATCTGATAACTTAAACTCTTTAATCAGGTCAGCCTTAGGCTCATCGCTATTGCGAATAATCTTAATGACCTTATCAATATTGAGAAGAACCGTTAATCGTCCTTCCAATATATGCATCCGATCTTTGACTTTGCCTAAGCGGTATTGTGTGCGGCGGGTTACGGTAGCAACCCTAAACTCAACCCATTCGGTCAGAATCTCTTTGAGGCCTTTTTGGCGTGGACGTCCGTCATTTCCAATCATCACCAAGTTCATTGGCGCATTCGATTCGAGTGAAGTGTGTGCTAATAAAAGATTGGCAAACTCATTTACATCAATATTTTTGCTCTTGGGCTCAAATACCAAACGCACTGCAGCGTCTTTACTGGATTCATCGCGGACACCATCTAATACATTCAGAATGGTGGACTTCAGATTATTTTGCTCAGGAGTGAGCGTCTTTTTACCAACCCTCACTTTTGGATTGGTGATTTCTTCAATCTCTTGCAAGACGCGCTGAGAAGAAGTTGCTGGGGGCAATTCATTGACGACAATTTGCCATTGACCACGAGCTAATTCTTCAACAGACCAGCGAGCACGCACCTTAATGCTGCCACGGCCGGTTTCATAAATTTGGGCAATCTCCGCAGTAGAGGAAATGATTTGACCGCCGCCTGGATAGTCAGGACCCGGCATGATTCCCAGCAAATCAGCAGTTGATAGCTTGGGAGACTTCATCAAAGCAATGGCGGCGCTAGCAACTTCACGCAGGTTATGGGAGGGAATCTCCGTTGCCATACCAACAGCAATACCAGATGCCCCATTTAAAAGAACAAATGGTAGACGTGCTGGCAATAACTTAGGCTCCTGAAATGAGCCGTCATAGTTAGCTGCGAAATCAACGGTGCCTTCGTCAATTTCACTTAATAACAAACCAGCAATCTTGGTTAAACGCGCTTCGGTATAACGCATCGCAGCTGCACCATCACCATCGCGTGAACCAAAGTTACCTTGACCATCAATTAAGGGATAGCGCAATGAGAAGCTTTGCGCCAAGCGGACTAAGGCGTCGTAAGCAGATTGATCGCCATGGGGATGGAACTTACCCAGCACATCGCCCACAACCCGGGCGCTCTTTACCGGCTTAGCATCAGCACGCAGACCCATCTCACTCATGGAGAACAAAATGCGGCGTTGTACAGGCTTTTGACCATCTGAAACTTCTGGTAAGGCGCGACCTTTTACTACGCTAATCGCGTAATCAAGATAAGCACGCTCTGCATAAACCGCTAAGGTCAAACTATCCTTATTGTCTTCATTCAGATCCATGGTCTTCGGATCATGTGGGTCATTTGGCCCCTTTGGCCCTATAGCGGTTTTTTGAGCTACTTTCGCCTTAGGTGTCTCTTCGACATCAATGTCATCAGAAAATAAATCTGCCTGCTGTGCAGTTGGTTTTTTGCTTAGAGTTTTTTTCGTTGCCATTAAATATCTGCCTCAACTTCATTGCCACGCTCTTCTAGCCAATCACGTCTTGCACCCGATTCGGATTTACCCATCAACATATCCATAGTTTTAAAGGTTTCGTCTTCTGTCCAAGAGCCTAAGGTCACTGGTAATAAGCGTCGTGTATCTGGGTTAAGAGTGGTATCCCATAATTGCTCAGCGCTCATCTCTCCTAATCCTTTAAAGCGAGAAATTTGCCATGCAGATTCTTTAACGCCATCTTTGCGTAATTTATCTTCAATCGCTTGTAGCTCACTAGCATCGAGTGCGTAAATTTTTTGGGCTGGTTTTTTACCGCGCGCTGGAGCATCTACCCTAAAAAGCGGCGGTCTAGAAATATGTACATGACCCAAATCAATCAGTTTAGGGAAGTGCTTATAGAACAGGGTTAACAGGAGCACCTGAATATGCGCTCCATCAACGTCCGCATCAGACAAAATACAAACCTTGCCGTAACGTAAGTTAGATAAATCAGGCTCGTCATTCAGGCCATGCGGGTCTACGCCAATAGCAACTGCAATATCGTGAACCTCATTATTTGCAAACAAACGATCTCGCTCTGCTTCCCAGGTATTCAGAACCTTGCCACGCAGGGGCAAGATGGCTTGATATTCTTTATTGCGTCCCATTTTGGCTGAGCCACCCGCTGAATCACCCTCAACCAGAAAGATTTCGTTCATGGAGATATCTTGACTCTCGCAGTCAGTGAGTTTTCCAGGCAGAACAGCAACACCAGAAGATTTTTTCTTCTCAACTTTTTGACCAGCCCTGGTTCTTGCTTGGGCTTGTTTAATCACCAAATCAGCCAGTTTGCGACCGTAATCGACGTGCTGATTGAGCCAAAGCTCTAAGGCAGACTTTGCATAACCTGATACTAACCTGACTGCATCACGTGAATTTAAGCGCTCTTTAATCTGCCCTTGAAATTGCGGATCCAATACTTTGGCTGACAAAATAAAAGAGGCGCGCGCAAAAACGTCTTCGGGCATGAGCTTGACACCTTTGGGTTGCAGCGCATGCATTTCAATAAAGCCTTTGACGGCATTAAAAAGACCTTCACGCAAACCGCTCTCATGCGTGCCACCAGCAGGCGTTGGAATCAGGTTCACATAGCTCTCGCGTACAGGCGCACCATCTTCAGTCCAACTCACAACCCAGGCAGCACCCTCGCCTTCAGCAAAAGAATCATCTTCACCGGTGCCAGTAGCGTATTGCTCGGCTTCAAATGGTGGAATGACTTCTGGCCCATGTCCAGCTTGCGCAATCGCTTCATTTAAGTAGCCACGCAGACCCTGTGCATATTGCCAAGTTTGACTATCACCAGATTTTTCTTGTATGAGGGTCACTTTCACACCAGGCAATAGCACTGCTTTAGAGCGTAAGAGACGAATCAGGTCAGCCATCGGAATGGTTGAGCTATCAAAATACTTACCGTCAGGCCAAGCACGCACGCGCGTGCCATGCGATTTATCTTGCTTGGATGATGGCTTTGTTTTGAGCTTCTCGATCACTCTGCCATCGGCAAAAGTCAAAGTAGAAATCTGACCATCACGCCAAACGGTCACTTCTAATCTTTTGGAGAGTGCGTTGGTTACTGAAACACCAACGCCATGCAAACCACCAGAGAATGCATAAGCGCCGCCGGCACCTTTTTCAAATTTGCCACCAGCGTGCAATTGGGTAAATACGATTTCAACTACGGGTAGTTTTTCAGTAGGATGCATTCCGACTGGAATCCCTCGACCGTCATCTTCCACGCTCACGCTACCGTCGGTATGCATGGTCACAATAATGTGTTTACCAAACCCGCCTAATGCTTCGTCTGAGGCGTTATCTAAGACCTCCTGAATCACATGCAAAGGATTATCGGTTCGGGTGTACATTCCCGGGCGCTGGCGGACGGGTTCTAGGCCTTTCAGGACCTGGATTGACGATTCGCTGTATTCGGATGTTTTACGGGTAGCCATGCGCGCAAATTGTAGTCATGTCTGAGCTCAAAGCGGAACTTTTCAAGAATTCCCCTGCCATCCATGCCAAAATCAGGGCATGGGAGCCTTAAGTCATATTCGTGTTTTAGACCTTAGCCGGGTGTTGGCTGGTCCTTGGTGCGCCCAAAACCTGGCAGATCTCGGTGCCGACGTCATTAAAGTCGAACGGCCAGGCGCAGGAGATGATACCCGCCATTGGGGCCCTCCTTTTGCCAAAGATGCCAACGGCAATGAAACTGAAGAATCTGCCTACTTCATTTGCATCAACCGAAATAAACGCTCCATCACCATCGATATTGCCAAACCTGAGGGTCAAGACATCATTCGTAAGCTTGCAGCTCAGTCTGATGTGGTGATTGAAAACTATAAGGTGGGTGATCTAGCTAAATATGGCCTGGATTATGAAAGCCTCAAAAAGGTGAAGCCTGATTTAGTTTATTGCTCGGTTACTGGCTTTGGTCAAACGGGTCCCTATGCACAACGCCCTGGTTACGATTTCATCATTCAAGGCATGGGTGGTTTTATGAGCATCACCGGTGAAGCTCATGATTTTGAAGGTGCCAGCCCACAAAAATCGGGTGTTGCGATTGCCGATATTTTTACGGGCATGTATGCCTCTTCTGCAATTCTGGCGGCCATCATTCATCGCGATCGCACTGGTGAAGGCCAATATATTGATATGTCCTTACTCGATACCCAGATTGCCGTGATGGCTAATATGTCGAGCGCCTACCTCACCTCTGATGAAATACCTCAGCGCTGGGGTAACGCCTCTCCTATCATCGTCCCTTATCAAACTTTTCCGACTTCAGATGGTTGGATCATCGTGGCAGCGGGTAATGATGGTCAGTTCAGACAGTTTGTTACTGTCGGCGGGGAAGCGCACTTAGCCGGTGACCCACTCTATTTAAGTAATCCATTACGTGTTCAACATCGCAAGCAATTAGTTCCGCTGCTAGAACAAATGACACGTAAGAAACCGAAGGGTGAATGGATTGCCTTATTAGAAAAAGCAAAAGTTCCTTGTGGTCCAATCAACAACCTCAAAGAAGTTTTTGAGAATGAACAGGTTATTGCTAGAAATGTTCTATTGAATGTGCCGCACCCTACCGTAGGTAATATGAAATTGGTTGCTAGTCCAATGAAGCTTTCTAAAACACCCACTGAAGTTCGGATGGCGCCACCAACACTGGGCCAACATACTGAAGAAATCTTGCATGAACGCCTCAAGCTGAACGACCAGGCGATCCATGAGTTGCGCGATAAAGGAATCATTTAGGCTATGACTACTATCAAGCCATCTTTAACTATGAAACAAGTCCTCATTTTTGGCGGCTTTATGGTCACTATGTCCATGGGCATTCGTCATGGCTTTGGCTTATTTAACCTTCCAATTACCTCGGCCAATGAGTGGGGTCGCGAAACCTTTGCCCTCACCATAGCTTTGCAAAATCTCACTTGGGGCGTATTTCAACCCATTACAGGCGCTTTGGCTGATCGCTATGGGGCATTTAAGATTATGGTAGCTGGTGGCCTTCTGTATGCCTTAGGTTTGGCTGGCATGGCAGTTTCTACCGATATCCTTAATTTCACGATTGCCGGTGGCTTACTGATTGGTCTAGCGCAAACTGCAACTACCTATAGCGTGGTCTACGGAATCTTAGGTCGAAATGTTCCAGCGGACAAACGGGTTTGGGCGATGGGCATTGCTGCAGCTGCAGGCTCTTTTGGTCAGTTCCTCATGATTCCTGTTGAGCAGGGCTTGTTGAGCACCTTTGGCGCGCAAGACGCGCTCTTATTGCTAGCGCTGATGGCCAGCCTCATGATTCCGACGGCCTTTATGTTGCGCGAGAAAAATTTTGTTCAGAACAACAATCTAGGCGATCAAACTATTAAGCAGGCCCTAAAAGAAGCCATGAGTAATCCGAGTTTTCGTTTGCTTACCTTAGGATATTTTGTCTGCGGCTTCCAGGTAGTCTTCATTGCCGTGCATCTTGCACCGTATCTGAAAGATCTCTCATCAACTTATCCAGCGGTTGCATCTCCTGCAGTAGCCACAACTGCTTTAGCTTTGATTGGCTTATTTAATGTGTTTGGTACGTTTGGTGCTGGCATCTTGGGTCAACGCTTTCCGAAGCGCTATTTACTCTCTGGCATTTACTTGACACGCTCTGTCGCGATTATTGGGTTCTTGCTCCTACCCTTAAGCCCAACAACTACTTATATCTTTGCCGCGATTATGGGTCTCTTATGGCTATCGACTGTGCCACTGACAAATGCGATCGTTGCGCAGATCTTTGGTGTCAAATACCTCAGCATGCTCTCTGGCCTAGTATTCTTTTCACATCAACTTGGTAGCTTCGGTGGCGCCTTCCTTGGCGGGTACTTATTTGATCGCACAGGTTCTTACTTAATCGTTTGGGAAATTGCCATTGCACTGGGCGTCTTTGCCTTCTTAGTGAATCTACCGGTTAAAGAACGTGCAATCAGTAGAACAGTAAACGCATGAGCAACAAACTTTCTTTATGGCAATGGGTGTTTTATAGTTTCACCCTTTTCGTCTTACTGCTCATTTTTTCTGCTTACTTTGCACCTGACATGATGGTTGCCCTCACTAATCAAGTTTGGGCTTTGTGTGGCTGGTAATGGGTTTTAGAAATGGGCATTTTCCATCACATAGATTGATATTGGATTCAAACTCGCCGTAGCACAATGGATAGTGCACATGCCTCCTAAGCGTGGGATACAGGTTCGATTCCTGTCGGCGGGACCACAAAATAATCAAAACTTATCCACAGGTAATGTGGATAAATCAGCAAAAGTTTTCCTAAGTCATAGATTTGTATAGAGTCATCTGACTTGCTTAAATTATTGGCAGCTATTTATATCTGTTTGCTGCGATTGCATATGAAAATATACTGATGCGCACTGAGAATTTTTATGATAAGAATTACTGCCAAATAGGCTAAAAACCACAAAACTTGCAAGTTCCCTTAAACTCCAAACTATGACTAGCCTATCAACCAGTACGCTCGCGGCCTTAGAAGAAATGCTTCAAAATACGGCACGTTCTGCTCCGCTTGACTTTATGCCAATTCATCTTTTTAGGGGCCTGGAAGGTAAACAAGTCATTGGTCACTTAAACCCAGAATTCATCCCTTACCTGCAGGACTCATTGAAGAAAGAATCTATTCCATTGGTCTCTATTAGGAATGATTGCTTAGCGATTCAATTTGCTCGCCCCAAAGAGTTGTCGGCTAGCCTTTCACAACTGGCAGACAAAATGCGTGCAGGTGGTTATGTTCCTGGTTGGCGCAATGAAGATTTTGCTTGGCTTGATCAAAACGGCCACCAGTACTTTCGCTTAGAGCGTGCCGCATTTCGTACTTTTGGATTTCGGAGTATGGCAACGCATATCAATGGCCATACTAAATCTGGCTTGCTTTGGCTAGGAAGACGGAGTGAAACAAAATCCACTGATCCAGGTAAGTTAGACAATCTGGCAGCTGGTGGTATTTCTGCTGATGAGACCCCTTGGGTTTGTGCGAAACGCGAACTTTGGGAAGAAGCCGGAGTACCGCCACAAATTGCTGATCAAGTTGAACCTGTTGGCCGTATCCATATGCGCCGCCCCATTCCTGGTAGAGGCTTTCATGATGAGCAGCTCTATATTTATGACTTAGAACTGCCTGCTAACTTTGTTCCTACCAATCACGATGGTGAAGTCAGTGGCTTTATTGAGATTCCCCTGGCAGAAGCCGCTGCCCGCATCTTGGCAGACGAATTTACGAGCGATGCCGCATTTGTTACGGCAGACTACATTCTGCGCCGCAATAAATAGGTTTTTTAGGCCCTTAAGGGGGTCTTGATTGGGGTCATGAACTCAAACTCCATTTCGTGGTTAAATCATTCCTAAGGATGAAACAGGGGTGCCCTCTAGATAGTTAGTTAGAGGCGCTGAGAAAAACCCTAGAACCCGATCCAGGTAATGCTGGCGTGGGAAGTTACATCAGACCGACACCCGGTTTCGTCCATCTACAACAGTGAGGAGATGGACGTGAGTACAAATAAGCAAAAAACCAAACATGAAATTCCAAGCTTAAAGAGCTTAGAGCGCGACTTTGGTCAGAAGTTCGCCTACCCAGCATCAACGAAGACCTATCTACAAGGTTCACGTCCTGACGTGAAGGCGCCGATCCGCATGATCGAGCAACTAGCAACACAGGTTGGTGAGGAAATGATTCCGAATCCACCAGTGCCAGTGTATGACACCTCAGGTCCTTATAGCGATCCTGAAATTGTGATTAATTTAGAAAATGGTTTACCACGATTGCGTGATACTTGGATTGCTGAGCGCAACGATACGATTCAATTGTCAGGCCCCAGTTCTGAATATGGGGTTGCGCGTTCCCAAGATGAAGCCACTCAGAGCTTACGCTTTTCTCACATCAGCGCACCACGTGTTGCTAAAGCCGGTAGCAATGTCAGCCAGATGTATTACGCTCGCCAAGGAATTATCACTCCAGAAATGGAATACATTGCACTGCGTGAATCGATGGGTCTAGAGCAACTGCGCAAAGACCCTGCCTACAAGCAACTCTTAAAGCAGCATCCTGGTAAGTCCTATGGAGCAAACCTGCCGGATATCGTTACCGGTGAATTTGTACGCTCTGAAGTTGCCGCTGGTCGCGCGATTATTCCTGCAAACATTAATCATCCTGAATTAGAGCCAATGATTATTGGTCGTAACTTCCGCGTAAAGATTAACGGCAACCTCGGTAACTCTGCTGTGACCTCTTCCATTAATGAAGAAGTTGAAAAGATGGTGTGGTCGATTCGTTGGGGTGCAGACACCATCATGGATCTTTCTACTGGAAAACATATTCATGAAACGCGTGAATGGATTATTCGTAACTCACCAGTACCGATTGGTACAGTTCCGATTTACCAGGCTTTGGATAAAACTGGTGGTGTTGCTGAAGACCTCACCTGGGAAATGTTCCGCGACACCCTAGTGGAACAAGCAGAACAAGGCGTGGATTATTTCACCATCCATGCCGGTGTATTACTGCGCTATGTTCCGTTAACTGCTGATCGCATTACTGGCATTGTGTCGCGTGGTGGCTCCATCATGGCCAAGTGGTGCTTGGCTCACCATAAAGAAAACTTCCTTTACACCCGATTTGATGAAATCTGCGAGATCATGAAAGCCTATGACGTGTCATTTAGCTTAGGTGATGGCTTACGCCCTGGTTGTATTGCGGACTCGAATGATGCCGCCCAGTTTGGCGAACTGCATACCTTAGGTGAGTTAACTGCTAAAGCCTGGAAACATGATGTACAGGTCATGATTGAAGGGCCTGGTCACGTTCCAATGCAGCGCATTGAAGAGAATATGACCGAAGAACTCAAGCATTGCTTAGAGGCGCCCTTCTATACCCTCGGGCCATTGATCACTGATATTGCCCCTGGTTACGATCACATCACTAGCGGTATTGGTGCGGCACAAATTGGTTGGTATGGCACTGCCATGCTCTGCTATGTGACCCCTAAAGAGCATTTAGGTCTTCCAGATAAGGAAGACGTTCGCGAGGGCATCATTACCTACAAGATTGCTGCTCATGGCGCTGACTTGGCTAAAGGCTTGCCGGGTGCTCAAGTACGGGATAACGCTCTATCTAAGGCCCGTTTTGAGTTCCGCTGGGAAGATCAATTTAATCTCGGCTTGGATCCTGAGCGTGCACGTGAATATCACGATGCTACCTTGCCTGCTGAAGGCGCCAAGATTGCGCACTTCTGTTCTATGTGTGGTCCAAAGTTCTGCTCGATGAAGATCACACAAGAAGTCCGTGACTATGCAGCAACACTGGATGCAGATGGCAATCCTAAGGTAAGTAAAGTCATTCCAATTACTGCAGAAGCATCAATCAATCCAGAAAAAGGTATGGAAGAAATGTCAGCAGAGTTTCGTAAGCGTGGTAGCGAGATTTATCAATAAACGATTCCACCTTGACTGTGAATAGCACTTCCTTCTCGCACAGCAAATACGCGATCGTCGGTGGCGGCCTGATGGGCCGTCTGCTGGCGGTAGCGCTTGCCCAGCGAGGTGCACAAGTGGATCTATTCGAGAAAGGTGGCTCTAATGCTCATGGCTCTGCTGCGCGAATTGCAGCTGCCATGCTGGCGCCGCTAGCCGAGTCTGCGATTACGGAAGATTCAGTTGTACGAATGGGTGTTCATAGTCTGCCGCGTTGGAAAGATCTGATTAGCGCATTGTCTACACCCGTATTTTTTCAGCAAGACGGTACATTGATTGTGTGGCATCGACAAGATGCTAGTGACGCGCAGCGTTTTACTGGCCACTTAGAGCGTAACTGTCGCAACAATGCGTTATTGCAATTGCCTCAGAAGTTAAATGCTGAAGCAGTTCGTAATTTAGAGCCAGGCCTTGCTGAACGCTTTACCCAAGGATTATTTTTACCTAATGAGGGGCAACTTGACAATCGGCAATTATTAGACGCCCTGCTAGTGGAGCTAGATACTCTGAAGGTTCATTGCCACTGGCATACCGAAGTCCATCCGGAAGATCTCCGTAAAGATAATGCTTACAAGGCTGTGATTGACTGCCGTGGCACAGCCGCTAAGGATGCATGGGCTTCTAATGGCAGCAATACCTTGCGCGGCGTGCGCGGTGAAGTTATTCGCTTGTATGCACCCGAAGTAAAGCTCAAGCACCCAACTCGCTTAATACATCCGCGCTACCCAATCTATATCGCCCCTAAAGAAAATGACATCTATGTAGTCGGGGCAACTGAAATTGAATCAGATGACTTATCTGAAATGAGCGTGCGCTCTGCCATGGAATTACTCAGCGCTGTATATACCGTGCATAGCGGTTTTGCTGAGGCCCGCATTTTAGAAATGGCAACCCAATGTCGCCCAACTCTCAAAAACAATCTTCCAGAAATCAAAACTCGGAAAGATAAAGGGCTCTCTGATCTGATGATGATCAATGGCTTATACCGCCACGGCTACATGATTTCTCCAGCGGTGCTGGACTGCGCCTTAGAGCTGCTAGCTTCTGGAGACAGTAATACGGCTTTGGAATTAGGTTTGAACATCACTAAAGAGGCCAGTGATCAAGAGGCTAGCTTATGCGCGTAATTGTGAATCAAGTCGAGTATGAGTTACCTAGCCAAAGCATGATCTCTGACGTGCTCTCTTTAATTGATGCGCGGCCACCCTATGCTGTGGCCGTTAATTTGAACTTTGTTCCGAAAACTAAACATAGCGAATTTCTACTCAATGAGAATGATCAAGTAGAAGTAATCGCTCCGGTTACCGGGGGTTAGATATAGATGACAGCCCCATTACCTAATAATCTCAATAGCGCTGATGCCTTAGTGCTCTACGGTGAGAGCTTTGCTAGCCGATTGCTATTAGGAACCTCGCGTTATCCCTCCCCGCAGGTTCTGGAGAACGCAGTGCAAGCCTCTCATCCGGCAATGATTACGGTGAGCCTGCGCCGCCAAGGAACCTCTACTGCCGAAGCACATAGTGGCTTTTGGGATCTCTTAAAAAAAATGGCTGTGCCAGTTTTGCCAAATACTGCTGGCTGCCATAGTCCACAAGAAGTCATCACGACTGCGCAAATGGCGCGTGAGGTTTTTGAGACTGACTGGATTAAGCTCGAATTAATTGGTGATGATTACACCTTGCAACCAGATACTTTGCGTCTGGTTGAAACAGCGCAAACCTTAATTAAAGACGGCTTTAAGGTTCTGCCGTATTGCACTGAAGACCTCATTTTGTGTCAACGTTTAGTCGATGTTGGTTGCCAAGCAGTCATGCCTTGGGCTGCGCCCATTGGTACAGGCAAGGGCCCTCTAAATTCCTATGCTATGCAACTACTGCGTGACCGCTTAAAAGTTCCTCTCCTCGTAGATGCTGGCTTAGGCCTGCCATCTCATGCCTGCACTGTGATGGAATGGGGTTTTGATGGCGTGCTATTAAATACTGCTGTGGCGCTTGCCGAAGATCCTGTCGTCATGGCAAAAGCGTTTGCGATGGCAGTGGATGCAGGTCGTGCAGCTTACTTATCTGGTGCTATGAAACCACAAGAATCTGCTCAAGCAAGTACACCATTAGTGGGTACCCCTTTTTGGCATCAGAGTTAATGAGCTTCATTCGGGACCTTGCGGATCAAATCCTAGCAGCCCATGGCAATGATGATCTGTGCCTGCCGATTCCACAATTTACGGTTAGCAAACCACCGCCCAGAATTGATAATGAATCTGCTGCCGATCATTACGAGCTTGCTGGCGCTCTTGCGGCCATTAATATGGGCTTTATTGAGTCAGATGCCAAGGTATTGGGTAAGGCATGGTCCCGCATGGCGCAGGGCGATGGAGGCTTTAATGCCTTGAAGTGGCCCAATAGACCAGAGCACTTTGATTTACTTCCTTGGACTCGCAATATGAACCCCAATGCTTTTCCTGAATGCCCTACCCGCTTAGGTTTGTATGGTGTCATGCCAGATGCAGATTGGGTAAAGCAGATGGTTGATGCGCAGCTACCCACTGTCCAGTTACGTTTTAAATCTGAAGACAAATACAAAATCAGAAAACAAATTAAAGAATCAGTGAAGGCTGTTAAAGATAGCCAGACCTTACTCTTTATAAATGATTATTGGGAGCAAGCAATTGATGAGGGTGCTTATGGCGTTCACCTTGGTCAAGAAGATATGGTTACTGCCGATTTAGATAAGATTAGATCAGCAGGTTTGCGCTTAGGTTTGAGTACGCATGGCTATGCGGAGTTAGCTTACGCAGATCGTTTTTGCCCTAGCTATATCGCAATGGGGGCTGTCTTTCCAACCAATCTGAAGAGGATGCCTACTGCGCCACAAGGTTTAGGTCGCCTCTATCAATACGCCAAACTCATGAGTCACTATCCATTAGTGGGCATTGGTGGTATTGATGAAGGGAGCATTCATGCGGTTTCTAGGAGCGGTGTTGGTTCGGTTGCAGTAGTTCGAGCGCTCACGCAAGCCAAAGATCCTAAGGCTGCCGTGAAACACTTACAAGCTTTAATGCAGTAAGTCGTCAGAATCTTTAGTACTTACCTTTTTCATCTAACAAAGCCGTTGGATAAATATCATGCATATGCCATAAGGGTCCAGGGCCTTCACCAATACTTAAGAAACGCCCCGCTTCTAAGCCCGCTTCTACATAAGCAATCGCTTTTGCCACTGCATGACTCAGATCATGACCACCAGCTAAATAAGTAGCAATGGCAGAAGCTAAAGAACAACCCGTGCCATGAGTATTGAGTGTATTGACACGATAGTGTTTGAATTCTTTTGATTGGGTGACTTCTAATCCATCCTCCAGGGTTTTCCACATCAGAAAATCGGTGATTTGGGTATGTGTCGCATCTAAGTGGCCGCCTTTAATCAAGACCGCTTGAGGGCCCATCTCCAATAATTGTTCTGCGGCTATCTTAAAATCATCTGCCCCAGCAATATCGCGACCCAGCAGCAATGATGCTTCTTCCATATTAGGAGTAATCAATGTTGCCATCGGAAACAATTCGGTAATCATGGCTTGCGCTGTGTCATCACCGCCTAGACTTGCGCCTGAGGTTGCACGTAAGACAGGGTCAAGAACAATGCGTTTCACACCATGACGGCGCAAAGCTTGAGCTACAGTACGGACAATTTCTGGGCTAGCGAGCATTCCGATTTTGACAATATCAACCCCGATATCTAGCAAGACAGCATCAATCTGAGCGTCGATCACATCGAGATCTACATCCTGAATGCGTGTAACCCCAAGGGTATTTTGAGCAGTGATAGCAGTAATCACGGACATGCCATAGCCGCCAAGTGCAGTGATCACCTTAAGATCAGCCTGCAGCCCTGCCCCGCCACCGCTGTCTGAGCCGGCGATAGTCAGTACTTTGGGGATCTGTACGGATGTAGGAAGAGATGACTTCATCTTGCTATAATATCGGCTTATTCCCCGATAGCTCAGCGGTAGAGCAGCAGACTGTTAATCTGTTGGTCCGTGGTTCGATCCCACGTCGGGGAGCCAAAATATCTGTAGTTATGAAGGGTCTAGAGCAATCTAGGCCCTTTTTTCATTTTTAGGCTTCTTAGCCCACTAAAGTGGCCTAAGCGGTTAGCTGATTGTGCTTAAATTAGATAATTAAATTCATCATCAGAATGAGTCTACTCAATAGGAGATAGTCATGATTCAAAGTAGCCCCTTTAATTCGCTTGGCCGAGCAATTACGCTCGTCATAGCTCTAGTTGCCCTACTTGCTGGTGTCGCCAAACCAAGCTTAGCCCAGTCAGATTACCCAAACAAACCGATACGATTTGTCATTCCTTTTCCTGCCGGAGGCGCAACCGACAATATTGCTAGACCACTTCAAAATGAGCTCCTCACTACAGCCAAGTGGAATGTTCTGATCGACAATAAACCAGGCGCAGGCGGTAATATTGCCGCAGAAATTGTTGCTAAAGCACTACCTGATGGCTATACCTGGCTCATGGCTTCTGTAGGAACTCATGGCATTAATCTTCCCCTCTATACCCAAGGTGGTGGAAAGCTGCCATTTGATCCGATTAAAGATTTCACACCGATCTCTCTGGTTGCAGAGTTACCAAATGTCTTAGTTTTAAATCCGGAGTTTGCTGCCAAGAACAATATCAATAGCGTCAATGATTTGATTGCTTATGCCAGAGCAAATCCTGGCAAGGTGAATATGGCTTCAAGCGGCAATGGCACATCGATCCATATGGCTGGGGAGCTGTTTAAGTCAATGACTAAAACCTATATGGTTCATCTACCCTATAGAGGAAGCCCTCCTGCAGTGACTGACCTCATGGCAGGCAATGTAGACATCATGTTTGACAACCTACCGTCGTCGATTAACTTTATTCGTGCGGGGCGCTTAAAAGCCTTGGCAGTGACTAGTGCAAAGCGCTCTCCAGCATTTCCAGACTTACCAACGATTGCTGAAGCGGCAAATTTGCCAGGCTATGAAGCGACTTCATGGTTTGGAGTGGTTGGGCCAGCCAATATGCCTGCAGATATATTGAGCAAAGACAGCGCCGCAATAATAGCGGCTATAAATAGCCCATCTGTAAAAGAAAAGTATTTAGCAATGGGTGCTCAACCGGTTGGCAATACGCCTGCGCAATTTAGCACCTTCATTAAAAATGAGATCGCTAAGTGGACAAGGGTTGTAAAAGATTCTGGGGCAAAAGTAGATTAATCTTTTGCTTAGCTTCTTAGCTCTTATTTACTTCCCCAGTTGAGAAAGTAACTTACTGGGGGAGATCACCTCTTGATCTAAGACCAATTCAATTAATGCGCCCTTTTTGCTGACAAGTGCTTTTGCAAACGCAGGTGCAAACTCTTCGGTCTTAGTGACTCTAAATCCAGGCATTCCAAAGCTATCCGCAAACTTCACAAAATCGGGGTTGGTTAAGTCAGTCGCCATTACCCGCGACTTAAACTCCCTCTCCTGATGCATACGAATCGTTCCAAGCATATTGTTGTTGACCACTAAGACAATTGGGAAGGCATCGTAACGGGCTGCTGTTGCCAACTCTTGGCAGTTCATCATAAAGTCGCCATCTCCACAGACTGCAATCGCGATTTTTTCAGGGCTTATGATCTTGGCGGCAATGGCTGCAGGCAAACCATAGCCCATGGAGCCATTGGCTGGAGCCAATTGGGTTTTGTGTGGGCCGTAAGGATAAAAGCGATGTACCCAGGTAGCAAAGTTACCAGCACCATTGGTCACAATGGCATCACGCGGTATGGAGCTTGGTAATGAACTCATAATCTGAGCCAATTGCAAATCACCTGGCGTAGTCACCGGGCTGGAGAATGCTAAATACTCAGCGTGCGCCGCTTTGATTGCTGCGCGATCATATTGATCGCCCATCTTGACAGTCTTTAAAGCTGCACAGAAATTTTCTGGGCTGCAATTAATAGCAAAGTCTGGACGGTAAACACGGCCCAAATCTTCTGCCCCAGAGAGCACATGGATTAAAGTATTTTTAGTCTGGGGAACGGAGAATAAGGTGTAACCAGCTGTAGTCATCTCACTTAATCGCTCACCGATCACCAACAGAACATCGGCCTCAGTAATACGCTTGACTAAGGATGGATTAGCACCGATTCCTAAATCACCCGCAAACGCAGGATCTAAGTTATCTATCAGATCCTGAGAACGAAAGCTGGTGGCTACAGGCACGCCCTCTTGATTGGCCCAGCTTCGCAAATCATTACAGGCATTGCTATTCCAATTGCCACCACCCGCAATGATCATTAGATTCTTGGCGGATGTGAATGCCTTCATTGCCACATCAAACTGCTTGCGATCTAAGCCTGGCTGAATAATATGGGCTAGCTTAGCTGGATTTTCTTGACCAGACATGTACAAAACATCTTCAGGCAAGGCGAGTACAACTGGGCCTTTGCGCCCTGCTTGCGCAATATGAAATGCATGTGACACGAATTCATCAATACGATCAACCCGATCAATACTGCCAACCCATTTTGCACATTCTGAATACATACGGCGATAGTCGATTTCTTGAAAGGCTTCGCGCTCAACCATGTCTGTGCCCACTTGGCCCACTAGCAAAACCATAGGGGTTGCATCTTGGTAAGCTGTATGCATGCCGATCATGGCATTTGAGGCGCCAGGTCCACGCGTGACCATCAGCACACCCGCTTGGCCTGTTAATTTGGCATAGGCCTCAGCCATATAAGCAGCGCCACCCTCTTGACGACAGGTAATAAACCGAAAGCCGGGATGATCCACAAGCCCATTTAATAGGGGTAGAAAGCTTTCACCAGGAACCCCAAAGGCAATGTCTACTCCTTGCCTTACTAAGGCATTTGCCAGTATCTGACCACCATTCATCATCTCGCTTGGTGTCGCCATGCTATTTTTATGCTTTCATGTAAGTAGTGGTATTCATCTGTGCCAATAGAAAGTTATCACACTTTGGCACGCCCTAGAGCCAATTGGGCTGACCTATACTGCGGGAATAGATATTAAATCAATTAATTGGGAGGCACTGAGATGAGGTTATTTGGCTTTAAGGGACCAAATGGATATGAGGGCGTAGGCGCACTGTCTAAAAGCGACCAAGATACCTTTATTAATGTATGCGCCACAGATACACTGATACCCAATAGTCTACAAGAAATCATTCAATCTCAGGCACATTTAGATCGAGTGGGCGCTACCATTGCAAACTCTAAAGCTGTTACTGGTAAGCTCAATACTATTAGCTTCAAAGTCCCTATTGAAAAGCCTGGGAAAATCGTCTGCATGGGCCTGAATTATGCTGACCATGCCAAAGAAGGTGGTAACGCAAGACCTGAGTATCCAAGTTTTTTTATGCGTGGTCCTAGCTCCATGACAGAACATTTAAGTCCAATTGTGCGCCCTAAAGTTTCAGATAAGTTAGATTACGAGGCAGAGCTTGCTTTTATTGTTGGCAAAAAGGCGCGGCATCTCACTCTAGAAAATGCCTTGGATTGTGTTGCGGGTTACAGCATCTTTAATGACGGCAGTATTCGTGATTACCAACGTAAAACCACTCAGTGGACGATTGGTAAAAACTTTGATCAAACCGGTGCGTTTGGTCCATGGCTAGTAACGCCAGATGAGCTACCACCTGGATGCGATGGTTTAAATATTCAATCCCGCTTAAATGGTCAAGTAATGCAAAACGCCAATACGAAAGATTTCTTATGGGGGGTTGCAGAAACCATTGTCTTGATTACTGAATGTATGACTTTAGAACCAGGTGATGTTGTGATCACGGGGACTCCAGCTGGTGTAGGCTATGCCAGAACGCCCCCAGTCTTTATGAAGCCTGGGGATATCTGCGAAATCGAAATCGAATCGATTGGTGTATTGCGAAACACTATTCAAGACGAGTAAGCAGCCCTCAAGTAAGCTTAGTGAAGCTTCACAATCGAATCAGTTCGGCGATGAATTAAACGACTGATCGTATCGAGTATTACCTTGATCCAGCCGTGCAAGGCCAGTTGATGTAATTTATAAAGACTTAGATACATGATCTTGGCAAAAAAGCCATCGATCATGAGACTGCCTCCGATTAATCCGCCCATCATGCTGCCAACGCTGCTAAATTTACCTAGCGAAACAAGCGAGCCAAAGTCACGATATCGATAGGCTTTCAAGGGCTTGCCATGAACAATATTTTCTATTTGAGAGTGCAAATGAGAGGCTTGTTGATGCGCTGCTTGAGCGCGTGGTGGAACAATGCCCCCTTTGCCATTACTCGCTTCAGGCCAAGGACAGGCAGCGCAATCACCCATCGCAAAGATATTGGGATCACGTGTAGTTTGTAGTGTTGGCAACACCACTAATTGATTTGCTCGGTTACTTTCTAGGCCGCCAATTTCATGTAAAAAATCAGGTGCTTTAACGCCCGCAGCCCAAACAATTAATTCGGCAGGAATCTCTACTCCGTCTGAGAGGCGCAGCTTATCTACAAAAACTTCTTCTACTTTTGCATTAGTAATCACTTCAACACCGAGATCTACTAGGAGTGTTTGCGCTGCTGCAGATACTCTTTCAGGAAGTGCCGGCAATATCCTAGGCGCAGCCTCAATCAAGATGACTTTCATATCTTTATCTGGATTAACGCGATCCATGCCATAAGAGATCACCTGACGAGTTGTCCGATGTAGCTCTGCAGCCAGCTCGACACCCGTTGCGCCAGCACCAATAATAGCCACCTTCAGTTGATTTAAGGATAATGGAGCGTTCTGTGACTGTGCTCTAAGACATGCATTAATCATGCGCAAATGAAAGCGCTTGGCATCAGCTAGAGATTCTAAGCGCTGTGCATACTTAGCTACTCCTGGTGTCCCAAAATCATTCGTTAAGCTACCAATGGCAATGATCAAGGTATCGTAAGGAATTAATCGCTCAGGCGTTACCATTTCACCTGAGTCATCTAAAAATGGACCAATCCGAATTTCTTGTTTCTCGCGATTGATATCGATGAGCTCACCAATCCGAAATGCAAAATGGTGCCAATGGGCTTGGGCGATGTAATCTAACTCTTGATCGGCAAGATCCATAATGCCTGCAGCAACCTCATGGAGTTTTGGCTTCCAAATATGCGTGCGATTTTTATCTACCAAGGTAACGCTGATTTTTTGAGAGCCAGGCTTTGCTGAGCCGTAGCGATTACCTAGCTTTGTAGCCAGCTCTAAGCCTCCAGCACCACCCCCCACTATTACTACTTTTTGAACTTTACTCATACATATACCTTAACACTAGACTATTTCTTTCGGTCAAATTTCTGAACACGCTTAGCGTTATCAACCTCTGAGGTATATAAATTTCCTTGGCTATCAATCGCAATATTGTGCAGCACATGAAAGTCACCGGCATTACGGCCAGATCGTCCGATTGTTCCTAGCGTCTGCCCCGTTTTCTGATCTACGATCTTAATTTCATTATTACTGCCATCAGCGATATAAAAGTACTGACTACGAGAATCTTCTACAACATCGTAAACCGAACCCCAGCCCGTTTTATTATCTCTAGTCTCAGTATCAATCTCGAGCTGCCTGACAAACTTGCCATCTTTAGTGAAGATCTGTAAACGATTCTGCGCGCGATCGCACACTGCCAATTGACCGTTCTTGAGCAAGCGAGCGCAGTGCACTGGATTACCAAATTGATCAAGTTTTGTATTAAAGCGCTCAAAGATACCATCCGCTGGCTTGCCACCATAGGCACCCCAGTGTCTTTTATATGCGCCAGTATTAGAATCAAACACAACTACTCTACGATTTTGATAACCATCTGCAACAAATATTTCATTTGCTGCAACATCTAAATCTAGATGCGCAGGACGCCCTAAATTTTTCGTATCATTCGAGTTTTGTTCAAGACCAGGGCTGCCAATTTGTAATAAGAACTTACCCTCTTTTGAAAATTTCAATAATTGACGGTCTGATTTTCCATTACCAGCAAGCCAGACATCACCGTTAGGAGCAATATAGATACCATGCTCATTTTCAAACCAGTCATAACCTTGGCCTGGTCCACCCCATGCTTGCAGAACCTTGCCATTTTTATCAAACTCAATTACTGGTGGGGCTGCAATACAGCATTTGGCATTTTTATTAGCCAGCCCAAGCTCATCAGGCGCTAGTGAAGTCGGTCGTTGAACAATCCAAAGATGGTCATTTTTATCAATTGCAATACCTGCTACTTGCCCAATAATCCATTGGTTTGGTAAAGGCTTTAACCAGAAGGGATTGGCCTCAAATTTTTGTCCGCCAGGAATTCCCTCAATCCGGGTGTCAGCCGCATAGCTTTGTGAAATAGATACCAATAAAGAACATACGAATATTAATAACTTCACTTTGAAACTCCCTTTATGGAATGCATTAACTTGCATTACTTAACCCTACTGTCATGCCACCGCAAACAAAGAGTGTTTGGCCAGTAGTAAAACTAGAGCGATCATCTATTAAATAGGCTGCGGCATGTGCAATATCCTCTGGCTGCCCCATTCTCTTAACTGGAATACTTTCAATAATTTTGATGGTCTTTGGGGCATTTGGTGGATTACCTGAAGTAAACAATTCTGTTGCAATCGGTCCAGGCCCAATAGCATTAACAGTAATTCCAAATTGGGCGAGCTCCAAAGCCCAGGTTCTGGTCATGCCCTGCAGACCTGCTTTCATAGCGGAATAGGCAGTACGCTCTTCTTTTCCTAGTGCTGCCCGGCTTGCGATATTAACTATCCGTCCGAAGTTTGCTGCTCGCATCTGAGGTAGCAATTGTTGGGCTAGAACCATAGGTGCCTTTAAATTTAAGGCATAGACAGCATCAAAATCCTCCGCACTCACATCCTCAAGAGCGCCTGGCTTAATAATGCCGGCATTGTTTACTAGCCTCAGTACTTTGGTGCTAATGGTGATTTCCTGAAGAAGAGTTTTAATAGCCTTGCTGTCAGTGATATCAATTTGATGAAATTCTTCGTCTTTTAGCAAGCTCGGTGGGGTTAACTTATCCAAATTAATTACTCGATAACCATCGTGGGTTAATCGTGTAGCGATAGCCCTACCTATTCCGCGACTAGCACCAGTAATCAATACATTCTTTTGCTTATTCATTTGCTAGCCTTCTATCAATCCGTTTAATCTACTGTAGCGCCAGAAGCCTTAACCACTTTTTCCCATTTCTGAGTTTCATTGGCTATCGTTCTTCCAAAATCTTCTGGCGCTCCCGGAATGGGTACGCCACCTAAATCAGCTAAACGCTTTAACATTTTTGGATCTGCTAGTAATTGATTCATCGCAGCATTGACCTTATCGATTGCCTCGCGTGGTGTTCCTTTGGGCATCGCAAGACCAAACCAAGCAGTCGCCTCGTATCCAGGCACCGTCTCTGCAATCGTTGGTACATTAGGCAATGAAGGCTCAATCGCAACTGATGTTACGCCGAGTGCCCGAATTCTTCCATCTTTAATAAATCCGGCTGAGGAAGGTAAATTATCAAAAATAACCTGCACCTGCCCACCAATCAAATCATTTAAGGCGGGGCCCGCTCCCTTATAAGGGATATGAGTCATCTTGCAGCCCGTCATCGATTTAAAGAGCTCACCGGATAAATGAACTGAGGTTCCGCTACCCGAAGATGCCATATTTACTTTGGAGGGATTAGTCTTGCAATACTCAATAAACTCTGCAACGGTTTTGACTGGCATTCCATTAGTAATCACCATCACATTAGGTGTGCGCACAATACCCGCTACCGGAGCCGTATCATTGATAAAGTTAAATGGTAAGTTTTTATACAGAGTGGCGTTAATGCCATTGGCTGGGTTGGTTAGCAGCATGGTGTAGCCGTCGGGCGGTGATTTAATGACAGACTCAGTGCCGATATTATTTCCCCCGCCCGGCTTATTTTCAACGATCACAGTAACGCCTAATTTTTCGGTTAAACCTTGAGAAACAATTCTGGCTAATACATCAGTAGTCCCACCTGGAGGGTAAGGCACCACTAAACGAATAGGCTTCTCTGGGTAAGGTGCCGCAATTATCAGGCTAGAAAAAAAGCTTAGGCAGCCAAACAATAATGCAGCGTACGGTGAAATATTGCGCATGTTTACTCTCCTATATTAAATAGCAAACCAACGTATTTAGAACCTATTGTGAATGGATATATTAAGGATTGCATATAGGGGGTTTCCTTTGTGCAAACAGCGTTTTTTGCTCAAAGGCATACGCGAGTTGCAAAATACCAAAATCATCGCGATGGCGACCCACAATCTGTATGCCTACAGGTAGACCACCCTCTGTAAATCCTGCTGGTACTGAAATTGCTGGGTTTCCTAGCGCACTTATGAGGTAGCAGGTTTTTTGCCAATCGATATAGGTATTCATTTTGATGCCGTTAATTTGTGCTGGACACTCATCTTCGATAGAAAAAGGGGCCACTTGAGATACCGGCAAGACTAAAAAGTCATACTTCTTAAAAAACTCTCGCATGCGGTGGTAGAGCTCAGTGCGTTTCGCTTCGGCTCGCGCTAATTGAGGGCCAGTAATCGGCAAACCTTGCTCAGCATTCCAGATCACAGTGTCTTTCATCTGATCACGATGCTCTTTTAATAAGGGAGTAATCCGAAGTTCTGTTCTCCAGGCGCGCCAGAGCATGAAGATTTCATCTGCCTCACTAATATCAGGCTCATCATTAACCACCTCACAACCCAACTCCTCAAATACTGAGCGCGATGACTCTACTACTCTAGCCACTTCTGGCTCAACTGGTAAGCCGCCTAAGTTGGCACTAAACGCGATCTTGCACTCTTTAAAAGATCTTGCCAAAGGATTTAGAAAGATTTCCCCAGGGGCCTCTAAAGAAATGGGTGAACGATCATCAGGACCCGACATTGCGGCCATAGCTAAAGCTAAATCTTGCACCGAGCGCGCCATCGGGCCTGATACGCTGATGGTTTGCCAACCTAAAGAATCTGGCCATGAAGGCACCCTGCCAACCGAAGGTCTGATACCTACAATATTACAAAAGCTTGCTGGATTACGTAATGAACCAGCTAAATCTGTGCCATCAGCTAGAGCAATCATGCCGCTCGCTAAAGCAACTGCGCCGCCACCTGAAGATCCGCCACAGGTTTTAGTCAAGTCGTATGGATTTGGCGTAGAACCGAAAACAGCATTAAATGTTTGACTACCAGCGCCAAACTCTGGTGTATTGGTTTTTCCAAGACTAATAGCGCCTGCAGTCTTTAAGCGTTCAACTGGTAAAGAATCTACATCAGGTACAAAATCTTTATACGCAAGAGATCCGAAGGTAGTTCTCACGCCGCGTGTTAAAAATAAATCCTTATGGGCTACTGGCAAACCATGCAAGATGCCAACGGTATCATTTTCCCCAATTTTTTGATCTGCAATAACAGCCTGCGCCATTGCAGACTCAGCTGTTAAAGTAACAATCGCATTTAAGGTCGGGTTCAGGCGCTCAATCTGGTCTAAATGGGCGCGAATAATCTGCTGAACAGAGATCTTCTTTAATCGAATGAGTTTTGATAACTCAGTAGCGGATACAAAACATAAGTCATCATTCAGCATTTGAAAAGAGCCTCTAGTTCTTATTCTGATTGACGTAGTATATGCGACTAGATTTTGCAGCTTTTAGGGCAAATTGATGCATCACAACATATTACATAGCCACTATCCACTGCGCATAGCTATAGGACTTCGCACTGAGAATGCAATATCACAAGCCCCATAGATAAGGCGATTACTTATTTGTGATGTGAGAAAAGCCACTCCAATGTTTAGCAGAGGTAGGTACAAAATCAATATATTTGGTCTTTATTTCTCCACCAGGTGGAACAAAGGCCGGTGCCTGAACGCCAGCAGGGCCTAATAACTTCACAAATTGATAGGTAGCACGCAAATCTGAATCAGAAACCATATGCAAGGTAAACCAAGGCATAGGAGGTCTAGCCTGTAAATTTTTTGAAAAATTAACCCATTGGTCTTCAGTTAAGCTCTGCATTAATAAACGCAAGTTTGCAGGATAAGAAACTCCCCAGGGACCTTTGTAACCAATTGAATTTCCAGTTAGCCATTGAGCAGTTGGAATATTGCCGCCTTTTTCAGCATAGCCAGGTGTATGACAATCATTGCAGCCTGTAATCCTAACAATATATTCTCCGCGGGCTACTACCGCTGGGGGTGCACTTTGTGCAAATGCTGAGAGAAAAAAACCAAACCCTAGTAATGCAAAAATCAATCTTTTATTCATGTCTCACCTGCCCTTATATAATTGAGTCGTCTGCAAGGCTAAACATATTTTTGTATACCTATACCCTGAAGTTGCTTTGATCAAATTCTCACTCGAGGTACTTAATCACAATTAAGCCGGAGGAGGGATTTTATTGCTCATAGAATGCCAATAAATTTGAAGTAGGTCAAATATTTTATAAAAAGAGCTAAATCATACAAAAACCATCACACACGAATTGAAGCTGTCTTAATAGTTATGGGCTATATTTTCAAAATTGCGCCGCTCGGCAATATAAGCTTCTACAACGATGGGATCAAATGCAGAGCCACTCTTCGAAAAAATTTCCTGATAGGAAGGTCTGTTAGATAAACTCTAACTACCTTTTGATCTAAATCGGACTATTTAATTGCTTATATTTACTATCTCTACGAATAGAATGCTTAGAACTGTGGTGACGAGGGTATGTCACTAGTGGAATTCTGGTGGATTTCAGAATTCAAATAATCTATTTGACGTAATCTCATCGGCCAGTCGGGTGTTTGGCATGCCCAGCACGATTCGAACATGCGACCTACGCCTTAGAAGCTTTAAAAATCAGCCGAAACAACAGAAGAAACAATAGTTTTAAGGTGCTTAGATAGGGCCTGGCATAGGCACCGAGAACCTTGCGCTTACGCAGTTTGTAGTGTGTTGCATCGACGGGTTGCAATCAAGACACTAAGTAGGCCCTCAAGGTAATGGTACATAGATTTCAAGAATGGACTTAAAAGGCTCGGCGCTAACGGCCACAGGCCCTAAAAATGGATAGTTATATAAGATCAGCAGCGAAAAAATGCCGCTGATACCTAATGAACATAGGGCAAGTTGCATAGAGTGAACTGGATAGCTCTCAACTTCTACAAAACACAAAGCTATCGCAAATACCAGTAAGTTAGATATTAAAACTAACCATAGGATATCCCCGATCAATGGCTCAGTGGTCATTACTCGATTACGACGCAATTCCCTATATTCAGACATCAGACGAAGTACTTCTTGATAAGCACTTAATTCAGTATTATTTTTTGGCTCAATATGGATAACTAAATCATGGAATGACTTTAACTTTTGAAGCGCCTTTTTATCAGGAATTCCTTTTTCCATAAAAGACCATTCCGTCTCTACTACCTCTTGTAGGTATTCTGTTAATCTTTCTTGTGCTTCCCTGCGATCGACCGGTGAAAAGGCGTCAACTGTTCTATATATATTGTAAATAGCATTAGCCTCCTTACCCACCAGATCATTTACTGCAGTATGACTTTGCCAGACGCTGATAGTAACGAAGGCTAAAATAATTGAAAATATTGCGCCTACAGTTGATGCAAATCTTTCGTAATTCCCCCAGCCAACTAAGTACTTTTTCTTAATATTTTTTTGAATAATAAAAAGTAGCAATTGACCTATCAAAATAAAAGTTATAGCTAGAAAAAGCACTAACTGTCGCGAGGATAGAGAGAGAAGAAAAGTGTTCATATTGTAATGTTATTGTCAACTGTCGCCGCTTTGTTTAATGTGCGGCATCTCTAAAATTGAGTATAAAAATCTATATGCTCAGCCTCTTTAGCGGTGGTTAGAACTAGATGCCCTTTCCACTATTACTGAAAACGGAAAAATAAGCCCTACTGTACTAATAGTATAAGGACTATTTATTAATATGAACTCAGTCTTTAGGGACTTTTAATATACTACAGCGTAGGAAAGATCAGTCAAAATGTGAGGCAGGTCTGGGATTGTTAGGCGCTCTACCTACTATATTAAATCTTTCTTTCAAATCACTTATCGACTCATTTGCGTGTTCAAAAGGATCAAAGCCAATCCAAAGATCTCGGTTACAAGCCTTGCCGCGACGAATAGCATCTGCCACTCTCTTAGGCCCCTCAGGGATCTCTAAATCATGGCCAATATACTGCTGACCTTTAATGACATGAATCAAGACTCCAGCTTGAAAAATACTAAGATGCCCAAGAAATGCCATGGTGGCAGCTGGCGATGGGCTGGTTGCAGCTGCAAAGGCGAATACCTCAATCTCGCCCAAGCCATTGGTATCAAAATCCGTTAGTAAATGGAGCCAGTCATGATGAGCCAATGCATGATTAACCCCACCAATTGCACCAGGGAATATAAAACCGCGTTTCTTATAAAAATCCCAAACACCTCGTCCCAAACTACCGCTTGGGCAATTTTGTAAGGCTTCCCATCGATCAAGCTCGGCTTGATCTAACTCAACCGTCATCCCATAGGCCCTGGTCCCATAGCGGCTTAGTAACTCAGGTAATTGCTCTGTATTTAATGCATCACTGCCACTCATCACGTTTCGCCAAAATTCATGATGCGCTCGTTGAATTGAGTTCCTTGCCATATCTCGCCCAACCACTAAACGCTGATTGTGAATACCAAGGCGATCTGCCCACACGTCGATAGACTTTACAAGTTCCGCAGGAACGGGATTACAAAGCATTTCAACAGTAATTAATAAATCAATTAATTCTTCACGTTTTTTAAAATTATGGACCGGACATATTGGAGGAAAAGACAGCATCTCCCCCGAAGGAAAAGCATCAATAACTTCAAGAATGGTAGCTGGCGGTAATGTTAAAAAATCACAGTCGTAATTTAATAACTCTTTAAAAATAACGGCTAGAAACTTAGGAGGAAAATCATTAGCCCAGCCATTTACCCGACAAGCTCCAACAATGGCGCCTGCGACGATGGGGGCGTCTTGGGGCTCAAGATATTTACAAAACATGCTCTTCCTAAATTAATTTATACCAACTGATAAGTTTCAATGTTTAAGTACTCATCAGCACTGGCCTATCTCTGCCGCAAAGACAATCTCTCTAGATAAATAACCGCCTAGATGGTAGTAAATGTCCCTTAAATGATATTCATGACAAAAAAGATGCTAAGAATAGGTGTTATCGCTAAACAAAATGAGTCGCATGAGCTTCACTGATTTGAGCTATAAGCTCAGGCGTCGCTTGTCCACTAGCCTGAAGCTTACTGATTGCAGTGAACCAATCCCCATTTATGCCAGGTATGCTCCATTCCAATAGCTGCCCAACTGATTGGCTTGAATTCTTGAAGGTATGAACAAAACCTCTAGGGACAAAAGCCAATTCACCTGGGTGAAGTTCACATTCTTCACCGCCAAGTACAAGGCTATAAGTACCACTTAAGACATAAAAATACTCATCCTGCATTGCATGCCAGTGTGGCCTTGGTCCTTCTCCCGGTTTAAGAGACCAAACAAATGCCGCAAATGTACCTCCCGTTTCCTGAGATTTCGCCATCATTTTTACATCCCAACCGAAGGCCTTTGTAGATTCAGCTTCACTAGGTTTTATTACTTGAGGTTTAATACCAGCACTGTTTACTTTTCCTGTTACTGGTTTTGTTTCTATTAGCATATACAGCCTTATAATTTAATAACTAAAAGATGGGTGAAAGTCGATTTATCTCTTAACTTAGCAACTATTTTTAAATCGAAATCTCATATAAGGCTTTGAATGATAAGTAAGCCAAAAAGAGGGAGAGTAAGTTGCCTTATTATAATCTCAATATAGCTATCAGTAAATTGATTTATTGGGTATTTAATTAAAACTAGGGTTAACCACGTAATTGAACTGCTGTCAATTTAGGTCCACTATCAAAGAGAGTTTCTATATTGCAAATCATTGCAGCAAGATGGGTTGATTCTGCAATAGTTGGGGCACTTGGGTTTGATGTGCTGGTGGTTTATAACCTAATGCGCTATAAGTTTTACTTTCAATATGACCGCGTTTATATTGATCACATAAAAATTTTGAGTAAGCAAAGACATTCAGTGGGCGCTCATTGATACGTTTTTCTTCAAACGCCTTAGAGCGTCCATAAACCGCAGCTGATGAGGCATAAATAAAAGGTACTTTTTGAGCATCAGCAATGGTGCATAGATCATTAGAGAACTGATAATTCGCCTGCATCATATAAGCACCATCATTTTCCATAGTGTTGGTGCAGGCGCCCTCATGAAATACGGCGCGAATATTACCCCACCAACCGTCTGCTACATGCCGCATATTCTACTTCCGCTCAGAAATCTCTTTAGTTTTATTGGCAATTTGATCCGGGGTCAAAATACGCTTTTCAAGCATGATGTTGACACTTGAAATCATTAAACGCTCGTAAAATGTTAACTTGCCGATAATTTCAGTTCCCAGATTCTCAACACCTCGACGCCTTTCTTCAAAATTCACAATTTGATGGGTGGCAAGTAGATCTAAAAGTGCATGACAGCGTTTTTCCCAAGGAAGCATCGGATGCTCTTCCATATTAATAGCATCGGCATCTTTTCCGCCGATATCATTTGGTAAGTGAGAAATCAAACCTTCTGTTGAATTCATGCTTGACCCCTATTCGTCTGTACTAATGATGATTTGACAACAGTAACTCCAATCATCGCATCACGCGTTACTAGATCTGCCAATTCTGCTTCAGTCAAATGCTCAGTTCCAGCTGGACGTAAAGGCAGAATTAAGTAACGCATGTTTGCGTTTGAATCGTGTACATGGATACTCACTTGATCTGGGATGGTAGTGCCAAATTCTTTTAAAACCGCACGAGGCTCTTTGAC
>Ga0194055_10000040_pt1 | contig 85480 bp, 85 predicted proteins | sample SepL449m_MetaG_FD_155482 | JGI IMG/M metagenome (GOLD analysis project Ga0194055, IMG submission 155482) | Anoxic zone freshwater microbial communities from boreal shield lake in IISD Experimental Lakes Area, Ontario, Canada - Sep2016-L442-9m | ecosystem: Environmental > Aquatic > Freshwater >... | reverse complement strand
GAAGAAGATTGAGGCCAAGAAAGCCGCCGACCGCAAGAAGGCTGAACTGGCTAAGAAGCTTGCGCTGAAAAAGAAGCTCGATGCTCTGAAGAAGCTTGAAGATAAGAAGAAAGCTGATGCTAAGAAGGCCGCCGAAGCTCTGCGCAAAAAGCAAATACGTGAACGTGAAATTGAAAAGAAGCAACTTGCTGCTGCGAAAAAGAAAGAACTTGCTGAAAAGGCCAAGGCCAAGGCCATCGCCGATAAGGAAAAAGCAAAAGAGAAGATCCGGCTTGCTGCTGAAAAGCAAGCACAGCGTGAGGCAGCAGAAAAAGAAAAGATCGCAATGCGTGATGCTAAGGAAGCCGCGCGACTTGCAGCGATTGCTGAAAAGGAAGCGGCACGTGAAGCTGCATTGCGAGCAAAGCGCAAGCCAGAGCCACCGCCTCGTCCACCAATTATCAAGACCGAGTTCCAAGATGGCATTCAAGGCACTAAGGAATTTGATCTGAAGTTTTTGACCGGTCAGCGCGAAGCACTGTTGGAAAAGCGTGCACTATTGACAAAGCAAGCAGTGCGCTTGGAAGATGAAGCAAACGCCATGATCGAAGATGTTGAGATGGGCGATGTGCAGTTTGACGAGGAAGGCGGAGAAGGCGACACCATGGTGGTGGAGCGTGAACGCGACCTGATGTTGTCTGCCCAGGCTCGTCAGGAAGTAGAAGAGATCGACGCTGCTCTTGCTCGAATTGTGAGTGGTGAATATGGCTACTCGGTACACAGTGGAATGCCGATACCGCGCGAGCGCTTGAAGGCAATTCCATGGACAACCGAATCGGTACTGGAGCGGGTTGGCGGCATCGGTCGCCGATGACCACACCATTTGCGCGCATGCGCACCAGTTGGATAGGAATTTCTGCTGCGCTTGTCGTTGTCGTGCTTGACGTACTGACAAAGAGTTGGGCAGTGTCGTCGTTGTCTGATGGTCATCACATTCATGTGTTGTGGACTCTGCAATTCGCATTAACTCACAACGAAGGCATGGCATTTTCAACCGGCACAAACGTCGGTCCATTCATTGGCATGGTGGCCATTGTGGTTATTGCGATTCTGTTGCTCACTTTGCGCAAATCCAATAATTTGCTGTCACTCATTTCGACGGGCTGCATTATCGGCGGGGCAATAGGAAATGTTCTCGATCGTGTGTTTCGCGGGAGCGGGTTTATGGGCGGAGCAGTAGTCGACTTCATCGATTTTCAATGGTGGCCAGTTTTCAATGTCGCTGATATTGCAATTGTGTGCGGCGCTATTGCGGTTGCCTACAGCATGTTTGTTTCGCAGCCAGACGTATTTGAAGGTACGGAATAGTGCTCATTGAAACCATTCCAGCAGCGTTGCATGAGCAGAGGCTCGATCGTGTTGTTGCACTGATAGCTGATATCAGTCGTGCAACAACCTCAACTCTGATCGAACTAGGCGGAGTCTCGCTTGATGGAGTTGTCGGCGTGGCCGGCAAAGTGAAGGTTCGGGAAGGTCAAGAAGTAACGATTGATACTTCGATGATTCCGGCAAAAGAGTTGCCGAAAGCCGATGCCTCAGTCGTCCTCGATGTGGTGTTTGCTGACGACGATGTAATCGTCGTAAATAAAGCACCAGGAATTGTGGTGCACCCAGGAGCAGGCAATCCGAGCGGCACTTTGGTCAACGGCATTTTGGCTCTCTATCCCGAAGTTGCCACAGTGGGGGACCAACTTCGCCCGGGGGTAGTGCATCGTTTGGATGCAGGAACCAGCGGGCTCATGGTGGTGGCGCGGTCTCAGGTTGCTTACGATTTTCTCGTCGATGCACTGACACGTCGTGATGTAACGCGCATGTATGTAGCCCTGGTGTGGGGGCATCCGGAAGTGACTACAGGGCTCATTGATGCACCCATTGGTCGCGATCAGCGTGACCACACAAAAATGGCCGTGGTGGTTGATGGAAAATTTGCGCGCACTCACTACGACGTTAAAAAGAAGTTCGAACTGCCCCAACCTTGTTCGCTGGTTGAGTGCCAATTGGAAACTGGGCGTACTCACCAAATTCGAGTGCACCTTGATTCCATTGGGCACCCGGTAGTTGGTGATTCAACTTATGGGGGAGCTCGCAGCTCGCTATCTTCACCTCGACCAATGTTGCACGCTGCAAAACTGAGTTTCGTTCACCCAACAAGTGGTGATGTGATGACATTCGAAGTTCCTGTACCAGAAGATATGCAAGCGGTGATCAACCGCTGCGAATAAACGCTAGTGGTGTAATTCAGGCCATTCGGCAGTGCCGCGTGCAGCCTGTGCAATTTTGGCCAATGTGTAATCGGCTAAGTGGTGGCGCATGTGTTCGCCCGCCACATTCCAAATTGCCAACAGCACGCAATGGCCTTCGTGGTCACACGCACCGTTTTGGTGAGGTTGACCGAAATCGCCAAGAGTGATTGGGCCATCGGCCGCAGCAACTATTTCTGAAAGCAGAATTTCTTCAGCAGGACGCGCCAATACGTATCCACCGCCAACACCGCGTTTTGATTTAACAAGACCCGCGCCTTTGAGTACGAGCAGAATCTGTTCGAGATATGGCTGGGGGAGAGCAGTGCGAGCGGCAATATCGCGAACTGAGGTAGGTCCTTGATCTTCCGAATGAAGAGCGAGCGAAAGCAGCGCACGACACGCATAGTCACCCCGAGTAGATACGCGCACTCTTGTAGTGTAGATCGGGTGCCCACGCCACGAGTCCCCGACTATCAAGGTGGCTCAATTGCTGGCTTAATTCCCGCCCTTCTCGGTCCGCGTGGAACTCAAGAAATACCCCAATGGATGCCGGCATGTGTGCAAGGAGCGAACCAGGTAGTGCTCTTGGTTGTGGATGGACTTGGTTGGCATCAGCTCCGCGAACGGCTGCAACATGCGCCGATGCTTTCAAGCATGCAAGGAAGTTCAATTACGAGCGTTGCGCCGACGACAACGGTGACTGCGCTGACATCTATTGCCACAGGTCTCACGCCAGGCGAACACGGCATGATGGGATATCGCATTGACCTTGGGGGTCATGTGGTGCAGATGTTGCGATGGGGCGATGATAAAGGTGATCTGCGCACGACGTATCCACCCGACTTAGTGCAACCATGCCCGCCGTTTATGGGCGCATCTGTGCCAGTGCTGAGTAAGGCAGAACTTGAAGGTTCGGCATTTACCGAAGCGCACTTGCGTGGATCGCGACCAATGGGATGGCGTGTTGCATCCAGCATTGCTATTCAAGTTGGACAGCTCTTGCGTAGCGGACAGAAGTTTGTCTATGCCTATTACGACGGCGTCGACAAGATTGCTCACGAGCGTGGATTCGGCGAGTACTACAACTCTGAACTGCGCAATGCCGATCGCCTGGTTGCCGATGTCGCAGAGCAGTTGGTGCCGGGGTCAGTGTTACTGGTGACGGCAGATCATGGGCAGGTGCACGTGGGCACAAACACGCAGACCCCGCATGCCGATGTGCTTTCCCGCATCACTCATCAATCGGGAGAAGGACGCTTTCGCTGGTTGCATGCAAAGTCTGGCGCAGCACAGGAATTGTTAGAAGCAGCAAAACAACACCATGGAAAAGATGCTTGGGTGGTATCGCGCGACGAAGCATGTGATCAACAGTGGTTCGGCAAGCGAGTAACCGATGTGGCGCGCAAGCGACTTGGCGATGTCGCACTCGTGCCGTTTACTGATACGAGTTTTGACGAACCACTCGATTCTGGCTCGTATTCATTGATCTGCCGACACGGGTCGCTCACCGATGCCGAAATAGATGTGCCCCTATTGGCAATTGCGCGCTGAGATTGCCATACTTGCCTGACATGTCTACAAACGAAACTCCGAAAATGCAGCCAAATTCGAACCCAGAGGTGCTTGGGCTTGACGATCCGTTGCCGCCAGTAGATGAATCAGTTGGAGTGACCGCGCCTGCAAAAGTGATGCGTATTGGTTCAATGATTAAGCAGTTGCTCGATGAAGTGCATTCAATGAATCTTGATGCTCCGAGTCGAGAGCGGCTTGCAGAAATCTATGAGCGCTCTATTGTTGAACTCACAGAAGCATTGTCGCCGGAATTGGCAGATGAATTGCGTTTGTTGGCGCTTCCTTTTCGTGAAGGTGTGGTGCCGTCCGAAGGTGAACTTCGTGTAGCCGAGGCGCAACTTGTTGGTTGGCTTGAAGGACTCTTCCATGGTATTCAGGCGACGCTCTTTGCTCAGCAAATTGCTGCGCGTCAGCAACTTGATCAGATGCGACAGCTTCCCGGTACTGCTGAAACGTCTTCGGGTAATGATCGTCCTGGTACGTATTTGTAATGGCGGATTCGTTTACCCATTTACATGTCCACACGGAATTTTCGATGCTGGATGGAGCATCGCGCCTTGATGAGTTAGTGGGGAAGGCTGCCACTGAAGGAATGCCAGCACTTGGCATGACAGACCACGGCAACATGTATGGCGTTGTTGATTTTTATAAGCAGTGCAAAGAAAAAGGGATTAAGCCAATTATCGGTACCGAGGCGTATATGGCGCACGAGCACCGTTCGGAGCGCCCATCGCGACGCGGTCGCATTGATGACACGGGTGGTGAAACCGAAAGCGGGGGAAAGGTGTATTACCATCTCACGCTGCTTGCCGAGAACAACATCGGTTATAAAAACCTGATCAAGTTATCGAGCCTTGCGTTTCTCGAGGGCTACTACTACCAGCCTCGTATGGACTGGGAGTTGTTGCAGAGGCACAGTCAGGGCATCATTGCCACAAGCGGCTGCCTCGGTGGTCACGTATTGCAGCGATTGCTGAAGGGCGACATTGCAGGCGCCGAAACCTATGCAGGTCGACTGCAAGATATTTTCGGTAAAGACAATTTCTTCATTGAAATTCAGGACCACGGCATTGCTGAACAGCATCAAACCAACCCGCAGTTGCTTGAACTTGCAAAGAAGATTGGTGCGCCGCTGCTTGCGACGAACGATACGCACTACACACACCGCGAAGACCACGAAGCGCACGACGCATTGTTGTGCGTGCAAACCGGTTGCACTATTGCGGATCCGAATCGCTTTAAATTTGAAGGTACAGAGCACTACCTGAAGTCCGCTCAGGAAATGCGTTATTTGTTCCGCGAAGTTCCTGCTGCGTGTGACAACACGCTGTGGATTGCAGAGCGCGCTGAAATTGATATTCCATTCGGTAACTCGGTGCTGCCACACTTTCCAATTCCAGAAGGATTCGCTGGTGACGGTGAATATTTGCGTGATCTCACCTATAAAGGCGCACGCGAACGTTGGGGCGAGAAACTTCCCGAATCGGTTACGCAACGACTTGACTACGAGCTTGAAGTCATCGGCGGAATGGGCTTTAGCTCGTACTTTCTTATTGTGTGGGACCTCATTCATTACGCGCGTGAGCAAGATATTCGCGTAGGACCTGGCCGTGGTTCTGCTGCAGGTTGTGCCGTTGCGTATTGCCTGCGCATCACCGACCTTGACCCGATTAAGTACGATCTCATTTTTGAGCGGTTCTTAAACCCAAGTCGTATCTCCATGCCCGATATCGACATGGACTTTGACTCTCGTTATCGCGATCAAATGATTCGTTATGCGGCAGACAAATATGGACGCGATCACGTGGCACAGATCATCACGTTCGGAACGATTAAGGCTCGTAATGCGGTGCGTGATGCCGCTCGTGTGTTGGGTTATCCGTATCCATTGGGTGACAAAATTGCCAAGCTCATGCCGCCGCTTGTTATGGGACGCGATACGCCGTTGAAGTACTGCTTCGAAGAAGACGTGAAGCACAAAGCTGGTTTCCAGGCAGCAGCCGACTTGCGTGCGCTCTGTGAAATCGATCCTGATGTGAAGCGCATTGTGCATGTCGCACGTGGCCTTGAGGGCTTGAAGCGGTCTGTTGGTATTCACGCTGCGGCAGTGGTGATTACAAAGGAGCCGCTCACTGAGTATCTTCCAATCCAGCGCAAACCCGAACAAGGCCAAGCTCCAGAGGACGCGCCCGTCGTTACTCAGTACGAAATGCACGGGGTAGAGGAACTTGGCCTGTTGAAGATGGACATTCTTGGATTGCGCAACCTTGACGTGATCTCCGATGCCAATGCCATGATTCGCAAAACTCGTGATGAACGATTTTCAATTGATGCAATTCCTATGGACGACAAGGAAACGTATCAATTGCTCTCCCGCGGAGACACCATCGGAGTGTTTCAGTTGGAGTCCACGCAGATGCGTGCATTGTTGAAGTCGTTGATTCCTGAACGCTTTGAGGACCTCTCGGCGGTACTTGCGTTGTATCGCCCGGGCCCAATGAGCGCGAACATGCACAACGATTTTGCGGACTATAAAAATCATCGTAAAAAGATTCAATATTTCCACCCCGATGCAGCAGATGTTCTTGGTGACACCTTTGGACTCATGATTTACCAAGAAAGCCTCATGCGTGTGTCGCAAAAGTTCGCTGGCTTTTCAATGGCCGAAGCAGACAACTTGCGTAAAGCGTGCGGAAAGAAGATTCCCGAAAAGATGGAAGAGGCGCGCGGCAGTTTTGTTGCAGGATGCGCGAGCACGGGCTACGGAGTAGATCTAGGCGAAGAGCTCTTCGACACCATTGTGAAGTTCGCTGACTACGCATTTGCTAAGAGCCATGCATACGGGTACGGACTGATCTCGTATCAGACCGCCTATCTCAAGGCTCACTATCCGGTGGAGTACATGGCGTGCTTGCTCACCAGCGTGAAGGCGAACTACGAAAAAGCTGCGGTGTATTTATCTGATGCGCGAACAAGTGGGATCACGGTGTTAACGCCAGACATCAATCGTTCAGGTGTCAACTTTGAACCGATTATCAACGTTGACGAACAGCAAATTACGTTTGGTCTCAGCGCGATTCGCAACGTCGGTGAAGGCCTCGTCCGCCTCATCATCGAGCATCGAGATACACATGGCGTGTTTGAATCGTTCTATGACTTCGCGGAGCGCGTTCCAGAGCAAGCACTAAATAAGCGCACCATTGAGTCGCTGATCAAGGCTGGCGCATTCGACAAGCTTGGACACCCACGTAAAGGCTTGTTGATGGTGTTTGAATCCATTATTGACAACACCATGGTGCGTCGCCGCGAACGTGATCAGGGCGTGATGAGTTTGTTTGGCGACCTAGGAGATGAAACCGAAGGTTTCTCCGAGCGACAGAACATTCCAGATCTGCAGTTTGACAAGACCGAGCAATTAAAGTTTGAAAAAGAAATGCTCGGCTTGTATGTTTCCGATCATCCGCTCATGGGTATTGAAGGGGCGTTGCGTCGTCGGGTTGATTGCTCCATTCCGGAAGCTTTAGAGCGCGATGACGGCGCATTTATTGTGATCGGTGGAATTGTTAACGGTCTTGCGCGCAAGTACACGCGTAAGGGCGACCAAATGGCCACGTTCCAACTAGAAGACTTGCAGGGTTCGGTTGAAGTCACGTTGTTTCCAAAGACATTGCAAAAATTTGGCCATCAACTTGCCGATGACATATTGGTGTCGGTTCGTGGGCGTCTCGACAAGCGAGATGACAACAGGGTCGGTTTCATGGCGATGGACATCACCGTGCTTGAAGGACTGCGTGCCTTTCAGGACTCGCTGCACCTCAAGATTGCTGCGCAAGTGTTATCAGAAGCCACGATCGAGTCGCTGAAGTCAACCTTGCTTGAGTATCCGGGAACATCGCCTGTGTACCTGCACCTTGGACCAGAGAATGTGTTGCGACTGAGTTCTGAATTTAATGTCAACCTTGATCGGGCCATAGGAGTGTTGCGCACCGAGTTTGGCGAGAACGCCTATATCGAATAGGCGGTGCTCGAGCGAGTAGGGCGGTGCAGTATTAGCCCGTCTCAAACCACATTTTTGGTGGCAGACTGTAGGTATGTCAGTTGAGGTTGAAACGCGTGATTGTGCGTCCCTTACAGAAATCGAACTTGAAGAATTGGCTGGCATGGGTGGGTTTTTCTCCCTACCCGTAATCACCAAAGCCAAAGAAGACTGGGTGTTGTTCACCAGTGCCAAAATCAGCGGCAAGGTGCACGGTTTCACCTTCTCAACGCTTGAGCGCATCGGCGGAACGCCGTGCGTGCTGCTTGGCATGATGAGCGTAAAGCGCACGCCAAAGCGCGATTCCGTACTTAAAGGTCTTATGACCGAGGCATATCATCGTGCCCTCATGGCTTTCCCTGACGAAGACGTAGTTGTCGGTTCGCGTTTCTTGACTGCAGAAGGTTTGGAGTCGTTCAAAGCGCTGACCGAAATGATTCCTCGTCCAGGACACCGCGCCGTTGGTGAAGAGCGTGCATGGGGTAAACGTCTTGCGCGCCGATTCGGGGTTGAGTCCACTTACGACGAACAGAATTTCATCGTCAAGACAAGCGGACATAGCGGATTTCTCGATCACGAATCAACGAAGCCGGAAAAAGTTCACCCTGATGTTGCTGCGCAATTTAAGGGAGTAACAAAAGCCAAAGGTGGAGCACTCATCGTTCATGGTTGGACCATGGCAGAGTCACTTGCCAAGCTTGGCAAACTCGAAAAGCACTAACGGTTACTGCGGTGAAATTCACCGATCTGGTTCGCTCACGACGAATGACACGTGCCTTTCGCAGCGAATCAATTAGCGAAGAAACCTTGCACTCATTCATTGAGTTGGCTCTTCGTGCTCCCTCTGCTGGAAAAACACAGGGCACACATTTCGTGGTTCTTACAGGGGCCGATGTCGCTGCATTTTGGAACGACACGTTGCCGAGCGACAAGCGAGCAACCTTCCGATGGAAGCAGCTGCTTGATGCGCCTGTCATCATTTTGCCGTTTGTCGACCCTCTTGCCTATGTCGCTCGGTATTCAGAAAGCGACAAGGCTGCAACTGGACTTGGGGAAGGTGTGCATGCATGGCCGACTCCGTATTGGACAATTGATGGTTCGTTTGCTGTGATGTCACTGTTGCTCGCCGTGCACGATGCTGAACTTGGCGCGCTGTTTTTTGCGGTGTTTAACGGTGAGCAGCAATTGCGAAATCGTTTAGGAGTTCCCGAGCACATGCAGTTACTTGGTGCAGTGGCGGTGGGCCATGCAGCACACGATAGCGAAAAGGGTAAAAGCGCTTCACGTCCGCGAATGCCGCTTGGCGAAGCAGTTCACCAATCGCGCTGGTAGGTATTTACGCGAGAGCGATGCGCAAAGTATCAACCAGTTCTTCAGGCGACGTAGCTGGTTTTAAGCACGCATATTCTTTGCACACATACGCAGATTGCTGATTCCGATCAGTCCACAAAGGGGAGTCGTACGGCTCGCCCCATGCAAGCACCACTGTGGGGAGCCAACGCTTGCGGAGCTCGCGCAGCATGTTGGGTTGCTGTCCTGGGAGTGCAACTTCGGTGATGCCAGCGTGGTGCAGGTGAACGGAAGCAAGAAGGTTGCCAAAAGCGGTAGGCGAGCTGGTGGTGATGCGTGCAAGGAGCCGCAAAATTTGGTCGGCGTGTTGGGTGTAGCGGCTGTTGCCCGTGAGCGCCCCAAGTCGATACAAGGCAAGTGCGGCAGTGGAGTTTGCCGAAGGAGTTGCGTTGTCCATCACGTCCTTCTGGCGGACAATGAGTTGTTCGCCGTTTTCTGGAGTAGTGAATAATCCGCCGTTCACCGCATCCCAGCATTGACTCAGCATTTCATCGGCGGCTTCCTGTGCGTACGTAATCCATCGTGCTTCACCACTAGCTTCTCCAAGTCGGGTGAAGGCATCAACCACTTGTGCAAGGTCTGCGGCAAGGGCCCGGTGTCGTGCTTGCGGGGAACCAGATTCCTGCCAGTTTCGATGCCAAGTTCCCTCAGGCGTGCGAAGTTCACGGACGAGGAACTCTCCGTTGCGTAACGCTGCTTGCAGCCATTCGGTGGATTCAAAATGAAACGCTGCCTCGGCAAGAGTCGCCAGCATCATGGCGTTCCACTCGGTGAGCACTTTGTCATCGAGTAGCGGTCGCTTGCGCGTATTTCTGTGGTCAAACAATATCTGTCGAGCCTCTTCAACTGCAGGTGGACGCGAGAGATTCCCACGATGACGAAGACGTGACGGAATATTTTTTCCTTCAAAGTTTCCAAGCGCAGTTATTTCGTACCACTCGAGTGCTGATTCATGAAGGTGTTCGGGCAATATGTGGACAAATTCGTCGTGGCTCCACACGTAGAAATGACCTTCGTGACTGTGGCCGCTGTCGTCAAGAGAGTCAGCGTCTTCGGCGCTGAAGAATCCACCGTCACGATGTGTGAGGTCACGCAATACGTATTCAATGGTTTCGCGTGCAACTTGTTTCCAAGTCTCATTATTAAAGAGAATTCCAGCATGCATGTATACGCGGGCGAGCAACGCCTGGTCGTAGAGCATTTTTTCGAAGTGGGGCACCAGCCACATTTCATCGACGCTGTATCGCGAGAATCCTCCGCCGATGTGGTCGTACATGCCACCGCTCGCCATGGCGTCGAGGGAAGTGGTCACGATATTTTCGAGGTCGTTGTCTTCGCCGGCAAGAAGTTGACGCAGAAGCACTTCAAGATTCATCGTGCTTGGAAACTTTGGTGCTTTACCGAAACCGCCCCATGACGAATCGAAGTTTGCACGCAATTGAGAAACGGCAAGGTCGAACGTGGCGAAATCGGCAATGTCTGAATGCTGTTCAATTTTTGCAGTGCGCTCGAGTGCTTCCATTAAGGCGTCAATGTTGTTATTGATGTCCTCGCGACGGTTGTTCCACGCATCGGTGATTGCGTTCATCAGTTGCAGGAACGAAGGTTTTGGGAAATAGGTTCCGCCAAAGAATGGTTTGCCATCAGGGGACAGGAAGACGGTCATTGGCCAACCGCCTCGGCCGGTCATTGCTTGAACCGCATCCATGTAGATGGCGTCAACGTCTGGACGTTCTTCACGATCAACCTTGATGTTCACAAACATTGCGTTCATCACTGAAGCCGTCTCTGCATCTTCAAAGCATTCGTGGGCCATCACGTGGCACCAGTGACATGCGGAATATCCAACAGACAGAAGAATCGGAACATTGCGTTCACGTGCTGCGGTAAATGCCTCGTCGCTCCATGCGTACCAATCCACCGGGTTGTTGGCATGCTGGCGAAGGTAAGGGCTGGTCTGTTCGGCCAAACGATTGGTCATATGTTTGCCTTTGTGTAGCAGTTAAGAAACGGTGACGTCGCCGACAATGGTCAGTTTTGGAAATGGAGAGCGTGTTGCAACGGTCATTCGAATACTGCATACGGAAGGCGCCGAAGGTGCAACAACTTTGACTCCGCTAATGCGGCATGTTCCACTTACAACTTTGTAAGTGCGACTGCCCGATGACGACGTATTAAACAGTTTCGCAAGTGCGGTAGTACTCGCTGGTTTTACGGTGTTGGCAACTTGCCAAATGGGAAAGAACGGTCCGACTGCACCGGAGATTGCGAACTGTTGAGAACCGGAGCGTGTGTACGTGATGCCGACGCGAATCGTGTGTCGTGCATCCGTCTGAGTCGTGAGGTAAGAACGCTTGGTGGCCTTTGTGATAGGAAGGCAATCAGCAGGTACCTCTATTGCGGCAGGGCCGGTAGCTTCGCAGCGGAACCATTTCACGTTATTCACATTGGTGATGAGATCCAGGCTTGCATTCAGGGATTCTCCTACATGGCCAACTGCTGAAATTTGTGGAGCAGCAATTGGTGGAAACATACGTTGTAGTTCTGCTAACGCAGCAACCATGTTGACCAGCCCGACGCCAAATGTTTGGTCGCGACCCGGATCACCAATGTCGGTTGCAGTGCGCAACAAAATATCGCGAACTTGAGCGTTGGTGACCCGTGGCTCTGCGGCGAAGAGTAATGCTGCAGAGCCTGCAATAAAACCAGCAGCCATGCTGGTTCCACTCAGTGCGGCGTAATCACCCTTGACGGTGGAAATGATGTTGGTTCCCGGTGCGGAAATATCGATGTAGTCGCCGCGTTGATCAAATGGTGTTGCGTTGTTTGCTGGGTCTACGGCAGTCACCGCAAGCGTGAGGTCAAGAGATGCTGGCCATTTTGGTTTATCGGTTGCGCCACCATTTCCTGCGGCTGCAACCACAAGCACGCCTTTATCGTTTGCGTACTGAATGGCTTGGGTCAAACTTGAACTTTCGGTTGCACCTCCGAGCGACAAGTTGATGACCTTTGCACCGTTGTCTGCTGCGTAGCGAACACCGGTTGCAACATCTCGAGCATCGCCTTGGCCGGCTTGGTCGAGTACTTGGACGGGAAGAATTTTTGCATTTGGTGCAACGCCGGAACCACCAATGCCGTTGTTGGCTACCGCGGCAATAATTCCTGCAACGTGAGTGCCGTGTCCTCCCGAATCGATATCAGTGCCGTCTTGTGACTCAACTGCTCCAAAGAATGAATGTCCGGGTAACAGATTTTCCGCTAAGTCTGGGTGCGGACCACTGCCGCTATCAACAACTGCGACAATGACGCCTTTTCCAGTTGTCGTTGTCCAAACACGATCTGCTCCGATCGCAGAAATTCCCCATTGTTGCGCCAGCAATGGGTCTGACGCAGCAGCGAAAACATGTGGTGTAAACGCCATGCATGAAGTAGCGAGTGAAGCGACACAGATCGCGAGAGAAGTAAGGGGTTTACGCAAGCGATATTGGTCTACACGCCCATTGCGTGGAAGCCACCATCAACATGAACAATTTCTGCTGTGGTGCAAGGAAACCAATCAGAAAGCATGGCCACACACGTGCGGGCTACCCCGCTTGAATCGTTGACATCCCACCCAAGAGGTGCGCGGTCATCCCACACGTCTTCAAACTTTTGAAAACCTGGAATGGATTTTGCAGCCATCGTGCGAATTGGGCCAGCAGCTACGAGGTTGCAGCGAATCTGTTTGCTGCCCAGTTCTTTTGCGAGGTAGCGATTAGTCGACTCGAGAGCAGCCTTGGCAACTCCCATCCAGTTGTATGCAGGCCATGCGACAGTGTTGTCGAAATCGAGTCCAACAATTGTTCCGCCGCTTGTCATTAATGGCACGAATGCATCGGCCAATGTTTTTAGAGAGTATGCCGAAACTTGCATGGCGACTGAAACATCTGACCATTGCGCTGCCATGAAGTCATCGCCGAGGCACACAGCCGGCGCAAAACCAATGGCGTGCAGCACTCCATCGACACGGCCAAATTGTGATTTGGCTGCCTCACGGGCTGACGCGATGTGTTCATCGACTGTGACATCAAACTCCACCACGATGATGTCGGCGCTCAGCTTGCGTGCAGTTCGCTCCGTAATCGAAAGTCCGCGACCTGCGCCAGTAAGCATGATTTGGGCGCCTTGCTCAAGTGCGAGTTTTGCGACTCCATAGGCGAGTGAAGCGTCGGTCAACACGCCGGTTACGACAATGTTCTTCCCATCCAAAATTCCCATGCCTATGACCGTAGTTCCCGAGTGTGGTTTGTGTAAGGCTTCACCTATGCGGATTGGAATTATTGGCGGCACCGGGCCAGCGGGAAGCGGGTTAGCCCTGCGAATGAGCGTTGCCGGTCATCAGGTACTTATTGGGTCACGGTCGAAAGAACGTTCAGAAGAAAAGGCCGCTGAACTCATTGCACTGTGGCCCGACCACAAGTTGACATTTGATACCGGCACAAACGAAGACGCCGCAAATTGCGACTTGATCGTGGTTGCAACACCTTGGGACTCAACAGCCACCATTGTTGGCGAGCATGCTGAAGCGCTGCGCGGCAAAGTTGTTGTCACTATGGCGAACGCGCTTGTGAAGGTTGGTAAAGAGTTTCAACCGTTAGTTCCGCCTCGTGGAAGCATTGCAGCACACGTGCAGGCAGAAATTCCTGGGAGTCGCGTTGTTGCTGCGATGCAGCACTTGCCAGCTAAAGAGCTTGGCAACTTGAACCATCATGTTGATTCCGACGTATTGATTTGTTCAGACTTTCCAGAAGCAATTGAAGTGGTAAGCGATCTTGTTGCTCAAATTCCGGGCTGCAGGCCACTGAGCACCGGTCGATTGTCGAACGCGCTCGCACTTGAGGCTTTCACGGCAGTGCTGTTGCAACTCAATGTGCGTTATAAAACTCGAGTGGCTCCTCGGCTTACGGGCATTCCTGACGTTGACCCAATTAGCGGTCGAAATATGAAATTGGACTGATTACTTTGTCAATGAAATTATTCGATACAGCTCAGCAAGAAATAGTTGAATTTGCACCAAGTCCGACCGTGCTCATGTACACGTGCGGCATCACGCCGTATGACGCAACACATTTGGGTCACGCCTTTACTTTCATTTCCTATGACGTACTGCAACGTCGACTGATCGACATGGGCCATCAAGTGAAGTGTGTACGAAATGTCACCGACGTAGACGACCCGTTGTTTGCAAAGGCTCGCGAACTCGGAGTGCACTATTTAGATCTTGCTGCAGGCGAGGAGGCACGTTTCGAATCTGACATGACAGCGTTGAATGCGTTACCTGTGCACAGCACCCCGCGCGCATCGTCAGCCATTCCCGACATCCGTGGATTTATTGGCATGGTGATCGATCGCGGGTTTGCGTATGAATCTGGCGGTTCGGTGTATTTCGATGTGGAGAAGTTTCCTCAGTTTGGAAGCGTGTCGCACTACAGCCGTGAAACCATGATTGCGCTTGCGCGAGAACGCGGCGGCAATGTTGACGATCCACATAAGCGCAATCCACTCGACTTTGTGTTGTGGCATCCATCGGCTGCTGACGAACCATCGTGGGACACCATGTGGGGCGCAGGTCGACCTGGTTGGCACATTGAATGTTCAGCGCTCGCGCTTCGCGAACTTGGTACAACTATCGATTTGCACGGCGGTGGAAGCGATTTGATTTTCCCACACCATGAATGCGAACGGGCACAGTCCGAGGCGGCAACTGGGCAACCGTTTGTAAAGCATTGGATGCACGTAGCGATGGTGTCTATGGATGGCCACAAAATGTCGAAGAGTCGCGGTAATTTGGTATTCGTAGACAAGCTGCGAACGCAACATGATCCGATGGCAATTCGGTTGGGACTGATTGAGCATCACTATCGCACGGAGTGGGAATGGGACGACGGATTGATGGCGCGCAATGAGGCGCGACTTGCACTTTGGAAGTCGGCTGCAGCGGTTGGCGATCTTCAAGGTGATGCCAAGTTGCTTGCAGATGTACGAGCAGCACTTGACAACGATCTCGACACGCCAACTGCGGTTTCACTTATTGATGCTGCAGCCAAAAATGGCCTAGCGGTAGGAGAGTGCGCGCGGATACTAGGGGTCACTATCTGATGTCGACGCGGGTCGACGCCTTGTACTCGGGAGCAACCGAGTTGCAATCGCGAATACGACCTGCTGTGAAAGTGGTGACCAATCGCCTGTGGCGTTTTGACTTGCAAGGGTTTGAACAACTTCCCGAATCTGGGCCTGCGATTTTGTGCGCAAATCATGTCAGTTTTCTTGACTCCGCTTTCCTTATCATTCACGCGCCGCGCAATATTTCGTTTATTGGCAAGAGCGAGTATTTAGATTCATGGAAGACGCGTCGATTGTTTCCCGCACTTGGCATGATTCCGGTTGATCGAGAAGGCGGCGAAAAAGCTCAAGTTGCGCTCGATGCGGCAGAGAATGTTTTGCAACGTGGTGAATTGTTTGGCATTTTCCCAGAGGGAACTCGCAGCAGAGACGGAATGCTGTACAAAGGGAAAACTGGTGCCGCACGGTTAGCGGTGAAACTCAATTGTCCAATTTTTCCTGTTGGCATTGTTGGCACACGCGAAATTCAACCGCCTGACGCAAAACTGCCACGAGTAGGTGGTCGCGTCAGCATCCAAATTGGTAAAGCGATTTTGCCAGAGCGATATGCACACCGAACCGATGACCATTTACTGTTGCGCGAAATGACTGACGAAGTGATGTTTGAAATTCAGTCAATGACAGGGCAGCAATATCGAAACGTATACGCCAGCAAACGCCAGCAACCTGAAGTTCCGTTGGGTGGAGTCCTCAAAGAGCCAATCGCATCTGCGAAATAGGGCGGTCCGCGTAAGGCCTGCGAACCTAGACTGGTGATGCGATGAATGCTGCAACTCTTGATGTCACCCTGCCAGACGGTTCTGTTCGTACGTTGCCAACTGGGTCAACGGCACTCGACTTGGCTCAATCCATTGGGTCGCGTTTGGCCAAGGCCGCACTTGCAGCTGTGGTCAATGGCAACGAGGTAGACATCTCGGTTCAGTTGAGCAACGGTGCCCAAGTCGCCATCATCACCGCAGACTCCGATGCTGGTCGACACGTACTTCGTCATTCCACGGCTCATGTACTGGCACAAGCGGTATTGCAGCATTTCCCTGGTGCGAAGTTCACCATTGGTCCTGCGATCGAAGATGGTTTCTATTACGACTTTGAGCTGCCTGACCATAAGACATTCAGTGACAACGACCTCGAAGCAATTACTGAGCGCATGCGTGCAATCGTAAAAGCCGATCAGCCATTTGTTCGCTCGGAGATGAGTGCGGTGGACGCACTTGCATTGTTTGCAGATCAGCCATATAAATGCGAAATTATCGAGCGTGTAACAACTGGTGCAGCAGACGGATCAGATGCAAGCGAAGTTTCTGGTGATGGTGCTGTGAGTGTGTATCGCAATACCGAAAGTTTTGTTGACTTGTGTCGAGGCCCTCACGTTCCAAGTACTGCGCGACTCGGCCACTTTGCTCTGATGAAAGTTGCCGGTGCGTACTGGCGCGGAAACGAAAAGGGTCCGATGCTGCAGCGCATCTATGGAACTGCCTGGGAATCAAAGGCTGCGCTCGAAGAGCACATCACGCGACTTGCAGAAGCTGAGAAGCGAGATCATCGTCGTCTTGCGACCGAGATGGATCTGCTGTCGTTTCCATCCGAATTAGGCGGGGGCCTTGCAGTGTGGCATCCAAAGGGTGCAATTGTTCGTAAAATCATGGAGGACTACAGCCGATATCGCCACCAAAACGGCGGGTATCAATTTGTGTTCACCCCACACTTGGCGAATGCGCAGCTGTTCGAAACTTCTGGTCACCTTCATTTCTATAAAGACGGCATGTACCCGCCAATGGAAATGGATAACGGCACGTACTACCCGAAGCCAATGAACTGCCCGATGCATTGCTTGATCTACCGTGATCGCCAACGTAGCTACCGCGAACTTCCGCTGCGCTTATTCGAGCTGGGAACGGTGTACCGCTACGAGCGCGCAGGAACACTGCACGGTTTGTTGCGTATCCGCGGATTCACGCAGGACGACAGTCATATCTTTTGCACAGAAGACCAAATGGCAGATGAAATTACATCGCTGCTTGATTTTGTGATGTCGGTACTTCGTCAATTTGGATTCGATGACTTCGAGTTCAAATTGTCTACCCGCGATCCGGAGAAGTCAGTTGGCTCAGACGAAATTTGGGACAAGGCAACGACAGCACTTCGTGAGGCGCTGAATCGCCACGGGGTGGAGTACTCAATAAAAGAGGGCGATGCAGCGTTTTACGGACCAAAGATTGACATCGACGTGCGCGACGCAATTGGCCGCAAGTGGCAACTCAGCACGATTCAATGCGACTTCAACTTGCCAGAACGTTTTGGCTTGGAATACATCGGAACTGACAACAGTCGCCATCGCCCGATCATGTTGCATCGCGCATTGTTTGGATCGGTTGAACGATTCTTTGGCGTGCTGCTCGAACATTACGGCGGCGCTTTCCCCGCATGGCTTGCCCCGGTGCAAGTGCGTGTGTTGGCAGTTACTTCTCAGCACGAGGAATATGCGCAGTCGCTTGTGAAGCGCATGCGCGCTGAAGGGTTTCGTGTAGACACCGCTGAAGCAGATGAACAACTTGGAAAGCGAATTCGAAGCGCAAAACTCGAACGGATTCCATTTGTTCTCGTTGTAGGCGACGATGACGTGAAGAACAACACTGTGGGCGTGAACCCTCGGGGTGGAGAAGTAATTCGCGACGTGAAGGTTGATACTTTTATTGCTCAATTGCGCGATGAAACACGAACTGAAGTCCCAATAGGAAACCTGTAATTACTATGTTGGATCGATTGTGGAATGGCTGGCGGGCACAGTACGTGCAACGCGATTCCCACGGGAAGCATTCTGACGAATCGGTTTTCACCGAGATTTTAAAGTCAAATCGCCCAGACGAAGAAACATTTATCGTGCACCGTGGCGAAACATGTTTTGTCATCATGAATGCGTTTCCGTATTCATCAGGGCACGTGCTGGTCATTCCGTACCGTGAAGTTCCCGATTTAGAGTTGCTCACCTCGCAGGAGACCAGCGAAATTTGGGCGACGGTGACCAAGGCGGTACAAGTGCTGAAGGCTGAATACAAGCCGCAGGGAATGAACGTTGGAATTAACTTGGGACACGCAGCAGGCGGAAGCGTTGCACAGCACCTACACATTCACATCGTTCCGCGCTGGGGTGGCGATTCAAATTTCATGGTTGCTGTGGCGACGGCAAAAATTTTGCCAGAAGCGCTTGACGTAACCGCGGGGCGAATTAGAAATCGATGGAAGGAAATGCAATGAACGATGTAAATAGCAATGAGATTCGCGACCAATTACCAAGCGACTTAGATGTATCAGCCTTTGTTGGGCCGTATCAATTTCCGGACAACAGTCGCCGTCGCATTCCTGGATATTTGTATTTGGCAATCGCTGCCGTGGTTTTACTCGCGTGGCTGTTGAGTGATCAAACTTCTGGCCTAGTGAACAACGGGTTTCTGATATTTGCAATTTCGCTTGGTGCTTTTGGTGCGTACGTACTGAGCTCCTCGTGGAAGATGACGGTCAATGAGCGAGATGCGTTGGTGCATGCTTCGAGAGCGGTCAACTTTGCTGTCGGCCACGCTTCTGCCCAGCAGGTGTGGCGGGGAGTGCGCAGTCGACCAACGTGGCGGGTGTTTTGCTACAGCGCACAGGAACCTCCAACACATCGTGGTTTGGTGTTAGTTGATGCTGTAAATGGCGAGATTGTCGAATGCCTCGTAGAGATCAACCCCGACAACGCAGCGACTGTCAAGTAAGCGCTGTTCACTAGTATTTAGCCAATGTTTGACGGCCGGTTCAAAACTCAAATTGAGCGTTACGTTCGGCCGATCGGTGAGACGCTTCGTCGCACGGGGCTTTCACCAGACCACTTCACATTGCTTGGGCTATGTGTAGCAGCCGGATCGGCGGTGGCAATTGGTGCGGGCAAAATGCAACTTGGAATGTTGCTTGTTATCTGTTCTGCGCTTCCAGATTTACTCGATGGAGCACTTGCCAAAGCTTCAAACTCAGCTAGCCAACGTGGAGCATTCTTTGACTCGGTAGTAGATCGAGTGAGCGATTCATTTTTGTTTGGTGGAGTGGCATGGTTTTATGCCAGTTCCAACTCGCCACGTTTTTCAATTGTTCCATTCGCAGTGCTCGGGGCATCGCTTGTTATTTCCTATGAACGCGCAAAAGCGGAATCACTCGGATTGCATGCTAAAGGCGGACTTATGGAACGCGCCGAGCGCATCATTTTGTTGTGCTTCGGACTGCTATTCGACTCGTTATTGAAATGGGTCATGGTGCTCATGTTGGTGCTTGTGGTGATGACCGCGGTACAGAGATTTGTCAAAGTCTGGAAGCAGGCTGCAGTTGCTCCGGTCACTGCAGAGAAACAAGCAATTCGTCGTTCGCGTCGTGTATCGCGCAGAGCTCGCCGCGATGATTATCGTGCGCGGTTCCAGCGTCGCCGTCGCCTGCAGTAATTCTGCGTCATGGCCGATCCTCGCGACACAGGATTTGATGCGTTAGCGCTTGCCGGATATCGCGCGGCTTCGTTGTTTGCAAAGTTAACCCCTGGACCACTTGCCCTCGGCACGTCGCTTGCGCTTGGTGCGCCTCTTGCGTTGGGCATGCGTGAAAAGCGTGAAATGATTGAGCGCCATTTGCAACGAGTGAATCCTTCGCTGCGCGGGTTCGCTTTGCGTCAGGCTGTGCAGGAAGCCTTCCAGAGTTACACGCGCTATTACTTGGAGACGTTTCGGCTGGGAACATTGTCGAAGAAACAGATTCAGGCTGGTTTTTCGGTCGATGGTTTCGAACATATTGAAAAAGGCATTGCAGATGGCAAGGGTGTTGTGCTTGGCTTGCCGCATCTTGGAGGATGGGAGTGGGCTGGTCGATGGCTTGTCGATCAGGGCTATGGCCTCACCGCAGTTGTTGAACGTTTAGACAATGACGAATTGTTTGAATGGTTTCGCAACATGCGCAGCAAAGTGGGTGTCAATGTCATCCCGCTGGACGACAATGCAGGGTTGCGAGTGAGCGCAGCATTAAAAGACAACCAAGTTGTCTCGTTGCTGTGTGATCGAGACATTCCGCGGGAAGGTGTTCGTTCTGGCGTTGAAGTTGAGTTCTTTGGAGAGCGGACCACGGTTCCTGCCGGCCCTGCTTTTTTCGCGTTGCGTACAGGTGCGGCACTGTTGCCGTTAGCAACGTATTTCACTCGCAAGTCCGATGGACATCATGCTGTGGTTCGACCACCAATTCCTGTTGAACGTCAAGGAAGCCTGCGCGAAGACGTTGCGCGGATTACACAGCTACTCATGACCGAAGTAGAAGGCCTTATTCGACGTGCGCCAGAACAATGGCACTTGTTCCAACCAAACTGGCCAAGTGACCCAGGGTTTACGTCGCGTTAACCGACACGGCCACAATTTTCACTGTACGATCGCGGCGAACAACAGGAGAGTTTCATGTCGACAATGATGCGGCGCTTAAGCGCAGAGGCACTCGGTACTGGCTTATTGATCGTTGCCGTAATTGGTTCGGGCATCATGGCCGAACGCTTGACGCAAGATGTTGCACTGCAGTTGCTGTGCAATGCAGTGGCGACTGGTGGCGCGCTTGTTGCATTGATCCTCATTTTTGCTCCAGTGTCGGGAGCATCGTTTAACCCAATCGTAGGAATTGTGGGCACGTTGCTTGGCGAGGGAAGTTGGAAAGACACAGGCTTATATGCAATTGCGCAGACTATTGGAGGTTGCATTGGTGCGGTTATTGCCAATGTGATGTTCGATCTGGATGCAATTAACTTGTCGGAAAAAGTACGTACCGGGTCAAACATTTGGGTTTCTGAAGTTGTTGCATCGGGCGGTTTGCTCGTCGTCATTTACGGAACTATTCGCGCCAAGCGTGCAAACTTGGTTCCATTCACCGTTGCCGCATGGATTACTGGCGCATATTTCTTTACATCGTCAACATCAATTGCAAATCCGGCAGTAACCGTTGCTCGCACTCTCAGCAACACGTTTGCTGGTATCGCCCCAGAGTCGGCACCAATGTTCATAGTCATGCAACTCATCGGTGCGGTTATCGGGTTTGGCATTATTCGCTTCGTATTCGAAGAGAGTGCAGCATGAGCGAATCGCGAATTCCCGGCGTGCTGTTCTTGTGTACGCATAACGCGGGTCGTAGCCAAATGGGTGCAGGGTTCATGCGCTCGATTGCCGGCGACAAAGTTCGCGTTCTTTCTGGTGGTTCCGAGCCCGCGTCGAAGGTGAATCCTTCGGCAGTTGAAGCAATGGATGAATTGGGTATCGATATTGCCGACTATGTGCCGCAGAAGTGGTCGATGGAAATGCTGCACGAAGTCGATGTTGTCGTCACCATGGGTTGTGGAGACACCTGCCCGTACATTCCTGGAAAACGATATGTCGACTGGCCGTTAGACGACCCAGCGGGCCAGGGTGTTGATGCAGTGCGACCAATTCGCGATCAGATTAAGACGCTTGTTGAATCGTTGTTAACAGAACTTGGTGTTCGTTAACTTTCGTAGGTAGCGAATAATTCCGCAACTGCCTTTGCTTGTCCGCCACTAGTAGACGACATCACGGCAATCGGGAGAACTCCAGCGTGTGCCCAAGCGGCGAATTGTTCGCGCACCTGAGATGCATTCCCCGAAATGGTGCAATCACGCAGCCACTCATCGGTCATGGCCTTCTGTAATTGCTCAGCGAGTGATTCTTTTGGAGTAGTCGCAATGATCGATTCGATGTTGTCCATTTCCTTGTCGTACCCGGCAACACGCCAGTAGTTGCGATAGTTGGGCAGCGAAACGTAGCCAGTCAGCGTTTTGCGATGAATGGCATATGCGGCGTCAAGGTCATCGCTCACCACCGTTGGCACCATGTTGGACATGAAGAACTGATCTCGAAGAGGCGTTGGAATTGTTGCAACCTGTCTGCTGATGTCGCGCAGTGAAGCATTTGCCCAAATTGCGCCTTGTGAAATTTCAGTCGAGAGAGCGAGCATCTTGTCGCGCAGAGTTGCAAGAAAAATTTGCGGAAGTTGACCAGAGAAGCGTTCGTTTGCGCGCATAGCTTGCACATAGTTCGCGATATCAGAAAGTGGCTTACCTGTGGCAACACCAAGTCGCTGCACAACTGGTCCGTGGCTTACGCCAATTCCAAGCCCGAATCGACCACCAGATATTTCATGAATGTGTGCTGCGGTGTTTCCCAGTTCAACCGGGTGGCTGTAATACATCGGTTGGATTGATGTCCAAAACGGAATGGTGGAGGTTGCATGGGCGAGTGACACGCATAATCCAAGCGTTCCGCCCAAGCTTGGACACGCAATACCTGCAAAGCCTCGACGCTCAGCATCGACAGCGACATCCAAGATTGCTTGTCGTTTCGTTGGTGATGCAACGAGTGAAATCGCGGGAAGCGTGTATGTGGACGGCGAGAAATTGATCATGGCTTGAATGCTCCTTGTATGGGCCTACCGTATATGCCGTGAACATGTTGCGCATTGCCATGGTGAGTCCGTACAGCGTTTCGGTCCCGGGTGGCGTGCAGGCTCAAGTGCTTGGGCTGGCTCGCGAATTGCGCAGAATCGGTCATGAAGTTCGTGTGCTTGCACCTTGTGATGGCCCACCACCGGAGCCGTTTGTTACTCCGCTTGGCAACAGCTTGCCGACAGCAGCCAACGGTTCTGTTGCGCCTCTTGCACCAGATCCATCTGCGGCAATGCGCACGATTCGCGCATTAAACGACGAAGCATTTGACGTCATTCATTTGCACGAGCCAATTGTTCCTGGGCCAACAGTTACCGCTCTGCTGTTAAAGCTTGCGCCAACAGTTGGAACGTTCCACGCTGCAGGGGACTCTACGTCCTATCGCGTGCTGAAAAAAACTGCCAGCTGGGCAGCAGATCATTTAACGGTCAGAGTTGCCGTGAGTGAGTCAGCAAAAGAACTTGCGAGTAAGTATCTGGACGGCGAATACACCGTGTTATTTAATGGAATCGAAGTGCAGCGCTACCAGCGACCTTCAACACCGCGCGAAACTTCGCCAACTATTTTCTTCTGCGGTCGGTACGAGCCACGCAAGGGTTTGGAAGTTTTGCTGCAGTCGATGGCGCACATGCCTCGAAACGTGAAGTTGTGGATTGCCTCCGACGGGGTGGGGATTGACGATTTACAAAACACCTATGGCGCAGACGAGCGAATCAACTGGCTCGGTCGAATTACCGAAGAAGACAAACTCGACAGGCTGGCGAGGTGCAATGCATTTTGTGCTCCTTCTTTGCGTGGCGAGTCGTTTGGAATTGTATTACTTGAAGCCATGGCGGCAGGTGCAACGCTTGTCGCAAGCAACATCAGTGGTTACAACAACGTGGCTACCCATGGCGTGAACGCATTGCTCGTAGAACCTGGTAACCCGGTCTCGTTGGCAGAGGCGCTACGCCTTGCTACAACAGATGCAGCATTGCAAGAACAACTTGTTGCCGGCGGGCATGATCGGGCGCAAGATTTTTCGATGCAACGGCTGGCCGAGTTGTACGTGCAGATGTACAACAAGTTGCTCAGTGACGAAGCACAACGGCTGCTTGAGATTGCTCCGCACCGATTTGTAGCAATGTTTGAAGACAGAGTGTTGCGCCGTCCAAAGTTTCTGAACGGGCGCCATAACGCGGACTAATGCCCGTCCTCTAGGTCTTGGGCTCGTGCCGTAGACTGCATGCATGAGCACAACACTGGTAGTAGTTCTCGTAGTCGTATTTCTTGCTCTTGTTGTCGGCGCTACCTACAACTCACTTATTCGTCGCCGCAATGAGGTCGATAACGCCTGGAGCCAGATTGATGTGCAGCTGAAGCGTCGCCTTGACCTCATTCCTAACCTTGTTGAAACCGTGAAGGGATACGCAGCGCACGAAAAGACAGCACTTGAAGCCGTCGTCGCAGCGCGCAATTCGGGTATTTCTGCCCAGGCAAATCCGCATGCTCAGGCAGCAGCCGACAATGCCATCTCGGGTGCCTTGCGCCAGCTGTTTGCATTGTCGGAGTCGTACCCAGACCTCAAGGCGAACCAAGGGTTCGTTTCGCTGCAAGAAGAACTTTCGAATACAGAAAGCCGCATCGCTTATGCGCGGCAGTTCTATGGTGACGCAGTTTCAGCGTTCAATACAGCGATACAAAAATTTCCAACCGTGCTACTCGCTGGCATGTTCGGGTTTTCAGCACGAGATTTCTTTGAAGCAGAAGATGCCGCACGTGTTGTTCCGGAAGTGAAGTTCTAAAGATGAACGATCTCATTGCATCAAATAAACGTCGATCATTTTTCTTAATGTTTGGTTTCGTGCTTGTGCTCGCGTTAGTTGGCTTCGCAGTTGGCACGCTGATTGGCAATGGAGTGACCGGCACAATCATCGCGCTCGTTATTTCTGGAGTTATGGCCGTCACGTCATATTGGAAGTCAGACAAAATTGCCTTGGCGGTTAGTCGTGCCGTTCCGGCCGATAGCAACGAATATCGACGCCTACATAATCTTGTTGAAGGACTGTGCATTGCAGGTGGCATTCCAAAACCGCAGGTGTACATCATTCACGACGACGCACCGAACGCTTTTGCTACCGGTCGCAACCCGAAGAACGCCGCAATTGCCATCACTACTGGCTTGCTGAATCAGATGAATCGTGTGGAGCTTGAGGGAGTAGTTGCTCACGAGTTGTCGCACATTAAGAATTACGACATTCTCGTTTCTACATTGGCGGTAACGCTTGTTGGTTCGATTGCATTGATTACCGATATGACGCTGCGCATGATGTGGTGGAACGGTGGGCGAGTAAGTCGCAGTGGCGATCGAAACGATCGGGGCAACCCTCTTGCCATCGTTGGGTTCGTACTCTTGCTGGTATCACCAATCATTGCCCGAATAATGCAGGCAGCAGTCAGTCGCCGTCGCGAAACTCTTGCAGACGTATCCGCAGTGCGGATGACCAGGTATCCACCCGGACTTATTTCTGCATTAGAGAAACTGCAGGCCGACAATACCGAGACGCATTCGGCGAGCATGGCTACAGCCCATATGTGGATTGAACAACCATTGTCTGGCGTTAAAGACGCGGGCAGATTAGGTATGTGGCATAAACTTTTCAATACCCACCCACCTCTATCCGAGCGCATTGCATTGCTCAGGGAGATATAAGCCATGAATCGACGAGTAGCTGTTATTAGTTCCCGTTCACTGATCATTGCCGCCGTTGTAGCGCTCTCTGCTTGCGGTGGTTCGAGTGGCTCATCCACAGCTTCGAGCGACACCGTCCCCACAACCGATTCGGTTCCACAGGCTCCAACCAATCCGTTGCTCGGCACTCCAATGGAAGATGCAACGACGGCAAATCGTCCAGCCATGGTCGTCAAAATTGATAATCATCCTGGTGCGCGTCCGCAAGCCGGAATCAATCAGGCAGACATTATTTTTGAAGAGAACGTTGAAAAGCTCACACGTTTAGCAGCAGTGTTCCAAAGCCAAGGTTCGGACCCAGTTGGACCAATTCGCAGTGGTCGCTTTCAAGACATCAACTTGCTCGGTTCATTGAACAAGCCGCTGTTTGTGTGGAGCGGTGGAAACAGCAAAGTCTCAGCGGCAATAGCAAAGTCGGACCTCACCGATCTGAGTTACTTGAAAGTAAATACTGACGGCGGATTCAAGCGCAGCGATTCGTATAAGGCTCCGCACAACTTGTTTGCAGAAACCACAAAGTTGTGGACGCTTGCTCCTGCAGGTGCAAGTGCCCCGCCTGCCCAGTTTGCCTACCGCACCGCGAGTGATGCCAATGCGTCAACATCGAAAGAGGCCCTTGGCTTGAAGGTGTCCATGGACGGCGTAAAAGTGCAGTGGGACTGGGACGCAACCGCAAAAGAATGGGTTCGCACGCAAGATGGAACGCCAGTAGTTGATACAACAGACGTTGCAATGTCGGTTCCGAATGTGATTGTTCTTGAAGTGGAGTACACCAATTCCTATAGCCCAATTTCAAAAACTTTGGGAACGGGGAAGGCGTACGTATTCACCAACGGCGTGATGTACGAAGGAACATGGACTCGTACTGATCGCTTGCAGCCATTTGAACTGAAGGACTCGGCTGGTGGCGTAATTAAGTTGACGCCAGGTCAGACATTTGTTGAAGTTGCCCGTGCAGGTAAAACCGCAGTGGTGACCACAGGCATGACGCAAGACGCCGTCAAATTTCCGTAGATCAAATTCGGGATTTTCCCGCGATGGCTTATGGGTCAAGCGGGCTAGGTCGGTACGCTTATCCACATGACTTCTAGCAAGGGAAACTCGGCTTCCGGGCCAATGAGGGTAAATCGTGGCTTGGCAGAAATGCTCAAGGGCGGCGTCATTATGGACGTGGTCAACCCAGAGCAGGCAAAGATTGCCGAAGACGCTGGTGCAACCGCAGTCATGGCTCTTGAGCGCGTTCCCGCCGACATTCGTCGTGATGGTGGAGTTGCTCGCATGAGTGACCCAGAAATGATTGAAGGCATCAAAGCTGTTGTCACGATTCCTGTCATGGCGAAAGCGCGCATTGGTCACTTTGTAGAAGCCCAAATCCTTGAGGCGCTCGGAGTGGACTTCATTGATGAGTCAGAAGTGCTTACACCTGCCGATGAAACACACCACATCGACAAGTTCGCATTCACATCTCCGTTTGTGTGCGGCGCAACAAATCTTGGCGAGGCGCTTCGTCGCATCAGCGAAGGTGCTGCGCTCATTCGTTCTAAGGGCGAAGCAGGAACAGGAAACGTTGTCGAGGCTGTTCGTCACTTGCGCAGCATTTTTGGCGATATTCGCAGAATCACACAGGCCGACTCGGCCGAGTTGTTTGATTGGGCGAAGAAGCTTGGTGCACCATTGCCACTCGTGCAAGAAATTGCTGAGACGGGCAAGTTGCAGGTGCCAATCTTTTGTGCCGGTGGAATAGCTACACCTGCAGACGCTGCATTGGCGATGCAACTTGGTGCGGAAGCCGTGTTCGTTGGATCAGGAATTTTCAAGAGCGATGATCCATCGCCACGTGCGAAAGCAATTGTTCAAGCAACAGCGCACTTCCGCGATGCTCATGTGTTGGCGAAAGTAAGTCGCAATCTTGGTGCACCGATGACTGGTATCGGAATGGACAAGATCAACGAGCGCTACGCCGACCGCGGCTGGTAAAGCAGCTCCACTTGTCTCGCGTAGTAGGCGTTCTTGCATTGCAGGGCGCTTTTGAGGCTCATCAACATGTTTTGCAAGACCTTGGTGTCGAAACTATTCAAGTTCGAACGCCAAAAGAATTGGAGTTGGTTGACGCGTTAGTCATGCCTGGCGGCGAGTCAACCACGATGTCGCATTTGCTCGTGACGTCTGGGTTATTTGAATCCATTGATGCGCGGTTGAAGCAAGGGATGCCAGTGTTTGGCACATGTGCCGGAATGATTTTGCTCGCAAAAGGAGTGCTGGATGGCCGTCCGGACCAAAAGAGTTTTGGGGCTATTGATATTGATGTGAAGCGCAATGCATACGGTCGCCAAATTGACAGTTTCGAAACCGATATTGCTGTTGATGGATTTGTTCATGATTTCCATGCGGTGTTCATTCGTGCGCCGCAAATTGCGCGATGTGGCGAAGGCGTAACGGTTTTGGCTCGACACGGTCAAGACGTTGTGCTTGCGCGTCAGGGGTCAGTGATGGTTGCTTCTTTCCATCCTGAGCTCACTAGCGATGCGCGAATTCATTCATTGTTTACTGGTTTACTTCAGGAGGTATAGCCATGTCCGGTCACTCCAAATGGGCAACAATCAAGCGCAAGAAGGGCGCAATCGATGCCGCCCGCGGAAAAATATTTGCAAAGATGTCGCGCCAACTTGAAGTTGCTACTCGCGAAGGTGGCGGCGATCCATCAAGCAACGCCACACTGCGCACCATTATTCAAAAAGCAAAAGCGGCACATATGACAAACGATGCCATCGATCGCGCAGTGAAGCGCGGTCTTGGCGAGCAAACAGGTGCGGCATTCGAAACGGTGACATACGAGGGTTATGCGCCCGGTGGGGTGGCGATGCTCGTTGATGCGTTGACCAACAATCGAAATCGCACAGCGGCGGACGTGCGCATGGCTTTCAGTAAATCTGGTGGTGCATTGGCCGAACCAGGTGCGGTTGGTTGGCAGTTTTCGAGAAAAGGAATTGTGCAAATTGAAAAGACCATCAGCGAAGACGATGTCATGCTTGTTGCTCTAGATCATGGCGCCGAAGACGTTGCTGATGACGGTGACTCGTGGCGAGTGACGTGCGATCCTGTCACTGTGTTTGAACTAAAAACTGCTCTCGAGGGTGCGGGAATGAATGTAGTGTCAGCAGCAAGCACCATGGTGTCCTCGATGAGCGTTGCTGTCACCGATGCCGCTGATGCCAAAGCAATCTTGAAGATCATGGACGATCTTGAAGACAACGACGATGTTCAAGATGTGTATTCAAATTTCGATATTTCAGACGAACTATTAAACGAGGTTGCGCAATGACACTCAGTGTTGGAGATAAGGCCCCGCAGTTCACACTGCCAGGAACAGGTGGCAAGTCATACTCGCTGTCCGATTATTCAGGAAAGCCAGTGGTGTTGGTGTTTTACCCAGGTGACAACACGCCGGTGTGCACCAAGCAACTGTGTTCATACAACAATGAAATGAGCGCGTTCGATTCTGTTGGTGCTCAAGTTGTGGGCATCTCAGCGCAAGATGTCGCGAGCCATAATGAATTTTCTGGCAAGCACGGGTTTTCATTTCCACTTCTTGCCGATGTCGACAAAGAGGTGTCCAAGCAATACGGCATTCTCGGGCCTCTTGGATTGCCTCGTCGAAGCGTGTTCGTCATTGACGGTTCTGGGGTAGTCCGCTATGTGCACCGTGCCCTTGTAGGGCTTTCCTTCCGTCCAGTGGAGGAATTAGTGGCTGCAGTAGAAAAGGCCAAACTCGGCCAGTAGCCCCAACTAGGCTTGAACATATGTTCGCCTCGTCTTCTATCGTGGTGCTGGGTATAGACCCTGGCCTCACACGCTGTGGCTATGCGGCGTTGGCGCCGCGAGCAGGTGGCTCGATAGAGGTTATTTCGATGGGCGTCATGAGCTCGCCAAAGGAAGACTCCCTGCCGCGTCGCTTGGCGTTGTTGCAGTGCGATCTTGAAGCACTGATTGATGAAGTGAAGCCAACAGCAATCGCAGTGGAGCAAGTGTTTTTCCAAAACAATGTGCGTACTGCAATGAGTGTTGGGCAGGCAAGTGGCCTGGTGCTAGCACTTGCTTACAAATTAGGAATTGATGTGGTGCAATACACGCCGAGTCAAGTGAAGAGTTCTGTTGCTGGATCCGGCACTGCAAATAAATTACAAGTGCAGAAGATGGTGCAGCGGCGTTTGGGGCTGAGTGTGTTGCCAACTCCTGCCGACGCTGCCGACGCCGCAGCTGTTGCGTTGTGTCATTTAGCGGTTTCACCACTAGCGAACAGCGTGAAGCGCGCGACTACAGGTGCGAAATCATGATTGGCTCGTTACGAGGGGTTGTTGTTGAGCGCAATGCAGACTCAACTGTGCTCATAGAGGTAGGCGGAGTTGGTTACCTCGTGCATGTCACACCTCGCACGCTTGCCGAACTTGAGCCCACCTCGAATGCGTTCATGCACGTGTATCACCACATTCGCGAAGACGCACAAACGTTGTTCGGGTTTCTCGAAAAAGATGAGCGCGCAGCATTCGATACGTTAATCGCGACGCACGGAATTGGGCCCAGCATGGCCATGTCAATCTTGGCTACACATTCGCCTCGTGCGCTCATCGATATTGTTGCCACGAACGATCATGGTGCACTCACATTGGTTCCTGGTGTCGGCAAGAAAACTGCAGAGCGTTTGCTCATTGAATTGCGCGGAAAACTGCAGTTACCAGTGCTTGATGTCATGGCAGAAGGTAAATCAGGCGGCACTTCGGTCATGACCGATGTGCGCGAAGCACTCACCGGTCTTGGGTATTCAAGTGAAGAAATTCGTGATGTTCTGCGTGACCTATCGGCGACCGATTCGGCAGAGAGCGTGTTGCGTCAAGCCTTGAATGCGTTAGGAGTACGACGTGCGTGAAGAATTTGTAGACCCGCAGCATCGGGCAGAAGACCACATTGAACAAGCTGACGAAACCGGTTTACGGCCGAAGTCGTTAGATGAATTCGTAGGACAGCGCGAATTGAAAGAGCACCTCGGCATTGTGCTTGAAGCCGCGCGTCGTCGTGGCCAAGCAGCAGATCATATTTTGTTGGCTGGTCCTCCTGGCCTAGGCAAAACCACAATGGCGTCCATCGTCGCTTCAGAAATGAATGCGCACATTCACATCACATCTGGTCCTGCGTTAGAACGCGCAGGTGATCTTGCAGCGATCCTGACCAAACTTGAGCCCAATGACGTGTTGTTCATTGATGAAATTCATCGCTTATCGCGAACGGTAGAAGAAATTTTGTATCCGGCCATGGAAGACTTTCAGATCGACATTGTGGTTGGGAAAGGTCCTGCTGCATCGTCAATTCGCCTCACCCTTCCGCGATTTACATTGATTGGCGCCACGACTCGCACGGGAATGATCACAGGACCACTGCGAGATCGCTTCGGCCTCGTTGCCCGGCTTGACTACTACGACGATGAAGAATTGCAACGCATCGTTCGTCGCGCTGCCGGAATTTTAGATGTAACGATTGACGACCAAGGTGCCGCAGAAATTGCGCGTCGATCACGTGGCACGCCTCGCATCGCGAACAGACTGCTTCGTCGGGTTCGCGACTTTGCAGAGGTGCGCGGAAACGGGAAAGTCAACAAGGCTTCTGCGCGTGAGGCATTGTCGGTGTTCGGAGTGGACGACCTCGGCCTTGACAAAGTCGACAGGGCAGTGCTTGGCGCAATATGCAATCAGTTCAATGGTGGACCAGTGGGGCTGTCTACGCTTGCTATCAGCGTCAGCGAACAAACGGAAACCATCGAAGATGTGTATGAGCCGTTTCTTATTCAGCAGGGTCTCATTGCGCGCACTCCACGTGGTCGGGTGGCGATGCCTTCGGCTTGGATGCATTTGGGTCTTGTTGCACCAGCGCAAGATCCGCACCTATTTACCTAACTAACCTGCGTTTCCAGTTGTAGGTTGCAGATCTTGGATATTTCGCATATTGACTATGAACTGCCTGAAGAGCTCATTGCTCAAACGCCAATAGAGCCACGCGATGCTGCGCGTTTGTTAGTTGTTGCGTCAGATGAGTTTCAGCATCGACATGTCAGCGACATCGTCGAGTACCTGCGCGCAGGAGATGTGTTGGTTGTCAATCACACGCGTGTGTTGCCGGCAAGGTTGAAGTTGAAGCGTCGCACGGGTGGAGCCGTGGAGGTGCTGCTACTCGAAGAACGATATTCAGATCAGATGGAGTGGGAAGCACTCGTGCGACCAGGAGGAAAACTTCCAATCGGTGAGGAACTGCTGGATAACTCTGGCGATGTCATGTTGCGAATTGGGGAACGCACGAAAGCTGGCGACACGTTCTTCGTGCAGTTTGTTGCGCACACGCATGAAGAGGCAATGCAAAAAATAATGGACACAGGAGAGATGCCGTTGCCTCCGTACATCACCGTTGCACTAGCCGATCAAAGTCGCTACCAAACGGTGTTTGCACATGATCAGAAATCCTCTGCTGCACCCACTGCAGGATTGCATTTCACTCCCGAATTGCTCACACGAATTCGTGAGGCTGGTGTAGAAATTCGTGAAGTCGAGCTTGTGGTGGGGCTCGACACGTTTAAACCCATTTCAGTAGAGAATCCACTTGATCACGTGATCCACACCGAGGCATACCGCGTACCAGCAGACACGTTGGATGCCTGTATTCGCGCGCGAGAAAATGGTGGGCGAGTCATTGCCGTTGGCACCACTGCAACTCGTGCGTTAGAGAGTGCAGCAACGTTTGGGCAGTTGCAAGGGCGCACGAATTTGTTCATCACACCTGGATATCAATGGAAGCTCGTAGACATGATGATGACCAACTTCCATATGCCACGGACCACGCTTCTGCTGATGGTGGAGTCGTTCATTGGCATGAAGTGGCGTGCAATGTATTCCGAGGCGATTGAAATGCGGTATCGAATGTTGTCGTTTGGTGATGCGATGCTGCTGTACCGTGGAACAAATGTTTCCAGTTGAATTCACGGAGATCGCCCGCGATGGTGGTGCGCGTGCAGGAATTGCAGCGACGCACAGAGGAACTTATTCCACACCGTGCTTCATGCCGGTTGGTACTCGCGGAGCAATTAAATACCTCAGCGCATCGGACTACGAACAACTTGGGGCACAGATTGTGTTGGGTAACACCTATCACCTCATGTTGCGCCCAGGTGCAGAAACTGTTGCTCACTTCGGCGGATTAGGTGCGTTCGCAGGATGGAATGGGCTCACACTTACCGACTCTGGCGGCTTCCAAGTATTTTCTTTAGATCCCGATATCGACGACGATGGCGTCACGTTTAAATCAACTTACGACGGTTCAAAGCACAGGTTCACTCCAGAGTCAGCGGTGCATACGCAACAACTGCTCGGCGCAGACATTCAGATGGTGCTTGATGTATGCCCGCCGCTTCCTTCTGCTCCGCAAGTTGTCCGTACCGCGCTTGAACGCACATCGATGTGGGCAGAGCGCGCACGAGGTTCGCATACGCGAGAAGATCAATCGCTATTTGGAATTGTTCAAGGCGGAATCGATGCAAAAATGCGAACGGAAAGTGCTCAGCGCACGGCTGCACTGAACTTTGATGGTTATGGAATTGGCGGATTGTCGGTCGGCGAAACTCGTGACGAAATGATTCCCGCGCTCGCAGCTGCTGTGGCGCACTTGCCGGTCAATCGACCTCGCTATTTGATGGGCGTTGGCGACCCTGCATCACTTGTTGAAGCGGTGAACCTTGGCGTGGATCAATTCGACTGTGTATTGCAAACACGCCTCGGTCGTCATGGAACTGCACTTACATCGACAGGCCGCGTCAATTTAAAGCGTGCAGAGTTTGTGTTAAGTGACGAACCGATCGATGCTCAGTGTGCGTGCATGGTGTGTCGACGACATTCGCGTGGCTATATCCGCCACCTCTTTCAAGTAGGAGAGCCAACTGCGTCGCGCCTGGTTTCGCTGCACAATGTGGCATGGACGATCGAGCTCATGAATCAGATGCGGAGGGCGATAGTTGATGGCTCGTTTAGCTCGCTTCGCGCGGAAATACTTACGGTGTGGGGCAATGCGATGGGGTCAGCGGCCTCGTAGCGTTGGGTTCGGCGAGTAGAGTAAATCCCTATGTTCCATGTCATTTCAGTCTTCGCAGCTACTAGTTCCCCATCAAGTTCGCCGCTCAGTTTTTTACCGATCGTCGCCATTTTTGGAGCGATGTACTTCGTGTTAATCCGCCCCCAGCGCAAGCGTGCGAAGGAACAAAAGGATCTTCAGGGTGCTCTCGCCGAGGGAGATCACGTGCTCTTGAATTCAGGCATTTACGGATACATCTCGCAAATTGAAGATGACAAGCCGTACATCTGGTTCGAAGCCAACACCGGCGTCGAGTTTCGGATCAATCGTTCGGCTGTAGCTGGAAAGACGCCAGATCCTGCCAACCCATCTGCCGAGCAGAAGTAGTAGCGCAAGCGCATGGTTCGTCGTCTTGTAATTTCACTCGTCGGGGTAGTGGTCGTTGTATTCGGTTTGCTTGTGGGCAACCTTGTTGCTGGCAACGTTCCATCACTTGGACTTGATCTACAAGGTGGCGCATCGGTAACTCTGCAGCCAGAGGGAACTTATGACGCAAAGGCACTCGATGTTGCGCTCACGATCATTCGTGCGCGAGTTGACTCAATTGGTGTATCTGAGCCAGAAATCATTCGTCAAGGTGACACCGTTGTTGTCAACCTTCCAGGTGTAGAAGACCAGCAACGAGCTCTCGACATCATTGGTAAGCAAGGACAAGTATTGCTTCGTCCCGTGTTACAGGTTGGAACGCTCAATACTGGCGCTGAAACGACATTGCCTGGAGCAACCACACTCCCTAGTAGTGCAACGACTGTGGTCAATTCAACGCTGCCTGCATCGAGTGGTCCAGGAAGTTCACGTCATGTTGTGGCAACTTCGGTTCCGCCAACAACAGTTTCACCATCAACGATTGCCACTACACCAAGTTCAACTCCCTCGCTGGCCGAAATAATGGCAAGTCAAGATGCGAACGACCCAAATGCAACTGTGGTGCTGCTCGGCAAGAACAACGATGTATTTTCAGCTGGTCCTGCCGGGGCATCTGGTTTGGTATTCAGTAACAATGCAACTGCAGAAGTAAACAATGGTGCGTGGAGCGTTGTAGTTGGTCTATTAAAAGGCTCAGCTGGCGAAGATGTATGGAATGCGTTATCGACTCGTTGCTTTAATAAAGACGCAACATGTCCAACTGGACAAATCGCTATTGCGCTCGACGGCACTGTTATTTCGGCCCCAGTCGTGCAGCAGGCAGTGTTCACCGGTGGCAATGTGCAAATTTCTGGAAGCTTTACTGAAGCGGAAGCACGTGACTTGGCAAAGATCCTTGAGTTCGGTGCTGTTCCAGTGAAGTTTTCAATCGCGACAGTGCAAACTGTGTCGCCAACATTGGGTAAGGATTCGCTGCGAGCCGCAATCATCTCTGGTTTAGTTGGCGTGTTGTTGGTCATGCTGTTTTTCTTCTTCTACTACCGACTTTTGACGCTGGTGGTAGTGAGCGGACTCACCATTTCGGGTGCGTTCCTGTGGAGCATCATCGCGTATCTATCGAAAACAAACGGCCTTGCCCTGACGCTTTCTGGTGTTGCAGGAATCATTGTGTCTATTGGTGTCACTGTCGACTCTTATGTGGTGTTCTTTGAGCGTTTGAAGGATGAATTGGTTAGCGGTAAAACCATGCGTGGGGCAGCGCAACGCAGCTTCGCATCTGCATGGCGCACCATTTTGGCTGCAGACACCGTGTCGTTTATCGGTGCAATCATTCTGTGGAAACTCACGGTTGGTTCTGTGCGCGGGTTTGCATTCTTCCTTGGTCTGTCAACGCTTTCAGACGTGTTCGTCGCGTACCTATTTACTCGGCCAGCAATTCTGTTACTTGCACGATCGAAGTTCATGGCAGGTCGCAACGTACTTGGCGTAGTGGTAGCAAAGGAGGTGACGGCATGAGCGGAAGTCTTGGTCGTCTCTATCGCGGAGAAACTACATTCAATTTCTTCGGACGCAGATGGTGGGGCTTTGGTATTTCCATAGCACTCATGGTCATTACTGTGCTTTCGCTGTCCACACGTTCACTTAACTTGGGAATGGACTTCGAAGGTGGAGTTGCCTGGGAAGTTCCCGCCAAGTCGCTCACGATCAACGACGTAAAAAGTATTTTGGATGCCAATGGCGTGTCGTCCAAGGACGCAAAAATTCAAGTACTGAATGGCTCTGATGGAAATCGCATTCGCGCTCAAGTTGGCTCAGAATCTGAATCGGTGAAGACTGCCGTGCAGAATGCACTTGCCGAAAAGGCTGGTGTCACTGCAAACGACGTGAGCGTTTCGCTGGTGAGTTCGTCGTGGGGGCGCAGTATTACTGAAAAGGCCGTGCGAGCGCTTCTGGTGTTCTTCCTGGTGGTGTCGCTGTATATCGCTTGGCGTTTTGAATGGAAAATGGCTGTGTCAGCGATTGCGGCAATGGCGCACGACGTGCTTATTAGCGTTGGCGTGTATTCGGTGCTCGGTCTTTCAGTTACCCCGGCGACAGTTATTGCGTTCCTCACCATTTTGGGATTCTCGCTGTATGACACCATCGTGGTGTTCGACAAGGTGCACGACAACACGAAACGTTTCTCGGCGTCGCGGGTTTCTTATGGCGACATCACCAATATTTCGATGAACCAAGTGCTCATGCGTTCAATTAACACTTCATTAGCCGCTGTGCTCCCTGTTCTTTCGTTGCTCATCCTTGGATCTTGGATTCTTGGAGCAGTTGCATTGCAAGAGTTTGCCTTGGCGCTGTTGGTTGGTTTGATGCTTGGTGCATATTCATCTATCTATATCGCAACTCCGTTGCTCGGAATTTTGAAGACACGCGAAGCGAAGTACAGACCAATGGCCAACGAACTGCATCTCGGTGAAGACATGGCACGTATTGCTGGTTCGGGTAAAAAACCAAATCGCGTGGTGTCAGCAGATAACTCTGATGCAAGCAATGAAGAGATCATCACTCGCGAGGTCGCTTCAGCAGCGGCCGCACTGAGTCATCCACCACGGCCGCGCAAAAAACAACGCAGATAAGGATCGCTCCTCATGAGCACGACGTCGCGAGTTCTTCCATGGAGAAGAAATCAGTCTGCGGTCGTCGAAGATCTCGTTCCGCTGTTAGCCGCATACAAGCGTCGTAATCCGAAGGGGAGCGTTTCTCTCATCAACGCCGCCTACGAAATGGCGAGCGCCGCGCATAGCCATCAATCGCGCATGAGCGGAGAGTTGTACATCAGCCACCCAATTGCTGTTGCACGGATAGTCGCTGAAATTGGTTTAGACGAGGTTTCGCTTATTGCTGCGTTGCTGCACGACGCTGTAGAAGATACTGAAATTACTCTTGCAGACGTTGAAGCTCGTTTTGGAGCGGAAGTTGCGGGGATCGTTGACGGCCTTACGAAACTGGAGCGCTTGCAATTTGATTCGCGCGAAGCGCAACAGGCTGCAACCATGCGCAAAATGCTTGTGGCAATGGCTAAAGACATGCGCGTGCTGATCATCAAACTGTCAGATCGCATGCACAACATGCGCACCATTGCTTCGGCTCCAGTAGATAAGCAACGTCGAGTCGCTCAGGAGACACTCGACATTTATGCTCCGCTTGCACATCGATTGGGAATGCAGGAAATGAAACAGCAATTGGAGGACCTGTCGTTTGCTGCATTGTTTCCGAAGCGGTACGCCGAACTTGACTACCTAGTTTCCATTCGTGCACCCGAGCGCGATATCTATTTGGCAAAGGCGTTAGGGCAGGTGAACACGTGGCTTTCTGCTGTGAACATCAACGCAGAGCTCACTGCACGCGGTAAACACTTGTGGAGTCTCTACGAAAAGATGGTGCAAAAGGGCAGAGACTTCGACGAGATCTTTGACCTTATGGCAATTCGCATCGTCGTTGATTCGGTGAAAGATTGCTACGGAGCGTTAGGCGCAATTCACGGCAAATGGAAACCAGTCGTTGGTCGGTTCAAGGACTACATCGCAATGCCGAAGTTCAACTTGTATCAATCGCTGCACACCACAGTCATAGGTCCTGGTGGAAAGCCAATTGAAGTTCAAATTCGTTCACGCGATATGCACCAACGCGCTGAATGGGGTGTTGCGTCGCATTGGTCGTACAAAGACGGCGTGGCGAGCACCGATATTGACTGGCTCAATCGCATCATCGATTGGCAAGACGAGGTGTCGGATCCGCGTCAATTCCTAGAGAGCCTGAAGACCGACCTCGAACAAGATGAGTTGTTCGTCTTCACACCGAAGGGTCGAGTGATTGCACTTCCACTTGATGCGACACCAATTGATTTTGCGTACGGCGTGCACACCGAGGTTGGGCACATGTGCATCGGTGCCCGCGTCAATGGTCGGCTTGTTGCGTTGGACTCACGTCTGAATTCTGGTGACACCTGTGAAATTCTGACGTCAACCGCCGAAGATGCAACGCCCTCGGAAGAATGGGCGAATTTTGTTGTGTCGCCAAAGGCCAAAAGCAAAATTAAACAGTGGTTCTCGCGTGAGCGCATGGAAGACCTGGTGGAAACTGGTCGCGACGACCTTGTGGAGCACATGCGCAAACATGGTTTACCTGTGCAGCGAGTGTTGACATCTGAAGTATTTGCACAAGAGCGTGAAGCAATGAATTACGCAGATGATGCGACGTTGTTCCGAGCTATCGGTGAAGGCCATGTTTCGGCAGAATCGCTGGCTGGTCGAATCAGTCGCTTGATGCGCGACGGTGGATTCGGAGAGCAGCTTTCTGTTGCCATGCGGCTCGATGCCGGGCAAACCACAGAGCAGATCTCCGGCGTTCATGTAGAAGGCATGTCGGGCGCCATTGTGCGGCTGTCGAAGTGCTGTACACCAGTGCCGGGTGACGAAATTATCGGTTTCCTCACCACCGATCTCGTGGTCAACGTTCATCGCGCTGATTGCTCAAATGCAATTACGGCTGCGAGTCAAAACTTGGGTCGAATGGTGGATGTCGAGTGGGCGGGAAGCGTTCACAATGCAACATATGTTGCAGCCGTTGAGGTCGTGGCCATTGATCGATCACGCCTCTTGCGCGACGTGGCAAATGCGTTGAGCGATGAGCACGTCAACATCGTTTCTTGCACGACAAACACGGGGGCAGATCGAGTGGCTCGCATGCGTTTTGAATTTGAATTTGCTGACCCAAGTCACCTGCAGTCGGTGCTCCGCACGATAAAACGCATCGATTCGGTGTACGACGCATACCGTGTCATGGCAGGGGATCATCCAGCGTCTAATGTTTCCGCGTGAGTTCGTTTTCTACTAGCCCCGGAACACGGGACATTCTGACTCCCGATGCTGCTCGGTGGCGCAAATTTCAAGATGTGTTTGCAGGAGTAGTGGAAGAAGCCGGGTACGGACTGATCATCCCGCCAATGTTTGAAGACCTCGGTGTGTTTTTGCGGCTAGGTGAGGCAACCGACGTGGTCACCAAAGAAATGTATGACTTCGAAGACAAGGGTGGTCGCAGAGTGGCATTGCGACCCGAGCAGACAGCCAGTGTGTGCCGCGCTTTCGTTCAGCACCGACCTACTACTCCTTGGAAGGTGTGGTATGCGGGTCCAAACTTTCGTTACGAAAAGCCCCAGCAAGGTCGATATCGACAGTTCGACCAAGTTGGAATCGAAGTGCTTGGGGTAGAAGATCCGTATCTCGACGCGGAAGTCATTGCGCTAGCGGCACAGTTTTACGACCGTCTCGGACTGAAGGACGTGCAACTGTCGGTGAACTCACTCGGAGACGCGGGTGATCGCGAGCGATTTACTGAAGTTCTGCGCCAATACTTCGAGTCACATCTTTCGGAATTGTCTGAAGACTCACAAGTGACTCTGACGAAGAATCCGCTACGCGTGTTGGATTCAAAGCGACGCGAAGACCAAACGATTATTGCGAATGCTCCTCGTATTCGCGATTATCTCAGCCCAACTGCTGGCGAGCACTTTGCTGCGGTACTTGCTGCATTGGACGCACAAAATATTAAATATGTCATCGACGATCGTTTGGTGCGCGGCCTCGACTATTACCGCCGCACCACATTCGAATTTGTGAGTACCGCATTGCAGGCTGCACACACCGCTATTGGTGGCGGTGGACGATACGACGGACTTGTAGAAGAACTTGGCGGACCAGCGACTGCTGGTATTGGCTTCGCCCTCGGGCTTGACCGAACATTGTTGGCATGCGATGCAGAAAACGTGTTTCCCGCACCAAACACCGATGTGTTCGCGTTCGTAGTTGACACAACTGGTGGTCACGAGGCTGCGCTGGTGTGCAATCAGTTGAGGACGGCGCGCATTGGCGCGGATCGAGCATTTGACAACCGCAGTATGAAGGCACAAATGAAAGCCGCCGATCGCAGCGGTGCACGGGTTGCCGTCATCATTGGGTCGAATGAATTGGAAGCCGGGCAGGCCGTCATTCGGCCGATGAATTCGGGCGAGCAATACAGCGTGAATCGTGCTGATCTGCTTGCTGCAATTCAAAATGAGGTCAGCAAATTTCAATCTGCAAACTAGGCTGAAAGCCTCATGTCGTCTCCATTGCAGCCTTTAGGCGAATCAACTTCACTTCGAACCCAGCTTTGTGGCGGCCTGCGTGCCGAGCACATTGGCAACGTAGTCACCGTATGTGGCTGGATCGCACGCCGTCGCGAGCACGGCGAGCATCTCGCCTTCCTTGACGTTCGTGACTACAGCGGAGTAATCCAGTGCGTGGTGGACAACGAAACTGACGTCCGTTCCGAGTGGGTCGTGCAAATTACCGGTCGAGTGCAAGCTCGTCCTGAGGGAACGGTGAACACGAACTTGGCAACGGGTGAAGTAGAACTCACCGACTGCAAAGTAGTGGTACTGAACTCGGCTGAAGCGCCGCCTTTCCCCATTGATGCGCGTGCAGACGATGTCGATGAAAATGTTCGACTGAAGTACCGCTATCTCGACATTCGCCGCGAGCGCATGCAGCGCAACTTGCGAATTCGTGCCAAAGTCAACTCCGCTATTCGCCGCGCCATGGAGTCGCAGAGTTTTGTTGAGGTAGAAACTCCGTTCCTGATGCCAAGCACTCCTGAAGGTGCTCGCGAATTCTTGGTTCCTTCCCGCAAAGAGCCTGGTTCGTTCTATGCGTTGCCTCAGTCGCCGCAATTGTGGAAGCAATTGCTCATGGTCGCCGGCATCGATCGCTATTACCAAATTGCTCGTTGCCTCCGCGATGAAGACTTGCGCGCCGATCGCCAATACGAATTCATGCAGCTCGACGCTGAAATGAGCTTCGTCACCAAAGACGATGTGCTTGGCGCAATCAGCGAAGCCGTAATGGCTGCAGCGGAAGCAGTGTTGGGCGAACGTCCACCGCAGATCGAACAAATCACGTGGCTCGATGCGATGAATCGCTTCGGCCTTGATAAACCCGACATGCGCTTTGGTATGGAACTCATCGAACTCACCAGCGTGTTTGCTGGCACCGAGTTCAAAGCATTCGCACAAGTCGAATCCATTAAGGGCATTCGCGTAGATGGCGCAACGTATCCAGAAGCTGCTGCGTATGGCAGAAGCAAACTGGACGCACTGACCGATCGCGCAAAGCAAATTGGCGCGAAGGGTTTGGTGTGGATGAAGGTGGGTGAGGGCCTTGCGCTTGATTCACCGGTTGCCAAATTCTTGTCAGATGCCGAGCGTGCCGCACTTGTTGCTGCAATGGGAGCCAAAACGGGGGACCTGTTGCTCTTGGTCGCAGACACATGGTCAACGACGTGCGATGTACTTGGCACGCTGCGCAACGACATTGGTCGTCCTCCTGTGCATGAAGGCCCGTATCGCTACGTGTGGGTAATTGACTTCCCATTATTCGTTGGAATCAATGCCACGACGGGAAAACCACAACCTGGACACCACCCGTTCTGTCAACCACACCCAGAAGACATTGAGCGACTCGAATCAGACCCGATGTCGGTTCGTGCACTCGCGTACGACTTGGTACTCAACGGTTGGGAATTGGGTTCGGGCTCGATTCGAATTCACGAACCAGAAATGCAGCGACGCGTATTCCGCCAACTCGGAATTTCAGATGAAGATGCAGATCGTCGTTTCGGGTTCTTCTTGCAACCGTTTAAGTACGGCGCGCCACCGCACGGTGGTTTTGCATTTGGCACCGACCGCCTTGTTGCGATTCTTGCCGGTGAAGAAAACATTCGTGAAGTCATTGCATTCCCGAAGACACAATCTGGTAGCGATCCGATGACGAATGCGCCAACACCTGTGAGCCCAGCCCAACTCAATGAGCTGGGCATTCGACTGCTTCCACCGCCGGCGAAGAGTTAGTGTCACATTCGGTGGGAAACGCCGAAGATCTTTTTACCTCAGCGGTTAACGAGCGCTTGCGCGGTCAAGCGCCTCTTGCCGCGCGGCTACGTCCTAAGAGCCTCGATGAAATTGTTGGACAGCAACATTTGGTTGCGGCAGGCGCTCCACTTCGCAAGCTCATTGAAGCCGATCGATTGTCTTCGGTCATTTTGTGGGGTCCACCGGGAACAGGCAAGACCACGCTTGCTGAAGTTGTTGCGCTTACGACCAATCGTGCATTCGAACGTCTATCCGCGGTTACATCTGGAGTTAAAGACGTTCGCGAAGCAATAGAGCGCGCAACCGATCGACTTGGACAACACGGTCGATCAACCATTGTGTTCGTCGATGAGATTCACCGATTCTCTACATCGCAACAAGATGCACTGTTGCCTTCTGTTGAAAGTGGAATCATCACGCTCATTGGAGCAACGACTGAGAATCCCTATTTCGAGGTGAATGCTCCATTGCGAAGTCGTAGCACGTTGTTTCGTCTTGAACCGTTGCAAACCGAAGATATTCGAGTGTTGCTTACGCGCGGTCTAGAAGCAGAAGGCATGAGCGCAACCGATGAAGCAATTACCAAACTCATGCAACTTTCTGGTGGCGATGGCCGACAGAGTTTGACGGCATTAGAAGTTGCGTGCGCACTTGCACGCCCATTGATGGTGACACTCGATCATGTGGAAGCAGCACTTGGTGTGAGTTCGCTTCGCTACGGGCGTGATGATCACTATGACGTGGTGTCGGCGTTCATTAAAAGCATGCGCGGAAGCGATGTTGATGCTTCGGTGTTTTGGCTTGCACGAATGCTTGAAGCGGGAGATGATCCGCGGTTCATTGCTCGTCGAATGATTATTTTTGCCTCCGAAGATATTGGTGTTGCAGATTCCCAAGCTTTGGTCATCGCGGTTGCGGCGGCGCAAGCGGTAGACCATGTTGGTTTGCCAGAAGCGCAGCTCAACCTGTCGCAATGCGCCATTTATCTTGCGCGCGCGCCAAAGAGCAATAGCTCGGCACAAGCCATTTGGAATGCCAGGTCCGATATTCGCAACGGCGTAGATGTCGAAGTCCCCGCACACTTGCGGGATGCTCACTATTCAGGCGCGCAAGAAATTGGCCATGGAGTGGGGTACCAATCGCCTCATAATGCCCAATTGCATGACGAAAAGGTGGAACAGGACTATTTACCTGCGCAAACTACAGGGCGGGCTGTTCCACAGATTCCGTACTACCGGCCGTCAAACAACGACCGGTAGGGCAAAGCCCATTGGTGTTGGAGGGTAAGAACAATGATGAAGCGACTGTTTTGGTTTGTGCTCGGCGCATTCGCCGGCGTATTTGGTGTTCGCTATGCAAAGAATAAGGCACGTGCAGCGGCAGAACAATTGACCCCTGGTCAGATTGCTGCCGATGTGTTTGAAGGTGCGGTGAAACTGGCGCAACAGGGCATGGAAATCGTACGTAATTTACGTAAGGACGAAGAAGTCATTCATTTCGAGTCCGAATCGGTGACGGTCACACAAAATCAGAATTAGTCGGTTCGTGCTGCCGAACTAGACTGTTGCTAAATGTCTACTCCGAGTCGCCCAATTTCCTCTGCAAACGATTTGCGAGAGTCGTTCTCTGGTTACTTTGCCGACAAAGGACACACGCGGGTTAAGTCAGCAAGTCTTATCCCGCACGACCCAACTGTATTGTTCACCGTTGCAGGGATGGTTCCGTTTAAACCGTATTTTGTCGGCGACGAACAAGCTCCATATAGCCGCGCAGTCACGGTGCAAAAGTGTGCGCGCGCAGGTGGCAAACATAACGACCTAGACGATGTTGGCCGCACGAAGCGCCACCTGGTGTTCTTCGAGATGATGGGCAACTTCTCGTTCGGCGACTATTTCAAGAGCGACGCCATTCCATGGTCGTGGGAGCTCGTAACGGAAGTATTTGGTTTTGATGGCGATCGACTGTGGATCACCGTTCATGAAAGCGATGACGAGGCAGAAGCAATTTGGCACGAGCAAGTAGGCGTGCCTATGGATCGCATCCAGCGACTTGGCGACAAGGACAACTTCTGGCAAATGGGTGAGACGGGTCCTTGCGGTCCGTGTTCAGAAATCCATATCGATCGTGGGCCATCCTTTGGACCAGAAGGCGGACCGCTGAACGATCCACAAGGCGATCGCTTTCTTGAGTTTTGGAACTTGGTGTTCATGCAGTTCAACCAAGCAAAGGACGGAACGCGAACACCGTTGCCAAAACCATCGATCGATACCGGTGCAGGTCTTGAGCGAATTCTTGCGTTGATGCAAGGAACGGACTCTGTTTGGGAAACCGATGTGCTGTTTCCGCTCATCGAGCAGGGACAGTCATTAACCAGTCGTAAATATCAAATTGGTAATTACGAAGATCGTGACAGTTTCAGTTTGCGCGTACTTGCTGAACACGCTCGCTCTGCAACGATGCTCATTAACGATGGTGTGTTTCCGTCAAATGAGAACCGCGGATATGTGTTGCGACGAATTATCCGTCGCGCCGTTCGCCACGCGTACTTGTTAGGTACCGAAAAGCTGGTTATGCCAAAGCTGTCAGAGACCGCAATCGACATCATGTCGGCTGCCTATCCAGATCTCCTTGGCAACAAGGACTTCATCCTTGGTGTAATGACGAAAGAAGAAGAGCGCTTCCGTCAAACCCTTAAGACTGGTCTCACCATTTTGGAAGACGAACTGTCCAGCGGATCACAAGAACTTGCTGGTCCTTCAGCGTTCTTGTTGCATGACACCTATGGCTTCCCGCTCGAACTCACTCAAGAAATTGCTGGCGAGCGAAACGTTCGCGTTGATGTTGCAGGCTTTGAGCAAGAGATGGGCGCACAACGCGACCGCGCAAAGAGCGCTCGCAAAGGTGCAAAAGTAGGCGAGGCCACCATCGAGGCGTATCGAAACGTGATGGAAACTCATGGCATCACCGAATTTGTTGGGTATGAAGAAACTACGTGCGAAGCAAATGTGCTTGCCGTTATTCCTGTTCAAGATGGCGAACAAGAAGATGTTGATGTGTTCCTTGATGTCACTCCGTTCTATGCCGAAAGTGGCGGCCAGGTGGGCGACGTGGGCACCATCACCACATCTACTGGTGAAATTGAAGTGCTCGACACCATGTTCGCCCTTCCGGGACTGCGCAAGCACATTGGCAAGATCGTTCGCGGCTCTGTTACGGAAGGCCAAAGCGCTCGTGTCGCTATCAATGTTGCAGACCGTGATGCAACGCGTCGCAATCACACAGCAACGCACATTTTGCATTGGGCACTGCGCGAAGTACTTGGCGAGCACGTGAAGCAAGCCGGCTCATTGGTTTCCCCAGAGCGCTTGCGCTTTGACTTCAGCCACTATGCAGCAGTGAGTGCCGAAGAAATTGAACGCATTGAGCGTTTGGCGAACGAGCAAGTGTTTGCTAACTCGGCAACAAAGAACTACGAGACTTCGAAAGACGAAGCTACAGCTGCCGGAGCAATTGCATTCTTTGGCGATAAGTACGGAGACCTCGTGCGTGTTCTGGAAGCAGGAAAGACTTTCGAGTTGTGCGGAGGAACGCACGTGAAAGCAACTGGCGACATTGGAATTATCAAAGTTGTTTCTGAATCATCTATTGGTTCCAACTTACGTCGTATCGAAGCGGTGACAGGCGAGAACACCTTTAACTACTTGCTCGAGACCACACGTACCTTGTCCAATGCAGCCGAACTTCTCGGCACACAACCGAGCGACATCATGTCTACGGTGCAGCGCAAGCTAGATGAAGTGAAATCGTTGTCAGATGAAATTAAACAACTGCGGTCTGCACAGGCCAGGTCGCGCGCTGGAGAATTAGTTGCTCAGGCTGATCATGGTCACGTCGTTGCGCGCATAGATGGCATTTCGCCAAACGATTTGCGTGAACTCGCTCTTGCAATTCGTCAAAGCCCAACTATCCAAGCCGTTGTTCTTGGTGGCGTTACCGATACTGGTGGTGTTGCTCTGGTTGCGGCTGTTGGTAACGGTCTTGACGTTGCTGCTGGAGAACTCATTAAAGATGCCGCGAAAGCCGTAGGCGGTGGTGGTGGTGGCAAGGGTGATATCGCAACTGCCGGTGGCAAGAATCCGGCTGCTCTCGATGAAGCGCTGAATATGGCACGTGCGGCCTTGGGCAGGGTGTCTGGTTCATAACGTGCGTGCACTCGGGATTGATCTCGGGAGTAAACGGATTGGTGTTGCAACAAGCGATCGAAGCGGAACCATTGCGACTCCGCTGACTGTGTTGCAGCGACAAGGGTCGCGTGAAGCCGACTATCGAGCAATTGCCGATTTGGTTGCAGAGTACGAAATTGAATGCGTTGTTGTTGGTCTTCCATTGCATATGAACGGAACACATGGTGACGCGGCGAAGTCTGCCGTCGCCGAAGTGCAGCAGTTGACTAGCGTATTGAATGTGCCTGTTCTCACCTACGACGAACGTCGTACAACAGTGACCGCGGACCAAGTATTGATGCAGCAGAACATGAACGCCCAAGAGCGTCGCAAGGTGATTGACAAAGTTGCCGCAGCTGTCATGTTGCAGTCGTGGCTGGATGGCAGAAAGATGACGGAAGCACCAACTCGTGATTGATCCACTGATCAAGATTCGTAAAACAGAGGATCAGCCTGCCGAAAACTGGTACGACGATCCGTGGGACAGTCCGGATGCCCTGCGTCGATCAGAACAATTAGAAATTGACGAGCTGCCGAATGATTTTCGAGGTTTATCGCGCCCGTTCCAAATTGTTGCTGCAGCGGTTGCGGTGGTCACCTTGTTCATGGGTGCTATTGGCATGTGGTACGTGCATCAAGTCAATCCTTCGGGGAAAGGTGATCCGCAGTCGTTCACCGTTGTCGAAGGAGACTCGATTTCTTCGGTGGGTCAACGTCTTGAGAAGAGCGGGTTCATTACAAGTGCGAGCGTGTTCACGTGGTACGTGTCGCGCAAAGGCGGCATTGAATTGATACCCGGTTATTACACGATCTCACCCAAGGATCACATGGGCAACATTATGGCGATTTTGAAAACTCCGCCTTCAGCGACCTATCAGAAGGTCACGTTTCCCGAGGGTTACACCATTGCGCAAATGGGTTCGCGCTTGGCAGAAAAAACTCTCCGGTTAAATGCGGATCAATTTGTTGCAATGGCCAACGATCCTTCGGTCGAGGCTCCTTATCGTCCAGCGGGACAAACTTCCTTAGAAGGTTTGCTCTTTCCCGACACCTATCAAATTTCTGGTGATCAAAATGAACTGCAAGTAGTGCAACAACTAGCCAAACAGATGGTCAGAGTTGCATCGCAGGAGGGGATTGACGACTCGCAAGCAAAAGTTGGTCTTACGCCGTACAAGGTGCTGATTGTCGCATCAATGATCGAGCGAGAAGCAAAAGTGGATGCGGATCGCGCCAAGATCGCCCGAGTTATCTATAACCGCCTTGAAATTAAAATGCCATTACAGATCGATGCGACATTGTTGTACAACGCTGTCGCTGGCGCAGATTTTGCAACTTTGAAAGCCACGGACACTCCGTACAACACCTACATCAACAAAGGCTTGCCGCCAACTCCAATTGCTAATCCTGGGCGTGCATCAATTATTGCTGCGTTAAACCCTGCGCCGAACCCTGCTGGCACCGATCCGATGTGCGCAAATGTGCCAAAGCCATGTCGCTACTTGTATTACGTATTATCTGATAAAGAGGGTGGGCATGCTTTTGCCGTCACCCTCGCGCAACATGAAGCAAATGTTGCAGCAGCTCGTCAAGCCGGATTGCTGCCGTGAAACTCAAGACCATTGCAGCAGTACTCGGATCTCCGGTGACGCAAAGTCTTTCTCCAGCAATTCATAATGCGGCATTTGCGCATATGTCGAAGCCATGGCGATATGTCGCTATTGATGTGGATGCGGAGTACTTCGAAGAAGAGGTATTCGCTGCCCGAGATGCTGGCATGTTGGGGCTCAGTATCACGATGCCGCACAAAGATGCCGCGTTCTCTCTCGTCCAACATCGAGATGAGATTGCGCAGCGTTCAGGGTCTGTGAACACCATTATTTTTGACGACAGTGGTGTTCTGCGAGGAGCGAACACCGATGGCGATGGTTGTTGCGATGCACTTGTGCGTGCTGGTGCAACTATTGAGGGAAGTCGTGCAGTGGTAGTTGGTGCGGGAGGCACGGCTAGAGCCATCGTCGCCGCGCTGGGCATGCGCGGTGCCACGGACATTGTTGTTATGAATCGCACACAGTCGCGAGCACAGGAAGCAAGTGAGTGTGCAGATGTTGCGCGCGTAGGAACTGAAGTTGATATTGCTCGTGCAACGTTGCTCATCAATGCCACGTCTGTAGGAATGGGAACACATGATTCGCCAGTGCAGGCGTCAGCTCTACATAATTCGCTGACGGTACTGGATGCGGTGTATCACCCATTAGAAACTGCACTCATCACCCATGCTCGAGCCGCAGGTGCACAAACTGTGGATGGACTATGGATGTTGATTAGCCAAGCAGTACGCCAAGAAGAACTGTGGTGTGGCGTGAGTCCAGACCCGCAAGTGATGCGTGATGCAGCGCAACATACCCTTGCGCTACGCAACGCGTAATTGTCCCGATTCCCGAGGTGGTGCAGGGGTAGCCTGTAGGGCATGTTGCGTTATCTCACCGCTGGAGAAAGCCACGGCCAGGCGTTGGTCGTCATTGTTGAAGGGCTTCCTGCCGGATTGAAAGTAACTGCAGAAGACATTCAGGCAGAGCTTGGTCGCCGGCGCCTGGGTTATGGGCGAGGGCCGCGACAACGATTTGAGCAGGACGAAATTGTGCTCGTGGGTGGAATCCGTCATGGGCGCACATTGGGGTCGCCAGTTGCCATCGAAATCAAGAACTCTGAATGGTTTCGTAGCGATGTTTGGCATGAAGAAATGTCGCCTGCTCCCGGATCGACGAAGAAGCCGCTCACCCAGCCGCGACCGGGTCACGCCGATTTAACGGGAATGCAGAAATACGGGTTCACCGATGCGCGCGACGTATTGGAACGGGCGAGTGCTCGTGAGACTGCTGCACGAGTGGTTGCTGGCGCGTTGGCGAAGTTGCTGTTGAAGGAAATTGGTGTTGATATTTTGTCGCACGTTACCCAGATGGGCTCGGCGAAGTCAGTTTCTCCTGTGCGACCAACGATTCAGGATTTGTCAGTTGTGGATGAATCACCAGTGCGAGCTTTTAATAAAGAAACCGAGCTTGCCATGATTACTGAAATTGAAGCAGCGGCAAAAGATGGTGACAGTCTCGGCGGAATTGTGGAAGTGCTTGCTTATGGCTTGCCAGTAGGACTGGGAAGTTATGTGCACTGGGATCGCAAGATCGATGGTCTGCTTGCGCAGGCCATCATGAGCATTCAAGCTGTGAAGGGTGTTGAAATTGGTGACGGTTTCGAAGTCGCTGGTCGACGCGGAAGCTTGGCGCACGATGCAATCTCATGGGATGAAGAAAGCAAGTCGTATCGTCGCGAGACAACGCTTGCAGGTGGGACCGAAGGCGGCATGACCACCGGCGAACTCATGGTTGTGCGTGCCGCAATGAAGCCGCTTGCAACTCTGAATCGTCCAACGCTGAAAACTATCGACACGGTAACGAAGGAAGAAACGGTCAGTTTTAAGGAGCGCACCGATGTCACTGCAGTACCCGCCATGGGTGTTGTTGCAGAAACCATGGTTGCTTTGGTGTTGGCCGACGAAGCGCAACGCAAATTTGGTGGAGACTCGGTAGAAGAGTTCGTACGCAATGCAGTGTCATACGCTGCATCAATCAAGTGAATGCACGCCACGCAATCGTTTTGGTGGGTTTGATGGGCTCGGGGAAAACCACCGTTGGGAAACGGGTTGCGCAAGAACTCGGATACGGATTTGTTGATTCCGATGATGTAGTTGCCAAGTCTGCTGGCAAGTCTGTGCGAGAGATTTTTTCACAGGACGGTGAAGAGTCATTTCGTAAATGGGAAAGCGATGCAATTCGTTCGATATTGATGGATGGACATGCTCCCGTAGTGCTTGCTACAGGTGGAGGGGCGGTGATCTTGCAGGAAAATCGCAAAGTAATTTCTGATCACGCCAAGCATGTGGTGTGGTTAGACGCTGCGGTTGAAGACTTGGTGGTGCGCACAAAATCTGGTGCAGCGCGCCCATTACTCGACGGTGATGCTGCTCAGACTCTGCAAACACTCAGCGATCAACGCGCTGCATGGTACGAAGAAGTTGCAACTATTCGCATTGACACGCACGGGAAACAGGTTGCAAAAGTGTGCTCTGCGGTGGTGGAAGCTATTCGTACAGGTGCCGAGCATGAATAATCAACAAGTTGTGCGAGTTGAATTGGGAGATCGCTCGTACAACGTGGTGGTCGGGCCAGGTGTACGTTCGCAAGTCGCAAGCATGGTGCCTGCTACTGCAAAGCGCGCAATCATCATTACCCAAGCGACCATTCCGTTTTCGGTAGAAGAAAGTTTGGTATCTACAGGAATTTCAACGCGCACGATCAACATTGGTCCTGGAGAAGAATTCAAATCTCTAGAAACCATTGAAATGATCATGCGTGAATGTGCGCAATTTGGTCTCACACGCAACGACGTCATTATCGGTGTTGGCGGTGGCATGGTCACCGACATCGCTGGATTTGCAGCTTCGGCGTGGCACCGTGGCATTGCGGTAGTTCATGTGTCCACAACTCTTGTTGGCATGGTTGATGCGGCAATTGGTGGCAAGACAGGTGTAAACCTTCCCGAAGGAAAGAACTTGGTCGGCGCATTTTGGCAGCCGCGAGGCGTGCTATGTGACACTGACGCGCTCGCCAGCTTGAGTCCGCGCGAGACGCGTTGCGGCAATGGCGAAATGGCGAAGTATCACTTTCTTACAGGCGACGATTTGCTCAGTCTCGATCTCACCGCACGTATTGCACGCTGTGTACAAATTAAGGCTGACATTGTTGGTCAAGATGAACGCGAAGGCGGTCGTCGAATGCTGTTGAATTACGGCCACACGCTTGCACACGCCATAGAAATCGCAACCGAATTTTCGGTAGCGCACGGTGAGGCAGTTGCCATTGGGTTGGTCTATGCGGCACTTCTTGCACGCGAACTTGGTCGAATTGACGATCAACGCGTAGTCCAGCATCGTCAAGTGGTGGAGGGTGAATACGGTTTATCGTGCGCCCTTCCAAGTGGGCTTTCACCTGATGAACTCATTGCGTTGATGCATAGCGACAAGAAAGCCCTCACGGGGCTGACGTTTGTGCTCGACGGTAGTAACGGAGTGGAACCAGTGTCTCAAGTGAGTGTGGACGCGGTTCGCGTAGCACTCAGCCGTATGGAAGTACGCTAGAACCATGGCTACGGCAGCGACACGCGTCTTGCTACTCAACGGTCCAAATCTCAACTTGTTGGGTGAGCGTGAACCTGCGGTGTACGGAACTGCAACGCTGGCTGACCATGTTGCTGCGGCCACTCAAGCTGCAACCGATTTAGGTCTGGTCGTCGACAGTCTGCAAAGCAACAGCTCGTCGGAGTTGGTTAATGCAATTCATTCAGCTCGTTCGACGCATGCCGCAATTGTTATTAACCCAGGAGCATTCACGCACTATGCGTGGAGCATTCACGATGCTCTCGCAGCGTTCAATGGGCCTGTGATTGAAGTACATATTTCCAATCCGAGCACCCGTGAAACCTGGCGTCACGAAAGCGTTGTCGCTCCTGTCGCATCTGGCACCATTGCTGGTTTCGGTGGCCTTGGTTATGTACTGGCAATGCAAGCAGTCGCTCGCTTACTCACAGTCAAATAAGCACCATGCAGGATCATGCCTCGTCCAGATTTTCTTCCGCTTCGAGTTGATGGTCGGTTGAACGACGTCGCTCGTCGTGCACATGAACTTCATGACGCATCAGCAATGATCGTCACTGCACACGCGAACATTGCGTACCTCACTGGATTTACCGGATCTGCGGCTGTTCTCATTTGTCGCCAGGATGATTCAGTGTTGATAACCGACGGGAGATACTTAGAGCAAGCGAATTCACAGATTGTGGAATCTGGGGCACACGTTCGCGTTATCGAAGCGAGAACTGCTGCGGCAACCGTGGACGCTGTTGCTACTGCACTAAACGCTGAAACACGTTGCCTGTGTGAAGCCGCGGCTCTAACTGTTGAACTGCATTCGCAGTATTCAAAAGCTGTGCAGTGTGAATTGATTCCGGTCAGTGGGGTGGTGGAAGAGCTGCGATGCACTAAGAGTGAAGCAGAGGTGCAGCGCATGACATTTGCTGCTACAACGGCAGACTTGGCGTTAGCTGATGTTCGCGGTTTGCTTGTGCGTTCGATGAGTGAACCAATCACAGAGCGTGACGTACGAGACGAGTTGGAGTATCGAATGCGGCGTCATGGTGCAGATGGTCCGAGTTATGAGACCATCGTTGCTACCGGCCAAAATGCGGCGCGACCGCACCATCGACCGACTGATGCTCTGTTGCGCGAAGGCGATTCGGTCGTGATCGATGTCGGTGGATTGGTAGATGGCTATCACTCCGACATGACACGTACGTACTTACTTGGTCGGGTCGATCCTGTGTTGCAGACCATGTTTGACGTGGTGTTGGAATCGCAGAAGCGAGGCGTTGCAGCGGTGCAAGCAGGAGTAAAGCCAAGCGATATTGATCACGTCTGTCGAACGTTTATTGCCGAAGCGGGGTTTGGACCAGAATTTGTTCACGGAACAGGTCACGGTGTTGGTCTGAACATTCATGAGTCACCATGGCTTCGTGCTCAGTCAGAGGAACCATTGCGTGAAGGAGAGGTGGTGACTGTGGAGCCTGGCGTCTATCGTGTAGGTCTCGGTGGCGTGCGAATTGAGGACTTGATCCTGGTGCGCGCGGCCGGAAGTACAACTCTTACTCACACCCCGAAGGACAGCCTGTGCCTGCAATCTCGACAAACGATCTAAAGAACGGAATTACCCTCAACCTGGACGGCACCTTGTACACGGTGGTGGAATTCCAGCACGTGAAGCCGGGCAAGGGTGGGGCATTTGTTCGGTCCAAGTTGCGCAACCTACGCAGCAACAACATGTTGGAGAAGACCTTCAACGCTGGTGTCAAGGTTGAGCAAGCAATTCTTGAAAAGAATGACATGCAGTTTCTGTACAAGGACGGCGAAGAGTACGTGTTCATGGACCAGGGTTCATACGACCAGGTGAACATCAAGCCATCTGCACTTGGTGAAGCAGCTGACTACCTTATTGAAAACGCTGTAGCGATCATCGCAACGTATGAAGGTGACATTGTGAGCGTTGAAATTCCTGCTTCCGTAGAACTAGAAATTGCACAAACTGAGCCAGGCGTCCAAGGCGACCGCGTTTCTGGAGCTCGCAAGCCAGCAACATTGCAAACCGGAAAAGTAATTCAAGTACCACTGTTCGTCAACATTGGTGACCGCGTCAAAGTCGACACTCGTAGCGGCGACTACATCACTCGCGTTTGACCATGCCAACCAGCCGATCCCCCCGTTCGGCGGGCAACGACTCTCGTTCAGATGCGCGCGAGCGCGCACTTCACTTGTTGTACGAAGCCCATGCCAAGAGCGCATCGGGTTCTTCTGTTGTTGAATCTCAAGTGTTAGCAGTTGATGATCTCGTGCTCGAGATTGTCTCTGGAGTAGACGCCGTCACCGCACAAGCAGACGAAATCATTGCTGAGAATGCAATCGGTTGGACGTTGGCTCGCATGCCTGTAATTGATCTGATTATTTTGCGCATTGCAATTTCTGAGTTAATGTCGCGGCCTGACGTACCAACCGCAGTTATTTTGAATGAGGCCATAGAGCTAGCCAAGACTTTTTCTACGGATGAGTCTGGTCGCTTCGTGAACGGCATTTTGTCAACCATCGCCAAAAAGGTGCGCCAATAAAAAAGAGCGTTTCGGCATCCACCGTCAGTGTGTGGTGCATGGTCGTGTTGTATGCCATCTATTTCGCTCAACGCACGGTAGGAATTCATAACGGTCTCGGTACATCAGCCTTTGATTTTGGCTTGTACGACCAAGGGATCTGGCTGCTGTCTCGGGGTCACGCTCCATTCGTCACGTTGATGGGGCGTAATTTATTCGGCGACCATTCATCGTTTATTTTGGTGTTGCTCGTTCCGCTGTATTGGATTTTCTCCTCAACTTCAGTGCTATTTATCGTTCAATCAGTAGTTGTGGCGGTTGGCGCACTTCCGGTGTATTGGTTTTCGCGACAACGACTACGAAGTGAGCCTCTTGCAGCGATCATGGCAGCCGTGTACTTATTGCATCCCGCAATTGGTTGGACAAACCTCGAAAACTTTCATCCCGATGCTGCGCTAGGCACTTTCGTTGCGCTTGCAATTTGGGCAGCGTATGCAGGCAAGTGGCGTTGGTACTGGGTTGCTGTCGTGCTTGCGCTAGCAGTGAAAGAAGATGTGGCTTTTGTGCTGATCCCGCTTGGGTTGTGGGTCGCTGTGAAAGCCGACAAGAAACGTGGAGTCGTTACCAGTGTGTTGTCGTTTGCAACCATGGCTGCAATGTTTCTTGTAGTGATGCGTAGTTTCACAGGGGTGGTGTTTAGAAATTCCTGGCGAATTCCATTTGGAGGAATTGGCGGTCTCATCAAGACCACGTTTACTCGGCCAACAAAATTGATTGCGTATTTGTGGAGTGAAGATCGTCCGGCCTACGTGTGGCAAATGCTTGCACCTATGGGTTTCGTGTTCGCCTATGAGCCGAGTCTTGCTCTTGTTGGAATAGTGATGCTTGCTTCCAACGTGGTCAGCACGTTTTGGTACCAACATCAAATTCATTATCACTATTCGATCATCATCGTGCCCTGCATTGTGATGGGAACCGCTTGGGCGCTTGGCAAGTTTTCTCGTCCAGCTCGAAGGTGGGCGAGTGCGTGCATTGTTGTTTCGTCACTTGTCTGCGGTTATCTCTGGTCACCAGTTCCGCTTGCACGCACGACTACTTCGTCATGGACATCTGATATGCCACAAGTTGTGGCGGCCCGCGAAGCCATGAGTCATGTTCCCGATGATGCAATAGTCGCGGCGTATCACTCGTTGACCGCACATATGGCCCGGAGGGTAACGATCTACTCATTCCCGAATCCGTTTACAAGAAATCTGTATGGACCAGATGTATTTGCTGGCGGGGATCGGTTGCCAGGCGCTGACGATGTTGAGTTCGTGATTCTGCCTCTGAATACTGATCAAGCGGCACAGAAAGTGTGGAACGCCGAGAAGGCTCGTTTCCATGTTGTGGATGACAATGGTTGGTGGGTGGTGTACCAGCGCAACTGATTTTCCGTCACCGAAATACTGCTATGGTGAAGGCGTCGTTAATTGAACCCCGTGAGGTTCAAACGAGAGGAAAGAATGAATCAGGTACCAAATCGCACGTCAGGTAAGGCCGTTATGTCTGGCCCCGACGTCAGTAGAGCGATCAGTCGTATCGCTCACGAAATCGTTGAACGTAATCAAGGTGCGCACAATGTCGTACTCGTTGGTTTGCAGCGTGGTGGAACATGGATCGCAGATTTGTTGGCAGAGCGAATTGCCCAAATTGAGCCAAACCTCATCGTGCCGAACGGATCGCTTGATGTCTCGATGCATCGGGACGACATTGGCTTACGCCCAATTGTTCCTGGAGCCATTAGCGACATTTCCTTCGATATCAACGGCGCAGTTGTAGTGCTCGTGGATGACGTGTTGTACACGGGCCGAACGGTGCGAGCAGCGCTTGAAGGATTGAATAATTTCGGTCGACCTCGCGCGGTGCAACTTGCAGTCATAGTGGATCGAGGACACCGAGAATTGCCAATTCGCCCTGATTTCGTTGGCAAGAATATTCCCACCCAAGTCAACGATGAAGTAGATGTTTCTGCCGATGGAGTGGTTGTTACGGCGGTTGAATCATGAAGCACCTGCGATCAATTGAGGAACTGGGCAAGGAAGATCTGCTGAGATTGCTTGAGAGCACTGCACAAATGGCAGAGATCAATCGGCGTCCCATTCCTAAAGTTCCGGCATTGCGTGGCAAGACAGTGGTGAGTCTGTTCTTTGAGGACTCCACGCGCACTCGACTGAGTTTTGAAACCGCTGCAAAGCGACTGTCCGCCGAAACGATGACATTTAGCGTTTCCACGAGCAGCGTGAATAAAGGTGAAAGCCTCCGCGACACGGTGGAGACCATTACTGACATGGGCGTGCACGCATTCGTGGTTCGCCATAAGTCTTCTGGTGTTCCGTGGCAAATCGCGCAGTGGACAAATGCTTCCATCATCAATGCTGGCGACGGCGCGCATCAACACCCAACCCAAGCGCTGGTTGATTGCTACACCGTTCGCGAGGCCATTGGCCGCGATTCGTTTAATGGGCTGAATATCACCATTGTTGGCGACATTAAACACAGCAGAGTTGCTCGCAGCAATATTGCAGCCTTCACCATGCTTGGCGCTCAGGTCACCCTCGTTGCACCTCCAACTCTTTTGCCTTCGCATCTTGCGCAGTGGCCTGTACGTGTGTCGCATTCGCTCGACGAAGTCATTGCTTCAACCGATGTGTTGTACATGTTGCGCTTGCAAAGTGAGCGCATGGACCAGGGTCTCATTCCACATCTTGGTGAATATGGAAATCGATTTGGGCTTACGGATGCGCGTGCACAACGCCTGCAGCCATCTGCAGTGGTCATGCACCCCGGCCCAATGAACCGGGGCGTCGAAATGCATGTGGACCCAGCGGACTTGCCGAATTCGCTCATTCACAAGCAAGTTGCCAACGGTGTGTCTGTGCGCATGGCGGTGCTATTCGAAGTGCTTGCTCGAGGTGGGGAATTGAATTCGTTGAAGGAAGAAGGTATTGCGTGAGCGTAATTATTTCTGGTGCAACGGTGTTGACTGATAGCGGAGAGCAACGGCTCGAAGTTCGAATTGAAAACGGTGTTGTTGCAGAAATGTCAGCAACTATCGCACCAGCTGTTGGAGATCAAGTGCTCGAAGCGCAGGGTTGCCACGTGCTTCCAGGGTTTGTTGATTTACACACTCATCTCCGTGAACCAGGGAAAGAAGATTCTGAGACGATCGAAACAGGAAGTCGCGCCGGTGCATTGGGTGGTTACACCGCACTTGTAGCAATGCCGAACACCACACCCGCGCAAGACTCAATTCCGATTATCGAATTTGTTCGCGAACAGGGGCGACGTGCCGGGTTGGTGGAAGTAGTTCCGAGTGGCTGTATCACTGTTGGTCGCGCGGGTGTTGCACTTGCTCCGCTTGCTGAAATGGCTCGCAACGGAGTGAAGATCTTCACTGATGACGGATCAGGCGTGCAGGACCCAGCGATCATGCGCCGAGCAATGGAATATTCCCGCGAATTGGGAATCACGCTTGCCCAACATTGCGAAGTGTCGGCACTTACTGCAGGCGCGGTGATGAATGAATGTTCATGCTCGAGCGAAATGGGCGTACCGGGTTGGCCTGCGCTTGCAGAGGAGCTCATGGTGCACCGCGATATTGAATTGTCAAAACTCACCGGCGCGCGAATTCACTTCTTGCATCTGTCAACTGCGGGAAGCGTTCGCTTGGTGCGCGAAGCCAAGAAAGCGGGCTTGCCAATTACAGCAGAAGTTACGCCGCATCATCTTTCACTCACCGAAGACTTGTTGAAATCATTTGATTCCACATTCAAAGTGAATCCGCCGCTGCGATCCATGTCAGATATTGAGGCGCTTAAAGGAGGTCTGTTGGACGGCACCATCGATGCGGTTGCAACTGATCATGCTCCGCATGTGCGTCGCGATAAAGAGTTGCCGTTAGACCAAGCGCCGCCAGGAATGCTCGGTCTAGAAACAGCGCTTGGAGTAGTGCTCGCAACTGTGCCGATGTCGGCAGCTCAACTGGCTGACGTGATGTCAACTCATCCAGCACGAATTGCTGGATTGTCAGATCGTCATGGAATGCGTGCTGCAGTCGGTCGACCTGCCAATCTGTGTGTCGTGGATTTAGATGCGCAGTGGAGCGTTGACCCGAAGCAGTTGGCCAGTAAGAGCACGAATACTCCCTTTGTGGGGCGTTCGCTTCGTGGCAAAGTAAGACACACGATATTTGAGGGAGTGGTAGTGGTCAATGAAGGCGTGGCGCAGCGATGAGTATTCGTGAGGGCCAATTGGTATTGCGTGATGGTTCGTCATTTGAAGGTGAACTCATTGGTGCGGTGAGCGAAAGTGGAATTTCGAGTGGCGAAGTGGTGTTTCACACTGGCTTAACCGGATATCAAGAAGTCATTTCCGACCCTTCGTACGCAGGCCAGATCATTACGTTCACTACACCGCATATTGGCAACTATGGAACGACCCCGATCGATAACGAGGCTGCACGGGTGCATGCGCGTGGCATGATCGTTCGCGAAGAGGCTCGACGAGAAAGCAACTGGCGAAGCGATCACTCGTTGGATTCCTATTTGGCAAACATGGGCGTCAGTGGAATCGCAGGCATCGATACTCGTCGACTTACTCGTATCTTGCGCGACACGGGTGCAATGCCAGGAGCGTTTGGTTCTGCCGATCAGGCAACGCTCTTAGCGGTGGCATTAAGTGAGGCTGGCACTGCTGGGGTGCAGTTGGTCGAACAAGTAACGACGAAGGTTCCTTATGTTGTTGGGTCCGGCCATTACAAAGTGGTGGCGTATGACTATGGAATTAAGTCAACGATTCTTCGCTGTCTTAGCGAGATTGCCACGGTTACGGTTGTGCCTGCGTCAACTAGCGCAGACGAAGTCCGCGCACTTGCGCCACACGGAGTGTTTTTGTCAAATGGTCCAGGAGACCCAGAAGCTGTAGTCGGAGCACCTGAGCACATTCGTTCGCTGGTCGAAGGTGGCATGCCAGTGTTTGGCATTTGCCTTGGGCATCAGCTGTTAACGCTTGCACTTGGCGGTTCCACGTTCAAACTTCCATTTGGTCATCACGGCGCAAATCATCCAGTTCGTAATCTGCGCACGGGAAGTGTCGAAATCACCAGCCAAAATCACAACTTCTGCGTCGATGCAAACTCGCTGAGCGGAATTGCCGACATTACGCACACCAATTTGAACGACCTCACCAACGAAGGTATGTCGGTGCGTGGTTCGCGCGCATTTAGTGTGCAGTATCACCCAGAGGCCGGGCCAGGGCCACACGATTCGCGGTATCTCTTCAATGAGTTTCGCCAACTGATGGAGGCGAAATAATGCCACGGCGTACTGACCTGCACAGCATTTTGATTATTGGTTCAGGACCAATTGTCATTGGACAGGCATGTGAGTTTGACTATTCGGGAACGCAGGCGTGTCGCGTGCTGAAGGAAGAGGGTTACCGAGTCATTTTGGCTAACTCGAACCCGGCGACCATCATGACTGATCCAGACTTTGCGGACCGCACATACATCGAGCCACTCACCCCCGAAGTATTAGAAGCAATCATCGAACGTGAAAAACCGGATGCGGTGTTGCCAACACTTGGTGGACAAACTGCATTGAACCTGGCCATGGCCTTGTTCGAAAAAGGCGTTGTCGGAGTGCCAGGCAAACCAGAACTGATTGGGGCGAACGCGGAGGCAATTGCAACTGCAGAAGATCGCGAGAAGTTCAAAATCGCCATGCTCGAAATTGGATTGAAAGTTCCGCAAAGCGGCGTTGCACGCAACATGGATGAAGCAGAAGTGGTTCGGCAAGAAATTGGTCTGCCACTCATCGTTCGCCCTGCATACATTCTTGGCGGAAGGGGAATGGGAATTGCTCACACGCCAGAAGAATTCCGCACTGTTGTGGCAACGGGAATTTCTGCAAGCCCAATTGGCGAAGTGCTTATTGAGAAATCAATCGCAGGCTGGAAAGAATACGAACTTGAAGTTATGCGCGATCGTGCAGACAACTGCGTCATCATCTGCTCCATTGAAAACGTGGACCCGATGGGCGTGCACACGGGAGACTCCATCACGGTCGCCCCTGCCATGACTCTGTCTGACGTGGAGTATCAAGAAATGCGCGACGCTGCATTTGCCTGTATTCGACGCGTCGGAGTTGAAACTGGCGGTTCGAACGTGCAGTTCGCAGTGAACCCAGCAAATGGCGATCTCGTCGTGATTGAAATGAACCCACGCGTGTCGCGTTCGTCGGCGCTGGCATCGAAAGCAACAGGATTCCCAATTGCGAAAATTGCAGCGAAACTCGCTGTCGGGTACACGCTCGACGAAATTTCAAACGATATTACGAAGATGACGCCAGCCAGTTTCGAACCAACCATTGACTACGTAGTTACCAAGATTCCGCGTTGGGCATTTGAAAAATTCCCAGGCACCAGTGGAATTCTTGGAACGCAAATGCAGAGCGTGGGCGAGGCAATGGCCATCGGTCGAACATTCACCGAAAGTTTGCAGAAGGCACTGCGTTCGCTCGAGAACGGCAGAATGGGGTTGAACTGCGACCCTGCCGAATTGAACTATCGCTCGATGAGCGACGAAGAGGTTCTTTCAGCAACTGGCGTACCTACTCCAGAACGCCTGTTCATTGTAGGTGAAGCCATCTTCCGAGGTATCGGCCTCGATCGCATCTACGACACGTGCAAGATCGATCACTGGTTCCTTGACCAGATGTTGATGATCGTGGAGGAGCGTCGTGCGCTTAGCCAAACCACAATGTCGGCAATGACAGTTCGTGCGTGGCGCAGGGCAAAGCGTCTCGGTTTTGCTGACGCACAGCTTGCCTACATCTGGTCGGTTGACGAAAATGAAGTACGACTTGCTCGAATTGCTGCTGGAGTTATTCCTACCTACAAAGCTGTCGATACGTGCAGCGCCGAGTTTGCGGCACAAACTCCGTACCACTACTCATCATATGAAGACGAAAACGAAGTTCGCCCGTCGACAAAACAGCGTGTAATCATTTTGGGAAGTGGTCCGAACCGCATTGGTCAAGGAATCGAATTTGACTATTGCTGCGTACATGCAAGTTTCGCGCTGCGCGATGCTGGCTTTGAAACGGTAATGATCAACTGCAATCCTGAAACCGTTTCCACCGACTACGACACTTCTGATCGTTTGTACTTTGAACCGCTCACTCGTGAAGACGTGTTGAATGTGATTCAGGCAGAAATCAAGGCGTCAACAACCCCTCCGCGAGTAATCGTGGGTCTTGGTGGGCAAACACCATTGAAATTGGCGAGCTACATACCTGCTGAATTAATTGCAGGTACTTCGCCCGAGTCCATTGACCTTGCCGAAGACCGCAAAAAGTGGAGTGCATTGTGTGAGGAACTAAAAATTTCTCAGCCGCCTGGTGGAACTGCGTTGAACTTCGATGAAGCAAAAACCATTGCTACGCGTATCGGCTACCCGGTATTAGTGCGACCGAGTTATGTGCTTGGCGGACGGGCCATGCAAATCGTGCACGACGAAGCGCATTTGCGACGTGCAATGAACGAACTTGCTGCTGCTGGAACTCTTGGCAGAGAGGGTGGTTTGTCGGCAGAACGTCCGGTGCTTATCGATCGCTTCCTTGATGATGCAACCGAAATTGACGTCGATGCAATTCGCGACGCCAGCGGCGAAGTGCTGATTGGTGGGGTTATGGAACACGTTGAAGAAGCAGGAGTGCACTCGGGCGACTCCGCGTGCGCCATCCCGCCGCCAACACTTGAACCGTGGGTTATTGAAGCTGTCGAGTCCTACACACGAGTCATCGCTCATGCGCTCGACGTAAAGGGTCTCATCAACGTGCAGTTCGCGGTTGCAGGTTCGACGGTGTATGTCATTGAAGCAAACCCGCGCGCTAGCCGCACCGTTCCATTCGTTGCTAAAGCGACAGGTGTGCCATTGGCAAAAATTGCAAGTCGCGTCATGCTCGGCGCAACTCTTGCTGAACTTCGTACCGAAGAGTTGCTGAAGCCACCTACCAACTTCGGTCACGTGTCAGTAAAAGAAGCCGTGCTTCCGTTCAATCGTTTCCCAGGCGTTGACACTGCGCTTGGACCAGAAATGCGTTCAACAGGTGAGGTAATGGGTATAGACAGCACATTCGGTCGTGCCTTCATTAAGGCCGAATCTGCAGCTGGCACCACATTGCCAACATCGGGAATGGTGTTCCTGTCACTCAACGACAAAGACAAGCCAAGTGGCCTCGTAGTTGCAAAGCGTCTACGCGAACTTGGGCTAGGCATTGCTGCAACTTCGGGAACCGCCGATTATCTCTCGCGGTTTGGTTACCCAGTTGATCGCGTTGTTGGCAAAGTCTCTGAGCAATCAAAAGGCAGCATTGCAGACGATGCAGTGAACCTCATTGAACGTGGAGAAATTGAGTTCGTTATCAACACCCCTCGTGGTCGTGGCGCACACTCAGACGGTGAAGCAATTCGTAAGGCTGCAAACATCTGGCGCGTTTCATCAGTAACCACCATCAACGCAGCGCTTGCTGCCGTTCAAGGTTTGGCAGAACAAAAGTTGCATCCACTTACGGTGAAATCGCTGCAGGAGTACCACGGTAGGTGAGTAAGACATCAGCCATTTCGAGCAGTGTTACTCGTGTCGGGTCTGTTGCGCTGAAGTCGCCAATCATGAATGCGTCGGGAACGGCGGGTCACGGCACAGAGTTGCATCGCTATGTCGACTTAAGTTCACTCGGTGCGTTTGTTGTGAAATCACTCGCACCTTTTGAATGGGCAGGTAACGCGTCGCCTCGTCTGTCACCAACTGCCGGGGGCATGTTGAATGCAGTCGGTCTGCAAGGTCCGGGTATCGAATATTGGATTACTCACGACTTACCAAAACTTCTCGATGTTGGCGCAAGCATTGTCGTCAGCATTTGGGGTTTTGGTATAGACGACTATGCGCAAGCCGCAAATCTGTTGCGACCAGTTGCCAAACATCTTTCGGCTCTTGAAATAAATTTGTCATGTCCGAACACGAAGTCGGTAACCGATGCTTCGGCTCGTCACGCAATTTTTGCCCACGAGCCTCACCTTGTGGAAGAAATTGTTCGTGCATCATTAATCGACGGAGTTCCTGCGTGGGCAAAGCTCAGCCCAAACACGCATCTCGTTCTTGAAGGTGCACGTGCAGCTCAGCGGGGTGGAGCACAAGCAGTCACCCTGATCAATACCGCACTTGGCATGTCGATGAATCCAACAACTGGTTTACCGTCACTGGGTAACGGTGGCGGGGGGTTGTCCGGACGTTCAGTGCACCCCATTGCAGTGCGCGCAATTTACGAAGTAGCCGCCAATGTTCCAGGACTACCGATTGTTGGAGCAGGTGGCGTGACCAGCGGTTGGGAAGCAATTGAACTGATGCTTGCTGGGGCAAGTGCTGTGCAAGTAGGCACGGCTTCGTTTGCCGAACCTCGTGCAATGTCACGCATTCAACGCGAAATGAATAGTTGGGCAAATCGCCGTGGGGTCAGCGATTGGACGGAAATCGTTGGACTTGCTCATCGAGGCGGGTTACGCGCGCTCTGAGCCGCTAAAATCTTTCTATGTCGCCCGCATTATTGACCGAATTGCGGCAAGAGATTGCCAATTTGGTTCAACAGATTGCTTCTGGGCAGCGCTCATTCGTAGAGGTGATCTCGCTGAGCGAATCCACACGTAGCGCCGCCGAATCGTACGTGTACGTAGTGAAGGCATTAGAGGCCGAATCGAGTGTTGGCAAAGTTCGCGCCCGACGCATCATGGCAGACCTCGACATTGCCGAACGATGCAACATCGGCTCTCTCACAACACAACAGGTTGAGCAATTGAAGGCAGTGTTGCACTTGTGAGTAAGTCGCTCATCGTCGTGGTCTCCGGGCCGGGTGGAGTGGGCAAGAGCACCATTGTGGAAGAACTCGTGAAGCGCGATGCGCGGTTATGGCTCAGTCGTTCGTGGACAACTCGTGAAATGCGTCCAGGTGAAGCGCCAGACTCCTATAAATTTGTCACGCGCGAACAGTTTCATGAACGCATCGACGCGAATGGTTTTTTAGAGTGGACCGAGTTCATCGGCAATTTGTATGGAACTCCTAATCCGGAAGCACCTATTGGACGAGACATCGTGCTTGAGATCGAAGTCGATGGTGCGCAGCAAGTAAAGCAGCAGCACCCAGAAGCCGTCTTGCTGTTCGTGCTGCCACCGTCGCGCGAGGAACAAAAGGCCCGTTTGCATGGTCGCGGAGACGCCGACAACAAGGTGGAGCAGCGTCTGAAAAAGGCCGAAGAGGAAGAACCCGTGGGCAAAGCCTTGGCCGACCATGTGCTGATCAACGATGATCTTGCCCAAACGGTGGACGACATGCTGGATCTCATTGCCAAGGAGCGGGTAAAACGCGCCTAGAAGGGTAGAATTATCGCCCTAGCGAAAGGACCCCCTGTGGTTGCTGAAGACACCATGATGAACCCGCCACTCGAGAGCTTGATGCACCGTACGCATTCCAAGTTCAGCCTGGTCACCTTGGCCGCACGACGTGCTCGCGAGATCAATTCATATTTCAATCAACTCGGCGAAGGTCTTGGAACCATGGTTCCGCCACAGGTCAGCTCAACTTCACGCAAGCCGCTGTCTATCAGCTTTGAAGAAATTGCTGCAGACAAGATCATCGGCGTTGAAATGGTTGATTACGCAGAAATCGAAGCCGAACTAGATGCTGAAATGCTTGACGAAGCAGCCGACGATGTTGTTGCTGCACTCGACGAGCCAGCCGCAGAAGAAAACGCGTAGTTCGTTTCTCGCTTAAGCGAGAGAACTGAGTTCTAGCCATGTCGCTTCGCGGAAAGCACATTGTGTTGTGTGTTTCGGGTGGTATCGCTGCGTATAAGTCAGTAGAGCTGTGTCGATTATTGGTTGATGCAGGTGCGCACGTTGCACCAGTGATGACTGCAGATGCTGAGCACTTCATTGGCAAAACCACGCTGTCGGCTCTTGCCTCCGAGCCCGTGCACACCACATTGTGGGACGATGCCAATCCAATTCCGCATACACGACTTGCGCAACGCGCAGATCTCATTGTTGTTGCGCCGGCAACTGCGCGAGTCATTGGCTCATACGCCGCTGGAATCTCTAGTGATTTTCTTACTGCAACTCTGATTGCAACGCGTGCACCCGTTCTGGTGTGCCCAGCGATGCACACCGAAATGTGGGAGCACGCTTCAGTGCAAGAAAACATTGCTACATTGCGCCGCCGCGGTGTGCACATTCTCGAACCAGAAACTGGACGACTTGCAGGTGGCGACATTGGGGCAGGACGGCTAGCCGAACCACAACGCATTTTTTCCGAAGTGGAGCAGCTACTTACTCCCGGAGACTTGTATGGCGCACACGTGGTGATCACCGCAGGTGGAACGCGCGAACCTATCGATGCAGTTCGGGTCATTGCCAATCGATCAACTGGCAAACAGGGTTACGCCATCGCCAGTGAGGCAGTTGCACGCGGAGCCAAAGTGACGCTTATTTCCACCGCCGATCTGCCAACTCCATTCGGCGTCAATCTTGTGCAGGTAGAAACCGCTCAACAGATGATGGAAGCGGTCAATGCAGAGGCAGGCCAAGCCGATGTTGTGGTCATGGCAGCAGCAGTTGCCGATGTGCGTCCAGTTCGTGCTGCCCCGCACAAGTTGAAAAAAGACCCACTTACGGGTCTCATGAGTGACCTTGGTGCCATCGAACTTGAAGCAACGCCCGACATATTGGCTGGCCTCGGAAAGAGCAAACCAAAAGGTCAGGTGCTGGTTGGCTTTGCAGCAGAAACCGAAAACCTTGTGGCCAACGCCCAGTCCAAGCTTGAGCGCAAAGGGGCCGACCTCATCGTGGCTAATGATGTCTCCCAAGCTGGTGTCGGCTTTGCTCACGCTACGAATGCCGTGACCTTGGTCGCTCGAGGTACTGAACCTGTTGAGGTGGCGCTTGCTGACAAGCGTTCAATTGCGCGGTCAATCTTGAATGCCGTAGTTGCCATTCGGTCTTCGCACACCAACTAGTCTCTACACGTCATACCGACGAGTCGCGAGAGCGGCACAACAGATGGAGCAGTTGTGAGAAAATTCACCTTTACTTCGGAGAGCGTTACCGAAGGTCACCCGGACAAGATGGCTGACCAAGTTTCCGACGCAGTACTTGACGCAATTTTGACGGAAGACCCACATGGTCGCGTTGCTTGCGAAACTCTCCTAACCACCGGTTTGTGTGTTGTCGCCGGTGAAATCACTACGTCTGCCTATGTTGACATTCCAAAGATTGCCCGCGAAGTAATTAAGGGCATTGGTTACGACAACGCGTTGTACGGATTCGACGGCAACACGTGCGGAGTCATCGTGTCGATCGACGAACAAAGTTCTGACATCGCAATGGGTGTTGACTCAAGCGAAGAAACCCGCAGCGGTCAAAGTGGCGAAGACAAGCTCAATAGTCAGGGTGCAGGCGACCAAGGAATGATGTTTGGTTATGCGTGCAACGAAACACCAGAGCTCATGCCATTGCCAATTGATCTTGCGCATCGCATGGCAGAAAAACTCGCCGAAGTTCGCAAGTCAGGCGCAATTCCGTATTTGCGCCCAGACGGCAAAACTCAGGTCACGTTTGAATACGAAAATGGAATTCCAGTTCGCTTGTCAACCGTGCTCATTTCAACTCAGCACGCAGACGGAACTCCTCGCGACACGGTCATTCGTCCTGACCTCATCGAGCAGGTTATTCGTCCGGTCATTCCTGCACAGTTCCAGAATGACAAATACTCGGTGCACATCAACCCAACAGGCGAGTTCGTTAAGGGTGGGCCACATGCCGACACCGGACTCACCGGTCGCAAAATTATCGTCGACACATACGGTGGTATGGGTCGTCACGGTGGTGGAGCATTCAGCGGCAAAGACCCATCAAAGGTTGACCGCTCGGCAGCATATGCAGCACGTTGGGTAGCAAAGCATGTTGTTGCAGCAGGCGCTGCATCACGTTGTGAAGTACAAGTTGCATACGCAATTGGTATGGCGCAGCCAATCAGCATCTTGGTGGAAACCTTCGGAACAAACAATGTTGATGAAATAGCAATTGAAGATGCTGTTCGTCAGGTGTTCGACCTTCGGCCTGCCGCAATTTTGCGCGACCTTGACTTGAAGCGTCCGATCTACAACAAGACGGCTGCTTATGGTCACTTCGGTCGAGCACTTCCAGAATTTACGTGGGAGACGCTGTCGCGCTTGAAGGAATTCAAAGCAGCAGTCAAGCTCTAAATGTCGCTCGTCGCGCGGGTTGTTCCCGACGTGACTGGTGTGGACAAGGTATTTGATTACCTCATACCGTCAGAACTTCAGGAACAGGTTGCTGTTGGCGATCGCGTGCGTGTGCCACTGCACGGGCGAAATGTACCTGGCTGGGTAACCGAAATTGGTTCAACCACTGATGGCTTTACCGATGTTGATGAAGCGAAGTTACGTGCGGTTATCAAGCGACTGGGCTTTGGGCCGTCGGTCGAAATAGTGCAGCTTGCCAAATGGGCGAGCCACAGGTGGTGCGGAAGGCTGCGCGCATTTTTCGTTGCGGCGTCACCGAGCACGCTGGTGGCGACACTTCCCACTGCGCGGTATCAACGCGAGCAGGTGAAAGTGTTGGGAGATTCTGAAGTCTCGTTGGCAGTAAGCGAGTACCGATCGATACTTGTTCAACGTGGTCCGCTCAAGTCACCAATTGAAGTGATGGTGGCGGCTGCACTGCTTGGTCCGGCTCTTGTGATTGTTCCCACGGTTGTTCGTGCACGTCTATTTGCTGCCTCGCTAAAGCGTCATGGTTTTTCGGTTGCGGTATTACCCGATGAGTGGGATAGCGCTGCTGGTGGTGTCGACGTAGTGATGGGTTCGCGCACAGCGGTGTTCGCGCGAGTTCCTTATTTGCGCAGCATTGTTGTTATTGACGAACATGATGACTCGCTGCGTGAAGAACGAACACCTACGTGGCACGCGCGCGATGTTGCCATTGAACGAGCTCGGCAACTGAACATTTCTTGTATCTTGGTATCTGCATTGCCAAGTGTTGTGGCCAAAGTTTGGGCAGGGAACAGGGTTTTGCAGTCTGGTGCACACGAAGCGCAAGCGGAGTGGCCGCAGATCCAGCTCATTGACAGAACTCTGGATGAGCGTTGGTCAAATTCGCTGTTGTCTTCTGATTTGATCGCGGAACTTCGCAATCATTCGCGCCGTATTGTTGCGGTTCTCAACACCAAAGGTAGAGCGCGACTGCTTGCATGCGCAGCGTGTAAGTCATTGGCCAGATGCGCAAATTGTGATGCAGCGGTTGAAATCGGCGAGACAGGACAGTTTTCGTGTCCGCGCTGTTCTACGCAGCGCCCGCAGGTATGCACGAAGTGTTCGTCTGCAAAATTTCTTACATTGAAACCAGGAGTGAACAAGTTGCGCGAAGAGATTGCCCAAGCTGCGGGGCGCAAGATTGCGGATGTAGTTGAAGTGACTGGAGGTGGCGACGATGCGTTTGCGATTGATCAATCAAAGATGTTGTTCGTCGGTACGGAAGCTGCGTTGCACCGCGTGCACGAAGCCGACACGGTGGTATTTCTCGACATCGATCAGGAACTTGCTGCGCCTCGGTATCGCGCGTCGGAAATTGTTGGCTCGCTATTAGTGCATGCAGCAAGGTTGGTTGGTCGCAGCGAACTTGGCGGCAAGGTCATGGTGCAAACGCACAGCATTGACAGTCCGGTGTTGCAGGCAATGGCGACACTACACATTGATGAGTATCTGCATTCTGTTTCCGAGATGCGTAGTTATATGAAACTCCCTCCATTCGGTGCGCTCGCACAGTTGTCGGGGGCAAAGATTGATGAAGCAATGAACGATCTTGCAAAAAATGTGTTCGTGCATGTTTCTGCATCTAGTGACGGTTCGTACTTGGTGAAAGCGTCAGACTGGCAAGTGTTGGCAGATGCACTCAGTGAAGTTGAGTCGACAAAAGGTGTCAGGCTGAAAATTCAGGTTGATCCGGCACGTGTGTAGGTTTTACGCGCAGAACACGAAATCCGCGTTTGCTCGTAAGCCGTTCTACCGAATATCCCTGCGAGGTAAGCCAGACTGCAAGTGAATCAGCCCCCAAATTGCGGTTGACAACGAGCCATGCTTCGCCAGTGGTGGACAACCTCGAGAGCCAAGTCAGTAGCAGTGTGTGAAGTTCTTGCTTGCCGATTCGGATTGGGGGATTCGACCACATCACATCGAAGCGAATTGAATCGTCTACTTCGTGAGGTGCAAGTGAGACCACGTTGAGCAAGTTGTTGTGCTGTGCATTTGACTCCGTGAGCTCGCGCGCACGTTCATTGATATCAATCGCGTACACCGTTGCATTCGGCGAATAGGCGGCGAGTGTAAGTGCAATTGGTCCGGCCCCACATCCAAGATCGAGAAAGTTGCCGGTGCTTGGCGGACGTGCGGCAGATTCAAGCAGCACCATGGTGCCTTGGTCTATACCTTTGCGCGAAAATACACCGCGGTCAGTGCCAATGGTGATCTCGCGTTCGGCCGCGCGAAGCACTGCAAAATTCTGGTGCTTTGAATGGGCAACAGAAGCAACCTGTGGTTGAGTGGTGAAGTATTGCTCGTCGCTCATAAGCCTCGCTAGCCTTACACGTTATGACGCAGTCACCGAACAAGAAGGGTTCTTCAATCCGCACGTACGGAGACCCAGTGTTGGCCGCGATGGCCGATGAAATTACCAACATTGACGGCAAGTTGGTGACGCTGGCTGAAGATATGTTTCGCGTGATGTATCAAGCCCCAGGACTTGGGCTTGCTGGTCCACAGATTGGCGTGCAGAAGCAAATCTTCGTTTACGACGTTGATGATGACCCACAGGTCATCATCAACCCAAAGATTGTTGAATCATCGGGAGAATGGATCTACGACGAAGGCTGTCTATCAATCCCTGGTTTATACGTTGAAATGCTGCGACCGAAAAAGGTGCTGGTCAGTGGGTTCACGCTTGAGGGCGACGAAGTACAAATCGAAGCTGACGAATTGCTCGCTCGTTTGTTCCAACACGAAATTGACCACTTGCAAGGTGTGTTGATGTTTGATCGCATGCTGCCTGAGCAACGCGAACTCGCAATCGTCGAATACGCAAAGGTAGGCGAGGGCCCAGCCGATGCCGAGCCGGTGTACTTACGACTTTCGTGACACCACTTGCGCCCCTGCCGCGCGAGCGCGCCAAGCGCATTGTGTACATCGGTACGCCAGAGATTGCAGTTGCCCCACTACAAGCACTTGTAGCCGAAGGGTTCGTCGTTGAACTTGTTGTCACAGGCGTTGACAAGCGAAGGGGCAGAGGCGCGGAAACGAGTGCAAACCCTGTGAAAGCTGCTGCGCTTGAATTGGGAATTGCTGTTTCGCACGACATCAATGATGTATTGAAACTGAATCCAGATGGTCTACTTGGAGTTGTGGTTGCGTTCGGCAGCATCATCGCGCCAGAGATACTGCACCATGCGCCGATGATCAATATTCATTATTCGCAACTTCCAAGGTGGCGAGGTGCGGCACCAGTCGAGCGCGCAATTCTTTCAGGGGATTCCACAACAGCAGTGTGCATTATCCAAGTTGTCGAACAACTCGATGCCGGCGACGTACTCGCATCTGCTTCATGCACGATTCGTGAAGAGGACTCAGTGTTAGCGCTGCGCGACCGGCTTGGACAGCTCGCGCTACCCCTGCTTGTTGATATCTGTAGCAATGGCGTAACTCGTCAAGATGCACAAACTGGAGAAGTTGTTGTTGCCAAGAAGATCGCTCCGCATGATCTAGCAATCAGTTGGTCGGCAAACTCAGATGTCATTTCACGTCAAGTCCGCTTGGGCAATGCGTTCACGTTCTTTGAAGGAAAACGATTCAAGGTTCACGAAGCAAGTCGAGCAACTGAGCAACTTCCTGCCGGATCCATCTCCGTGCAAGATGGAAGAGTGTTTGTCGGTGCGCATGAAGGATCGATACATCTGGTCACGGTTCAGCCAGAAGGTAAACCTCGAATAACCGCAATCGAGTGGGCGCGAGGTGCGCGACTGTCAAACGCAAGCGTGTTTAGTGACAGGTAGCCTGCGCATATGAGTCAAACGTCTGCAAATTCCCTAGATGGACGATTGCTTGGTCATGTTGAACAATTTGATTTTGATCGTGGACTTGGAATGATTTGGTCGAGTGGTCAGGAGTATCTGTTCCATTGCGCCGAAATTGTCGATGGAACCAGAGATATCAACATCGGAGCGTCGGTGTCATTCGTTGTAGCCCATCGCTTTGGGCTCGTAGAAGCATCCGAAATTGAAAAACTTCCGAGCTAATCGGGCTGAACGTTTCCTTTAATTTGCACGAACGCCAAGCGGATATTGGCCAGTGCCTCCGTGAGCGTGCTGAACTCTTCGCCGAGGCGTTCTCCGAGTCCCTCTACAACACATGCCACAGCATCGATCGCCAGGGCAGATTCCAGTAATCGTGGGGGATCGGCCGAGAGGTGAATGGCCGCAAGTTCATACAAACCCATGACATGGTTGACCACCACAACATTGGCGGGTGTACTGGCTATTCGTGCGCGTGCGTCGGCAAGAGCGGTCTCTGCGTCGTGTAACTGGTCATCGAAATCATCAGGAAAGAGGTCAGTTGGGTTGTCAGCCATCCCCGCTACGCTAATAGCCCAAGTGGGGAACGAGTTTCCTCCACCTGACCACAGATTTCAGTAATTCGGTGAATACCGCCGAGCAGCTGTCGAGTGCGTTTGGGTCGAGTGCGCAAGTTGCGACGCTATGCGTTGCGGGCGCTTCGGCTCTGCCGTGCCCGACTTCTTCTCGACATGTTCACCTCCACTAATAGGAGGCAACGCCACTTGCATAAGAGAGTAAAGCCATAGCACCGCCAACAAATGAGCCACGTTTCAACGAGCGAATTCGCGCACGCGAAGTTCGTCTTGTAGATGCAGATGGTTCACAGGTTGGAATTGTGAGCATTGCCGACGCACTCGAAAGAGCGCGTGTTGCAGAACTCGATCTCGTCGAAGTCGCTTCGCAAGCAGACCCACCCGTATGTCGCATTATGGACTACGGCAAATTCCGCTACGAAGAGTCGCAGAAGTTGAAAGAGTCCCGCAAAAAGACCGTGCAGATCACAATGAAAGAGGTCAAGTTCAAACCAAAGATCGGTAAAGCCGACTTCGACACCAAGGTTCGTCACATGCAGGAGTTCTTGCGTGAAGGACACAAGGTGAAAGTCACTTTGCAATTCCGCGGCCGCGAAGTTGCCCACCCTGAATTAGGTACCAAAATTTTGCACGCAGTAATCGAGCAATTGGGACCTGTAGCCAAGGTGGATACTCACGCGAGGCTTGAAGGTCGCAACATGACCATGGTTCTCTCTCCAGAAAAGAAGGCGCCAAAAAAGCCAGAAACAAAACCTGCTCCACAGGCCCAAGCAGCACCTGCTGTGCAAGCAACACCGGAGCCAGTAGCACCAGAGCCAGTAGCACCAGAGCAAGCACCGACCGAGAGTTAAACAGAGATTTACAGAAAGCAACAGGAGACAACATGCCAAAGATGAAGACATCAAAAACCGCTGCGAAGCGTTTCAAATTGACTGGTACGGGAAAACTTCGCCGTCAGCAGTCAATGCGACAGCACTTGTTTGAGCACAAGCCATCAACCCGCACCCGTCGCTTGGACGGAAGTGTTGATGTTCACTCCGGAGACGTAAAGCGCATCAAGCGCTGCCTCGGCCTTCGCTAAATCGAATCAGTTTTCAATTCAATTTTTGTAGTTACTAACGAAAGGATGTTGACATGGCACGTGTAAAGCGCGCAGTACATGCAAGGAAGAAGCACAAGGCAATTTTGGAAAAGGCGAAGGGTTACTACGGTGACCGTTCCCGCACATTCCGCTCGGCAAACGAACAGGTATTGCACTCCGGTCAATACGCGTTCCGTGACCGTCGCGCAAAGAAGGGCGAGTTCCGCAGCTTGTGGATTCAACGCATCAATGCCGGTTGTCGTCAGAACGATTTCAGTTACAGCCGTCTTATCGCAGGTTTGAACAAGGCTGGCGTCACTGTCGATCGCAAGATCATGGCCGACCTCGCAGTTCACGATCCAGCTGCGTTCGCGAAGTTGGTAGAAACAGCCAAGGGAGCGCTCGTCTGAGCGACGCACGCCTCGGATTTTCACATCCACGAATTCAACGACTGCGGCGCCTTCTTGGGCGCCGCAGTGCTCGTATTACGGACAATGCATTTGTCATCGAAGGCCATGTACTCATCGCTGAAGCGATCAGCGCTGGATGGAATATTGAAGAACAATTTATAGCGCCCGGTGGAATCGCTGTCCTTGGCACGTCTGCTCGAACATTTGAACTTGAAAACGGTGTGCTGGAGCGCGTTGCGAGCACAACGACGCCTCAACCTGTCATTGCGATTGCTGAGCGTCGAGTGTCAGAAGTTGAAGAACTTGAGTCGTGCGAATGGATCGTCATTGCTGACCAAATTTCTGACCCTGGCAATTTAGGAACCATTTTCCGTTCTGCCGAGGCAGCTGGCGCGTCGGGAGTTGTACTTACGCCTGGAACTGTTGAAGCTTTCAACTCGAAGGTCGTTCGTTCATCTGCAGGATCGATGTTTTACATCCCGGTTTTCGAAGATGTAACGATGGGAGAAGTGAAGCAGGCCGGTTTTTCACTTGTCGGAACTTCGTCGCATGAGCAACGGGGAAGCGTTCCGTTCACAGAGGCTTCGCTCACAGGCAGAATTGCCATTGTGGTTGGTAATGAAGCGCACGGCATGGATGACGCCGAATTGATCGACCAATGGATCACCATTCCGCATCGTGGTCGTAGTGAGAGCCTGAACGTTGCGATGGCTGCAACTGTCGTGTGTTTCGAAGTGGCACACCAGCGCGATACCGCTAACTAAGCCCATTTTGAAATTCTGGAACGACTAGCGTTGAAGACGAAATGTCTTCTTCAGCATCGATTTCCGGCGAGATTTCGCAGGCCCAAACTGCGGCAATAGATGCCATTGGTGGAGCAGTAGACGCAGCGGCCCTACGGTCGGTGCAGGCAGAACTTGCAGGTAAGAAGTCGGTGCTCACGGTATTGCGGTCGCAGCTTGGCAAGATCCAAGATGCGGAGGAACGCAAGACTGCTGGCCAGGCAATTAACGCGTGTGCTCAAACCATTGATGCTGCAATCGCCGACCGTATGTCGATGTTGCTGGCAGCGGAACGCGCTCAGCAAGTTGCGTCTGAGGCAATGGACTTGTCCGAATTTGTCAGCGTAAAGCGACGGGGCAGCACCCACATCGTCACGCAGGCAACGCAACGGTTGGAAGATGTGTTCATTGGTTTGGGTTTCCAAGTAGCAGAAGGTCCAGAGGTGGAAACCGACTTCTATAACTTCGAAGCTTTGAACATGCCAAAGACGCATCCTGCGCGCAGCGAGTTCGACACCATGTTCATCGAACCATCTTCTGCAGATCAAGAGCCAAATTCGGTTTTGCTGCGCACACATACTTCGCCTGTGCAAATTCGTGTGATGCAAACATGGAAGCCACCTATTTATGCAGTCATGCCAGGGCGCGTGTTCCGTCGCGATACTCCTGACGCAACGCACATGCCGGTGTTCCATCAAATTGAAGGCATCGTGGTTGATAAGGGAATCACGTTTGCGCACTTGGCGGGAATCATCGAAGCCTTTACCAAAGCATTTTTTGGAAACGAATTCACCAGCCGGCTTCGCCCATCCTTCTTCCCGTTCACTGAACCGAGCGCGGAGTTTGACATACGTCGAGCGAACGGCGCATGGATCGAACTCGGTGGTTGCGGAATGATGCATCCAAATGTGTTGCGCGCTGGTGGTATCGACCCAGACGAATACACCGGGTTTGCATTCGGATTCGGAATTGATCGCATGGCAAAAGAGCGACACAACGTTGAAGACATTCGCGAGATGTACACGAATGACCTGCGCTTCCTCAGGCAGTTCTCATGAAAATTCTGCATTCGTGGCTTAATGAGTTTGCAGACTTCGGCAGCGATGTTGATGCCATTGCCGATCGCATTACTCAACTTGGATTAGCCGTCGAATCTGTCGATCGCGTTGGCACACCGGTTAAGGGCGTGGTGTCAGCAAAAGTGTTGCGCCTAGAAAAGCACCCAGACGCAGCAAAAGTGACGCGTGTGTATGTTGACGCTGGCGACGGTGTGGAGCGCCATGTGTGGTGCGGAGCCACCAACATGAAAGCAGGCGACATCGTTCCGTTGGCAACACTGGGAACCAACATGCCCGATGGGCGAGTCATCACGCAGCGCGGAATATTAGGCATCGATAGCGAAGGCATGCTGTGCTCAGGAACCGAAATCGGTCTGAGCTCAGACGGAAGTGGCTTGCTTATTCTTCCTCAGGGCACAGCGCTTGGCCTCGACGTGTATGAGGCCCTTGGCGTCGACTCGGATGTGGTGTTCGACTTAGACGTCACCAGAAACCGTCCCGACTGCACTGGCTATTTAGGCGTTGCGCGGGATCTTGCGGCAGGTATGGGTAAGCAGTTGACCTTGCCAAAAATTGATACATCTGCAACGGGCAAATCGTTGTCCGTTCCTGTCACCATTTCTGCACCAGAGCGATGCGGTCGTTTCACCGTGCTCGTCATGTCGGGAATTTCAGTCACGCAATCTCCTGACTGGATTGCACGTCGACTTGCGCGCGCCGGAATGCGCTCAATCAACAACGTTGTGGATGTTTCCAACTTGGTCAATCTTGAGCTCAATCAGCCGAACCACGCCTATGACTTTGACTCGGTAAAAGATGGCTTCATCGTGCGTCTAGCGCACGATGGCGAGCAGTTCACCACATTGGACGCAGTTGAGCGAACACTCACCGCTAGCGATCTGCTCATTTGCAACGCACAAGACAAGCCAGTCGGAATCGCCGGAATCATGGGCGGACTTCAATCAGAAGTTACCGACTCGACAACGTCTATTGCCGTGGAAATTGCCTATTTCGAACCAGATGCATTGCGTGCAACTTCGACTCGACTTGCATTGCGTACCGAAGCCTCGCTTCGCTTCGAGCGCGGGGTCGATCCGTATGGTTCAGAATTTGCCGTTGCGCGCTTTGCCGAACTGTTGCGCATCACGTGTCCAAACTTGGTCGTTCATGCCGGCGCGACCGATGCACGAACCGAGGCGTTGCCTTTGCAAGTACGGACCACGCAAGTACGACTGAACACCATCAAACGAGTGCTTGGCATCGACATCACGGCAAAAGCATTGGAAAATCTGATTGTGCCAATCGGATTCACCATTGCAAAATCGGCTACTGATGGAGTTGTAGATGTCGGTATCCCATCGTGGCGCAATGATTGCAGTAGCGAAATTGACATTGTCGAAGAAGTCGCGCGTCATTATGGCTATGACAATTTAGGCAAGATTGTTCCAACATCGCCGGTGCATGGCCGTCTATCCGATGTGCAGCGTCGTCGGCGTATGTTGCGAGAAATTGTTGTTGCACTCGGCGCCAGTGAAGCGATGCCGAATCCATTTCTCGCGCCAGGCGATCTCGCGAAAGTTGGGCTCAGCGAGGACAATGCATTGAAACTTGCCAACCCGTTGGTTGCTGAAGAGAGTGTGTTGCGAACATCGCTTGTTCCCGGAATGTTGAAGTCGATTGCCTATAACCAATCGCACCGCATTCGCGACATTTCGTTGTTCGAAATCGGTCATGTGTATCCGCAAGGGAAGGAAGTTCTTCCCGATGAATACGAGTCGCTCTGCATCATGGTCGCCGGGGCAGATGCTTCTGTTGCCATGGATTTGTGGAGCCAAGTTTCAACAGCTCTTGGTATTGGTGCTCAGCTCGCTCAAGACCAACCACCAGCGGGTTATCACGCAACGCGAAGTGCGCAGCTCAAGCGCGGCAAAATGGTGCTTGGCTCGGTGGGAGAGATTGACCCAACGGTGTTGGCCAATGCGGGCATCGTGGGACGCGTTGCGAGTCTTGAAGTCAACCTTTCAATTGTGCTGAACGAAGTACCAAAACCGCAGTCCGCCCAAGTGGTGAGTAAGTATCCATCGAGCGATTTCGATTTGGCCTTTGTTGTTGCGAATAGTGTTGCAGCGGCCACCTTGGTGAAGACGCTTCGTCAGGCTGGTGGCAACCTGCTCATCGACGTTGCATTGTTTGACATTTACCGAGGCAAGGGAGTGAGCGATGATGCGCGCAGCCTGGCCTACCGGTTGCGCTTGCAGGCTCCCGACCGCACCCTGACGGATGTGGAAGTATCGGATGTACGGGCGAAATGTATTGCCGCCGCTGAAAAGCTGGGAGCAACCCTGCGGGGGTAGCTCTTTAAGGTCGTTGCATAGTTATGCGGCCTTCTGTATAATTATGCAATGATATCGGTCGGCATAATTGGAGCATCTGGGTTTACTGGTGCGGAGTTGTTGCGTATATGCGCATCTCATCCACATTTCGAAGTGAAGTATGCAACTGGCGATTCGCAGGCGGGCACGCTCGCGCGTTCGTTGTATCCATCGCTTGCAGCAACGTATCCAAATTTGGTGTTCGAAGAATTCGATCTTGCAAAAGCGCTTGCCTGCGACGTGGTGTTTCTTGGCCTTCCACACGAAGCATCACTCGAACTTGTGCCGCAACTCGTCAATCGAGTGAAACTCGTTGTCGATCTTTCAGCGGCTTATCGATTGACAGATGTCTCGCAGTATCCGCAGTGGTATGGGTTTACACACACTCATCCAGATCTTGTTGCCAATGCGGTGTACGGCCTTCCCGAATTGAACCGCGAAGCTTTGAAAACCGCGAAGTTGATTGCAACGCCAGGTTGCTATGTAACAGCAGCAAGTTTGGCGCTTGCGCCGCTAGTGAAGGCTGGCGTTATCGAAACGCAAGGTGTCATCGTTGATGCTGCTTCTGGTGTGTCGGGCGCAGGTCGTGCGGCGAAACATTCGAATTCGTTTAATACGGTTGATGAAGACTTCACGGCTTATGGGCTGCTTGACCACAGGCACACTCCAGAGATCGAGCAGGTTACGGGAGCACAAATCTTGTTCACTCCTCATCTTGCGCCAATGAACCGCGGCATACTCGCAACGTGTTACGCGCGGCCAGCTGCAGGCACAACACCAACAACTGCTTCTCTTTTGGCCACTCTCGCGCGTGCATACGCGAAAGAGCCACTCATAGTTGTTGGCCAGAACTCACCATCAACTAAAGCAACACTCGGCACAAATGTCACGCACATCACCGCGCGTTACGACGAACGCACGGGTTATGTAATGGTGCTCAGTGCATTAGACAATTTGGCAAAGGGCGCATCGGGCGGAGCAGTGCAAGCTACAAACGTTGCACTTGGGTTGAACGAGCTCGACGGACTTTCGATGGTGGGGATGTACCCATGAGCGAGTTGATGAACGAATCGCATGAGCGTGTAGGCGCGCTGCTCATTGAAGCGTTGCCTTACATTCAGCAGTTCGCAGGAAAAACTGTTGTCGTGAAATACGGCGGAAACGCGCTTGCTGGAGCCAGTGACGCAGATGCCGCAGGAACATTCGCCCAAGACATTGCGCTCATGCACGCTGTCGGCATCAAGCCCGTCGTTGTTCACGGTGGCGGGCCACAGATCAGCGCGTTGATGGAGCGTCTAGGAAAGAAACCCGAATTTCGTAATGGCTTGCGGGTAACCGATGCCGAGACAGTGGAAATTGCGAGCATGGTATTGCTCGGCACGGTGAACCCGCAGTTGGTTTCAGCGATCAACGTGCACGGCGCCTCCGCGATCGGTGTTTCCGGGCAAGATGCTGGTCTGCTTCGCGTAACGCAACGCGACCCAGAGTTGGGCTTTGTCGGTGACATTGCTTCGGTAGACCCCGCGGTATTGAAGAGCGCCATTGCCGATAATGCGGTACCCGTGGTTGCCACCATTGGAACAGATGCTTCTGGTCAGGCGTACAACGTCAATGCCGATACGGCCGCAGCCGCAATTGCTGTTGCGCTCGGTGCAGAAAAGCTCATCTACCTCACGGATATTGAGGGCCTGCGCGCGAACAAGGATGATGCCTCATCAATTATTCGTCGTACGACAGCAACGGAGATTGCGAGATTGATGGCTAACGGCTCAATCGATGGTGGCATGATTCCAAAAATGGAGAGCTGCGTAGAAGCAATTACGAGTGGAGTGTCTCGCTGTCACATTTTGGACGGACGCATACCTCATGTATTGCTTATCGAGTTATTCACCATTGCTGGTGTTGGAACAATGATCACTGCAGATCAGGAAGTAGGGAAGAAATGACATCACACGCATTCGCCACAACGGGTAACTATTGCCCATTCATTCCGGTTTTCGGTCCGCCTCAGGTTATGTTCGAGCGTGGATCGGGAACGCAGTTATGGGACGTCGATGGCAAGCGCTATCTCGACTTCCTCTGCGGGATCGCTGTTACTTCTCTTGGCCATAGCAATCCAGTTGTGACCGCAGCCATTGCGGAGCAAGCAGCAACGCTGATGCACGTCAGTAATTTTTTCGCTAATCCAGTTGCAACAGAGACCGCAGTTCTCGTCGACCAGCTGTTGGGTGGGGGCGGACAAGTTTTTTTCTGTAACTCTGGCGCCGAAGCCAACGAGGCTGCAATCAAGCTTGCGCGTAAGTTCGGTGGTCGCGGGCGACACACCGTTGTGAGCGCACTGGGTAGCTTCCACGGCCGAACGCTTGCTGCGCTCGCTGCTACCGGCCAGCCAGCCAAACATGAACCATTTAAGCCAATGCCACAAGGATTCAAGCATGTGGTGTTCGACGATATTGCAGCACTTGATGCCGCGGTAGATGGATCTGTTGCAGCGGTGTTGTTAGAACCGGTACAGGGCGAGGGTGGCGTAATTCCTGCATCACAGGAGTACATGAAGTTTGCAGAAAAGATTTGTCGCGATCGCGGTGTATTGCTGATGATCGACGAAGTACAAACTGGCTACGGAAGAACTGGTTCGTGGTTTGGCTTTGAGCACTATGGCATTTCGCCAGACGTGGTGATCATGGCCAAGGCCATGGGTAACGGAATGCCAATTGGTGGAATTTGGGCGAAGAAGGAAGTTGCATCGGTGTTTAAGCCTGGCGACCACGGCAGCACATTTAGTGGAACGGCAATTGCAACTTCTGCTGCGCGTGCGACCATCAAGGAAATGCAACGACTCAATGCTCCGCAAATGGCATTCGACAAGGGTGCGCTACTTACCTCGTTGGTACAGGCAATTCCCAAAGTCGTGTCAGTTCGCGGACGCGGACTGTTGTTGGGTGTCGAACTTGCAGAAGGCGTCGATGCCAAGGAAGTGCAACTGCAGTTGTTGAAAAATGGATTGGTCACCAATGCGGTGACCGCAACCGCATTGCGCCTTGCCCCGCCACTCACGGTGTCTGAAGACGAAATCCGTGAAGCAGTGAGCATCATTGCTGCGGTACTGAAGGGCGCTTAGTTATGGCGCATAGAAATTTTTTGCACGCCTACGACATGTCGGCAACCGAATTGAAGCGTGTGCTCGCTCTAGCTCAAGCACCGATTGCGCAACTTGGTCGGCCACTGGATGGAAAGGGTGTCGCCCTCATTTTTGAAAAGCCTTCTAATCGCACTCGCCACAGTATGGAAATGGCTGCGGTGCAGTTGGGTGGTCACCCGGTGTACACCCGCGGAGAAGAAGTCGGAATGGATGTGCGCGAGTCAGTTGAGGACATTACGAACGTGATGTCGGGTTACCACGCCATATTGTGCGCCCGGGTGTTCGATCACGGCGTATTGCATCGAATGGCTGCAGTTTCATCGGTGCCAATCGTCAACATGCTCAGTGATTTTGCGCATCCGCTACAGGCGGTTGCTGATGTGTTGACGATGCAGCAAAATTTCGGTGATCTCGCCGGAAAAACAGTGACGTACGTTGGCGACTTTAACAATGTTGCGCGTTCGCTATGCGAAGCATCGGCAATGCTCGGTATGCATATTCGCCTTGGCTGTCCTGAGGGCTACGACGCTCCCGACAACGAACTGCTCGGTCTCACCGAACTTGGTGCCGCATCGGTAGAGCAGTATCGCGACATTGCCATTGCGGTGAGTGGTGCACACGCTGTACACACCGACACGTGGACGTCTATGGGGCAGGAAAGCGAATCAGCTGAACGTGAGGCAACATTCGCTGGTTTCGAAGTAACAACTGAAATGATGGCGCTTGCAGAAACGAATGCAATTTTTATGCATTGTTTGCCGGCCCATCGCGGCCAAGAGGTTGCATCTTCGGTAATCGATGGTCCGCAAAGCAGGGTTTATCCGCAAGCACATAACAGGATGCACGCCGCACGTGGAGTGCTCGCGTTTCTGATGGGAGAACAAAAGTGACCACAAAAGTTCAGCGCCAGGGAGCAGTTGCGCAACTCATTTCTGATCATGATGTAACCAGTCATACGCAACTTGTTTCGTTGTTAAAGAAGTCGGGGATAGCGGCAACTCAAGCCACTGTGTCGCGCGACTTAGAAGAAATTGGTGCTGTCAAAGTACGCACATCGCACGGCGAAACTGCTTACGCCATTCCAGAGTTCGAACCCGATCGCATCGCGCCGCTCGAACAGTTGCGTCGCGTACTTGCCGAATGGGTTGCAGATATTCAGATCAGCGAACCCATTGTCATCATTCGTACACCGCCTGGTTGTGCGCACGTTGTTGCATCAGCTCTTGATCGCTCGCGCATTGAAGGCCTTGCGGGAACGGTTGCCGGTGACGACACCATGTTCTGCGTAGCGAGTCAAAGTTACGGAGCAAAGAAACTTGCAGCGCATCTTGGCAAACTTGCCGGTTTGCAAAAAACGAAGGGTTCGAAATGACCGATAATCAATCTCAGCCACTGTGGCATGGCAGGTTTAGTAGCGGCCCGGCAGAAGAACTCTTGGCGTTCACAGAAAGTTTGTCGTTTGATAAGCGACTGTGGAAAGACGATATTGCTGGTTCGCTGGCGCATGTGAAAGGCCTTGGCCATTCCGGAATATTGCCTCAGTCTGAAGTCGCACAGATTGAATCCGCATTGCATCAAGTCGCAGACGAATTCGCTAATGGAACTTTTGAATTCGTTGCAGGCGAGGAAGACATTCACACTTCGATCGAACGACGGGTCACGCAAATTGCAGGTCCTGTCGGAGGAAAGGTGCACACGGGGCGCAGCCGCAACGATCAGTGCGTCACCGCGCTTCGATTGTGGACCAAACGCGAACTCGCTGCGCTTGCTGAACGCATCATTGTGTTGTGCGATGTGCTCACTCAACGTGCCGACTTGGCAGGTTGGGGAGACGATGGTGTGTATCTGCCTGGCTATACGCATGTGCAGCGCGCACAGCCTGTGTTGCTGGCGCATCACCTCATGGCACACGCGTGGGCATTCACACGCGACATTGATCGTTTGATCAGCACGATCAAACGGGCAGACGTTTCACCATTAGGAGCAGGTGCGCTCGCAGGTTCGTCATTGCCGCTTGACCCCGACTTCACCGCTCGTGAAATGGGGTTCGCGGACCGTTTTTCCAATTCTCTCGACGCGGTTTCTGACCGCGATTTTGTTGCTGAGGCATTATTTGACCTCGCGCTCATCGGTACGCACTTATCCCGCATCGGCGAAGAGTGGGTGCTATGGACTTCAGAAGAATTTGGGTTCGCCACACTTGATGATCGTTATGCAACCGGATCTTCAATGCTGCCGCAAAAAAAGAATGCTGATATTGCAGAACTCGCACGTGGCAAAGCCGGTCGACTGATTGGCAATCTCACAGGCCTGCTCACCACATTGAAAGGTCTTCCCCTCGCGTACAACCGCGATTTACAGGAAGACAAAGAACCGCTGTTCGACTCATATGACCAAGTTTCATTGGCTGTTGGAGCACTCACTGGAATGATTCAGACCGCATCGTTTAATGCCGACCGCATGCGCGCGGCAGCAGATGTTCAGTCGTTGTCTGCAACAGACTTGGCCGAGTATCTCGTACGCAAGGGGACACCATTTCGTCAAGCGCACGCCATTGTTGGTGCGCTGGTTCAACAAGCACTTTCCGGCTCGCAATCGTTGCAACAACTTGTCGCTGCTTCGTCAGAATTTGATGCCGATGCGCTACATGTCATCGGTGCTGGGGTAGGCGTGCAACTTCGCTCGTCTCCTGGTGCTGCCGGACCACGTGCTGCTGAAAGCCAACGTGCACGTTTCGCCTCAGTTATTGGGTCACTTCGGGCGTCGCTCGCGATCTAGCATCTATCTATGGCTCAATTTGGAGACGTAGTTCAAGAGTTTGCCTCGCGCGGACTCATCCACGACTCCACTGATCGCGCCGAACTCACGAAGCGCAGCACAACATCGCAGATGGCTGCTTACGTAGGTTTTGACCCAACGTCAGACTCGCTCCATGTTGGCAACCTGTTGGGTCAAATTAGTTTGCGTCGATTTCAATTGCTCGGGCACAAACCAGTGGTGTTAGCCGGTGGCGCAACCGGAATGGTCGGCGATCCATCTGGTCGCAGTGAAGAACGCAATTTGCTTGATGCAGACACGCTTGCTCACAACGTTTCTTGCATTAAAGGTCAACTCGAACGCATTCTCGATTTTGGAACAGGTGCGAATAATGCAGTGTTGGTTGACAACGCAACGTGGACAAAAGATGTTCCAGTGCTCGACTTTTTGCGTGACGTTGGCAAATACATCACCGTTAATCAAATGATGGCAAAAGACTCGGTGAAGTCGCGTATATCCGACGGAAACGGTTTGTCGTTTACCGAGTTCAGCTACATGTTGTTGCAAGCAAACGATTTTCGACACCTCTGTGAACATCTCGATTGCGAAATGCAAATGGGTGGATCCGACCAGTGGGGCAATATCACCGCAGGCATTGACCTTATTCGCAAACGTTTAGGACGTGAATCGTTCGGACTTACGTGGCCACTCGTCACTAAATCAGATGGCACCAAGTTTGGTAAAACAGCAGATGGTGCAGTGTGGCTTGATGCCAAGCGCACATCGCCGTACCAGTTCAGACAGTTTTGGATGCAAGTTTCCGACATTGATATTGAACGCATGTTGCCACAGTTCTCATTGCGACCGATGGAAGAAGTTGCGTCGATATTGAGCGAACAACGACTCAGTCCAGAAAAGCGCGTTGCGCAACGCACATTGGCAAATGAAATCACATCAATGTTGCACGGCGAAGAATCTGCGAACGCAGCAGAACAAGCAGCCGATGTGTTGTTCGGTGCGAATCCTGTTTTCGCAAGTGAAGCAACATTGAATTTGATTGCACAAGAAGTTGCAGTGACACAAATGGGTACAGCGGTGTTGCATGATGCAATAGGCGTACTTGTCACCACAGGTTTGGCCGCGTCAAACTCTGAAGCCCGCCGGTTATTGCAGCAGCGCAGCGTACGGGCCAATGGGGAACAGCTCGATGAACACGGCAAACTTGACAAGATTGCCTTGCTCCATGGGCGCTGGATGCTCTTGCGTAAGGGCAAAACGGCCTACCATTTGCTCGACTTCGCCGGCTAATAACCATACGCAGTAAGGGTTTCAGCCTTAAACGTCAGCAAACCCATGCGGGCTATGAGGCGCGCCTAACGGCGTGCCCGAGGTCTCCGCAAAGCCAAAAGAAATAAGGGTTTTTCTTTGGAGGGAGGTTGACGCAGGCCATTTCCCCCCGCTAGATTTGCACTCCGCCTCATGGGCAGGTTTGTTGTTCTGCAACGAATCGGTTTATGTGCGGCAACCGAATGTTATTACCGAGTGATGAAGTAATTCATTAGCTCGAGTAACACAAGGTGATTGCTCCTTGAAAACGAAAGAGAAGACTGAACGCCAGTGCGGGCAGTAGGACACGATCCGCAAGGATCGCAGTTTTACTGTTCGTCAATTCCGGTCGGATGAAAATCCGGCCAAACAAAACATCGTTGAGAAATCAACAAAATCAATTATCAATCAGTAGAGCTACTGATTGGTCAGGAAACGTTGGTGCGGATAAGCCGAAAGGCTGACAATACCAACGCGGACTTTCCAGAATTCAACCTGCTCAGTTGCGATACGCAAGTATTTGACTGAAACAGGAAGTTCTTGACGGAGAGTTTGATCCTGGCTCAGGACGAACGCTGGCGGCGTGCTTAACACATGCAAGTCGAACGGAATCCATGGTGTAGCAATACACCGGAAGATTTAGTGGCGAACGGGTGA
>Ga0194055_10000039_pt1 | contig 85642 bp, 81 predicted proteins | sample SepL449m_MetaG_FD_155482 | JGI IMG/M metagenome (GOLD analysis project Ga0194055, IMG submission 155482) | Anoxic zone freshwater microbial communities from boreal shield lake in IISD Experimental Lakes Area, Ontario, Canada - Sep2016-L442-9m | ecosystem: Environmental > Aquatic > Freshwater >... | reverse complement strand
ACCCAATTACATTTCCAGCAATAACATTCTCATTTGAATTAAAGGAAGATTTTTCATCTGGCCTAAGAATTATTCTGCCACCTGATAAACCCTTACCTAGATAATCATTTGAATCGCCAAAAAGTCTTAGCGTTAACCCGTTAGGGATGAACGCACCAAATGACTGTCCGGCCGAACCATGAAAAGAAATATCTACGGTGTTATCCGGAAGGCCATTAGATCCAAACCGTCGGGTAATTTCCGAACCCAACATGGTGCCCACGGTTCGATTACCGTTCTTAATTCCGGAGCGGATTTTAATTGGAATTCTATCTTCTAACGCAGTTTTTGCCTTATTGATTAATTCATTATCAAGCGCTCCGACTAAACCGTGATCTTGTTTCGTAGTGTTATGCCGAATGACACCTGGATTAACGTTTGGAAATGCAAGGAGTGGTGCAAGATCCAAACCGCTTGCCTTCCAATGATCAACCGCCGCTTTTGTTTCTAGCGCTTCGACTTGGCCAACTGCATCTTCTAATCTCTTGAATCCAAGTGATGCAAGGATCTCTCGTACTTCTTGAGCTATGTATTCAAAGAACGTTTCGACAAATTCGGGTTTTCCAGTGAATTTTTTTCGCAATTCTGGATTTTGCGTAGCTACCCCAACTGGACAAGTGTCTAAATGACAGACCCGCATCATCACACAACCCGAAACAACAAGTGGCGCGGTTGCAAAACCAAATTCTTCGGCACCGAGTAAAGCAGCGATTACTACATCACGTCCGGTTTTCATCTGACCATCTGCTTGTACAACTATGCGATCTCGCAATCCATTTAATATTAAAGTTTGTTGAGTTTCCGCTAAACCTAACTCCCAGGGAGCGCCAGCGTGTTTTAGTGAAGTTAGCGGAGAAGCGCCAGTACCGCCATCGTGACCAGAGATTAAAACAACATCTGCATGCGCTTTACTTACTCCGGCCGCTACTGTGCCAACACCAACTTCGGCCACCAACTTCACATGAATTCGCGCCTCTTTATTGGCATTTTTTAGATCATGGATAAGTTGCGCTAAATCCTCGATGGAATAAATATCGTGATGTGGCGGTGGCGAAATTAGACCAACACCAGGTGTGGAATGTCTAACTTTTGCGATCCAGGGGTAAACCTTATTGCCAGGGAGTTGACCACCTTCGCCAGGCTTAGCACCTTGCGCCATTTTGATTTGTATATCATCTGAATTAACTAAATATTCGCTAGTAACTCCAAAGCGACCGCTAGCAACCTGTTTAATGGCAGAACGCTTGGAATCGCCATTGGCCATTGGTAAAAATCGATCCGCATCTTCGCCACCTTCACCAGTATTTGATTTACCACCGATTCGATTCATAGCAATAGCTAGATTCTCGTGAGCCTCTTTAGATATTGAGCCATACGACATTGCACCTGTCGAGAAACGTTTCAATATTTCGGTAATTGGTTCAACTTCATCGATTGGGATCGGTTTTCTTAGGCCTTCCTTAAATGCAAACAACCCACGGAGTGTCATTAAATTTCTACTTTGGTCATCAACTTTTTCGGTATATTTCTTGAAAATGTCATAACGTTTATTTTTAGTTGAATGTTGCAACATGAAAACCGTTTCTGGATTAAAAAGATGCGGTTCTCCCTCACGGCGCCATTGATACTCTCCGCCGATTGTTAAGCGAGGTGCGCCAGGTATTTCGCCCCCTGGCGGATATGCAACGTGGTGGCGTCTAATTGTTTCTTCTGCAATTACATCAAGGCCAACTCCACCTAATCTGGATATCGCACCCACAAAATATTCATCGATAACTGCTTGCGATAGTCCAATAGCTTCGAATACTTGAGCGCCGGTATAAGAGGCGATGGTTGAGATTCCCATCTTTGACATAACTTTAAGGACGCCTTTGCCAAGCGCCTTAATAAGATTGCGCACAGCTTTCTCTGGCGCAATGCCAGTAATTACCCCCTGCAAGACTAAATCTTCTGCGCTTTCCATTGCCAGATAAGGATTAACTGCCGCTGCCCCAAAACCAACCAGGAGTGCAACATGGTGGACTTCTCTTACATCGCCACTTTCAACAACTAAACCAACTTTTGTACGCGTCTTTTCTCGAATTAAATGATGGTGTACAGCAGCCGTTAGTAATAGCGAAGGAATTGGGGCGTTCTCTGCATCACCGTCACGGTCAGAGAGCACAATCAGGCGTGCTCCTTTTTCAATGGCATCTGATACTTCATTTCTAATTTCGACTAACCGTTCTGCGAGTGATTCACCGCCACCAGCAATTGGAAATAATCCGCGAACGATATGAGTAATAAATCCTGGGTGATCACCGTCAGCATTTACGTGAATAATTTTTGCTAGCTCATCATTATCAATTACTGGAAACGGAAGTGAGATCTGACGACACGAGGCCGGACCTGGATCTAAGAGATTATGTTCGGGACCAATTGATCCACCTAGTGAAGTGACTAATTCTTCTCGAATTGCATCTAAGGGTGGGTTGGTAACTTGTGCAAAAAGTTGTGCAAAATAATCAAAGAGCAACCTATGTTTATCAGAAAGCGCAGCGATCGGCGTATCAGTTCCCATCGAACCTAACGGCTCGCCGCCAGATTTAGCCATTGGCGCGATGATTATTCGAAGTTCTTCTTCGGTGTAACCAAATGCACGTTGTCGCCTTACTACAGATGAGTGCGGATAAACAATATGCTCTCGCGCTGGAAGATCTTCTAATTTAATTAAACCGGCATGGAGCCAGTCGCTATAAGGCGCGCCATTTGCTAATTCGTCTTTAATTTCATCGTCTTCAATAATTCTGCCTTCATCAATATCTACTAAGAACATTCGCCCCGGTTGCAATCTTCCTTTACGTGCAATCCGATCTTGCGCAATATCTAGAACTCCTACTTCGCTAGCTAAAACGACTAATCCATCTTTTGTAACCCAATAACGAGATGGGCGTAACCCGTTTCTATCTAAAACCGCCCCGATTTGTTTTCCATCTGTAAAAGTTACGCATGCAGGACCATCCCAAGGCTCCATTAGCGAGGCATGGAATTGATAGAAATCTCGTCGAATTTCTGAGATAGATGCGTGGTTTTCCCAGGCCTCTGGAATCATCATTAACATCGCATGTGGCAAAGAACGGCCGCTCAAATATAGTAATTCCAATACCTCATCTAAAGAAGCCGAGTCGCTGCCATTTGGATCAATAATTGGGAAGAGGCGCGAAATTTCGCCAGGAATCAATGTGCTGGCAAGTAAAGTTTCACGAGCAGCCATCCAATTTCTATTTCCTTTTACAGTATTGATTTCACCATTATGTGCAATGTAGCGATATGGATGGGCTAACGGCCAAGATGGAAAAGTATTTGTTGAAAAACGTGAATGCACTAACGCTAATGGCGAAACTAATCGCGGATCTGATAAATCTGGAAAAAATTCTTCTAGCTGACCGGTTGTGAGCATTCCCTTGTAAACGATGGTGCGAGATGAGAGCGAAGGGAAATAGATTGGAAGTTCGTGTTCTACTCTCTTTCTAAAACAGAATGCTTTACGTTCTAAGGCTAAGTTGAGCGCGTTATCTTTAGCGGTGACAAAAATCTGCTCAAAATTCGGCATTACCGAAAGCGCCGTTTTCCCTAGTGATTTGGAATTAGTTGGCAATTTACGCCAACCTAAAATTTTCAGTCCTTCTTCCTCGGCAATCTCGCTTATTCTTTCCTTGCCAGAAAAATCTCCACCGAGAAATGCAATTCCGGTCGCGTAGCTGCCAGCAGCGCCAAGTTCAAATTCAACGACTTCCTGATAAAAAGCATCTGGAACTCTAATTAATATGCCAGCACCATCACCACTATTTACCTCAGCTCCAGATGCGCCGCGGTGCTCTAAATTTCGTAGAGCGATTAAACCTTTCTGCACAATTTCATGAGTTGCAACTTTGTTTAGCGTTGCAACCATTGCTACACCACATGCATCATGCTCTTGCGCAGGATTATATAAACCCTGTTTCAAAGGCAGAGCTGAGAATAGTGGCACGAGGTATCTCCAGAAATATCACATCTGCGTACGATGTTTCTTTATTCTGGGACAGCAATGGCCCGAATGAGAACGTTACTGTAGCAAAGTCCGAGAAAAGTAAGGAGTGGTAAAAGCCTAAATTCCAGAGAGGTGAACTAGCTGACCTATTCCAGCCGTGATTGCCATGCCGATAGACCCTCCAACAAAAATTCGAAGCGTGGTTTTAAATACGGGAGCACCTGCTGTTCTAGCGCTAACGATTCCGGTCCCAACTAAACCGACCAACGTAATCAGAACGATGCTCCAAGCTTTGGCGCCAAGGTTTGGTGCAAAAGCGCCAAGAAAAGGAACAAATCCGCCAATGGTAAAACTGATAGCCGAAGCGATCGCAGCCTGCATTGGTTTAGCTTTTGTGTGTTCGAATTGTCCAAGTTCATCACGAAGGTGCGCTTCTAGCGGATCTCGGTCATGCATATGTTTTGCTACCTGCAGCGCTAAATCTTTTGGCAAACCGCGATTTTCGTAAATGTGCGCGAGCTCTTCTAACTCACCTTCAGGGTCAACCAATAAATGTTCAATTTCAATTCGCTTATCTGCATCTTCGATATCATTTTGAGATCGAACTGAAACATATTCACCGACTGCCATAGACATAGCTCCGGCAGCAATACCTGCAAGACCTGCTGTAATAATAAAATTATCAGCCCTAGCGGTCGCAACACCTATCATTAAACTCGCGGTTGAGACCAGCCCATCGTTTGCACCAAGTACTGCAGCACGTAACCAACCACTCCGGTGGGTTAAATGATGTTCGTTTCTTTGGTAGACGTCCGCTAATGGCATAAGAGAATCCTATCCCCTGGTCGAACTTTTCCAGCGCCTATATAAAGTGGCGCTTGATACAACGCACACGAAGAATCCGACCCAAATATTTAGTCGTAAACCTAGAATTAAATTTGCATCATCAATTCTTATGCTTTCGATGGCGATCCGCCCAAGTGAATAGAGAGCTACATAAGCTATAAAAATAGAACCTGGTGCCATCTTTAGTTTTTCGAGCCGCAAGAGGAGTAACGCTACAACTAAACACCAGATTGATTCGTAGATAAATGTTGGATGGAAGGTTGCAAATTCTGAGAAACCATTCGGACGATAGTTAAGTGGAACTTCTAACCCCCATGGCAACTTTGTAGGCCGACCAAAAAGTTCAACATTGAACCAATTTCCCCAACGACCAATTGCTTGCGCAACTACAACTCCAGGGGCAAGTGCATCTGCAAAAGTTGCAAATGTTGGCGCTCCATCTAAATTCAAATTATTGCGATTGAAACGCCACCAAGCCGCAGCTAAACCAAGGGCAATTGCTCCCCAAATTCCTAAACCGCCTTGCCAGATATATAAAGCTTCAATTGGCCGACCGTTCTTACCGAAATATCCTGCTGGCGAAGTAACAACGTGATAAATCCGACCACCAATTACGCCGAGCGGTACAGCAACAATCGCAACCTCTGAAACTTTTCCAGGGGCTCCACCCATTAGAACGAAACGTGAATTACCCCAATAAATTGCTACAGCAACTCCTGTGAGAATTGCAATGGCATAAAAATGAATTGTTAATGGACCCAACTCAATGTAAGCGCGAGTTGGAGAGGGAATGAATTGGTGAAAGTTCCCCACTATTCCTTTAATCCACCTGCAACGAGCGCGGCTTTAAATGCTGCAAGATCAAAATATTGAGTTTTGCGATCGATTTCAACGCCATTTATAAATACTGTTGGAGTTGAATTTACATTCTTCTTTGCACCATCGCTAGCGACGTTACTTACCCAAGCGGCGTAAGTTCCCTTATTCACGCAAGAAGTAAATTTCTCTGAAGTTGCGCCTACTTGCTTCCCTAGTTCTAAAAGCGTGTTTGCATTCCAAAGACCAGTATTTTCTTTCGCAGATTGAGTCTGGTAAAGCAATGCGTGGAAAGGAAGGAACTTATCCTCGTCAGATGCGCATGCAGCAGCATTCGCAGCAAGAATCGACTCATCACCGATGAAAGAAAGTGTATGGAAAATAACGTTAACTTTCTTCTCTACGACTAATTGATTTAAATAATCACCAATTACCGATTCGAAGTTCTTACAGACTGGACATTGAAAATCTTCCCAAATATCAACTACTGGCTTGATTCCGGAATTAAAAGAGATTCCATAACCATCACTCTGCTTTACTGTAGACGGCAAAGTAGCGGCGGTATCTGTGCGATTGTTAAATAGTGAGAAAGCAACTGCCACTATTAAAACTAACCCAACCATGCCAGCGACTAACCAACGAGTGAAATTATCGCCACCATTTAAATCGTGGCTCGCGGATTTCTTAGCCTTTGGGGTCTTCGCCATTGCCTGCTCCGTTCAAATTAAGTTATAGAAACTGCCATTATTCTACTATCGGTCTAATCCAAATTTGCCGCGTGGAAATTTGGCAAGCACTAGCGCAATACCCAATAATCCAATATCGCGAAAAATTTCCACTAAATACTTAGTTTTCCCCGCAGCCACCTGGCCACCGCCACCAAAACAACCACAATCTATCGATAGTCCTCGGATCGCTGCCTGTGAAATCCCCAAGATAAATACGAACATCAACGCTCCTCCAGCAAGCGCAGATTGTTTTACGAAAACTCCTAATATTAGGAAAATAGCAATTGCGATTTCAATCCAAGGTAACGAATAGCCGATTACATTGGCAATTGATATTGGTAAAACTTCATATGCTCTTACCGCCATTGCTGATTTTTGTAGGTGCCCGACTTTTAAACCACCCGCAGCTAATAAAACACCACCTAAAATTAATCTAAATAGCAGAGTTATCCAAGGTTGCGAAAGCAGGAATCTATTCTTCATATTCGACCCGATTCATCTCGTCAGTTGGGTCTAATTTAGCATCTAAAGCGCTCCAGGCAGTTAGCGGTTTTCGTTCGTACCGTTTATTAGCTTTCTTTGTAAAAACACCTTTCACAAATAAAAAAACTGCGAAGGAACCGCTTAAAAAAGCCAAAACCAATTGGGTGATAGATATCCGAGAAGCGCCACTTCTAATCAACGCGCTGAAAATGAGAAGTGCAAATAATGCAACGATTAAAGATTTGCCTCGACTTTTCATTGCGTTGCTATTTAACCAGGCAGTCTGGACCGAGAATTGATTTCAAATCAGCACTCAAGCTAGGCGAAGCAGTAACTTTCAACCCCTCATCGAGTTTGAGGATGGTATTTTTCGCCGCTCCTTGTAGCTCTAAATGAACTTCACGCGCACCTGGGTGTGAACGCAGCACCTCTTTCATTCGGTCAACGATCGGCGGCGTGCAGCGAGCCATATCCATACGAATGATAAGCGGTCCGGTTGGTATTTGCTTAATGTCTGGTAACGAAAGTTCAAGTGCTGTAATTCTTGGTATCTCTTCGCGTTTATCAACACGACCCCGAATCACAACGATTCTATCTTCTACTAAATTAATTGAATGTTGTGAATATGAATTTGAGAAGAAGAGAACATCTATTGCACCTTCAAGATCTTCCACGTTTACGATCGCCCATGATGCGCCTTGCCTAGTTACTTTTCGTTGGATGCTAGTTATAAGTCCAGCGATAGTGACTATTTGATCATGACCGATTGAATCATCGGATAATCCGCTGATGGCCAAATCGGTAGCGGCGCGTAGAACATGTTCTACCCCAAGAAGTGGATGGTCTGATACATAAAGACCTAACATCTCTCGTTCGTAAGTTAAGAGTAAAGTTTTTTCCCATTCTTCATTTGGAATATTTAATTCAACTCCAAGAACTTGGGTAGCTTGGGTGGACCCAAATAAATCAAATTGTCCAATCGCTTCAGCGCGTTTAGCTTCCATCACCGAATCAATAGCTTCTAAGTAAATCGCCATCAAGCCTTTTCGGCTATGTCCAAGTGAATCGAATGCACCTGCTTTAATGAGTGATTCAATCGTTTTCTTATTACAAACTTGCACATCTACCTTTGCTAAGAAATCTCCAAACGAAGCAAACCGGCTTTTATCTTGACGGTTTTTCGCAATTGAAGCAACGACGTTCTCACCGACATTTCGAATCGCAGCCAACCCAAATCGAATATCAGTTCCGCGCGGAGTGTAATCGGCATCAGATTCATTTACATCTGGTGGCAGAACTTTTATACCCATACGGCGACATTCATTTAAATAGAGAGCACTCTTATCTTTATCATCGCGAACGCTAGTCAAGAGCGCAGCCATATATTCCGTAGGAAAATTAGCTTTTAGGTAACCGGTCCAATAAGAAACCATTCCATAACCTGCACTATGAGCGCGGTTAAATGCATAATCCGAAAACGGAATCAAAGTCTTCCAAAGAACATCAATAGCCACACTTGAAAACTGATTTTTCTGCATACCTTCTTCAAAATGCACATACTCTTTATCAAGAATATCTTTATTCTTTTTACCCATTGCTTTGCGGAGCAAATCCGCACGACCGAGTGAAAATCCAGCTACCTTTTGGGCAATTGCCATTACTTGCTCTTGATAAACAATCAATCCATAAGTATCGCCAAGAATTTCCTGAAGTGGTTCAGAGAGTTCTGGATGAATTGGATCCGATGGTTTTCGCTTATTCTTACGGTCCGCATAATCATTATGCGCATTTACACCCATTGGGCCAGGTCGATAGAGCGCTATAACAGCGGAAATATCGGCAAAGGAATCAGGCGCCATAGATCGCAATAGTGCGCGAATCGGAGCGCTATCAAGTTGAAATACCCCTAACGTGTCACCGCGTGATAAAAGTTCGTATGTTTTCTTATCGGTTAGTTCTAAGGTGGTTAAATCAACAATTTTGCCGGCATTATTCTTGATGTTGGATAAACAATCATCAATAACTGAAAGGTTACGAAGTCCGAGGAAATCCATCTTTAGCAGTCCGGTTGCTTCACACGCTCCCATATCAAATTGCGTAATGATGGCCCCATCTGCTTCTCGCCTATGGATTGGGATTACATCCAGCAATGGTTCTCTACTTAAAATCACGCCGGCGGCATGCACTCCCCATTGACGTTTCAAACCTTCTATTCCTAATGCAGTATCTACAATCCGCTTGCTATCCATATCAGTTTCATAAAGTGTCCTAAATTCACTGGCTTCGCCGTAGCGTTCATCTTCATCATTAAAAACTCCACTTAAGGAAATATCTTTACCCATTACTGAAGGCGGTAAAGCTTTTGTTAATCGCTCGCCAAGAGCATATGGATAACCGAGTACGCGCGTTGAATCTTTGATTGCTTGTTTAGATTTAATAGTTCCGTAGGTAATTATCTGAGCAACTCGATCTTCACCATATTTATCGGTTGCGTAACGAATCATTTCGGCGCGACGACGTTCGTCGAAATCTAAATCGATATCAGGCATAGATATACGTTCTGGATTTAAGAAACGTTCAAAGAGCAAGCCGTGCTTAATTGGGTCTAGCGCTGTAATACCAAGTGAGTACGAAACTAGTGAACCCGCAGCAGAACCTCTACCAGGACCAACCCAGATGCCTTGCTTTTTTGCATGTGAAACTAAGTCGGATACAACTAAGAAGTAGCCTGCGAAACCCATTTTAGTCATTACGCCGAGTTCGTAACTTAACCTTTCAATATAAATTTGTGGCACTTCACCATTAAATCGATTCTGCAACCCTTGCTCTGACTGCTTTATTAACCAAGAATCTTCACTTTCGCCCTGTGGAACTGCAAATTTTGGCAGAAGATTTTCATTTTCGCGCATTGTTATATTGCAACGCTCTGCGATAAGCAGGGTGTTATCACAACTTTCTGGAACTTCTTTAAATAACTCTCGCATTTGTCGAGCGCTCTTTAAGTAAAATTCACCATTTTCAAATTTAAAACGCTTTGGATCAGCCAAAGTTGATCCAGACTGAATGCAGAGCAAAGCTTCATGTGCTACTGAATCTTCTGCAAAGGTATAGTGCAAATCATTAGTCGCTAATAGCGGTAAACCCAATTCTTTACTTAATTTCAACAAATCTTCTTTAACGCGTCGCTCAATTTCGATGCCGTGATCCATAATCTCTACGAAATAATTACCGGCCCCGAAAATGTCACGGTATTCCGCGGCTGCATTTCGGGCTTCGTTATAGGCACCCATTCGAATGCGGGTCTGTATTTCGCCACCAGGACAACCTGTTGTTGCAATGATTCCATCAGAATGTTTTGCTAATAGTTCGCGATCCATTCTGGGTTTGTAGTAGAAGCCTTCTAATGACGCTAACGATGAAAGTCTAAAAAGATTGCCTAACCCAACATTGTTTTCTGCAAGTAGCGTCATGTGGGTGTAAGCACCGCCGCCAGATACGTCATCCTCGCCGCCATCTGCCCATTTCACTCGCTTCTTGTCGAATCTAGATTCCGGCGCTACATAAGCTTCAATACCAATAATTGGTTTAACGCCAGCTTTCTTGCTCTGCTTATAGAAATCAAAAGCTCCAAAAACATTTCCATGGTCGGTCATTGCGATTGCCGGCATTTCTTGCCGAGCCACTTCGCTTGTTAGATCCTCTACTCGAGCAGCGCCATCAAGCATTGAATATTCGGTATGTACATGTAGATGTACGAAATTTTCCGAATTATTGGGGGTCACGATTGGTGAGAGTACTGCCTTGCGGCGCTACTTTTCGGTGAGCAACGCCAACGCCTTTGTGAGGTCGGCTGGGTATGGCGCAGTGAAAGATAAACGTTCACCTGAAGCTGGGTGGTTAAAGCTAAGTTCCATCGCATGTAACCAAGGTCGAGTTAATCCCAATTTTTCAGCAAGCGCTGGATCAGCGCCGTAAGTTAAATCACCCACGAGTGGATGGCGCAGCGCTGCAAAATGAACCCGAATCTGATGGGTGCGACCAGTTTCTAGTTCTACCTTCAAGAGCGTTGCCGCTGGAAAATACTCGAGGGCTAAGTAATGAGTAATGCTGGGTTTTCCATCAGCAACAACCGCAAACCGATAATCTTCTTTTGGATGGCGGTCAATTGGCGCATCGATTGTTCCTTCGGTTGGATCAATATGCCCTTGGGCTAGCGCGTTATAAATCTTTCCTACGGTTCGTTCTCTGAATTGATCTTTCAAACTCGTATATGCGGATTCCGTTTTTGCGACAACCATTAACCCAGTGGTGCCAACGTCTAACCGATGCACAATTCCTTGACGTTCTGCAGCACCGCTAGTTGAAACGGAATATCCAGCAGCTACAAGTCCACCAATTACAGTTACACCTGTCCAACCCGGACTTGGGTGAGATGCGCAACCCACAGGCTTGTTAACAACAATTACATGATCATCATCGAAAATTACTTCAAGATTTTCTACTGGCGTTGGATTCAATTGTGGTGCTTGGGCTGGTTCTGGGAAAAGTATTTCAATCTGATCGCCACTTTCAATCCGTTCAGATTTTGCAAGTGTCTTCCCATTCCGAGTAATCTCGCCAGCGCTAGCCAAATCTGCAATCGTGGTGCGCGAGAGGCCAAGCAACCTTGCTAGTGCTGCATCAATACGTTCTCCTGATAAACCATCAGGAATGGTGAAAACTCTTAATTCACGCGACATGGTTACTCGATGCTGTTGGTTGGATATTCTTGATCGCAAGTATGACCACAATTCCAGCGGCAATACAGATGGCTGAATCGGCTACGTTGAATATCGGCCAATGTGGCAGTTCAATCCAATCCACTACATGGCCTTGAAACCTACCTGGGGCTTTAAAAATTCGATCCCAAAGATTTCCAAATATTCCACCAAGCACTAATCCGAGTGCCGCACCCCACCAATTTGAAATAACTTTCCTACTGAAATAGATAATGAACGCTGCTACACATAGTGCAAATGAAGCTAAAGCCAAGGTAGCGTTCGGTGCCATACTGAATGCGGCGCCGGAGTTAGTTGTATAGGTAAGTTGCAGAAAATTTCCAATAACTTTTATCGAATCGCGTCCTTTAAGGTTTTCGACAGCCCACAATTTACTTAAAAAATCTAGAAGGAATACCGAAAAAGCGCATAACGCTAAAGTTTTACGCGCCCGCTTAACTCGATGGGCATTCAGCGCCGTTCTTCTTTCTGTTTGCACGCCATGCATAGCGTTGCTCGAGGGAAAACTTGCAATCGAGCTTTTCCGATTGGACTCGAACAATCTTCACATCGCCCGTAAGTTTTAGTATCGATCCGCTCTAGCGCTCTTTCAGTTTGAGAAACCATGTCGCGAGCGTTGTAGACCAAAGACATTTCGTGTTCACGTTCAAAAGTTTTGGTTCCAGCATCAGCCTGATCATCTCCGGCACCAACACCCGAGGCCTTAATCAAATCATCCATTTCGGATTCGGCTGCTTGTAACTCTTTCTTTAAACGAACTAAATCCTTCGCCAATTCTGATCGCATCGCTTTCATCTCAGTTGCAGTCCAGCCATCTTCGCCTTCTTTAACCACGAGGGGTGCTGGTGCTGATTTTATTGGTTTAAGTTGCGGCGCTTTTTTCCCAGTTTTTATCGGTCTAACTGGTGGCGGCAAAACTAATCGACGTTCCGCAACAATCGCGGTTTCTAAGAGCTCTGGCTCAGGTTTATAAACAGAAATTGTCGTAGCACCGCCTTTTGCAGTACTTGAAGTTAGCGCTGTTTTCATTGGCGCTTTGATAATTTGTTTGACCGGAATCTTCTTTACCTCAAGTGGTTTTTTTGCGGCAATTTTCTTGGCTGGTGCTTTCTTCGCTTTCGCTGGCGCCTTCTTCGCGGGAGCCTTTTTCGCAGGAGCCTTCTTTGCTGGTGCTTTCTTTTTACCTAGCAGTCGACTTAATACCCCAGCTTTTTTCGCAGGTTTTCCGGCGCTTTTCTTAGCGGACTTAGCTATTGGCTTCTTTGAATTCTTTTTTGTGGGCACAGCGCCGAAGGCTATGGCTTCTCGACAAGAAAAGCCATTCAGCCACACGTGGTCGAACAAACCGAGCGCAATCACAGTTTTGCGAAGGTAGAATCCAACTCTTAAATCCAGAGTGGAGCCATCATTGTGATTGAGTCAGAGAGCGGGAAATGAAAAACGAATACCGCGCCATCTCACCACAGATAGATCTCCCTAAAACTGAGCATGAGATTCTAAATTTTTGGGAAACCCAATCAATATTTCACGAAAGTGTAAACGCACGCGCCGGCGCGGAAGCCTGGACATTTTACGAAGGTCCACCGACTGCAAATGGTTTGCCTGGAACCCATCATATTGAAGCTCGAGTTTTTAAAGATGTCTTCCCTCGTTATCAAACAATGAAAGGGAAACATGTAATTCGAAAAGCTGGTTGGGATTGTCATGGCCTCCCAGTTGAAATTGCTGTTGAAAAAGAACTTGGTTTCACCGGTAAAGGTGATATCGAAAAATTTGGAATCGCAGAATTTAATGACAAATGTCGAGAATCTGTACAACGTCACGTAGGCGCATTTACAGACATGACCGAGCGCATGGGTTTCTGGGTTGATTTCGATGAAGCTTATTGGACTATGTCGAGCGAGTATGTTGAAAGCGTTTGGTGGTCTCTTAAAGAAATTTGGAAGAAAGGATTACTCTCTCAAGATCACCGCGTTGCTCCTTACTGTCCAAGATGTGGAACTGGTCTTTCAGATCATGAATTAGCGCAAGGGTATGAAACCGTTACCGACCCTTCCGTGTACGTACGTTTCCCGATTACTTCCGGCAAGCTCGCTGAATTAAAAGCATCGCTTCTAGTTTGGACCACAACTCCGTGGACTTTGGTTTCCAACACCGCAATAGCTGTTAACCCAAAAGTTACATATGTTGTGGTCAAAACTAATAAGCCAGATAGTGAAGAGAATGAAGTATTAGTTCTCGCCGAAGAACTAGCGCACGTCGTGGGTGAATCTGAAATACTGCTAAAAATTAGCGGGAAAGATTTAGAACGCACCACATACGAACGACCATTTGATTTCGTTGAAATTCCAGATTCTCACTTTGTAGTTCTAGCTGACTACGTAACAACTGAAGATGGCACCGGATTGGTTCATCAATCTCCCGCTTTTGGCGCAGATGATCTACTGGTTTGTCGGGCATATGGTCTACCTGTAGTAAACCCAGTGCTAGCAAATGGAAATTTTGCGGATGAAGTTCCGTTAATTGGCGGAGTATTCTTCAAAGAAGCAGATAAAGCTTTAGTTAAAGAGTTACGAAAATCTGGAAAGCTATATAAATATCAACCATACGAACACTCATATCCGCATTGTTGGCGTTGTCATACTGCGCTTATCTACTACGCGCAACCTTCTTGGTATATCAAAACTACAAAAATTAAAGAAGCGCTTATAAGAGAGAATCAAAATACTGATTGGCACCCAGAAACTATTAAAACCGGTAGATATGGTGATTGGTTAAATAATAATATTGATTGGGCTGTTTCTAGAAATAGGTACTGGGGCACTCCTCTGCCAATTTGGCGTTGTGAATCCGATCATGAAATCTGCATCGGTTCGCTTAAAGAATTAAGCAGTTTAGTTGGGCGAGATGTCACTGATTTAAATCCGCATCGACCCTTCGTTGACGATATTAAATTCCCTTGCGCAGAATGTTCCGAGACAATGGTACGAGTGCCTGAAGTTATTGATTGTTGGTATGACTCTGGTGCAATGCCATTCGCACAATGGGGTTACCCACATAAACCTGGTTCAGTTGAAAAATTTAACGAAGCTTATCCAGCCGACTTTATCTGCGAAGCTATCGATCAAACTCGTGGTTGGTTCTATACCTTGATGACAATTGGAACCTTGGTCTTTGATAAATCATCATATAAAACTGTGCTCTGTCTCGGACATATCCTCGATAAAGATGGTCGAAAGATGAGTAAGCATCTGGGCAATGTCTTAGAGCCGATGGCGCTTATGGATCAACATGGAGCAGATGCGGTCCGTTGGTACATGCTTGCCGACGGCTCACCTTGGAGTGCGCGTCGGGTCGGACATAATGCAATTTCTGATGTAGTTCGTAAGACCTTATTAACTTATTGGAACACCGTTTCCTTCCTCTCGCTTTATGCCAGAGCGTCAAATTTCAACCCGTTAACTTCGGATAATCAAATTGAAATTCCTGATCGACCCTTGATGGATCGTTGGATAATTTCCGAATTGAATCAATTAATTGCAGGCGTTGATTCTGCGCTAACCAATTTCGATTCTCAAGAAGCTGGAGAGTTACTCGCCAAATTTATTGATGACTTATCTAATTGGTATGTTCGCAGATCGCGCCGTCGTTTCTGGGATGGCGATGTGGCCGCACTCTCGACCTTGCATGAATGTTTAGAGAAGCTGACGCTTTTAATGGCGCCACTTGTGCCGTTTATAACTGAACATGTTTGGCAGGAGTTAATTCGTCCAGTGTCACCAACCATTGTGGAATCTGTGCACCTTGCTGATTTTCCTATTTCCAAACCCAAACTTATTGATCAGAAACTATCCCAATCTGTTGCGCTTACACGTCGCCTAGTAGAGCTTGGCCGAGCTTCCAGAGCGGAATCTAAAGTTAAAATTCGGCAACCACTTTCGCGGGCTTTAATTTCGGCATCTGGTTGGGTGGCGCTGGACCAACAATTAAAAGATCAAATTTCAGATGAGCTAAATGTTCTGCATCTTGCTGACATTTCTAGCGCAGGAGCTGACCTAGTAGATATTTCGATTAAGGCTAACTTCAAGACTCTTGGTTTAAATTTCGGAGCCGATGTGCAACCGATTGCGAAGAAAATTGCGGAATTAAATGCAAATGAATTAACTTCCGAGATCCGCAAGAACGGTAAAGCCGCCATTCAATATGGCGATGGCAAAATCGCAGATATCTCTGAGTTAGATTTAGTAATCACCGAGACGCCAAGAGAAGGCTGGTCGGTAGCTAGCCATTCTGGGGAAAGCGTCGCTCTCGATCTCGCGCTAACTCCAGATTTAATCGCAGCGGGCCAAGTCCGTGAAGTTATTCGGGCCGTACAGGATGAGCGTAAGAATGCCGGTTTCGATATTAGCGATCGAATCACCATGCGTTGGAATGCTAGTGAAGCCGTATGTAGCGCAATTCTGGAAGGCTCTGTATTGATTTCTCAAGAAGTGCTTGCAACTTCGATCGAGAGGGATAGCTCGTTACAACTTGGCGAGAACGAACTTGGGCTTGCGCTTAATTTAATAAAAAATTAATTAATAATTCCAATTAAGATTTGAATCCCAAAGAAGAGCACGACAAAAGAGAGATCTAAACTCACCGAGCCAAGGCGTAGTGGTGGAATAAATCGGCGGATAAAAAATAGTGGTTTATCGGTAAGCGAATAAGTTAATTCCGCAAAGGCCAAAATAATTCCGCGAGGGCGCCAATTCCGTGCAAACATCCGAGCGTAATCAAAAATTAATCGGGCAAATAAAACAAATAAATATAATTCAAGAACTGTGGCAATCAAGTTGCCAATATTTAACACTTTACTTAGTTCAGCTTTGATTAAAGAAACTAGCGTCAGCCGCAGCTGCTTTAACCTCAGTACTTACCATTACATTTGGTGGTGAAAGTAAAAACACTTTCGGAGTAACTCGTTCGATTGTTCCGGAATGGCCGAAGACTAATCCAGAGGCAAAATCTACTAACCGCTTCCGTTCACTCTCTTCCATGTCGCTTAGATTCATAATTACTGGTGAACCAGATCGGAAATGTTCTCCGATAGTTCTTGCTTCGCTATAAAACCGTGGATGAAGTGTGACGATTCGATCAAGAACCGGTGCTGGTTCTGCTGCCATCAAAGTTGGTTGGGCAACTGAAAGTCTTGGTGAAGCCGTACCCGCCAATTCAGTACTTGCCTTTGGCATAATTCGACGTGGTGCTGGAGTAGGTGCTAACTGGGCGTCAGAAACTAAATCATCTTCCGTCAAACCCAAGTAATTAGTCATCTTTCGGAGAGCATTAACCATGACCTAATTTTATTAGAGGTAGCTCCGGTTACCTAGGATTGAACTACCTAGCCGCACATGTGTCGCGCCGTGGTGAATCGCACTTTCAAAATCCCCACTCATCCCTGCAGATAACCACTTAGCATCCGGATAAATACGTTGAAAATCAGAGAATATCCCAGCCAATCTTGCAAAGGCGCTCTCTGGGATCTCTGAAATTGGAGCTACCGCCATCAAACCCTTTAACTCCAAACCTTCAAATTGCATGATGGATTCCGCAAATTTTTCTATCTCTTTGGGGTCAATGCCATTACGGCCTTCGCTTCTTACTAGATCTGAATCTAGAGAGACTTGGATAAGAATTGGAATCTTCGAAACATTGCTTTTATCTGCAGCTAGAAAGACCCGGTCATTTATTCGCTTTGCATGGTCTAAATCTGCGAGGGAATGTATGACATCAGCCCAACTAAGAATTGATTTAATTTTATTGCTTTGGATTTGGCCTTGAAAATGCCACTTCGCATCTAGATGAAATTCGTCGGCTTTGAGCGAACCTTCTTGGTCTCGATTTTCACCAAAATCCCTAATTCCCAATTCATATAAAATTTCAACATCGGATTTCGGAAAAGTTTTAGTCACCACAATTAACGCAATCTCACTTGGATCGCGTTTCACTGAAATTGCGGCGGAAGTAATCCGCTCTTTCGCGTTTGCTAAGCCGAGCGCTATCTCATTGCTACGAATCTCATTTACCACGCAATTACACCAGCTTGTCTTCCAGTAACGCCATCACGCCGATATGAAAATAAATTTTCACCATGTGCGGTGCAGGAGTTTTCACGTGAGTATTCAATCTCATAACTATCCAAAATAGAGATTACGGCACTTGGCAAATTCAATGTGTGCTTCGCCAAAGTCGTGGCTGCCGCTGGATACTTACTTATCACATCTAGATAAATTTCTGGAGACACTTCATAACAACTGCCGCAAATCGATGGCCCTATTTGTGCACTAATTTCGCTTCGACTTGCTCCAAGATTCTCTAATTTAGCGATTGCTGCCTCAACAATTCCAGCAACTAATCCAGCTCGACCAACGTGTACCGCAGCGATGGCGCTCGGTGACCGAAAAAGTAATGGAATGCAATCAGCAACTAATACAACTAATGCAGTATCGGACTCTTGCGTAATGAGAGCATCCACTTTTGGCGGTTGCGAGGCTGGTCGCGAACGTTCTACCATCGCAATTTCGTTACCATGTACTTGATCCATATAGAAAACACGATCGGAAGTTAAGCCAAGCGCTGTTGCCAAGATCTCACGATTTTCTAATACAGCATCGATTTCATCGCCAACATGAAGCGCAAGGTTGAAATCAGTGAACGATCCCGAACTTACGCCACCAACGCGAGATGTAAAAAACTCGCGAATCACTTGGTTTGCTTACTTCATGAAATCAGGGATATCGATTTCATCTTCGCTAACGAGTTCTTGGAAAGTTATTCGTCTTCTAGGTTTCTCTTCATGAGTATCTAGTGCAACCGCCAATGGGTCATTTGATGGGATTGGATTCGCATTTCCGGAAACAGTCGTGGAATCAATAACTGGCATCACCATCTTCTTCGGCGCGCCACCATCAAATCCAGCAGCGATTACTGTCACTCGGACTTCATCACCCAAAGCATCATCAATTACCGTTCCATAAATAATATTGGCATCTGGATGAGCGCATTTCGCAACCAATTCAGCCGCTTCACTTATTTCAAATAAACCAAGATCTGAACCACCAGCTATTGAAAGGAGCACGCCATGTGCACCATCAATTGATGCCTCTAATAATGGACTTGATATTGCTAATTCCGCAGCTCTAATAGAACGAGCTTCACCACGCGCTGAACCTATTCCCATTAACGCTGAACCAGCGCCTGACATAACGCTCTTTACATCAGCAAAATCTAAATTGATTAAACCAGGAGTTGTAATCAAATCAGTAATGCCTTGTACACCAGATAGCAGAACTTGATCCGCTGTTTTAAATGCTTCGATTGCACTGATAGATCGATCAGAAATAGATAACAAGCGATCATTTGGAATTACAATTAACGTATCTACTTCACTTCGTAACTTCTCAATTCCTTCATCTGCTTGCGATGACCGGCGTTTACCTTCAAATGAAAATGGCCGAGTAACAACACCAACAGTTAGCGCTCCCAAATCTTTTGCAATCTTTGCAACAATCGGTGCGCCACCGGTTCCAGTACCGCCACCTTCGCCAGCAGTAATAAAAACCATATCTGCGCCGCGCAAAACTTCTTCAATATCTTCAACATGATCTAAAGCTGCTTGGCTTCCTAATTCTGGTGATGCTCCTGCACCTAAACCTTTTGTTAATTTTTTACCAATATCTAATTTCACATCTGCATCACTCATTAATAAATCTTGCGCATCTGTATTTATCGCAATGAACTCAACACCTTTAAGTCCAGCATCAATCATTCGATTAATTGCGTTACCGCCGCCGCCGCCAATTCCAACAACTTTGATAACTGCTAAATAATTCTGTGGTGATGCCACGATGCGCCTCTCCCTTAACTCTAATCCTCAAGTCGAGGCTCAGAGTTTCTCTATCTGATGCGCAAAAGTAAGGGTGTGACGCTTAGCAATCAATGACCGACACGATGACATTAATTTAATAAATTAATTGAAAACTATTTAACTATTGGCGAAAGCGGTGCAGTTAAATCCATTCGAACAATCTTGACGTTCTCTGGAAGTAGCAATAACTCGCGAAATACTTTGATTTTTAGGGCTAAATCTTCGCTATTGCCCCAAGTAACTTTAATAGTTCGTTCATCGATAGCCAAAAGAGTTACTGAATTCGCTGGATTGCCAACCATATAACTCCGTACTTCAAGTTTTTTAGCGTTGATTTCGCTTGGCTTGATTTCGGCAATTTTGCTGCGTAGCTGATCAAAAGCAGATAAAGATTCCGGAGTGCTATTTTTCAAAGTTAACATCGGAAGGTTAGACATCTCCGAAGTCAATTCACCACCCATTGGCACTGAAAATATTTGCAGTTCGCTATCTAAGAAAGTTCTACCGCCAGAATTCATAATCACTGCGATAGGAACTCGTCTGGTAACGCCAATTTGAATCTCTTTTTTTATCCAATTCCGATTTACTTTGACCGACCTAATCCATTGTAATTCTGAAATTCGAGTTGATACGACGCGCTTATCTACCCTTGCGAGCGGAATCCCAATTTTTGCTACTTCGGGACGATTCTGTATTCTGCTTGCAACTAATTTTTCCTCGGATGCATTGACTCCTGTAATTGATATTGAATTCACGGTGAAGACGTCCGACCATCCAAATAGAAAAGCTGCGGCGCCGATTAGCAACAAAACTAGCATTGAAATAGCTCTGCGTTTAAGCTTAGACAATTACTCGCTCTTCTCGCGTAGTTCGATTGCTTCCAATATCAAAGGTCCGAGTGAGTTCACATCTCCGGCACCTAACGTAATTATCAAATCGTTAGGTTTGGCCATCTCAACTACCATCTCGATAACAGCGGGCATTGATGGTTCGTAAGTAACTTTTGTAGGTTCCATTTTTTGAGCGATACTTAAAGATGTAACTCCCTGGATTGGGTTTTCGCTCGCAGCATAAACTTCCAACAAAAATACTTTATCGGCGATGGATAACTCTTTCGCAAATTCAGCGAGAAAATGCGCAGTGCGACTAAATCGATGCGGTTGAAAAATTGCAATTACACGGCCAATTTGGTTGTAATTTTGGGCAGTTTCTAGTGTGACTCGAATTTCAGTTGGATGGTGGCCGTAATCATCAATCACAGTTATTCCATTAATTTTTCCTTTAAGTTCAAACCGTCTACGAGCGCCCGTGAAAGTTTTCAACCCTTGGATCACCTCTGGAGCTGGATATCCCATCAATAGCGCAGCTGTAAGTGACGCTGCCGCATTAAGAATGTTATGCCGGCCTGGTACCGAAAGTTGAAGTTCACCTAGAACTCTCCCTCTCCAAGTAATCCGTGCGGTTGATGAAGCTGCGTCAAGTGCAACTCGATCTATTTTCAAATCACACTCCGCACCTTCACCGTAGGTGGCGAGAGTTATACCTTCAATTTTCGATTTTGCAATCAAACGTTTTGCCCCTAAGTCATCGCCGCAAATAACTAAGAAACCATCACTTTGAATTGTGCTTACAAAGTTAGTAAAAACTTCATCAACAGCGGCTTCATCTGCAAAGTGATCAACATGATCCAATTCAATATTTGTGATAATCGCACCAAAAGGTTTGTAAACCAGGAAAGAACCGTCAGATTCATCTGCCTCAGCCACAAATACATCACCGCTTCCGTGATGAGCGTTTGTGCCAGAATTGGAAACGGTTGCGCCAATTGCAAAAGATGGATCCACCCCACAATGCTGCAACGCAACCGTCAACATGGAAGTGGTCGTTGTTTTCCCGTGTGTACCTGCAATCGCTACCGAACGCTTTTGCGACATTAATATTGCTAACGCCTCTGCGCGGAGTAAAATTGGAATATTTAATTCTTTTGCTCGCTTTAGTTCTACATTTGATGCAGAGATAGCGCTGGAAATCACGATAATTTCTCGACCTACAATATTGTCGGCCGAATGTGATGCGAAAACTTCAACACCTAATTTGCGAAGCCCTTCTAGCGTTTGCGAATCTTTTATATCTGAACCTGATACTTTTATATCAAGCGCTACTAAAATTCGTGCGATCCCGCTCATTCCGGATCCGCCAATTCCGATGAAATGAACTTTCGCATTCTTTAGATCTGAAAATTTCAACTGGCTCATTATTTACTCGCCGCCAAAGCAAGCTTTGCAATCTCTTTTGCTGTCTCTTTTATTTTCACAGTCATAGCGCTTGCTGAATAGGTATGGCTTTTCGCTATTTCGGCTTCGATATTTCTCCCTAGCCATTCTGCAGTAAAATCTGAATTTTTAATCATCGTCGCTGAACTCTTCGCCATTAATTCATCGGCATTCGCTTCTTGCTCGCCATTGCCGATTGGCAACGGAATCAAAATTGCATAGCGATTGACTACCGCAAGTTCTGCGCAAGTAACAGCGCCACTACGACATATCACAATATCCGCTGCAGCATAAACTTTTGCAATGTTATGAAAATACTGAACTGGAAAATATCCAGTTCTTGCTATTGGTAGTGTGTTATGCATTCCAACAGCATGCGCAATCTGAATCGGATATTTTTGTGAAGACAGATACTCTGACACAACTTTGTTTATTCGCTCCGAACCAAGCGAGCCACCAAATACAGCAATTATTGGCTTATCGGGAGACAATCCCCAATCTTTGGCTTGATTAATTCTGATTTGCGCTAATTCCACTTTACTAAGTTGTGAAATTGAAACAATGTCTTCCCGTAAAGGCATTCCGGTATTAATAGATCCCTGCCATTTGCGTTGAACTGTTCCAAAATTAACCGTAACTACTTTCGCAAATACTCTACCTAATCGATTTGCCCAACCAGGTTTGGCATTCGCCTCGTGAATAACGATCGGAATTCGTAGAACTACGGCGGCTAGGTATGCCGAAGCTGCTACATATCCGCCAAAACCAATCACAACTGATGCGCCTTTTATAATACGAATTGAAGTAAAAACGCTACCAATCAGAGCGAATGGCCATTTAATAATTGAAAATGAAAATTCTCTAGGTAATGCAACTTTAGGTATGACTCGTAGCGGGAATCCGCGACTAGGTACAAGCGCATTTTCGAGGCCAGTTTTTGTTCCGATGAATTCACACCACAACTCTGGATCCATTTTTTGTAATTCAACAGCGACCGCTAGCGCTGGTTCAATATGACCAGCAGTGCCGCCACCAGCCAAAATTATCTTCTTTGATGTCATGGTTTGCTCTGCTTAATGTTTCTACGGTGCAATATTGACTCTCTAATATTTGGAGTGCGTCTGGCAACTCCGAGTACAAAACCAGCGGCAATGAATACAGATAACAATGAAGAACCGCCGTATGACATAAACGGCAAAGTTACACCCACCACCGGAATCAATCCGACTACCGAACCAATATTGAGCGTTAATTGCATTGAGATCCAACAACCGATTCCAGCCGTTGCATACTTTTCGAAGCTTGTACTAGCTCCTAGCGCTATTTTGAATATCGAAAGTATCAACGCAGCGAAGAGCATCAACACCGAAAGAGTTCCTAATAAGCCAAGTTCTTCACCGATAACGGAAAATATAAAATCAGTATGTGCTTCAGCCAGAGTTCCCCATTTTTGTCGACTAGCACCTAACCCAATTCCGAAAAGACCACCAGATGCTAAACCCATCAAGCTATGAGCAGGTTGCCATCCAGCTCCTTTGTAATACTCAACTGAAAACGGATCTAGGAGTGCGAAGAATCGATTTAAACGGTTGCGATGGGTCAAAACTAAGACACCCACAACTAACCCACCTGCTCCACCGGCTAAAGCTAAATCTTTCATTGGAACGCCAGCAATGAAAAGTATTCCGCCAAAAATTAGCGCAACAACAACCGCTGTTCCTAAATCTTTTCCTGCATAAATTAAAGCTTCAACTAATAAAAATCCTGGAGTTAGTGAAATCCAAATATTCGATTTGATTCCTTGCGCAATACGCTGATCGTGTTTTAAAAGTCTTGCTGCGCACCAAATAATGAATCCCATTTTTGCAAATTCGCTCGGTTGGATAGTGAAACCAGCAACGCTAATCCAATTAGTGTTTCCGTTAACAGACTTACCTAATCCAGGTAATTGAGGTAAGAGCAAGAAAGCACATGAAGCTAGCAATGATAGTGGCGCTATTTTTTCCCAAAGATTAGCTCTCAACTTCATCGACAAGAATCCAAACATCAAAGCAAGTATCAGAAAGAAAGCTTGGCGTCCGACTATAGAAAAAGAGTTTCCAGTTTCATGTAACGAACGAACAGCAGATGCGGAGAGAACCATTAATAAGCCTAAACTAGTTAAAGCTGTGACTGCGATTAAAACCAAATAATATGACGCCTCTGGTTTAGCTAAGAAGTTCTTTGATTTAGCCATTTTTTGCAACTAACTTTGAAATCGCACTCTTAAATGCGTCACCGCGATGTGAATATGAATTGAATTGATCCATAGAAGCACACGCTGGGGCAAGTAAGACTGTATCCCCTGATTTTGCGATCGAATTAGCCAATGAAACAACTTCCAACATTAAATCTTCTCCAATATTTTGGCTGGTAATTTCGTGAACTTGGGTTTCTGGTGAATATTTTGAAAGGGCAGACTTAATTGCGTCTTTATCTTTGCCTATCAAGATAATTTCCCGGAACCGATTCTTACCTCGCTTAATTAAGTCCTCCATATCAGCACCTTTAGCTAACCCACCAGCAATCCAAATAGCTGACAATTGTGAAAGTAAGGCCGCTAACGCAGCATGCGGGTTTGTAGCTTTTGAATCATTTACCCATTTAATCTCGGATTGGTCCAAAACTAGTTCCAATCGATGATGATCTAATTCAAAATTATTCAAGCCTTGCTGCACCATCTTTGGCGAAATGCCGAGTGCCCGAGCCAAACCACCGGCAGCAAGTGCGTTTAACACATTGTGCGGAACTGCAGGAGCAATATCTTTTAATTCTCCGATCGCTTCGGCAGATTCTGAGCCATTAAAAGCTCTATCAATCAGAAGGTTTTCAACTAAACCCAACTCACCCAATCTTGGGGTTTCAAGTGAAAAATATATTTTCTTACCGGAATAGCTAGCCGAATACTTAATCACTTCTGGATCAGAGATATTTAAGAGCGCCATTTTCGACATACCCAATAATTTTGTTTTTGATTTTGCGTAATTATCGAAAGAACCGTGCCAATCAATATGGTCATCTGCAATATTTAAGATACAACTAATCTCAAACCTAGCCTCATTCGACCATTCAATTTGGAAAGATGAGAGTTCTAGAGCTAATACCTCAAATTTTTCTGTTGAATTAACCGCTGCAATAACGGTATCGCCAACATTTCCACATGCCGTTCCGTTTATTCCGGCTGCTTTAAAAATTGAGGCAACCATCTGAATTGTTGTAGTTTTGCCATTTGTACCAGTAACTCCAATCCATTTTTGATTAGGCGCAATTTCTTCCTTAACCCGCCAGGCAAGGTCTATTTCGCTCAATATTTCAATGTTTAATTTACGGAATTCTTCAATAAAAAAATGGTCGGTGCGCCAACCTGGCGAGACACAAACTAGCGAAGTTTTACTGATTAATTCGCCAGTTACCTCTGTAATTACATCGGGGGAAACTTTTTTCTCATCAAAGAGTTGCACAATAGCGCCTTGGCTAGTTAGGAAATCAACCATCGCATTTCCAGTAACGCCAGCGCCGACTACAGCTACGTTTCTATTTCTAAGAGTTTTGAGAAATGACATGGCAGGTTATGCAACAACCCATTGTGCATAGAAAAGTGCTAAGCCGGCCGCAACTGAAAGCCCTGCAATTATCCAGAACCTAATAACAATAGTTACCTCACCCCAGCCAAGTAATTCAAAATGGTGTTGCAACGGGGCCATTTTAAATACCCGTTTTCCGCCAGATAATTTAAAATATCCAGTCTGGATTATCACTGAAAGAGTGATGATTACAAATAAACCTCCGAGCGGAATCAAAAGAAGTTCAGTGCGAAGGGTCATTGCCATTCCAGCAAGTGCACCACCAAGTGCTAAAGAACCGGTGTCCCCCATAAAAATTCGCGCTGGTGATGCATTCCACCAAAGAAATCCGCAGCATGCACCGCTAAAAGCAGCAGCTAGCACTGCAAGATCGAGTGGGTCTCTTACGTTGTAACACTTTGGCCCAAGATTTATTGCGCAACTTTGACCAAATTCCCAAACTCCAATTAATACAAATGCTAAAAATGTCATTACTGCTGCACCAGTTGCTAATCCATCAAGACCATCTGTCAGATTTACGCCATTGCTTGTAGCTAAAACCATAAGAATTGCCCAGAGTACAACTGCGACCGCTCCTAATGTCAACGAAGTGTCCCGAACTGCAGAAAGATTTAGTGACATTGGTGTCAAGCTATTTTCATCTGGAAAGCGTGTAGCAAAGATTCCAAAGAGCGCAGCAAGGAAGGCTTGCCCTAGGAGTTTTTGCCTTCCGGAAAGTCCTAACGATTGTTTTCGTGAAACTTTTAACCAATCGTCCAAAAAGCCAACGCTTCCTAAACCTAGTACTAAGCCTAAAATTAAAAGTGCAGAAATACTTATGCGAACTCCAGAAACTAAATGACTGACGAAATATCCGACGAAGCTAGCAAATATAAGAATTAATCCGCCCATTGTTGGGGTGCCACGTTTTACATGATGAGTCGTTGGTCCGTCATCTCTAATGATCTGGCCATAGCCACGCTTTGCAAGAAATCTAATTAAGGCAGGAGTTCCTAAAAAACTAAGAAATAGCGAAATCGCTCCAGCAAAGAGAATCCCTTTCACTTCATCTCCTCCATCCCAATAGTTTTATCGCGCCAAAATTTAGCAATATCCGCCGCAATTATCTCAAGATGTTCAGCCCTGGAAGCCTTCACAAGTATCACGTCGCCAACTTCAAAATGCGAAAATAGTTGATGAGCGTCGTTTTGTTGACCGAAATGATGCAAAACCATTTCAATGGGCTCTGACGTTTGATATTGCAAATTTCCAATAGCAACCAAGTGGTCAATGCTTAAAGCGGCTGCTGCGGTGGCGATATCACTATGAGCAATCCCAGAAGCCGCACCTAATTCATGCATGGTGCCCAGAAAAGCCCAGGATCTACCGCCGCGCTCCTGACTTATTAGCGCCAAAGTTCGGAGCGCTGCAATCATGCTCTCCGGGTTGGCGTTATATGAATCATTGATAAGTAATAAACCATTTATTTCAATAAGTTCCATCCGCCACTTACTAGACATCTCTGCTGTAGAAAGCGCAGAAGCAATGACTTCGATTGGAATATTTAGCGCGGTTGCTGCTGCAGCAGCAGCGAGAGCATTGGCAACTTGATGCATACCTAATATTCGAAGTCCGACCGCTTCTCTCCCTTGCGGCGTTACTAAATCAAAATGTGCATAACCTTCTCGGTACTCAATATCAGCAGCTCGAACATCGGACTTGCTATTCTCTCCAAAACTTAAAATATTTGCAGAAGTTAAGCTAGCCATCATTGGCGTAAATTCATCGTAATTCCCCAGAACCGCAAAATCCTGGGTAGTGAGCGAAGCGATCAATTCCCCTTTAGCGGTTGCGATATTTTCTTGACTACCGAATTCACCAATATGAGCACTGCCAACTTTAAGAACTACGCCAACATTTGGTTTTGCAATCTTTGATAATTTTGCAATATCACCGATACTTCGCGCACCCATCTCTACAACACAAAATCTGGTATCCGCCGTACACTTCAAAATTGTTAGTGGGGCACCTAAATCATTATTGTACGACCCGACTGGCGAAACAGTTCGGCCTACAGCTCCCAAAATATGAGAGAGCAAATCCTTTGTAGTTGTCTTACCTTGCGAGCCAGTAATTGCAACAACTTTCAAATCCTTTAAATTACTTCGAAGGAATTTTGCCAGCTTTCCAAGTGCTTCTAATACATCTACAACCCTGATCGATGGCACATCGACTGATTTAGATACCAACGCAATAGCAGCACCGCCAGCAATTGCAGAATTCAAGAAATCATGGCCGTCATTGATTTCGCCCTTAAGCGCAATAAATACGCCATTTTTTACGGGCGAGCGTGAATCGAAGAAAAAATCACCCGCTATTACCAATTTTGGATCAACTCCGATAATTTCTCCGCTAACAACTTCGGCAATCTTTTCCACACTTAATGGGATCATGATCTACCTTCAATTGCTTTAGCTAATTCAACTCGGTCATCAAATTGATGGATAACGCCATTTATTTCTTGACCCACTTCATGACCTTTACCAAGTAGCAAGATGCTATCGCCTGGTTCCGCTAACGAAACTGCATATTCGATAGCCGTTTTACGATTCTCAATTACTTTGGTTGGACTTTCAAAATTCAAACCTTCAGTCATCGAGTTTAAAATACTTAGCGAATCTTCGCTGCGTGGATTATCACTTGTAAAAACTGCGACATTGCTGCCATTTAGCAAAGCTCTACCCATTAATGGACGCTTATTTGCATCACGATCTCCGCCACAGCCAAGTAGTGCAATAACGCGTCCAGAAGTAAATGCCGTAACGGTTTCTAAAACTCTCGTTACAGCGTCTGGAGTATGCGCGTAATCAACAAATGCAGCAAAAGGCTGGCCAATATCTATTTGTTCCAATCTGCCCGGCGCACCTTTCATCGCTGCCATTTGAGAACCAACAAAGATTGGATCTACTCCGCTTTCAATTGCAAGCGCTACCGCCATGATTGCATTTTCTAAATTATATTCGCCAAATAGCGGTAACTTGCCCTCGACCAAGATGCCACCTGACCCTCTGATGGAAACTTCGTAACCACTTGAAGTTGCGACTGCAGAATCGAAATACCAATTTGCCTTTCGATTAAACTTTGAAAGAGTAATAACTGGAATTTCTGCTTCTGCTGAGAGGCGATTGCCGTATTCATTATCAATATTTATAAATCCTTTTTCAGCGTACTCAAAAGTAAAAAGCAATTTCTTTGCTTCAAAGTAGGACTCCATGGAGCCATGGAAATCTAGATGATCTTGCGATAAATTCGTGAAAGCTACAATCTTAAATTTCGATCCAGTAACTCGATTTTGCGAAAGCGCATGACTGCTTACTTCCATTGCTAAATTCCGAATATGTCGTTCTCTCATAACTGCGAATAGTGCTTGCAATTCATCAGATTCTGGCGTGGTTTTATTGCTCGGTAAAATTTCGCTACCGATTTGAGTAGAAACAGTGCCAATTAAACCTGATTCAATATTTGCACTTCGCCAAAGCTGGTGCAATAACCATGTCACAGTTGTCTTACCGTTTGTCCCGGTTATTCCTACGCCAAATATTGAATTTAGTGGGAAACCATAAAACCAAGCGGTTAAATTGCCGGCAAGCGCTCGAGGATTAGTTGTAATCAGTGTTGGTAAGTTTTTGTTGGTAATTAGCGCCGCTCCGTCGCTATCAGTAATTATCGCTACAGCTCCATTTGCGCTAGCTAACTCTGCGAATTTTGCACCGTGGGTCTTTGCTCCAGGAAGTGCAATAAATAAATCACCTGCCGCGACTGACTGTGCCTGACTAGTGATTCCAGTAATTGATACACCTGCGAATTGTGAGTTAAGTCCAACATATTGAGCAATCTCATTTAAGCTTTTGCTCAATAGATGCTCAACTCTAACTATCATGGTTTTTGCGATGCTTTCAAATCTTTTTCATTTAATGGATATATAGTTTTTTGAGTTAGAGTTGGTGGAATTCTTTTATCTTGCAATACAAAACTCATAACTTTCTTAAATACTGGCCCACCTAAGTAACCACCCCAATGTATTCCTTGTGGAGCTTGAATCGTCACGCTTACAACAAATGCTGGCTTATCTGCTGGCGCAAAACCAATAAATGAAGCGGTGTAACCACGATAACAAGAACAACTATCATCAATTCTCATTGCAGTTCCGGTCTTGCCAGCAACCCGATAACCTGGAATTGCCGCAGATTCAGCAGTACCGGATGCAGAAACCACACTCTCCATCATTAACCGCAATTGCTTTGCAGTTTCCGGACTTATTACTCGCTCAGCTGCACGTTTCGCTGACGGTGTGAAATTTCCAGAGGCATCACTTGTGCCAGCTATTACTGTTGGTGCAACTCGCACGCCATCGTTTGCGATCGTGGAAAATACTGAAGTCGCTTGCATCGCAGTCAGCGAATAACCCTGTCCAAAAGCAACAGTTGGCGCGGTGGTTCCGGACCAATCTTTAACTTTAGATAATAAACCGCTGGATTCTCCTGGTAATTGAGTTCCAGTTTTTGATCCGATACCGAATTTAGTTAAGTAAGAATAAAGAGTGTCATTAGAGATCGTTTGGCCGACCTGAATAGCCCCGGTATTACTTGAAACTGCTAGCGCTCCAGTTGCAGTAAGTCTCTGGGTTGCATGTTTCTCATGGTCATGGAAGGTGTGATCTGAAACCTTTATTGCGTAAGGAATAGTAAATATAGATAACGGGGTGATCTTTTTCTCTTCCAGCGCTGCAGCATAAGTTATAACTTTTCCAGTAGATCCTGGCTCATAAACATCTTCAACTGCGGGGTTCTTAAATTTACTTGGGTCAGTATTCTTGGTGTCTGCAGGGTTGTAAGTTGGATATGTCGCTTGAGCTAACACTTGTCCGGTTTTTGGATCCATGACAATTACAGTTCCAGATTTAGCATGCGAACTCTTTACAACATCAGAAATAGCTTTCATGGCAACATATTGAATATCTTTATCAATTGTAAGTTTTATGCTGTTGCCTTTTTTCTCTTCCACAGTAACTTGTTGTGTTCCTGGGATGATTGCGCCGCCACCATTTTCATATAGGTATTCGCCGTCGGTCCCAGTTAAAAGAGTATTTTGAGCATATTCCAATCCAGCCGCTCCAACACCCGCTTGATTGATAAATCCAACTACCGAAGCTGCCAGAAAGCCCGACGGATATTCGCGGGTGTACAGGCGCTCTGAAATGAAGCCAGCTAATTGCTGGGAAGCGCCGTCTTTAGATTTGCCTAAATTTTCGTTGTAACTCTTAATTGAAGCAGTCAAACTATTCCAAACTGTTGGTGAAATGCTCTGCGCAATAACTACATACCTTCTACTTCCCGTTAATTGCGCTGTTAAATTAGCGGTATTCATTCCTAAGATTGGTGCTGCGATTGCAGCTAATTTTGCTGGGTTGGCGATAATGCTTTGATCCACTATAACGCGATATGAAATAACGCTTCGAGCTAATTCGCTACCGTTGACATCAGTAATGGTGCCTCGAGGAGCCGGCAGTATCTTTTTCTTAGTTAATTCATTGGTTACTTTTGCTGAAATTCCGGCTGCTCTAACTGCTTGTACATCGACCAATCGGACTGAAAAAGCTAACAGGACTACAAAAGATCCAGCTACTAAAAATTTGATTCTGCGCTCAACCAAAGTATTTCTAGTCATGGTTTTAACGCCAGTTCTGCCGGCTTGCTTGAAGGATCCAAATTTAGAAATTCAGGCGATTGCGAAGGTCGCATAGTTAACATTATGGCCGCGGTTGCTAATTCCTCCGGGCTTGCGAGGCGCTCCACTTCTTTTAGAATTGCTTCACGGTTTTCATTTATAGCAAGCGATTCAATCTTGAGCGTCTGTATTTTGATAGCGTCTTGCGTTAATAATGTGTTTATTGTAAGTAGCGCCGCGAAGCCAACTCCAAATATTCCTAAAATAAAAGCAACAAATGCTTTGCTAGTTCCAGGAGCGCTATCAATACTTAAATCTGGAACAATCTTTAAGAAAGCCTCAGTTGATTGCTTTCTTAATTTGCGAGGCGAGAGTTCAACCCTAGGCGCCAAGTTGCGAAGTGCCATCATGCTGCAATCCGCTCGATTGCACGCAATTTCACAGACTGCGCTCTTGAATTACTTTCAATTTCTTCATCGCTTGCACTTTCGCTGCCGCGGAATACCAAATTATATTTAGCAGCGAACTCGGCCATCTCTACCGGTAACCCACGTGGAGATTTGGACTCAGAAGCATCAGCAAAAAATCGCTTTACGATTCGATCTTCGAGGGACTGGAACGACATAACTACCATCCGGCCACCAACACTTAGTCGATCTAGCGCAGCTGGAATTGCAGTTTCCAGAATTTTTAATTCATTATTTACTTCAATTCGAAGTGCTTGAAAAGTACGCTTTGCCGGATTACCGCCAGTGCGACGTGTAGCTGCTGGAATACTTGATTTCACTAATTCGGCTAAGTCTTTTGTATTGTTAAGAATTCCGCTAGCTCGAGCCTTAATTATGTTATCCGCAATTCTTGATGCAAATTTTTCTTCACCATAATTACGTAATACCCGCACTAATTCGCCTTTGGTATATGTATTTAAAACAACTGCAGCCGAGAGCGGATCCGATTGATCCATCCGCATATCAAGTGGAGCTAAATGAGAATATGAGAAGCCGCGTTCTGCTTCATCTAATTGCAGAGATGAAACACCAAGGTCAAAAAGAATTCCATTTACCTTCTTAAAGCCAAGAGAATCAAGAACTGAAGGTAGCTCGTCATAAACCGCGTGAATGATGGTTATTCGCTCTGCAAATTCTTGTAAATTCTCCTTTGCAATTTTCATCGCACTCTGATCACGATCAAGGCCGACAATTTTAACTTGTGGAAATTTTTCGAGTATTGCTTTTGAATGGCCGCCAAGTCCCAACGTTGCATCAATAACAATTGGATTAGAATTTCGTTCTATAGCTGGAGTGAGCAAAGTAATGCAACGGTCTAACATCACGGACTTATGTACTTGCATCTACTTCCCCTTTCATAACTATTTCCCGAAAAAACTTTTATTTCTTTATTTCCGATTTGCTATCTACTTTGGTCACTGCCGGCCGACGGATCTGGGGGTAAACGGCACCGGGGAAGTGGCGCCGTTTTCGAAAGGTCGGCAGTGGCCAAAATAGATAGATTTTTTAAGGCTTAAAAGAGGCCCGGAAATACCTCCTCAGAAACTTCTGCGAAATTCTTTTCGCGATCTGCGAGATATGTTTTCCAAGATGTTGCATCCCAGATTTCAACGCGAGTATTTGCACCGATTACAACGCAATCTTTTGCAAGACCTGCATAGTCGCGTAAACCAGACGGAATGGTTACGCGACCTTGTTTATCTGGAATCTCATCATGTGCACCCGCAAACATCACACGCATGTAATCGCGCGATGATTTTGCAGTTAATGGCGTCTGGCGTAGTTGTTCAGTAATTGTGTGAAATTCAGTTGCCGGAAATACATATAGACAACGTTCTTGTCCTTTAGTTATTACTAAACCACTAGCTAGTTCATCACGGAATTTGGCGGGAAGAATTAATCGACCTTTTTCATCTAAGCGAGGTTCATGAGTGCCAAGAAACATAAGAACCTCCCCGTCTAGCCTTGCGAGACCCCCGTCCCGCTTAAATCACCACTTTACTCCCTTTCCCCCCATTTTCAACCACCTATCCCCATTTATTTCCCTTTCCAACCCCACCGCTCCCCACATGGTCGGAGTTCTTTTTGGGCGCAAAAAAACCCGCCTGGTCGAGGCGGGTTAAGGCTCTGAATTAACGCTTAATCATTCGTAATTTCGGCGATCCCAACGTTCTTCTAATCGAGCGCTCCAGCCACTCTTTTTTGCCTTTGTACTTTTGCCAGGTGCTCCAAATTGCGGGGTAGCTAAATTTGAAATTGCTAGGACGACTCCGGAAAGCGCAACAATAAATCCAAGGATGCCGAGCGGAATTGTCTGTGAAATAAGGCCGCTTAAGAGCGTAATTAAGCCAAGACCGAGAAGAGCTAGGCCAAGTAAAATCCGACTTTTCGCGGGGGTTCGGGCGCGACCGGTTAGCGTTGAAACTAAGCGCGGATCATCGACTGAAAGCGCTTCTTCCATCTCGGCAAGAAGCTTCTTTTCATGTTCGGAAAGAGGCATAACCGCACACTAGTCCAGTATTACTCACTGTTAAAGTCGAATTAATTAGTTTCTTGCTCAGAACTTGGTGTGGATTCACTTTCTACCAACCTGGCTGGCCTAATTGAACCGCTGCCAAATCGGGCACTTGCCTTATCGACTGCCGCTTCCGCTTCTGCCCAGCCAATTTCACGCTCACCTAGGAGCGGTTGGTGGGCAACCCCCTCGCTCTCCACCAGATTTTCGAGTCCAACACCGACTAATCGCAATCTTGCACCGCCAATGTCTAGCGCTTTATAAAGTTGTTTTACAACCGCAAATGTTTCCTGAGTTCCATTAATTGCAAGTGAGAAAGTTTTTGATCTTGAAATAGTTTTGAAATCAGCGAATCTAACTTTTATCGAAATAGTTTTTGCCCGTAAATTTCGAGCGCGCATTCTCGAAGTCGCTTTCTCGCAAAGCCGTAAGTATTCTCGAAGAATTTCTTCTTCGTTCTCTAAATCGTATGCAAAAGTTTCGGCGGCGCTAATACTTTTCTCTGGTTCGTCTGTAATTACATCTCGATAATCTCTGCCCCAAGCTAATTCATATAGTGAAGATCCAGTGGCTTCGCCTAATGCGCGGATTAAAGTCTGCCTTGGTGTATTTGCTATATCAGCAACACTTCTTAACCCTAATCTTAGTAACTCCTCGTTAGTTTTTGGGCCGACTCCCCAAATTTCAGATACCGGCAGTGGGTGTAGAAATGAGAGCACCCGATCGTGAGCAATTTCTAACATTCCGTTAGGTTTGCACCGGCTTGATGCTAATTTTGCAATGAACTTTGAAGTCGCAATTCCCACCGAGCAAGTTATGCCCTCTTGCATCTCAATTTCTTTACGGATTGCGATTGCAATTTCACGCCCAGTTCCAAATAACTTTTCAGAGCCACTCACATCTAGAAACGCTTCATCAAGTGAGATTGGTTCAACCAGTGGCGTGTACTTACTAAAAATTTCCATTATTCGTTCCGAAATTTCGCTATACCTTTTATGGTCTGGCGCTAAAAAAATTGCATGCGGTGCCATGCGTTGTGCTCTGCCTACCGGCATAGCAGCACGGATTCCAAATTTACGCGCTGCATAATTTGCCGATAGCACCACGCTTCTTGCACCAGCGCCAACAACCAGTGGTTTACCTTTATATTGCGGGTTATCTAACTCAGCCACTGATGCATAAAAGGCATCCATATCAACATGAAGAATTGTTGGTAGCGCTTGGTTAATTTCCATCTCACCGCTCACAAACTGTGAGGTTACGCCATTTTTCGAATTCCGCTGATAATTCCCACGCCCCAGTTGCGCGAAGCGAGATTCCGCGGGCACCAGTTCTACGGATAATCCCCCTAATTAGAAAGAGTGATGATCCATATAAAAGTTGGGCGTATGAGCTCTGCATATCTTCAAAAAAAGTTATATCGCTACACCCGTAACCATCGTTAAGAGTTAAAAAAATAACCCGGCGGCCAGAACGAACTGGTGGAGTTTGTAGCGCGACTTTAATTCCAGCAACCAAGACGCTGGATTCAGAACGTTGTGCCAAAAGCTCGCTTGATCTGACTGCTCCAATCTCATTTAGAAATGCTGCATAAAATTCGATTACATGGTGCGATACATCCATTCCTAAATGATCTAGCTCGTAGCTAACTTTTTCGCGCTTTGTCATTTTTGGTAACCCACTAGCTTCGAGTTCCGGTGTAAATCCTAAAGTTAATTGGCCACCTCCTAAGCGAGTTGCAGAGCGCGACCATCGATAAAGGTCATTTACATTTAGTAAGAGATCGCGACGGTTTAAACCGTTATGCAGTGAGTCAAATCCTCCAATTAAAACTAAGGCTTCACAGATTGGCTGGCTAGCTCCAGATCGCCTAACAAAATCTGCAAGGTCTAAATATGGTTGCCCGTTCTCAATCGAAGTAATTTCGCCGTCGCTAATCCCAGATATATCTTGAAGTGCGAGGCGGATTGATTCTCTACCGCCGACTACTTCCACTCTATGGTTACGAGTTGAGTGGTTTACATCAACAACACCAATCCCAATTCCAAGTTGGCGAACTTCATCCATCATCAACCGCTTTGGATACATGCCCGGATCGTGAGTTAAGACTCCTGCTAAAAAAGCTGCTGGGTAATGGGTTTTTAACCAAGCGGATTGGTATGTAGGTAGCGCAAAAGCAGCAGCATGGGCTTTGCAAAATCCGAAAGATGCAAAAGCGCGAAGTACCTCCCAAATTTCAGTAACAACTGGAAGTTGGTAACCTTTTGAAAGAGCTGCTGGATAAAACCAATCGCAAACTTCTTGCTGCCCTTCCGGAGAGCTAAGCGCACGCCGTTTCTCGTCTGCTTCTGCAAATGAAATGCCGGTCAACGTAGAAATGATTCGAATCACCTGTTCATGAAATACCACAACACCTTCAGTCTCATGAAGAGCTTCATACAAATCGGGATGAAATATCTGAGGTGACTTCCAACCATGGCGCGCATTTAGGAATGGCTTAATCATGTCGCTCTTTACTGGACCTGGACGGAAGAGCGAAATATCAATAATCAAATCTGTAAAAGTTTCCGGTGCAAACTTTCCAATTAGTTCGCGCTGTCCTGGGCTTTCAATCTGGAATAGGCCCAACGTCTTTGTGGATTGGATTAACTCGAAAGTCTTTGGATCATCTAGCGGTATTGAATCCAAATCTACCGTTATCCCCTGACTCCGCTCAATTTCCTGAACTGCATACGAGAGCGAAGATTGCATCCGGACTCCAAGTACATCCAACTTCAATAACCCAATTGCTTCTACATCATCTTTATCAAATTGAACCATTGGGTAACCACTGGCATTTATTTGAATTGGCGCTCGATCTAAAAAAGCACCATCGGATAAGACAATTGCACACGGATGCATCGAAAGATTTCGTGGCAGGCCATCAAGTCGTTCTGCTAGCCCAATTGCCATTTTTATTAGTGGAGTATTTAAATTTAAATTCTTCAGCTCGGGCAAATTATCTAAAGCTTGCGAAATATTCCTTGCTCTAACATGCGGAATTGATTTTGCAATTAAATCTATCTCCATCGGTGGTAAACCAAGAGCTGCACCAGTATCACGAATTGCATGGCGCGCTCTATAAGTATCAACCATCGCGACTGTTGCGCACCTTGAACTGTTTCCGGGTTTTCGCCAATTTGGATCGCCATATTTACTAAATACTTGGTTATATATTTCTAACCGGCGAGCTGATTCAACATCGATATCAATATCTGGCAACGCCCGCCGAAGTGGCGAACAGAAACGCTCCATCAATAAACCATGAGCAATCGGTTCCACTCCAGAAATTCCAAGTACATGACAAATTAATGAACCAGCACCACTCCCTCTCGCAGCAACTCGAATTCCGCTCGCTCTTGCAGTATCGGTAATATCGGCAACGGTTAGAAAATATGATTCGTAGCCAAGGGTGCGAACTGTAGTTAACTCATCATCAAGCCGCGCCTCCGCTTTTTTTAATAATGTAGATGCGCCATATCGCCAATTCAAACCAGAAAAACAGCGCTCTCGAAATAATCGCGCCATATCTAATTCATCTTTTGCGCCAACAACATGATGTTCTGGTAAATGAATCGCACCTAAACCAAGATCACTAACCGGTGAAAGTATTGCGCGCTCTGCCCAAGCCGCGGTTTCCTTTAGTAAATGGCGAGAATTACGCTCTCCAGCAGCTCTCGAAATTAAATCTGCAATCGCAACCATCTCTTTGCTGTTCTTGAAAAAACCTTCGCTATTTCTTCGCTCTACATTACTTTCATGAAGCGGCGCTAAATTCCGTGAGCAATCTAAAATATCCGCAACTGGGCCATCACTTCGATCTAACATTCGAGCTGCATTGCTTATCACTGCTGGTAAGTCATTATCTCTAGCAAATCCCAACATCCGCCCAGCGTGCGTTGTGGAGTAAGGGCCATCACCAGCAGCTAAATGTGAAACGCATTCAATCGCTTGATCTGCAAAAAGTTTGTCTCCGCTATTAAAAATCGCCATAGCTTTTTTATAATCGCGCTTAACTAAAGCTTGCGAAATTGCAGATTCACTTCCGTGTAGAGCTAATAAATCTTTAGTATAAGTTGAAAACTTCTGTAACAAATCTAGAGTTAGTATCGGCTGCTCTGGATCAAAAGTATTAATTGCAGTTACTAAGCGAACTAAAGATGTCCAACCGCCGCCAGATTTAGCGATTAAAGTAATCCGAGATTTTGTACCGTTAATTTTATATTTTAAATCAACACCCAGAATTGGGCTAACATTGTACTTCTGGCAACTCTCTACAAATCTGATTGCGCCAGCTAGTCCATCGCGATCAGTAAGTGCTAACGATTTCATTTCAAATTCCGCAGCTCGTTCTACAATTGCATCTGGTAAGTGGGTGCCATATTTAAATGAATAGCCGCTAGCCATGTGAAGATGGGTAAACATAAATACCTAGTTGCGAGTAGCGCGAGAACTTGGGCGAATTCGCCAACGTACTTCGCCAGTTTTTTCACTGACTTCATCGCGTTCGATTTCAAAGGTAGCGAGCGCACCAATCGGAGCCGCTTCTACTCGCCAGAGCGCACGCGAACCATCATCTGGTCGGTAATTTCCATCGCTAGCGCGATTCCACCAGCCGCCGGCTTCGCGCCAGCTAGAGAGCACCGCATGGATTCGAAACCTGCGGCCACGATAGGTAAATTCGATCGGCTCCCCGTCGTATAGAACGATTTCTGGGCCGATTTCTGGGTTGAGGGCGTTTTCGAACATTTGTTCGAACTCTAGCGAGCGCCCCTGACAGAGGCAAGTAATTTAAGAACTAGACGCGACACGGATTGAAATTAGTTGAAAATTCAACCAAATCCTGCCATCCTACGAAAGTACTCGGAGCTCACCCGGACTCCCCTACTTCGTAAAGGAAATCAATGGATATCGTTCTCATTATTGGCCGCATTCTATTTGCGCTTATCTTCGTTAACTCAGGCCTCATGCACTTCACAAAGAGCAGTGCCATGGTTGGTTACGCACAATATAAGAAATTGCCTGCAGCAAAGATTGCGGTTCCATTAAGTGGACTAATGATCCTTGTCGGTGGGCTTTATGTTGCTCTCGGTATCTACGCAGATCTTGGTGCGCTTCTAATCGCAATCTTCTGCCTCGTTAGCGCATTCACGATGCATAACTTCTGGACTATCGATGATGCAACTGCTAAACAAGGCGAGACTGCTTCATTCTTTAAAAATCTCTCACTAGCAGGCGCAGCGCTAATTATCTTCGTTCTAGTTGGATCAGGTGCCGATATCGGCGCTTCTATAACTGGAGCTTTCTTCTCGCTATAAATCTAGTTTCAAAAAACCCCTCATTTTCATTGTGAGGGGTTTTTTATTAACCCAAAGTTCAAGTTCAAATCAAGAGAATCCAACACTTCGATTGCTACCCTTCCAGTAATAGGCCACTCGAATTGGAGAATAAATGAAACCACAGAAGTTCGCATCGGAATTTGTTGGAACCGCACTATTAGCCGCAACCATCATAGGCACCGGGTTTATGGCGAAAAACCTTGCACCAGATTCACCATTAATGCAGCTATTTGTAAATGGCGCAGCTGCTGCTGCAATGCTCTCAGTGATAATCCGCTTAGGCGCAGAAGCAAGCGGTTCGCACTTCAACCCCGCTGTGACTCTTGCCTTCTTAATCAGAAAAGAAATCAAACCGCTCGATGCCCTTAATTACATCGCAACTCAAATCCTAGGCGCGATACTTGGCGCATTCCTTGCTAACGCAATGTTCTCAGATCCAAACCTCGCCACATCTACAGTTGATCGCCTTGGTTCTAAGTTATTCCTAAGCGAAATCATCGCAACTGCTGGTCTAGTTTGGGTAGTAATGGCATTTGGCGATAGCGCAAAAACTGTTGCCAAGTTAGTACCGCTCTGGATTTTCGCGGCTTACTTCTTTACTGCTTCTTCAACATTTGCCAATCCTGCTGTCACCATCGGTCGAGTTTTCACAACTTCACCTGCCGGAATTTCAGCTAATTCAATTCTTGCATTCATCGCTGCCCAAATAATTGGCGCAGGCGTTGGCGTCCTGCTATTTAACGTAATTTCAAACTCCAAGAAATAAATCTATGAAAAAGCCAAGTGTGTTATTTGTCTGCGTGCATAATGCTGGTCGTTCACAAATGGCCGCAGCTTTCCTAACCCACTTAGCTGGCGATAACGTTGAAGTGAGATCGGCTGGTTCCGCACCAGCCGATTCCATTAACCCTTCAGTTGTAGAAGCAATGCTCGAATTGGGAATTGATATCAGCCACGAAGTGCCTAAAGTCCTAACTACCTCAGCAGTTCAAGAATCAGATGTGGTAATCACAATGGGTTGTGGTGATGCATGTCCATACTTCCCCGGTAAACGATATTTGGATTGGGAACTAGAAGATCCTGCTGGTCAAGGGGTTGCATCTATTCGCCCGATTCGCGATGAGATTAAAACTCGAATTGAAGGACTAATCGCAGAACTTAAGTAATCCAACGGCAACATGTAAACTTTGAAAATGAGCGAATCAATTCTCCAACACGCTGCAGTTGCCAGAGTTCGTGCTGAATTAAAATCTCATGGCATAACCGGCGAAGTCACCGCACTTTCAGATAGTGCCCGCACCGCGCTAGAAGCAGCTGCCGGGCTTGGTATCGAGGTTGGCCAAATTGCCTCATCAATTGTTTTTGGAATCCCTGATGATCTGGAACCCAAAGCGTTATTAGTAATTACCTCTGGCAGACATCGGGTAGATACTGCGCTAGTTGCAAAAAACTTAGGAATTGAAAAATTAATAAGAGCCGATGCAGATTTTGTAAGAAAGTGGAGCGGGTTTGCAATCGGCGGCGTGAGCCCACTAGGTTGGGCATCAAAACCGGAAATAACGCTTATTGATGAAACGCTAAACGATTACGAAGTGGTTTGGGCAGCGGCAGGTCACCCACATGCGGTTTACCCGACTTCATTTAGCGAATTAATCAAATGTACAAATGCTAAGCCTATGGTTGTTAGTGGCTAATGAAACTTGTCACTGAGCAATTCGGAAGTGGCGAACCTGTTTTATTGATTCACGGGATGGGTTCAGCAGCAACAGCGTGGAAACCAATAATCCCAGCACTTAGAAAAACAAGCCTAGTAATTACAGTTGATCTACCAGGGCATGGAAAGTCACCGATGAATTTCGAACAACCAATGGATCCAAAATCTTTAGCTGAAGCAGTTTTCCGAACAATGGATGAGTTGGGAATCGAAAAATTTAATGTCGTTGGAAATTCTTTAGGTGGCTGGGTTGCTCTTGAAATGGCTGCGCTAAAACCGGAACGGATTAAATCTTTATTAGGAGTAGCTCCAGCCGGCTTATGGTTAACGCCATTTACATCTCGAACCAGTGCGCGAAATCGAGTGATGGCTAGGTTAGTCAATCCGATTGCATCCTTTACGGTTCATTTCGAATCGCTCCGGAAATTAGGATTCGAAAACGTTAGCCCGCTTTGGCCATTATTTACTTATGAAACTTGTTTGGACGCCACCAGAGCAATGGCAAATTCTGAAGGATATTACAAAGCTTGGGATGCTATGTTAAATAAGCGATTTAACGGAAAAATTCCAATTACCGTACCGACAACAATTATCTTTGGCGATACCGATAATTCATTGCCCACTCAAAGTTGCCAGGAACGTTCGCTTGCGCCGGCCCATGCAAAGTGGATCATATTTTCAGAGTGCGGACACGCTCCGATGTGGGATCACCCAGATGAAGTGGTAATAGAGATAAATAAATTAACTGGAATTAGTAATTGATTACCGTAATTTATTTCTGGAAGATTAGTAAAAGCAATGTGCCGTGGGCGCTACTTCATATGGGCCTAGATCGATTGCCGTTGCGTAGAAATAAGAATATTGGATTCTGGAAATTACTTGGTACCGGCAAAGGCGAAACTTTTACTCCAAAAGATGCGAATTCTCAACGTTGGGGCTTGCTAGTAACTATTCTAGAATCAGATTTAGCTAGTTTTAATAATTCAAAATTAGTAAAACGTTGGGATAATAAATCTAGCAAGCGTTACCAAGTTGTATTGAAAAATATTGCGGTGCAAGGAAAGTGGTCTGGCAAATCGCCATTCCTTCCTGAATTATTCGAAACTCCGTGGAACCGAAAAGTTGTGGCGATAACTCGTGCTCGAATCAAATGGCATAAGAATCCGATTTTTTGGCGGTCAGTGCCGCCGGTAACAGTGAGTTTAAAAGAAGCGAATGGCTTAATTTCGGCTATCGGTATTGGTGAGGCTCCTATTGGATTACAAGGAACGTTTTCAATTTGGGAATCGCCGGCCGCAATCCGAACATTTGCGTATCAAGGAGCGGCGCATAAAGCCGCGATTGCCGCAACTGCGCGTGAAAAATGGTATGCCGAAGAGTTATTTGCCAGATTCGCGGTCATCGATGAAAGTGGCTCGCTTTAAGGCAGAATAGCGCCATGTCAATTCGTCAATATCGGCCGAGGCGAAATTTACGCGGTTCAATTACAAACGCTCAACAATTAATCTTAATTTCAGTTTTCGCAATAGCACTTCTGCTGCAAATTTCTTATCCGTTAGTTTCCGGAGAGACACTTCGCCTGGTCACCATTGCCACTGTTTATTGGGCCGCAGGTGCGATGTCATTACATGCTCTCTACTCATATGGTTTGAATTACGCAATTAGATATATTCTGCTTACTTTTACGTTTGCGCTAATAGTTGAACAAATTGGCAGTCGAACTGGATGGCCATTCGGCACCTATTCATACGATGTTTCATTGGGATACCAAATATATGGCGTGCCACTTGTGGTGCCGTTCGCCTGGATGATGCTTGCCCATCCCTTGCTGATTGCAGCGCGTCGAGTTTCACCACATTGGGTATTTCTTTATGGTGGGACTGGATTAATGGCTTGGGATATTTTCTTAGATCCACAAATGGTTTCTGCGCAAAGATGGACTTGGGAAGTTACTGGTCGTACCGTCCCGTTCCAGCCTGAAGTCCCACTGCTAAATACTTTCGGCTGGTTGCTAACCGGCATGGGATTGATGGCACTGCTACACATCACGCTGCCAAGAGAGCGACGCAAGAACGGCGCAAGTTACTTAGTTCCTAATATCTTCCTCTGCTGGACTTGGTTTGCCGGAGTGGTCGGCAATATTTTCTTCTTTGATCGACCCGGAGTTGCACTCGTTGGTGGCTTAACTTTTGGCTTAGTCCTAGCACCATATTTCATTGCGCTTTCGTTTGGGCGAAGCGGCTAATTATTGTGGTTTTAGTTGGAACTTTACTTGCGCTCGGCTCATTATTTCTCACCTTAGTTAATTCCCTAAGCATTAAGAAACCGAGCAAATTGAGCGGCGTATTGACTTCTTCGGTTTCAGTATTAATTCCAATGAGAAATGAATCTGAAAATGTTAATGGCGTATTGACTTCAAGCAATGATCAAGTTGGGTTGTCTGCATTTGAAATTATCACTCTTAATGATGGCTCAACCGATAACACTTCCGAATTGATATCTAATTTTAAGTTCAACATGCAAGCAAAAGCTATTAATGGAGAGACTCTTCCTTCAGGTTGGTTAGGAAAGAATTTTGCATGTCATCAATTATCCTTAGCTAGCCAATCCGATTATCTAGTTTTCATAGATGCTGATGTCCGCTTATCCCCTAGCGCTATTCAAAGCGCTATTAGAACTATGCAAATTTGCAATTGGGATTTTATTTCACCTTACCCTGCCCAAATTGCAATAACTCCAATAGAACAATTAATCCAGCCGCTCTTGCAATGGAGTTGGTTTGCAACCGTTCCGTTATACATTGCGCAAAAGTTTCGAATTCGGTCCATGGCCGTCGCAAATGGACAATTCTTAATTGTTAGCCGCGCTGCTTACTTAAAGTGTGGTGGCCATGAAGCAATTAAAGGTGAAGTGATCGACGATATTGAATTAGCTCGGTTATTGTTGAAATCTGGATTCAATGGCGGCGTAGCTGACGGTAGCGCTATCTCAAACTGCCGAATGTATAAGAGCTCTGCGCAATTGATAAATGGCTATCGCAAATCCCTATGGCGAGCATTTGGTTCCCCGATTGGTTCGATATTTGCAATCACGCTGCTCACGCTTTCATCAATAGTGCCCTTTATCTATGCGTTAAACGGTTCGATATTGGGCTGGGTTGGATATATGGCAATTACAACTTCTAGATTAGTTACTGCGTTGAAAGTTAAATCTAGATGGGAAACTGCTCTCTTACATCCATTATCTATCGCTCTACTTATTACGCTAATTTGCTGGTCTTGGATTGGAAAAATGCGCGGCGAATTGAAATGGCGGGGTCGAAAGGTATGAGCAAAGTTCTTGTAATCGGCGCTGGCGTTGGCGGCATGACTGCCGCTGCCCGATTAGCAAAATCCGGCCATAAAGTTGCAATATATGAAGCATCTGCCCGCACTGGTGGAAAGTGTAGAACTGAATGGATCAACGGCTTTGCTTTTGATACTGGCCCATCACTTCTAACACTTCCGGCTGTTTATAAAGATTTTTTCTTAAAAACTGGCAAGAGACTAGAGCATGTTCTAAACATAATCCCGGTTGATCCAGCCTTCTCATATCGGTTTGCCGATGGCAAAGAAGTTATTTTTTCGAATCTTTCACATCATAAAACTAGGGATGCAATAGTTGCAGCGTTTGGCGAGTCAGCCGGTAATGACTGGCATAAAATAATGAGCCGAGCTGAGCGAATGTGGAGCGCATCTCGAGTTCAGTTTGTTGAAAGTGAACTAAAATCAGTTTTTCATTTATTGAAAAGTAAATCGCTAATCACGGATTTAATCGAGATTGCGCCATTTACTTCACTCCGGAAGTTAACCAATCGCTACACAAATTCACCATATATCCGCAAGATTATTGATAGGTACGCGACATATACCGGCTCTGATCCTCGTCGCGTTCCTGCGGTTTTACTGACGATTGCTTTTGTTGAAGAAGCATTTGGTGCTTGGCATCTAAAAGGCGGTATTGGAAAACTTTCCGAAGCGCTTGAAGAACGTTGCCGCGATTTAGGAGTCGAAATATTTCTAGATACACCAGTTGCGGAAATCTTGCATCAAAAAAATCAAGTAACCGGAATCCTGCTGAAAAATGGTACGCAAATTACTGCAGATATCGTTGTTGCTAATGCAGATTCCGAAATAATCTATTCAAAATTGCTGCCAAATAAACCAAAAGTTACCCAAAAGGCACGTAGAAACCTGGCAAAATCAATACCTTCTCTCTCCGGGTTTTCGCTCTTGATTGGATTGAAAGCCGATACATCTGGTGGCCCTTCTTTAAGTCACCATAGCGTCCTATTCCCAGAAAATTATGATGATGAATTTGACGCAATTTTTAAACGTAAAGAACCAGTGCCAGATCCAGCGATCTACATCTGTGCGCCAAAAGATGAAACTATGGTTCAAAATCCTGGAGATGAGAGTATTTTCGTATTAGTTAATGCACCACTCCATGAGCCAGAAGGTGGCTGTGATTGGAATAAGCCAGGACTCAAAGAAAGTTATGCCCAATTAATTATTAAGAAACTAGCGGAGCGAAATGTGGATATTAGAGAACGAATTTCAGTGATGGAAATTCGCACACCGGCAGACCTTGAACAAAGTGTAAATGCGCCAGGCGGTTCAATTTATGGAACTTCTAGCAATGGCGCACGTTCGGCTTTTAGAAGAGCAAAAAATCGCTCGCCGCTAAAAGGTTTGTACTGTGTTGGTGGATCTGCTCATCCTGGCGGTGGTTTACCGCTAGTTGGAATTAGCGCAGAGATTGTGGCAAATGCGATTGGTAAAGCTTAAATATTTTTATATGCAAAACGTAAGACTGTTGTAAGACTCAAAAATTGTAGAGAACACCAGATGATAGCGAGTGCGTTCACATAATTTAGTTCCAAGAAATGCATAATGATTGCGACAAAGAGAAAGCTGGCTCGAATAGGTCGCTCTCCAATTGTTACCACGCCAACTTCACGTAGTCCGAGTCCACCCGCTCTAGCTCTTACATACTCTTGCGTGAACGCGGAAAGCCAAGCAGTAAGTACTATCCAGAGCGGAGCTCCTAAATAATAGAAAGTTAGCGCCCAAAATCCTTCTGCAATTCGGTCGGTTACTGCATCTAATATTGCGCCTCTACTTGAAGCACTCTTCTTAACTAGCGCTAATGAACCGTCAATACCATCAGACGCTAACGATAGAAGTAAGAATAAGGCCGCAATTAAACTTTGTGAGTTTAAGCTAGTTAGTACTGCAAAGAATAAGCCGAGAAGTGTAATTGCATTTGGTGCAACTCTTAACCTCACTAATAACTTAGCAATCACAAAGGAGATGGTTAGCCATCCTTTTACAATCCCAGAGATTCGCGCTCCCCCATGAAGTTGGCTCCAGGCTTTAAAGAAATCTGATTGATTCATTTCAGCGAAGCCCAATTCTTTTAACAATTTCTTTTGTAGCGTACGCGTTATTCATTGTATAAAAATGTAAACCTGGCGCACCCATGGCAATTAATTCTTCACAAAGATTTACTGCAATTTCAATTCCAAGTGCTTTTACCTTCTCTGGATCATCTTCAATTCTGGAAAATTTCTGCACGATATTTGCTGGGATGGGCGTTCCACCTAGTTGTGCCATTCGATTTAATTGCTTGACTTGCGTAATTGGCAAAATTCCAGCGAAGATAGGTAAATTAGAACCGCTCTCTTTTAACTCATTTACCAAGTTATAATATTTATCAGTCGAAAAGAAAAATTGAGTAGTAGCAAACTGAGCGCCACGGCGTTCTTTCTCTAATAAAACTGAAATATCTTTAAGGTAATCGCCATTTGATGCTGGATGACAATCTGGAAACGCGGCAACGCCAACGTTAAAATTTGCAGCCGCAGCGAGTGAAACCAACTCATCGGAGTGGCTAAACCCGCCTGCTGTTGGAATCCATTCTGATTGCGGACCTGTTGGCGGATCGCCACGTAAAGCTAAAATATCTCTTATCCCTGCTTGCCAATATTGATCGAGAATTTCGGAAAGTTCGTTCTTTGACGAACCAATGCAAGTTAAATGAGCAACAGTGCGCAAGCCTGTGCGAGCTGTAATTTCAGAGGTGATTCGAACTGTTCGCTCTCGAGTTGAACCGCCGGCACCGTACGTGACTGATACAAATTCAGGCTGAAGCGAATTTAATTCGGCAAGTTCTACCCATAAGTTCGCTTCACCTTTTTCATCCTTTGGCGGGAAAAATTCTAAGGAAAAAATTGGCTTCCCGTTTGGGGTATCAAATGAAAAGGGGCGCCGCATAGCAATGGAGGGTACCGTTACGGCGTGAATTCCAGCGCTAACCAAAGCACCATAGATTTCATGGCGCGCTTTCGAAGCGAAGTTTCGACTGAACTGAAGAAATTCTTAACTGAACAAGGTCATTATCTAAATGCAATTGGCCTCGAACTTGAACCGGTTACAAATTCATTAAAAAGTTTTCTCTTAGATGGTGGGAAACGGTTTCGACCACTTTTCGCTTATGTCGGTTATTTAACTGCCGGTGGTGTTGAAAATCATGCGGTAGTTAAAGCTGTTGCTAGCTTAGAACTTCTGCACGCCTGCGCCTTAATCCATGATGATGTAATGGATGGTTCAGATACCAGACGCAGCGCTCCTGCAATACATAAAGTATTTGAAACTATGCACGCAGAAGATAAATTGAGTGGAGATAGCCAAAACTTTGGGTTATCAAGTGCAATTTTACTCGGAGACCTTGCGTTAATTTGGTCTGATCAAATGTTAAACCAATCAGATATTTCTATAGATGCACGTATTCGATCACTCACAGTTCATGATGAAATGCGGGTCGAATTGATGGCTGGCCAATATTTAGATGTATTTGAACAGGCACTGGCAAGTAAGAGTTTGGAGCGATCGTTAAAGGTAGCTCGATATAAATCTGGAAAGTACTCGATTGAACGACCGCTGCACTTCGGAGCAGCGATTGCAACTTCTGAACCTATGAAATATCAAGACATCTACTCAAAATATGGATTACCACTTGGTGAAGCTTTTCAACTTCGCGATGATCTTCTTGGGGTTTTCGGAAACCCCGACGAGACGGGTAAACCAGCTGGCGACGATTTGCGAGAAGGAAAGAGAACTGCGTTAATCGCAATCACAACCGAACGAGCCAACCCATTACAACTTCAGGTCATTGAAAAATATTTTGGAAAAGCTGATCTTGATTACACTGGTGTGACAAAACTCCGCGAAATCATTACAAACACTGGCGCAGTTACACATTTAGAGAAACTAATTTCAGAATTAACTGAGAGAGCGCAGAACTCAATAAATGACGATTTAATTTCCCAACAACATCAAACCCTACTTACCGATTTAGCTCTGGTAGCTACGAAACGGAGTTATTAATGGTTCGACGCGTTAAAGGTCCAACTGATCATGTTGTAATTGTTGGCGCTGGCCTGGCCGGATTAAGTGCAGCGCTTCGACTTGCCGGAGCTGGCCGAAAAGTTACGGTGGTAGAACGCGAGAGCGTTCCCGGTGGGCGTAATGGACTATTAAATAAATCCGGTTACTCCTTTGACACTGGACCAAGTGTGCTAACGATGCCAGATTTAATTGCAGATGCTTTTGCATCTGTCGGTGAAAATATGTCGGATTGGTTAGAGCTCTCCCCCCTACGACCGATTTACCGAGCTTTCTATGCAGATGGATCTCAACTTGATGTGCATGCAAATACCGCAGAGATGGAAGTGGAGATCGCTAAGACTATTGGCTCGGAAGAAGCTGCTGGATATCGCAAGTATGTTGATTTTGTAACCAAACTCTACAAATATGAGATGAATGACTTCATTGATAGGAATATAGATTCACCACTAAATCTTCTAACGCCCAATCTTGCGAGATTGGTAGCGCTTGGTGGTTTTCGAAAACTAGCACCTAAAGTTTCGCAATTTCTAAAAGATCCAAGAACTCAAAAGATTTATTCATTTCAAGCGATGTATGCGGGCGTTAGTCCACAACAAGCGCTAGCAATTTATGCAGTGATCGCTTACATGGATTCAGTAAATGGTGTTTTCTTCCCGAAAGGTGGCATGCATGCTGTTCCACGAGCGCTAGCTGCTGCGGCTGAAAAACATGGCGTAATTTTCAAATACAACACCACAGTAACTTCCGTTGAACATAGGAATGGTCGTGCAACTGCGGTAGTCACAGATTCAGATGAGCGAATTGAATGTGATGTCGTCGTGCTCAATCCAGATTTGCCGGTTGCTTGGCGAGATTTATTGGGTAAATCGCCACTTTCAATTAAGCGCCTTAAATACTCGCCATCCTGCGTCACCTTACAAATCGGTTCTAACAAGTCCTATTCCCACCTAGCCCATCACAATATCCACTTCGGTGAATCATGGGATGGAGTTTTCGATGAGTTAATCAAGAAGAAAACTTTGATGACTGATCCAAGTTTGCTTGTAACAATTCCAACCCATGATGACAAATCGCTAGCTCCTGCCGGCAAAAATAGCTATTACGTACTCTTCCCGACTCCAAATTTAGATGCGGAAATCGATTGGAAGGTTACTGCGCCTAAATATCGCGACGAAATGATTGCAACAATGGAAGCGCGCGGGTATACAGATTTTGGTAGTTCTATAGAAGTTGAATCCATGACCACTCCGTTAGATTGGGAACGAATGGGAATGGAGCGCGGTGCACCATTTGCCAGTGCACATACTTTTTTTCAAACCGGTCCATTCCGACCAAGAAATTTAGCGCATGGTTTTGAGAATGTTGTTTTTACTGGATCTGGAACTCAGCCCGGTGTTGGCGTGCCTATGGTTTTAATTTCTGGAAGATTAGCAGCCGAACGAATCGTTGGAACGATAAAATAATTAAATGGACGAACTTACCGCTGCTGGTATTTTAAATCCAGAACTTCGAGCTTCGTATACTGAATGTAAAAGATTAAATTCTCTACATGGCAAAACTTATTATTTAGCAACACTCCTATTACCGAAGAATAAAAGACCGCACGTTCACGCCCTTTACGGTTTCGCACGATTTGCGGATGAGATTGTGGATGATTTAACTTCCACGCAATCTTCCTCTGAAAAAGAGAGTGCGCTTGCAAAATGGAGTACGCAATTAATTAAGGATTTGAAGAACGGAGTAAGCCATGACCACATTGGCAAAGCCCTAGTAAGCACTGTAACTAAATTTGAAATACCGATTGCTTATTTTGAAGCATTTCTAAAATCTATGGCGATGGATTTATCCAAAACTACTTACGAGACGTATGAAGAGTTAGAAGAGTACGTATATGGATCTGCCGCCGTAATCGGATTGCAAATGCTGCCAATTTTAGGTGTGAAAGATAAATCGGCATATATCGCTGCCGAGAAGCTAGGTACTGCTTTTCAGCTAGCAAATTTTATTAGAGACGTTGGAGAAGATCTTGATAGAGGTCGAATTTATCTTCCTTTGGCAGAGCTAAGCGAGTTTGGCGTTGATCGGCAAATGTTGGAGCGACGAATCCTTACCCCTGAAATTCGTAATGCGCTGCAATTCCAGATTGCACGAGTTCGAAAATTACAACGCGAAGCTGCACCTGGAATTCAACTCCTAGATCGAACAAGTCAACCCTGCATTAAAGCTGCGAGCGAACTGTATTGCGGAATTGTTGATGAAGTTGAAAAAATTGATTATCAAATATTTCAAAAACGCGCTAAAACATCCACACTGCGAAGAATTAAGGTTGCGCTACCTGCTTGGCTGCAAGCAGTCAGTGCACGTCGTTAGCTTCGCGTCTACCAAAATATATCCAAAGCGCTAGAACAGATAGGACTAGCGAGAAGCCAAAAAATAGATCTTCAACTGGTGCTGAGGCAATTCTTATGCCAATTATTTTTGAATCGTTATAAATCACAATTTCTCTGGAAGTTAACCACCAGTTTGTTAGCAATTGAAATGGCAAGATAATCGCGTAAGAAGTCCAAAAGATTTTTCGAGTTAAAAGTTTGGATTTGATGATATATAAATCTAAAGTACCTGATATTAGAAGTGAGATTACAGCTATGGCTGTGTAACTCATTTTTCATCACCCACTAGCCAGTGCTTCTTAACTTTACGGACAGCTTCAATTGTCATAAGTGCAGCAAGTGGAACTATCAAGAAGAATAGGAATTCCTCTAATGGAATTTTAAATGGGCCATAAATGCCAATAATTTGATTGTGATCGAAACGCCAATGCCCATTCTCTATTGCGTAGCTATCCCATAATAGAAAAACTAGAGCGACCGGCAAAATACTCTTTAGCGCACGCATGTATCTTTGAAGAACTCTGACTTTGAGAAAAACTTCGAGCCAGAATGAACCGGCTACTGTGAATAGCAGCATGGCAAGATATCCATATTTGAGCACGCCATATCTTCTCGTATAACAAGAGAAAACATTAACTCTGCTAACCTTTCAACATCGGGAGCCGAAGGTTGGCTGAGAGGGTCTGCGCCGCAGATCGACCGTAGCACCAGTTCGGTAATGCGAACTGGAAAGGAGCAGCAATGTCAGCAATCATGTTCACGGTATTTACAGTTTGGGGATATGAAGTTTCGTTCTTAGAACTTATCTCAGTAATTACTTCTTTAGTTGGCGTAGTACTAGGTGTATTTGGCGTAAGAGTTACTTGGCCATGGTGGGTTGGCAGCAGTTTGTTATATGGGTTTTTCTTCTTTCAGGTAGATTTAATTGCAAGCGCACTCTTACAATTTATTTTCATCGCTGCCGGAATCTGGGGTTGGTATGGCTGGGGCCCAAAGGGAGCGATCCCTGCAAAGCTAAAGAATAAAGAGAAATTTATTTGGTTGGCACTATTACTAATCTCATGGGTTGTTCTAGCTCCAGCTCTAGCAAATATTGGAGCCGCTGCAACATGGCCAGATTCATTTGTTTTGGTTGGAAGTACGATTGCGCAAATTTTAATGGTCTTAGAAAAATACGAAGCTTGGCCACTTTGGTTTATTGTTGATGCAGTTGGAACTTGGCATTATGGTCGGCAGGGTTATTGGTTTACTTCAGTTCTTTATGGAGTTTTTGTTTTAATTGCAATTGCAGGATGGATTCGATGGTTCAAGCGAGCCGATACGAATGTCATTAATTGATTATCAAGAGTTAATTTCAAAAGTTAACTCAGCACTGCCAGCCTGTGGGATGACCCGAGTAATTGCGATTGATGGTCCAGCCGGCTCTGGGAAAACCACACTTTCATATGCCTTGGAATCCAATCTTGATAATTTTATAGTTCAAACTATTCATATGGATGCGCTCTATCAAGGTTGGGATGATGCGCTGACTCCAACACTAACTCGAACTCTCGAGAATCAAATTCTAAAACCAATCTCGTTAGGCAAGCGTGCTGAATACCGACTTTTTGATTGGTTTGAAATGAAACCGGGATCAACTGTTTCTTTCGAGCCACCAGAATTTCTAATTCTTGAAGGCGTTGGATCTGCGCAAGCCATTACCCGCAAATATGCTAATTTCTTGCTCTGGATCGATGTGGCATCAGAGCTCGGGTTGCAGCGAGTTTTGGATCGCGATGGCGCAGAAATTGAAGCCCAGATGCGCAAATGGCAATTACTTGAAACAGATTTTTTTGAACGCGATAGAACCAGAGAATGCGCTACTCAACGCATTGATGGCAATTTGTATTGAAATTGACCCCGCCTTCCCTGATTTATACCTTCCGCTTCTCTAAGATTTCGTCGTGTCTGACTTATCGGGTGAAATTATTGATGGACGATACCAACTCACTCGTTTAATAGCCTCAGGTGGTATGGCCACAATTTACGCAGCGCTAGATTTGCGATTAGACCGACATGTTGCCGTAAAAATAATGCATCCGCATTTGGCACAAGATGAAGCATTCGTTGCCAGGTTTATTCGCGAAGCAAAAGCAGCAGCAGCGCTAACTCATCCAAATATTGTGGCAGTTCAAGATCAAGGTTGGAACCAAGGCGGCGCACCTGCAGTTTTCATTGTGATGGAATTAGTAGAAGGCAACACGCTCCGTGATTACTTACATGAGCAAGGTTCATTGAATATTGATCAAGCAATAAGTGTAATTACACCGGTGCTTAGCGCGCTAGCCGCTGCACACAAATTAGGAATAGTGCATCGTGATATTAAGCCAGAGAACATTTTGATCTCAAAAGATGGTCGAGTAAAAATTGCAGATTTTGGACTCGCAAGAGGCGCCTTACTTGGCACCACGATGACCATTGAATCAAGCGTAATTTTAGGAAGCGTTTCTTATTTATCACCTGAACAAGTTCAGCGCGGGATTGCAGATGCTCGTAGCGATATCTATGCCGTAGGAATTGTTCTTTTTGAAATACTTACTGGTGAAAAGCCATATAAAGGCGAAGACCCAATTCAAATTGCATTTCGCCATGTAAATGAAAAAGTTCCAGCACCCTCCACTCTTAAACCAGGTATTCCACCAGAAATTGATGCTCTAGTGCAACGAGCTACCTCATCTAATCCAGATCAACGTCCCAAGGATGCTTCGGAACTATTGCAAGAGTTGAATGCAATCTCTGAAAAATTTAATCCAAGCAAAAGTCAGATGAGCCTAGAACTAGATTTACCCCCGTTATCTAATAAGCCCGTGAAAGAGCGCTCTAAGCGGAATATGCCGAAGAGTATGGCGGCGCTAATTACGAAAACGGATCAAATAATTAATAAGGAACCGGTAGCAGATACCTTGAAAAAAGATGAAAAAAATATTTCCAATACTGCTGAAATTCGAAAGAAACGAAAACTTTCAAAGCGGGTAAAACGAAATAGGGTGATAGCACTTGGAATCGCCATCGCTATCGGCATAATCGCATGGTTTGTGATTTTGGGCCCAGGTGCGCGGGTTGTGGTTCCATCGGTAGTTGGCATGAGTGTCAAAAATGCAACTTCAGAAATTACACCTCTAGGGCTGCAAGTTTCAGTGAAGGATGAAATTTATAGTGAAGATGTTGCGAATGGAAAAGTTATCTCTTCTGAACCAGGTGGTGGTGGCAAAATCGAAACCGGCGGTACCGTTTATTTAAATGTCTCTAAAGGAAAAGAACGTTATGAAGTTCCCCAACTTAGAGGTTTAACCCCAGACGCCGCAATTAAATCAATCGCAGATCGAAACTTAAAATTTGGTGCTCAAAGCGAAGCATTCGATAGTGAAATTCCAATTGGCTATGTGATTTCTTCAAATCCGTTAAAAGGTGAGCAAGTAAAAAGAGATACCGTAATTAATATTCTGGTTAGCAAAGGCATTGAAAAAATTGATGCCGCGACCTATGTTGGAAAAAGTGGAGAGCAAGCCCTAAATGAATTGACTGACTCTGGATTTAAAGTCAACGTCACTTACTCGTTTGATGAGTCAATTATCAAGGGTTTAGTAGTAAAACAAAGTCCCGATGGAAACCAAGCAATTCCTAAGGGCAGCACGGTCGAATTGATAGTTTCTAAAGGTTCGCAATTTGTAATAGTGCCGAATGTGATTAACAAAGGGATCGCTGATGCAACTCGCGATATTGTAAATAGTGATTTGCAAGTGGTAGTCAAGAAAATTGGCACTAAGAAAATCAAAACTGTTACTAATATTGCGCCAAAAGCTGGTACAAAAGTTAAACGTGGCTCGAAAATCACAATCACTGTAGGCTGAGCAAATGTCTAAAGCTGAAGTAACTCGACCACGTATTGGGGCGCATGTACCGACATCTGGCGGGATGGCAAAGCGTTCAATCGGTTATGCCGAAGCCATTAAAGCTGAAGCAATTCAAGTATTCACATCAAACCCGAGAGGTTGGGCAACCCCAGAAGCTAATCCAGTAGCCGATCTAGCTTTCCGAGAAAAATGTCTTGAGCTAGATATCGAAACATATGTTCACGCACCATTTTTAATTAACCTTGGCTCTCCAACAGTTGCAACTTACGAAAATTCGCTTCGCTCAACCGCATATTCATTACAACGTGGTCAAGATATCGGGGCGCTCGGCGTTGTAATCCATACCGGATCAGCTGTCGATGTTGATCATGTTGCAAATGCTTGGAAGCAAATTAAAAAGGGAATGCTTCCAGTCTTAGAGAAATTGACTGACAAATCTCCGATGTTGCTGTTGGAGCCGACCGCTGGACAAGGACAATCGCTAGTTAAGAAATTGGATGACTTAGAGAACTATCTAAAAGCTTTTGAGTACCACCCAAAAGTTGGTATCTGTCTTGATACTTGTCACGTATTTGCGGCTGGTCATGATATTAAAAAGAAGGGTGGCATGACTGAGACCCTTGATCTATTGGTCCAAATTGCGGGTATTGAAAGAATTCAGCTAATTCATGCGAACGATTCTATGGATGTGCTCGGCGCCCTTAAAGATCGCCACCAAAATTTAGGTGATGGTGAAATTGGATTAGACCCCTTTAAAGAATTGCTCGCACATCCCGCCGTCAAGAACGCACCGCTTATTCTCGAAACTCCAGGAGAAGAACCAGAACATGGCAAAGAAGTTGCGCTATTAAAGAAGTTTAGAAGCGCATTAAATAAATGACGCACTCGTTAAAGGTTAAACTCGCACCGCTTGCACTCGTTGCGGTCGCCGCAATGTGGGGGGCAACATTCGTATTGATGAAGGATTCCATCAGCCGACAGCCGATAAATGATTTCCTCTTCACTAGATTTTCGTTAGCCACTTTAATTCTGATTTTATTGCGGCCAAAAGCGCTTAAATTAATCAATCGAGATCTCGCGCTTCGCGGGGTTGGCGCAGGCACCTTCTTGGGTTTAGGTTTCATTTTTCAAACTTACGGGCTGAGTAATACCACTGCAGCTATCACCGGATTTGTTACTGGGCTTTATGTTGTTTTAACGCCATTAATAGCGGCATCGATTTTGCATCGGAAAGTTACGGGTAAAGCTTGGTTAGCAGTTGCAATAGCCACAATTGGGTTAACATTTTTATCGTTTCAAGGTTTTTCATTAAATTTTGGTGCAGTTCTAGTTTTGATATGCGCAATATTTTTCTCCGCGCACATTATCGCTTTAGGTGAATGGAGCGCAGGTAGAGATGCCTACGCAATGACCATCACACAGTTAGCCACTTGCGCCGCTATAACTGGGATTGCATCTATTCCGGGTGGGTATGTACCCCCTCCGGACAAAGGTGTTTGGGCAGTTGTAATTTTCTGTGCAGTATTTGCCACAGCCTTTGCTTTCATTATCCAAACTTGGGCACAATCGGTAATGTCCCCCACCACGGTAGCTGTGCTAATTACCAACGAGACTGTTTTTGCAGCGCTCTTTGCAGTGTGGTTCGGTGGCGAAATTCTTACGCCTAAAATTATTATTGGCGGAATTTTGGTATTAATTTCAATGTATTTGATTGTGTTAACTGAAAAATAGTTCCATGAGAGGATTACGCCATGACTACAGCTTCGCAACTACCTATTGTTGATCTGCGCTCGGACACCGTAACCCGGCCATCTAAAGGGATGCTTGCAGCTATTTCTGCAGCAAAAGTTGGCGATGATGTTTACGGTGATGATCCAACTGTGAACTCTTTAGAGGAGCGAGTCGCAGAAATGTTCGGCATGGAAGCTGGATTATTTGCAGCTACCGGATCGCTCACAAATCAACTAGCAATAAAAATGTTGGTAAAACCTGGTGAAGAGCTAATTTGTGACGAATTTTCTCACATCGCTCGGGCAGAACTCGGCGCTGCCGCAGTCTTTAGCGGAATAACAACGCGCACTTGGCAATCAGAAAATGGAATTCTCAAAGCTGCTAATGCAATGCGAATTGCCCGACCTAATTCTGGAGTGCATTTAGTCTCAACTACAGCTATCGCAATTGAGAATTCGCATAATTTTGGTGGCGGCACCGTGCAATCCCTGGCTGAAATTGCCGAACTAAGAAAAGCATCCGCTTCGTCTGGAATGTTTATGCACCTTGATGGCGCAAGAATTTGGAATGCGCATGTTGCTCAAGGTTTTGCTTTCAAAGAATTGAGCCAATATTTCGACACTATAAGTGTTTGCTTATCAAAAGGTCTCGGCGCCCCAATTGGTTCGGTGATGCTTGGCAGCAAAGAAAACGTTGCCAGCGCTCGAGTTTGGCGGAAGCGCTACGGCGGCGGAATGCGCCAAGTAGGAATAATTGCGGCAGCGGGACATTACGCACTTGATAACAACATTCCATTGCTTAAAGAAGATCACCGCAGAGCACAAATTCTTGCCAAAGCTTGCGCCAAAGTTGCGCCAAATGCGGTTGATCCCAGCAAAGTTGTAACTAATATTGTTGGAATTGAATTGGGTTCGCTTAATATAGATTCAGCAACTTTTGTACAAGCTGCTAAAGATGAAGGCGTATGGGTTGGTGCAATTGGGCCAAAATATGTTCGGTTAGTTACTCACTTGGATTTAACGGATGAATTGGTAGAACGGGCTGCGGCAGTTCTAGCTGATTTATTGCAAAAAGCCCTCGTGGCGTAATAACCATTCTTTCGAATCTAAACCGTAACCGTAATTTCCTAGCGCACCACCAGTCTTAACAATGCGATGGCACGGAATAATTGGTGCAATTAAATTCTTAGCACAGGCCGATCCCGCAGCTCGAACAGCTTCTGGCGATCCCGAAAGTTTTGCTAGATCTGCATATGAAATAACTTTGCCGGGTTTAATTTTGCGCATTGCTTTCCAAGCCGCCTGCGAAAAACTGGCTCCGGGTTGTCGAACTGTAATTGAATCGAAAGCCGTTAATTCTCCATCAAAATAATCTGAGACCAAATCACTTATTTTAGAAATTTGTGGAACCTTTGAAATCTTGCGTTCGCGATCGTTTGCATCTAAACGTTCGATTAGATTCTCAAATTCACCAAATCCAGAAGCGAGCACAATATGTTCATCCACAATTATGTGAAGTAATCCGACGGGTGTCTTATGGCTAACCCGCAATAACATTTGAGAATTCTAAGTCTTTAACTTAAATATTGGAATAGATGGTTTAGCGGTCCCGCAACATCTCAGCAACCAGAAATGCCAATTCAAGTGATTGAGTGTGGTTAAGTCTTGGGTCACAGGCAGTTTCATAGCGAGTTGATAAATCTTCGTATGAGATTTCCTCGCCACCGCCAACACACTCGGTAACATCATCGCCAGTCAATTCAATATGAATTCCACCTGGATGAGTACCGCAGGATTTATGGACCTCAAAAAAACCACGCACTTCATCCATTACATCATCAAATTTCCGTGTCTTGTAACCACTAGGGGCTTCGTAAGTATTGCCGTGCATAGGATCACAAACCCAGAGAATTTTGGCTCCAGATTTAGTAACTGCATCAATAATTGCTGGCAAGGTTTCGCGAATTTTTCCGGCGCCCATCCGGGTAATAAAAGTTAATCGGCCAGGTTCATTATCTGGATTAAGTTTTTTAATGATTGCCAACGCTTCATCCGCAGTGGTTTTTGGTCCAAGTTTTACGCCAATAGGATTCTTAACTTTTGCCGCAAAATCCAGATGTGCGCCATCAAGTTGCCGAGTTCGTTCGCCGATCCAAATGAAGTGTGCGGAAACATCATACGCATCACCAGTTCGGGAATCGATACGAGTTAGCGCTTTCTCGTACTCCAAAATTAGCGCTTCGTGACTGGAATAGAAATCAACGGTCTTGAAGGCCTCTGGATCTACTCCTGCAGATTTCGTAAATGCAAGTGCGCGTCCAATTTCTTTCGCCATCGCTTCGTATCGAGGTCCAATTTTGGAATCTTTAATGAATCCTTTATTCCATTCGTGTACATGACGAATATCTGCAAAGCCACCTTGAGTAAATGCGCGAACCAAATTGAGAGTAGCGGAAGAAGTGTTGTAAACCTTAACCATCCGATTTGGATCTGGAGTTCTTGATTTTTCATTGAATTCCAAATCATTTACCGCATCTCCCCTATATGCAGGAAGCGTTATGCCATCTCGGGTTTCATTGTCGTTACTTCGTGGTTTAGCAAATTGGCCAGCCATTCTGCCGACTTTGATTACCGGCAAACTAGCGCCATATTGTAATACTGCTGCCATTTGCAAAATAGTTTTGATGCGATTTCTAATTGAATCTGCGGTTGCGCCTATGAAAGTTTCAGCACAATCGCCGCCTTGTAACCAGAATGCATTTCCATCGGCGGCTAATGCAATCCGTGCTTTTAAATTATCGCATTCACCTGCAAAGACAAGCGGCGGTAGCACGCGAAGTTCTGCAATTGCTTTAGCTGTAGCAGCTTTATCTGGCCAAATTGGCTGTTGGGCAGCAGCTAGCGAAGCATCAAATAGCGCGTCGATCTGGGTTGAGCTATCTCCGGATGTCATTGGGAAAGAATAGAGAGGTTCTCGTAAATGGCGGGCGCCAATTAACCAAAGAAAATCTCGGCCTCCTTCAATAGCTCAGGATCGACAGTTTTAAGTTTCTCGGTGGCCGATGCCAACGGAACTCGGGCAATTTTTGTACCGTGGAGTGCAACCATTTTGCCCCAGTCACCTTCGTAGGCAGCCGTGATCGCATGCAGACCAAATCTCGTCGCCAGGACACGATCGAATGCAGTTGGGGTGCCGCCACGTTGAATATGGCCAAGGATCGTAGTTCGCGCTTCTTTCCCAGTTCGTTTCTCAATCTCTTGCGCCAGCCAATCGCCGATTCCAGAGAGTTTCACATGACCGAATGCATCTAGAGTTTTATCTTTTGTAATTAGATCGCCATCTTGTGGAAGTGCGCCTTCAGCAACCACGATAATTGGGGCATAGCTAGATTTGAATCTAGATTCAACCCATTCGCAAACTTTATCTATGCTAAATGGAACTTCTGGAATCAAAATACAAGCAGCACCACCAGCAAGTCCTGAATGCAGCGCAATCCAACCTGCATGTCGCCCCATAACTTCAACTATTAGAGCTCGGTGATGAGATTCGGCAGTTGTATGTAATCTGTCAATTGCTTCGACAGCAATATTTACAGCGGTATCGAAGCCAAAGGTGTAATCAGTATTATTTAAATCATTATCAATAGTCTTTGGTACGCCAATTACTTTCACGCCGAGTTGGTCTAATTTTGTTGCCACTCCAAGGGTATCTTCACCGCCGATTGCAATAAGTGCGTCGATTCCCATCTTTGCTAAATTCGCTTGGATTTTCTCAACTCCGCCATCAATTTTGAATGGGTTTGTTCTCGAAGATCCAAGGATTGTGCCGCCTCTTGGCAATATTCCACGAGTTGCCGCAATATCTAACGGCATAGTTAAACCTTCAAGTGGACCTTTCCAGCCATCGCGAAAACCTACAAATTCAAAACCATATTCTTTTACACCTTTGCGAACCAAAGCTCGAATAACTGCATTTAAGCCTGGGCAATCTCCGCCGCCAGTTAGGACTCCGAAGCGCATAATTTCTTTCTCCAATTTTAAATTTCTATGAGAATAATCGCACCCTTTAGGTCTTCGTTGACTTGGACATTCTACCGTTAGCCCCTTACCTTTAGCGAAATCAACCTTCAAAATTCAACGAAAGGCCGCGAAAATATTGTGAAATCTCGAGACTGGTTCATATTCTTAATAGCTGGCTTTCTCTGGGGTATCCCTTATTTATTTATTTCAATTGCGGTTGATGAGTTATCTCCTGCAGTTATTGTTTTCGTCAGAGTTACTATTGGTGCTTTGATTCTTGGATCAGTGACGCTTGCGCAAAAAACCCTAGCACCAGAAATCAGACATTGGAAAATAATATTTTTGTATGCTGTTGGTGAATTAATCGGGCCCTGGTTTCTTATCACCAATGCTCAAGAGAAGCTATCTTCGGGATTAACTAGTCTTTTAGTTTGCACAACTCCAATTTGGGCAACTGTTTTCGCTTACCTTTACGGTGATAAAACAGTTTGGGAGCGAAAAAGAATTGTCGGGCTCGGAGTTGGTTTTACTGGCGTAATATTTTTAGTTGGTTTAGAAACATTTAGTGATATGAGCAACGGATTGGCAATCGGAGAAGTCTTGCTCGCCTCGATTGGTTATGCCTGGGCGGTAAATATGGTTGTGAAAAAATTACCAAGTGCAGATTTGCTGGCGATTAATGCAGTAGCTATGGCTATTACTGCAGTTGTCTATTTTCCTTTTGCTATTTCAAATTTACCAACAACAGCGCCTTCTGGGAAAGCAATCGCTAGTTTGATTGTGCTTGGCGTCTTCTGTACAGGTGGTGGGTTTATCACTTTCTTCATGGTGCTACGAAAGATTGGGCCAGCGAGAGCCTCTTTGGTAACTTATGTGAACGTTTTGATCGCAGTTTTATTAGGTGTAATAGTTCTATCAGAACCGTTAACTATCGGAATAGTTATTGGATTGCCATTAGTTTTAGTTGGTTCATTTTTAGCAAGTCGTAAACACGAATCAGCTGTTATTCAGTAAAGCCCATTCGGCCCAGTGCCTTTGGATCCTTCTGCCAATTAGCTGAAACTTTTACATGAAGTCCTAGAAATATTCGACCCTTCACTAATCGTTCTATTTCAGCGCGAGCGGTTGTGCCAACTTTCTTTAAACGTTCCCCTTTATGTCCCAAAATAATTGATTTCTGACTATCTCGTTCAACATGGATCGTTGCATGGATATCGTAGAAAGGTCTCTCATTAGGAACCCGCTTTTCCCGCTCAGACATCTCGTCGACAACCACCATTATTGAATGCGGAACTTCTTCAAAAACATCAACAATTGCAGCTTCTCGAATGTATTCGGCAATCGTGTGTTCTAACGTTTGATCGCTCAACATCTCTTCTGGATAGAAACTAGGACTTTCCGGGGAATACTTTGCAAAGAGTTCCATTATTAAAGCAACTTGGTCGCCTCTTTTTGCAGAGAGCGGCACAACTTCATCCCAAGTGAACCCAGCATCTTTTGCTAATTTTGCAATTGCTAATAGTTTTGGTGGCAATTCTTCATTACTAACTACGTCAGTTTTTGTCAGAATTGCGATCTTCTTTGCACTTCGTTGCGAAGCCATATCTTTTGCAATGAAAAGATCCCCATGGCCAATTTCTTCGTTGGCAGGTAAACAAATTGCAACAACATCTACTGAATCCATACTCTCGCTAGCCATTGCATTTAAGCGACTACCAAGCATTGTCTTAGGTTTATGAACACCAGGGGTATCAACCAGTACAAGTTGGTAATCGGGTTGCGAAACTATTGCTCGAATCGCATTTCGGGTGGTGTTTGGATGATGTGAAGTGATTACAACCTTTGAACCTACAAGTGCATTTACTAAAGTTGATTTCCCAGTATTAGGTCTGCCGACAATTGCAATAAAACCGGCGCGGTGTTTAATTTCACTATTATCTGGATTCATCAGAGGAGAGCGTACCTGCTAATGGGCTCATCAACTCAATCGCATCATTAGCTGATGTTACGATTTCAGCGCAACGCTCTGCGATAAGTCGATGACAACCATCACTTGTTGGTGAAGTTATAGGTCCAGGAATTGCCATGACTGTGCGATAAATCTCAGCGGCATCTCTAGCAGTTCGGAGTGAACCACTGCGAAATGCTGCCTCAACCACGATTGTGCCGAGTGATAACGCCGCAATTAAACGGTTCCGCGAAAGAAATCGCTCTGGCTTTGCTCTTACGGATGGCATGACTTCCGAAATTAGCGCGCCTGATTCAGAAATCTCACTAAATAATCGATCGTTCGCGGCCGGATAATTTACTAAAACTCCGGAAGCCAATACCGCATATGTAATTCCCTCTCCAGCTAATGCGCCTTTATGCGCTGCGGTATCTACCCCATATGCGCCACCACTGATTACAGTCCATTCTCTATCTGCAAAGCCTGCTGCGAATTCACTTGCAATTCGAATTCCATAACTAGTTGGATTCCGAGTTCCTACGATTGAAACTTTTTTTGCTGTATTTAGCGTTCCCTTAACGATTACTCCAATTGGTGGAGCTACTAAATCATTTAGGCAAGGCGGCCAATTTTTCGAATCTGGCGTGATGAAATCCGCCCCAGCATCTTCTATTTCAACTAACAGCTGATTGGAGTTGGAACTTCTGATTACTTTTGCAATATAACCAATTGAATTCTTTTCTTCCCTGTAACCATTGCCAAGTATTTTTTCTAATACTGCATCTGACCCAAACGTTGCAATCTCATTACTCCAATAAATAGAGCCACCTTCTATCGCAGCAAATAACTGCACCCTAGATTGAAGTGAATTCATTCGAATAAATCCATACCATCACGTAATGAAAGAGCACGCTGCACATCTTCTAATAATGGTAGATCGTGTTCTGCTAAGTCAGCGATACTCCAAGAGAGGCGAAGTACTTTATGAAAACCTCTGGCAGTTAAATTCTCGCGATCCATCTCGCTATGCAAGAGCGACATGCCTCTTCGCTCAGCTTTAAATTCATTTCTAAGTGCGAACGCTGGAATCTCCGCATTGCGAGAAATTTTCAATGACTTAAACCTTCGGACAGATCGCAGCCTGGCAGTAGCTACACGTTCTCTAACCAGAGCGCTGCTTTCACCACCTTCCCCACTCGCAAAGGCAGTTCTAGTCGGTGGTTCAACTTTAATTCTTAAATCAACTCGATCAATCAACGGGCCCGATAATCGATTCAAATAACGCCTTATTTGTAGCGAAGAACAAGTGCAGCCACGCCCTCTTCCGCTAAGTCGGCCACACGGACAAGGGTTTGCTGCAAGTACAAGAATAAAATTTGCTGGGAATGTTGCGCTACCGATTGCTCTAGTGATTGTAATTTGACCAGATTCTAAAGGTTGGCGAAGCGCATCTAATACACCGCTAACACATTCAGGAGCTTCGTCAATAAATAAAACTCCGTTATGCGCTAATGAACAAGCTCCCGGTTTTAAAACACTGGAACCACCACCAACCATGGCAGTTCTAGTAGTCGTGTGATGTGGTGCGATAAAAGGTGGCTCTTTCGAGAATAATCCTCGTTCTTTTAATACTCCCGCAACCGAATGAATTGCACTAACTTCCAAGGCATCTTTTTCGCCTAACTCTGGAAGTAAAGATGGCAATCGCTCCGCCAACATTGTCTTGCCAGTTCCGGGTGGTCCGATCATCAATATGTGGTGACCCCCGGTTGCTGCAACTTCAAGCGCGTATCTTGCTTCAAGCTGTCCAGCGACATCTGATAAATCCTTAAAGTTACGCTCTGCCAATGGTGGAAAGAGTTCATTTACCTCCACCCGAATTCCACTCCTAAGCCATTTCAGCAATTCGCTGATGTTCTCCATCGGAATAATTTCTAAACCGGAAACTAATTTAGCCTCTGCTGCATTAGCCATTGGCACAATAACTCGTTTGATCTGAGAACCCAATAACGATATTAATGCAGGTAGAACGCCGCGAGCTTCTCTTATTCGTCCATCAAGGGCAAGCTCACCAAAGAAAACCGATCCAACCACTCTCTCGATTGGAATCACTTCTTGTGCCGCCAAAATTGCAACCGCAATTGGCAAATCAAAATTCGAACCGCTTTTAGGTAGCCACGCAGGCGAAAGCGAAACTGTAACTTTTTTATTTGGCCATAGCTCTCGCGAATTAACTAAAGCAGAACGAACTCGGTCTCGCGATTCCATTAACGCTAAATCTGGTAATCCAAGCAACGAGTAATGCGGGAGGCCATCTGAAATATCTACCTCAATTTGAACCAAAGTTCCTGACAATCCAATCAAACTAACGCCATGCGTTACGCCAATGGTCATAAAACCGCTTCGCGATAATCTATTTCTACGCCACCGGATGGCGAAATAATTACTGCAGCTGCGTCAATCTGAAAATCGGCACCGAATTTCGAGTTGGAAACGAGCCACGCCAACGCCAACCGTTGTAACCGATAAGCCTTCTCTCGAGTTATTGATTCCAATGGATGACCGTAGGCAAGAGACGATCTAGATTTAACTTCTACAAAAGTTATTTTCCCGGTTGGTGAAAGTGCAACTATGTCAATCTCACCTTCCCTAATCCGCCAATTCTGAGCGAGAATTGCGTAACCCTTTTTCTTTAGATAATTAGCGATGAAAGCTTCGCCGACTTCACCAATAAGCGCTGCTTGTTTACTTTTTGCCATGAGAGAAGGATATAAATTTGCTTAAGTAAATCTTTCTTAGCAATTGCTAAATGTTAACTATTAGCCTCTGTTAATAAGTTCCGCAATATTTGCAAATGATTTCCGATGAATTTCGGCGGGACCAAATTTCATTAGCGCCGCAGTATGTTTAGCCGTTATGTAACCTTTGTGTGACGCTAAGCCATAATTTGGATGAGCTAGATCCAACTCGCACATAATCCGATCTCGAGTAACTTTTGCCAAGATAGATGCTGCGCTAATTGAAACCGCTACTTGGTCACCTTTCCAAACCGCAAGCGAAGGAATTGCTAGCCCAGCTATTTGATAACCATCTGTAAGTACATACTCGGGCTTTAAATTGAGTCCAAGTACGGCTCGGCGCATTCCTTCGATATTTGCTCTATGTACTCCAGATTGATCTATCTCTGAAACTGAAGCAGTGATTATGGAAAAAGAAATAGAATTTGAAATTATCAAATCGAAAAGTAATTCGCGTTCTTTCTCTAAAAGTTCTTTTGAGTCTCGCACCTCACTGAATTTTTCTGAGAGTGGATCATTTAAAATTACCGCTGCAATTACCAGTGGACCCGCGCAAGCGCCACGACCAGCTTCATCCACTCCAGCAATATTCTTAAGGCCGGAGCTAATTAGCTTGGCTTCAATCATTTAAATCTAACTTTTATATTAATTATTTTGTGGCAGTGATTTTAGATAAATCTTTACCAACATCTAAAAATTTTGCATTCTTAAGTGGCCAAATTACAAATGCAGCCCGCCCTGTTACCGCAGAAAGCGGCACCATTCCTTTATGTGGATCATCTGTATGGAATCTGGAGTCCGCGCTAGCGCTCCGATGATCGCCCATTACCCAGATAAAACCTTTTGGGACCGTAACTTCAAAATCTGTATCGCTTGGTCGGTCGCCTTCAAAAATGTAAGGCTCCTTTATTGAAGTTTCATTAATTTTAAGATGATGAGTTGCGTCGCAACAAACGATGTGGTCACCGCCAACGCCGATTACTCGTTTTATTAAGTATTGCTTTGCTGGGTTTGGCAGGATTCCGGCAAATACCAATGCAGATTTAGCTTTTCCAATCACGCCGGTGCTAGCCGGATCGGGTTCTGGTAACCAGCCAGCAGGATCTCGAAATACAACTACTTCCCCGCGTTTGATCTCGCCAAAGAAATTTGCGATTTTATTAACGCCAACTCGATCATTTACTTGAAGCGTGTTCTCCATTGATCCAGAAGGGATATAGAAAAATTGAACTAAGAACGTCTTTACAAAAATTGAAACTAATAGTGCAACAACGACAAGGAGTGGAAACTCTCCTAGAGAACTAAGCTTCCGTTGTTTGCGCATCTGTATTTTCAACAACAGCTTCAACCGGAGCTTCTGCTACGACTGGCTTCACTTCATCGAGTATTGATGTTGTGGTTGTTGAATATGCAGCAGCTAAATCATCGCCACCGCGCTTTTCTTTAATCTTTGCAGCCTTACCGCGAAGATCTCTTAAGAAGTAAAGCTTGGCGCGACGAACATCGCCTTTGCGAACTAATTCAATCTTCTCAATTACAGGTGCGTGAACTGGGAAAATACGTTCGACACCGACACCATAAGAAATTTTTCGGATATTAAATGTTTCGCGTACGCCTGAACCTTGACGGCCAATTACTACGCCTTGGAAAACCTGAATACGGCTCTTGCTTCCTTCGATAACTCGTACGTGAACTTTGAGTTCATCGCCAGCACGGAAATTAGGGATATCGGAGCGGAGAGAAGCGGAATCAACCGCATCGAGCACGTTCATTATTTTTCCTAACGCTATTTAACACTTTTTGAGGTGTAGCAAGTCGGGCTATCACCCGACAGACCCCGTATCTTGCCATAGCAAGCGGGAAAGCACTAAATCGCGAGCGCAGCCAGCAGCTCTCGATGGAGGGTTGGCCCAGCGGCCAGGACCATCGATTTCCCGGGGGCGCCGCCAGTTCTATCCGAAACTAGCGCTCCGGCTTCAGTTGCAATTAATCCACCTGCTGCCAAATCCCATTCATTAAGTCCTTCTTCAAAATATGCATCTACCGCCCCCATTGCCACATAACAAAGATCCACGGCAGCTGCACCATTTCTACGGATATCGCGAATTATCGGAAGCAATTTTGCAATATCTGCACTCTGCGAAATTCGAGCTGGTCGGTCATAGCCAAATCCTGATGCAATTAGCGCATTATCTAATGTGACCGGTTCATTACAACTTATCTTGTGACCATTATAAAAAGCACCGCCGCCGCGGGTCGCCCACCAGAGTGAATTAGTTGTTGGGGAAAATACAGCGCCAGCAATTACGCCGGTCTCGTCCTTTACGCCAATACTTATATTCCAACCTGGTAGACCGTAAAAGTAATTTACTGTGCCATCGATTGGGTCAATAACCCAGGTAAGGCCACTCTTACTTTCTCGACTTGCACCCTCTTCACCAACAATTCCATCGTTCGGTCTAACATCCAATAAAGATTTAACTATTAGCGCTTCACTTTGCAAATCCATCTGCGTCGCAAAATCTAATACTGAAGATTTTTCAGATAAATCAAAGACCGCTGGACGTTGCATCAATAATTCGCCAGCTTTTTTTGCTACATCAACTGCCAAATCACACAAAACTTGGAGGTCACCATCAAATGCCATAACTGAATCTAACCACGGCTAGGCTATCCCCGTGATTGCGCCATATATCCAGATATATCGAACTAAAGGCGCTTTTAAATTTTCATTAGCAGCTTTCATTGCAAGAATGCCGATCTCGATGATGTCTATCGCAATAGTTTTTGTGGTGGTTGCTAAAACTGATTCATACGCTTTGGCCGGCACATTCACTGCGGTTGGCGCGTTAATCGCTGCCTTTGTCGCACCTTTTTGGTCTCGAGCAGCCGATCGCTATGGCCAAAGCCGAATTCTTACGATTGCGGCACCAATTCACATCGCCGCACTACTTGGCTTCCTGACAGCCATCCGACTTGATGCACCTAAGTGGAGCTGGTTCTTATTATTGATGCTATTTGAAGGCGTTTTTGTTGGCACTGGCCAAATGGTTAGAAGGCGTTGGTCACACGTGCTGAATGGTGATTCAAAATTGATGAACACTGCATACTCGGTCGAATCATTACTTGATGAGATTGTATTTATGGTTGGCCCGATAATTACAACGCTTTGCGCTACCAATATTGGACCTGATGCAGGCGTACTAACTGCCGCAATTTTTCTATCCGTTGGTTCAATATTTTTCATATCGCAGAAAGAAACTGAACCGACGCCACATCCAAAGGTTAAGGGCATTAAACATAGGAACCCTATTTTCACCGTAGAAGTTCAATCCATATTTTTCCCTTTTATTTTCGCTGGTGCATCATTTTCCGCAACTGGGCTCATCATCGTTGGTTATGCCGATCAATATGGCGCCAAATCACAGACTGGACTGCTTTATGCAATTTGGGCACTCGGAAGTTTAATTGCCGCATTTATTAACGGCGCGCTGCACTGGAAAATCTCGGCGAAAAATCGCTTCATGGTTTTCACGCTAGCCCTAGCTATTTTTACACTGCCGCTCTTGCTAGCAGCCAAACTTTTTCCAGGTAATTTTTTCACGCTTTCAATCGCGCTGTTCCTCAATGGAATATTTATCGCGCCGCTTATTGTTGCTGGATATACGGCTGCCGAAAATTTGGTGGAAGAAAATCAAGTTACCGAAACCCTGGCATGGATTCTCTCCGGATTAATTTTGGGAGGTGCACTTCCAGGTGCCATTACTGGCCACATTATTGATACAACTGGAGCACAAACCGCATTTATTGTGCCGGTGATAGCTATGGGAATTTCCATTCTCACTTTAGTTTTCTACATAAAAGTCTGGCTGAAACCTAGAATAAAATAGGCATTAGATTCATTTTTTAGGGTGTTATCCCTGATTTAGCCAAGGGATTGTGGCAATCTTTCCCCGTGAATTCAGATCAGCCAACCGACAATAAAGACCTGCGGGTCGTTGGACGTTCTGAAGATGGCAATCATCTTGAACTAACTGATGTTGGTGGTGGAACTTATTCAGTTCGCATTAGTGATTCGCTTCGGGCAACGGTAAACCAGGCTCGACTTTCCGCAGTAGTAGATCAAGCGCCGGAAATCATGGGCATCAAAGAGATTCAAGCTCGGCTTCGATCAGGTGAGAGTGCAGATGAAATTTCACGACTAGGAAATGTTTCAATGGAAAAGATTGAAAGATTTTCTGGGCCAATCATGCAAGAGCGTGCATACATCTTGGACTTGGCGCAAAAAACTCCATTAAGAAAAGATTCGCAATCACAAACTCTTGCTGATCTTGCTTTGCACAGACTTGCACCGCGTGGCGTCGATATGAATTTAGTTAATTGGAATACATCTAGGAATGAAGATGGAAGTTGGAATATAAATTTAGATTATCCGAATCGAGATGGCGCAGGTACTGCCACATGGAGTTTTGATTCACTCCGAAGAACGCTAACTTCGCAAGACGAAGGTGCTCGATGGATTGGTGGCGAAGAGAGTTTAGCTAAGCCTGCCCCACGAATTGATCATGGAATGATTTTCCCAACCGGAGATACAACTAACTCCGAACGACAAGCGCCGAGGTTGGTTTCTGTAAGAACTGATCCAATGCAAGAAGAAGATAATCCAATTGAAACGACAAGCGCGCCAGCACTTCAGGAAACATTAGATATTGAACCTGAGGCTAAACAAGATGGTGTGAAGCGAAGAATTTCGATTCCCTCTTGGGATGACATTATGTTCGGATCAAAACGAGATAAAGAAGAAGAGTAAATTATTTAATTTGCAGTTCCACAAAATAACGGGATCTCAAGCTCGGCTGCAGTAAGTCCACCATGGTGTCCAACCATTGCTAACTGCTGTTTCTCCTTATCTGGTTCAATTAAGACTAGTTCGGCTTTGGGGATTGCGATTACATCGCCCAATCGGTCGAAACTATCTTCAGTTACAACAGCTCCAAATAAACCTGCGGTAATTGCGTCTTGCTTTAAGTGCAACTCAACCGTTTCGCCGAAGTACTCCCGCCATTGATTTATTACCTCGTTTTCAGACCCTGCCTTGACATAGAGATGTCTTGCTCTAGGTTCGCCACCAAGTAACGTTACATTTTCCAATAACGAATTATCTTTACCTAAAACGCAAAAATCCTTCCGGTTTATCATTCCGTGATCTGCAGTCAACCAGAGCCTAGTTCCAGTCGGAAGTCTTTCAAGAAGTCCAGTAACTAATTCATCAGTCTTTGCGAGAGCAATTAACCATTTCTCGGAACCCATGCCATCGCTATGAGCAGCTTCATCTAAATCATTGATGTAAACATATGCAAATGAATTCGGTTTTGCTAAAGATATAGCTGCTCCAGTAATTAACTCATCAATACTATTTGCACCGCGATACTGTGCTCCACGAAGTGCAGCTTCGGTAAACCCGCTATCTTGATAACGCTTTGCTGCTACATGCGAAACTGAAATACCGGAGGCGGCGCCTCGCTCGAACAAGGTATCCACATTTTGCCAAGTCACTGGATCAACTCTTTCATCCCAACGGAGCGCATTAATTAGCCGACCAGGGTCGCCACTTCTTGGTACTCGCATGGTGTATCCCAACATGCCATGTTCGCCGGGATGAACTCCGGTACCTAATGAAGTTAAATTTGTAACTGTTGTAGAGGGAAAATTAGATGCGAGTGTTTCAACAAATTTCATTTGATTTTTTATTGGAAGTTGCGCACCATATTCAGTAATTGCATTAGTGCCCATGCCATCAATTAAAAGAATACATTCTCGAGCAGCGGGACTCTCTCCTATTGAAAGCGCATCATTTGTATCTGCTAAACCTAAACTCGAAAAAACTGACTGTGATAGGTCAGAGAGTAGGTGTGCCATGAGGCGTATCTTTCCAGTAAAAATAGACGCTAATCTTCATCCCTATGAGCACCTTCTCAAATGAGGTAAAGCGCGCGATTGCTAATAAAACCCCAATAGTCGCGTTGGAATCCACAATTATTAGCCATGGACTGCCCCGGCCAAGAAATTTGGAAGTTGCCCTTGAAGTAGAAGCGATAGTTAGAGCTAACGGCGCAATTCCAGCGACGATTGCGATGATAGATGGCGAAATTCATATCGGGCTTGAATCAAACGAATTAGATCGAATTGCAAACGATACAAATGTTGCTAAAGCTACAACTAGAGATCTTGCGTTATTTGCAGCGAAGCGGATGAGCGCCGCAACAACAGTGGCTGCAACATCTCAAATTGCGCATACCGCCGGAATCTCTTTCTTTGCAACAGGCGGGCTAGGTGGGGTTCATAGAGGTGCGCGTGATACGTGGGATGAATCAGCAGACCTCACTGCTTTAGCTAATACTCCAATAACTGTCGTGTGTGCTGGCGTTAAATCAATTTTAGATGTGGCCGCTACTTTAGAGCGATTAGAAACTCTTAATATTCCTATTATCGGTTTTAGAACTAACCGCTTCCCAGGTTTCTATTTGGTTGATTCTGGTTTTCCACTTGAGCATAGCGTTGATTCAGTATTGGAAATTATCGAAATTTTGAAAACACGCAAGTCAACGCAAACCGATAATTGTGCACTCCTAGTTGCAAATCCGGTTGAAATCGAGATGAAACGAACTCTCCATGATGAACTATTAGAAACTGGATTAGCTAAAGCTGCCGCAAGCAATATCTCTGGGAAAGATGTAACTCCATTCTTGCTCGAATATTTCCATGGTGCTAGCAATGGTGAATCCCTTAGCGTAAATATTGAAATTATAAAATCAAATGCAATGTTGGCCGCCCAAATCGCAGCGGCTGCTCAATAACAATGGGGCTAATACTCTGCATTGGTGATGTGATGTTAGATGTTGTAGTTCGGATCGACTCTGAAATTAATTACGGTAGTGATACTCCCGCCAAGATTTCAACTCATGGTGGCGGCGCGGCTGCAAATGTGGCTTCCTGGTTAGCTTCCGCTAGCCGCGAAGTGCAGCTTGTCTCCCGTGTTGGCGACGATCCTGCCGGTACTGCAGTAATGGCAGAACTAGATAATTTAGGTGTGCAACATGGAGATATCGTTGTAAAAGGGGCGCAAACAGGTGTGGTTGCCGTATTGGTAGATAAGAGTGGCGAACGAACTATGTTTCCTGAATCTGGCGCAAACTCTGGTTTAAATCTCTCTGATTTACCTCCGCTTAATAACGTTGCTGCGGTTTATCTCTCCGGTTACTCATTATTAAATCCAGCGTCCACAACTGGAGTTGTCGCGATGGTTAATGCAATCACCTCGGCGCAAATTCCAATAATTTTTGATCCAGCATCAGTCGGAACTATGAGCCATGTTGGACTTTCAGTTGTTAAAGATATTTTGCCAAGGATGAGCGTTGTTATCTTAAATGAGGAAGAAGCCTTCTACTTAACTGGCCGGAGCGATATTAAATTGGCGCTGCAGGAATTAAAAGAATTAGTTCCCATAGTTGTGATTAAACGAGGTTCACAAGGAGCAATTGCCGTTGATCGAGAATCTGATTTTGTTGAAGTCGGAGCTAAATCAGCGAATGTAATTGATACAACTGGTGCTGGCGATGCATTTGCTGCCGGATTTATCGGGTCATGGATTGAAAAATCTGATCTATTAGCCGCTATTGGTAGCGCTATTGACCTCGCAACCCAATGTGTCGCAATTATCGGAGCTAGACCGCCCGTCAATCCCTAACTTTTCTTCTTTTACTTGGCAGAATCACGCCCGTGAGTAAGAAGCCAGAGAGCAAAGCAACTAAGAAGGCAGCGAAAATTGTCGGCCCAAAGCCAGGCGAATATGCCGGCAAGGTCGTTGATATCGATGTCTCTTCCGAGATGTCGGAATCTTTTTTGGAGTATGCATACTCAGTTATTTATTCTCGAGCACTTCCAGATGCGCGTGATGGTTTAAAACCAGTTCATCGCAGAATTTTGCATCAGATGGCTGAGATGGGACTTCGTCCAGAACGCGGCCACGTAAAGAGTGCGCGAGTAGTTGGTGAAGTTATGGGTAAATTGCATCCGCATGGCGATGGCGCAATCTATGACGCGCTGGTGCGAATGTCACAGAACTTTTCAATGCGATTACCACTAATTGACGGTCATGGAAACTTTGGATCTTTAGATGCTGGCCCAGCAGCGATGCGTTACACCGAGGCTCGCTTAGCTAACGCAGCGATGTTAATGGTTGAAGAAGCCGATGAAAACACTGTTGATTTTGCTTCAAATTACGACGGCCAATTATTAGAACCTCAAGTTCTCCCAGCTGCATTCCCAAACTTGTTAGTAAATGGTACGACTGGAATCGCAGTTGGTATGGCAACCAATATGGCTCCACATAATCTTGGTGAAGTTATTGCAGCGACTAAACATTTGATAGAGACTCCAAATGCAACGCTGAAACAATTAATGAAATTTATTCCAGGTCCAGACTTCCCAACTGGTGGCGAACTCGTGGGTAAAGAAGGCGTACTTGAGGCTTACCAAACTGGTAAAGGCGCATTTAAAGTTCGAGCTAAAGTTGAAATTAGCAAAGTAACAACTAGAAAAGTCGGCATAACTATCACTGAGCTTCCATTCAATATTGGCCCTGAAAAAGTTGTTGAAAAAATCTCGGATTTAGTTAAAGCAAAGAAGATTCAAGGAATCTCAGATATTATTGATTTGACCGATGGCCAGCAGGGCACAAAAGTCGTAATTGAACTGAAGAACGGGTTTGAGCCAGAAGAAGTTCTAGCGAATCTTTTCCGGTTGACCCCACTTGAAGACGCCTTTTCGATCAATGCGGTAGCGCTAGTTGGGGGAAAACCAAGAACGCTTGGTCTAAAAGAGTTCCTTCAAGTATTTATCAATCATCGCATCGAGGTTGTGACTCGCCGCTCCAACTTCCGTAAAGATAAAGCATCAGCTCGCCTAAATTTAGTTGATGGCCTCTTAAAGGCAATCATTGATATCGATAAAGTAATTAAAATCATTAGGGGAAGCGATGATGCTGCCGAGGCAAAAGCAGCGTTGATTAAAGGTTTCAAATTAAGCGATGAACAAGCCAATTACATCTTGGATATGCCACTTCGCAGATTAACTAAGATGTCTAAATTAGAATTAGAGAGCGAACAGAAAGAGCTAAAAGGAACGATTGCCGCACTTACTGCGCTATTAAAAAGTGATGAGGCGCTTCGCAAGCAAGTTGCAGATGAACTCACAGAAGTTTCAAATAAATACGCGACTCCGCGTCGTACCAAATTAGTTGATTAAGCGTCGATCCGATCGCGATCGATATCTGCTGTAGAAATAAAGTCTTTTCGGGGCGCAACTTCATTACCCATCAATAATTCAAACATTTTCTCAGCTGCAGCTGCATCCTTAACCGTAATTCTCCGAAGCGTGCGATGGTTTGGATCCATCGTAGTTTCACGTAATTGATCTGAATCCATCTCACCAAGACCTTTATATCGCTGAATCGGTTCTTTCCAACGCTTCCCTTGTTTTCCTAAATCAGTTAATAACTTCTTCATCTCATCATCGGAGTATGTGTAAAAAATTTCTCCTTTTTTGCCGCCACCACCGAGTACATCAATTCGATGCAAAGGTGGAATAGCTGCAAAAACTCGACCATCATCAATAAGCGGTTTCATATATCGATAAAGCAGGGTTAATAACAAACATCGAATGTGGGCTCCGTCAACGTCAGCATCTGACATCAGGATGACTCGACCATATCGAGCATCATCAATTGTGAACGATTTTCCAGAGCCAGCACCAATAACTTGAATAATCGAAGCGCATTCAGTGTTATCTAACATTTGCGATAACGAAGCTTTTTGCACATTAAGAATTTTCCCGCGGATTGGCAGAATTGCTTGGTATTCCGAGTTTCGAGCAGCTTTTGTAGTGCCAAGTGCAGATTCACCTTCAACAATAAATAATTCTGTTCTAGAAACATCCTCGGAGCGACAATCTGAAAGTTTTGCGGGAAGAGATGAGCTCTCTAGGGCATTCTTACGTCGTTGCAATTCTTTATGAGCTCTAGAAGAAATTCGAGTTCGTGAAGCAGCAGCTACTTTTTCCAGAATTAATCGACCATTGGCTTTATCGATGCGCTTTGTCGTGTTGAAGAACTTCTTTAACTCATCACCAACGACGGTGGTTACGATCTTCGTTACTGCTGGAGTACCTAGAACTTCTTTGGTCTGACCTTCGAATTGCGGTTCTTGCATTCGGACCGTAACAACTGCCGTCAATCCTTCAAGAATGTCATCTTTAATAACATCTAGCTCGTTCTTCTTTAGAGTTCCAGTGGACCTTAAAATGTCATTGAAAGTTTTCGTAAGAGCTCGTTCAAAACCTTGAACGTGAGTGCCACCTTTAGGTGTAGAGATAATGTTTACAAATGAGCGCATAGTAACCTCGTAACCATTGCCCCATTTAATGGCGACATCTACATCCATATCGCGTTCGACATCTGTTGGCTCCAAATGGCCTTTGTCATCGAGAACTGGAACGGTTTCTTGATAATGACCCCGACCTTGTAATCGAATTACATCGCCAACTGGATCGTCAGGTTGCAAAAAGTGGCAATATTCCGAAATGCCGCCTTTGTGATAAAAAGTCTCACTTGTCTTATCTTTACTCCGATTATCGTTAACGATGAGCGTAATTCCTGGAACTAAATAAGAAGTTTGGCGAGCTCGAGCATAGATTTCTTCAATGTCATGCTCAGCTTCTTTAAGAAATATTTGACGGTCCGACCACCACTTAACTCGGGTACCAGTAATTTTCGAAGAAACTTTTCCGATGATTCGTAAACCTGATTTAGGTTCGAATGGAGAATTTGGTCCATCGCCATCAAAAATTCCGGCAACGCCACGCTTGAATGACATCCAATAAATTTTAGAATCTCGATCAACTTCTACATCAAGACGAGATGCAAGTGCATTAACCACTGAAGCTCCAACGCCATGCAAACCACCTGTTGCGTTGTAGGAACCGCCGCCAAATTTTCCACCAGCATGCAATTTAGTCATAACAACTTCAACGCCGGTCAGTCCAGTCTTTGGTTCTTTATCTACAGGTATCCCGCGACCATCATCATGAACTTCAATTGATCCATCTTTTTCCAAATTAATTTCAATTTTCTTGCAATGTCCGGCAAGTGATTCATCTACCGCGTTATCAATAATTTCCCATAAGCAATGCATAAGTCCGCGGCCATCGGTCGAGCCGATATACATTCCAGGACGTTTGCGAACTGCATCAAGTCCTTCAAGAACTGAGAGATCTTTTGCGGTGTAACCGTTTTCCGATGGAGATATCTCGGAAATACTTGATTTCGATTCGGTAGCCACGGAGGTGAAGAGTATCTGCGCATTGAAAAATGAGATGTCATACGCGCCGACTAGGCTGAGAAAATGTAGGTAATCCCAAGTATTTTGACACGCCCGAGCGTAAAAAAAGTATTTCGGCGAGCGGGGAATAAGACAATAGTGGTTTGATGTTCCACTAGTACTAACCAACCTAGTACTAAACCTAGGCCAGAACGAGGAGAGCGCAATGACCGAACAAATGATTCTTGAAACCACTCCCCTTAATGCTGTAGATCGCTGCGATCGCTGCGGAGCTCAAGCTTATGTACGAGCCGTATTGATTTCTGGTGGCGAATTACTTTTCTGTGGTCATCATGGTAAAGAGTATGCCGAAGGTTTGAAGTCTGTTTCAGTAAAGATTCATGATGAAACTGCTCGCCTTACCGAAGGATCAACGGTTCAATAATTCGATTTATCAGACTTGGTTTTCTGGTTAATCTCTCTTCAGCATCTGATAAATCTGTTAACTTAATAAGCGAATTAATTGCAGCAAATCGAAGTGGCTCAAACTCCCAATTTCTAGAACGGCGATTTACAAACCTCAACGCGCGAATACTTGAAGTGTTATCCAATATTTCGGCCGCCATTGCTTTGCCAGCTAAATAACTCATAGTCATGCCATCGCCGGCATAACCACCTAATTCACCATAGCCACGATTCTTATCCCAACGTAGGTACGGTTCCCAATCTCGGGTAATTGCAATTGCGCCACCCCAAGCATGGGTAAAGCGCACTTTGCTAAGTTGTGGGAACCAACTTTTCGCAAGAGCACGTAAGGCTTCATGAGTTTTCGCAGAATTTTCAATGTTTGTACTCCGTTTGGATGCAAATGGGTAACGCGCGCCGCGGCCACCAATTGCTAATCGATTATCTGAGGTTCGTTGCGCATAATTAATCAAATGTGAGCCTTCTGCAAAAGTGGCGCGTTCAAAATTCCCGACCTCACTCCAAAATTGCGAAGTTAGTGGCTCAGTTGCGACCATTAATGAATAAAGTGGAATCTGCTCACGTGGGGCACTTCGAAATGCTTCTACGGCGTTGATAATCCGTGGCGCAGTAACGAAATAACTTCCAACTAATAATCTTCCAGTTTCTGCAATTGTGGCAGCAGAATTTTCATAAATGGCCACACCTTTTTTGGTTAGGTACTTGGCCAGTCCTAGCAAAAGCTCCATGGGGTCAACTACTGCCGATGATTTCGTGTGTACTCCACAAATTGAATCTGCAATTAAAATCTTTTCGGTTAATTCAGAATTGCTGAGCCAGTGATGGTCTTCATCTACCGAATTGCGTAAGCGAATTGCTTGAGCTGAATTTCTAGCAAAAGTTATTGACCCACCTTTAGTAAAACTCGCGGCGGTTGCAAAGTCTCTAGCAAAATTGCCCACTTCGTCAATAGAAGATTTCAGCGCTGTGAAAATTGAATCTGTGCCTTCTTCTCCAATTCTTTTTATCAGGGTATTTCTAGATACTGGATAATCAGCAGAAAGCCAGCCACCATTTCTACCGCTCGCACCGAATCCAATGTGGTGCGCTTCGAAAAGTGCAATCTTGAGAGTTGGATCTCCAGATATTAAGTGGAATGCGCTCCAAAGCCCAGAGAAGCCGCCACCAATTATTGCAACATCAATATCTAAATTCTGATTTAAAGTTTCGGATCTAGCGCGATTAACTGAGTCAGCCCAAAGCGATAAATTTCGTTCAGGCAACATAATTAAATCGCTGGCGCTTCAAACCCCGCAGTTTTATGGGCACCATCGCACCAAGGTTTATCTTTGGAATGCCCACAACGACAGAGTGAAAAATCCGTTTTAGATTCAATTACATTGCCGTCCGCATCAACGATATCTACCGTTCCAGTAATACGGATCGAACCATTTTCTCTAACTCGCATTGTTACTTTTTCTGACATAAAAACTCCTAATCTAAGTAATCTCGAAGAACTTGAGAACGTGATGGGTGGCGCAATTTAGACATTGTTTTCGATTCAATCTGGCGGATTCGTTCCCGAGTTACCCCGTAAACCTTGCCAATTTCATCTAGAGTTTTTGGTTGACCATCTGTTAATCCAAATCGCATTGCAACTACACCAGCCTCGCGCTCGGATAAAGTGTCCAGAACTGAGTGCAACTGTTCTTGTAAAAGTGTGAAAGAAACCGCATCTGCCGGAACAATTGCCTCGGAGTCTTCGATTAGATCGCCAAATTCTGAATCTCCCTCTTCGCCCAGTGGGGTATGAAGTGAGATTGGTTCTCGACCATATTTCTGAACTTCGACAACTTTTTCTGGAGTCATATCGAGCTCTTTGGCGAGCTCTTCTGGGGTCGGTTCGCGACCTAAATCCTGCAACATCTGGCGTTGTACCCGAGCAAGTTTGTTAATAACTTCAACCATATGGACTGGAATACGGATTGTTCGGGCTTGGTCGGCCATCGCACGCGTAATAGCTTGGCGAATCCACCATGTTGCATAGGTGGAGAACTTGTAACCCTTTGTGTAATCAAATTTTTCTACCGCACGAATCAAACCTAAGTTTCCTTCTTGAATTAAATCAAGGAAGAGCATGCCGCGACCGGTATAGCGCTTTGCCAGCGATACAACCAGACGAAGGTTTGCTTCGAGCAAGTGATTCTTCTTACGGCGACCAATTGCCGCTAACTCTTCAAGTTCTTTCTTAACTCTCTTATCAATTTTCTCAGTTCTAGTGGCAAGCTTGATTTCACCTTTGCCAGACTTCAACGCAGCTTCGGCAAATAGCCCGGCTTCAATTGCCATTGCAAGTTCTACTTCAAGTTCAGCATTTAGCAGCGCAACTCGACCAATTTGTTTTAAATAATCCTTAACTGGATCAGCTGTTGCGCCCGCAGTTAAAACAGTTTGTGGCGGCGCGTCATCTTCTTCACTATCTTTAAGAGTAAACGCGTTAACTTCGTTTGTAGATTCTTCAGTTAAATTTACGACGCGAACTTCAGCTTTATCTGGGTCTACAGGTTCTTCTGGTGTATCTGCAACCAACGCATCTAAATCTTCAAGTTCTACTTCTTCTAACTCAACATCTTCGCCATCAATCTTCTCGACAACTTTCTTTCCGCCCTTTGCGCTTGCAGCTGGTGTGGTAACTCCAGATTTAGCAAGTTTCATTGCTTCTAATTCAGCTTTAGTTGGAAAACGATTTGGACCTTTTTTCTTAGCAGCAGCGGCGGCGGAATCGGCCTCGCGCTTTAATTTAAGATTTTCTAATTCTGCTTTGGTCGGAAATAATCTTGGTCCAGCAACTTTCTTAACTGGCTTCTTTGCGATTTTCTTACCAACTTTTTTTACTGGTGCTTTCTTTACGATCTTTTTTGCAACTGGCTTCGCAACTTTCTTCTTCTTTGCGTTTTTGAGCGCACGAGTTACAGCCACTGATCGTCCTTTGTTTTGTCTGGCAACTTCACCAGGTCTGAATTAACTAGGTTTTTCGGTCTTGCTCTCTTGGCTATATTATAATTTGTCCACAGGTTAATTTCTTACCAAATTGCGCAAAACGCGGGTCTATCTGCCCACTAAATCTAGTTTTAGCCCCAATTCGATGGTTTCTCGGATGATTTCACCGACAGATTCGACCTCAATCAGGAATCCATCATGACCAAAGGGTGAATTGATGGTCTTAACCGGTTTTGCAGTCGGCGTTAGCTCCACGATCTCAGCCTGCAGCCGAGCTGGGAATAACCGGTCGGTATCAATAGAAACTACAACAACAGGAACTTCAATCGTTGCTAAGGCTGCCGCTACCCCGCCTCTATCTCTTCCGACATCATGGGAATTCATGGCATCGGTAAGTGAAATATAAGTATTTGCATCGAAACGATTCTGCAATTTATCAGCTTGATGATCAAGATAAGACTCAACCGCATATCTACCAGTTTCATCGCCTTGCAATTCGCGCCCAAAGCGCACATCCATCTCTGCTTCGGTTCGATAAGTAAGGTGTGCAATTTTTCGCGCAATTCCCATTCCCGCAACGGGCCCAGAATCCTGATCGTAATAATCGCCACCATAAAAATTTGGGTCAGCCTTAATCGCGCTAATTTGAATTGAAGCAGTACCGATTTGGTCTCCAGTTGCTACTGCTGATGATCCGATGGTGCAGATAGCGCCAATTCTGGCTGGATATTGAATTGCCCACTCCAAAGATCTCATGCCACCTAGTGAAGGACCAACTGCAATTACATATCCTGGAATATTTAATTTATTTGTGAACGCAACTTCCGCTTTAACCATGTCACGTATTGTTAAAACTGGGAACCTAGATCCCCAACGTTTTCCATCTGGGGAAATTGAAGATGGTCCGGTACTTCCTTGGCAGCCACCAATTACATTTGGACAAATTACAAAATATTTATCAGTATCGAATGGTGAACCAGGGCCCACCATTGAAGGCCACCAACCAGGAACATCTGACCATCCAGTTAAGGCGTGATTTATTAAGATTGCATTAGATTTCGACTCGTTTAAAGTTCCCCAACTTTGATATGCGATAGTTACGTTAGAAAGAATTTCGCCTGATTCGAGTTCTAAGTCACCGACATTTAGAAAACGGCGATCACCGGGATCATGGTCTTCCAACCACGCCCCGGTAACTCGACGATTAAAATCAGATGTTGCCATCTTTATTTCGCAGCTGCGAAACCAACTTCAAGGTCAGCCTTGATGTCATTGATGTTCTCTAACCCAAGACTTAACCGAATTAGCCCTGGTGTAACACCCGCAGTCAATTGTTCCTCAGGTGATAATTGCGAGTGCGTAGTTGAAGCTGGATGAATTACCAAGGAGCGAACATCACCGATATTTGCTACGTGGGAGAAGAGATTTAACGCTTCCACAAACTTTTTACCAGATTCGATTCCGCCCTTAATTTCAAAGGAAAGTACCGAACCGCTTCCTTTAGGCGCATATTTCTTGGCAAGTGCATTCCATTTTGATGAAGGTAGAGATGCGTAATTTACTTTTTCAACTTGTGGATGTTTCTCTAGCCACGCAGCAGTTGCTTGGGCATTCTCGACATGTCGTTCAATACGAAGACTCAAAGTTTCTAAGCCTTGCGCTAACAACCATGCGTTAAATGGACTTACTGCAGCGCCAATATCACGAAGCAGAGTTAGCCGAATTTTAAAGATGTAAGCAAGGTTTGCACCAAAAGCAGATCCAACTCCTAGTGCTTCGGCATAAACCAAACCATGATAACTCTGATCTGGAGTATTGAAACTCTTGAAGCGCTCTGGATATTTGGCGTAATCAAATTTGCCAGAATCCACAATAGCGCCAACTACGGTATTTCCATGTCCGGATAAGAACTTAGTAGCAGAGTGAATAACAACATCTGCACCATGTTCAATTGGACGAATCAAAAATGGTGTCGCAACCGTGTTATCTACGATTAGCGGTACGCCAGCATCATGGGCAACTTTGGCAACTGCTGCGATATCTAATATGTCGTTCTTAGGATTAGCAATTGTTTCGCCAAATAGTGCTTTAGTATTTGGTCGAATCGCTTTCTTCCAACTCTCTGGGTCATCTGGATTCTCAACGAAGGTAACCTCGACGCCAAATTTTGGAAGTGTGTAATGGAATAAGTTGTAAGTGCCGCCGTAGAGTGATGGTGACGAAACAATATGATCGCCAGCCTCCGCAACGTTTAACACGGCGAAAGTTGTTGCTGCAGAACCAGAGGCAACTAACAGCGCAGCAACGCCACCTTCGAGTGATGCGATTCGTTGTTCAACAGCATCTTGAGTTGGATTCATGATGCGGGTATAAATATTTCCAAGTTCAGCTAAACCAAATAAATCAGCGGCATGTTTAGTGTCGCGGAATTGATAAGCAGTTGTTTGGTAGAGCGGAAGTGCGCGAGCGCCAGTTGTTGGATCGGGAATTTGTCCTGCGTGTATTTGACGCGTTTCGAACTCGGAATTAGTTACGGAAAATGAAGCCATTGCAAAAACCTCCCCAGATATAAGGGGGCCTGACTATTTGTGCAGACCCACGCTTGCCGAATGCACTATGCATACGACCTGGTCTTCACCCGGAGCACCCCACCGTGGTGGAGGGTTGCCGTCCAGTAAGCCGGGGCTAATACCTGGAACTCATGACCTGGGGAAAGAGTAGAAAAGTTTTTGCTAAATGTCCAACCCTAAAACCAAATTACAAAGTGGCAGTTGATAACCCGTGCGCTGCCGCCACTGCTTGGTAGTAAACCTTGCCCTCGTGGACGTTCAATCCGAGCGCAAGCGAGCGATCCTTGGCCATAGCTTCGCGCCATCCAAGGTTTGCTAACGCCAAGGCGTATCGAAGCGTCACGTTTGAAAGCGCATAGGTTGAAGTAGCTGGAACTGCGCCAGGCATATTTCCGACACAATAGAAAATCGAATTGTGAACCTGGAAAGTTGGTTCGGCATGGGTTGTGACATGTGAATCTGCAAAGCAACCACCTTGGTCGATTGCAATATCAACCAAAACGCTACCTGGTTTCATCTTTGAAACTAATTCGTTCGAAACTAACTTAGGCGCTTTTGCGCCAGCAACTAATACTGCACCGATTACCAAATCAGCTTCCATAACTTGTTCTTCAATTTCATGAGTATTTGAAGCCAAAGTTGTAACCGTTCCACTAAAGAGATGATCAATCTCCCCTAATTTTTTCTGGTTTACATCTAAGACAGTTACATCGGCGCGCATACCGTGGGCAATTGATGCTGCCGCTATTCCGGAAACGCCGCCGCCGAGTACAACAACTTTTCCAGGGCGAACACCAGGTACGCCACCAAGCAAAACTCCGCGGCCACCATTGCTCTTTTGTAGCGCTGCTGCGCCAACCTGCACCGACATCCGGCCAGCAACTTCACTCATTGGAGCAAGCAACGGAAGTGCGCCATCAACTTCTACCGTTTCATAAGCAATTCCAGTGATGCCACTCTTAATCAGCGCATCGGTACATTCTTTAGATGCTGCAAGATGTAAATAGGTAAATAGAACTTGGCCCGCGCGCATTTTTGGATATTCAGCTGCGATCGGTTCTTTAACTTTTAATACTAATTCTGATCGCTTCCAAATTTCATCAGAAGTCGCAACTATTTCAGCGCCGACTACTTTGTATGCATCATCAGAGAGCGCTGAACCAACGCCTGCGTTAGTTTCAATTAATACCGTGTGCCCAGATTTAATAAATTCACGAACTCCAGCTGGAGTTATTGCAACGCGAAATTCATTGTTTTTGATTTCCTTGGGTACGCCAACAATCACGGTACTGCCTCCTCGTAGCGAACCGCTTGTTCGCACGATGAGCGATGTTACTCCGAAAAAAGAGCGTCACAGATCTTGGGGTGAAGATCAGCGCGCATAGTGGCAAAAGTCTCAGGCGGCCAGCCAGCGTTAAAAACCTGTCGCAATAGCTTGGCAAGTGGGTAATCAACATCATCGCTAACTGCTCGATCTAAAGCTCGTTGCGCCAGCGCTCCTTCGCCTTTCTCATATGAAGTTGCGGCAAAGAGCGTCGCTATTGGCGCTATATAACCAGTTGGCGCAATTCGGAGTAACCAACGCCATAAATTCCAATATAGATCAATATTTTCATTACATATTGAACCAAGCGCAAAGTCTCGAACCTGTAAATCATGTAACCGAACTAAGACCAAAGCTATCAATTCTTTATCCTGTGAGATTCCACCGGTTTCAAATTCATTGACCAGATCCATAACCGCCTCAGCGCCCTCACGCTGAAGCAGTCTTGGATCATCGTCGTAATCAATTGTGGGAACGGAATTGATTACCTCTAATAAATCTGGATCAGCGCTAATTTGGGAAATGGATTCCACTAATTCATTTATATCCTGAAACGGCAACGGGTTTCCCAGAGCAACTTGTTCAGCCGCAATTTTAGAATCACTCAGAATAGGAAGTGGGCTCCCCTCCAATGGGCAACACTCGCTATCTGTGCAAATCGAAGATCGCCATCTACCTTCCCTGACGACAATCGCTTCCCGTAAATTTATATTTCTTAATAGAAGTGCATCTTTTATAGTTTCAATAAGTGATTCACACTCAGAGATGTGCTTCGGTAAATAAGCAACTAAAAGCGCGCTTTCTGCGCAATCTTTTTCTAAGTGAGAGACCAAGTTATCTATCTGGTCGCAATCGAAATCTTCTGGAAAATCAATACGCATCGCCATCCCGACGAGATCATCTTTGAGGCCAATTAATACCAATGAATCCTCGGGTTGATAGCCTACGAGAAAGGGAACTGCCGTTAATAAATCATGAGGCGAAGTTAAAGTTGTCATTGGCAAATAATGACTTTTTTACTACCTTAATAGATTTTAAAAACTTAAAAATGTGTAAAACTAATATCGGTTAATATCGCCTAATCAGTGAATCTAGTTGGAGCGGGAATAACTTCAATCCCTTCCGAGATGTTCTGCTTTATTAACCCCCCGGATATAGGTGCAATAACGCCGCCAACTGTCCAAGTGCCAGACCATGTGATTAGCAACTGAACTTGGTAATTCCCAGCTCGATGATAAGTGTGCGTGATTAGGGTTAATGGGTATGGTTCCCCCGTTAAGGGCGTAATGAAAATATCACCATCGCCATAACTCCATGTAAAGAGCGGATGTAATTCCACAGTGACTGGGATATCTAGAACCATCACGATAGTTCTAAAAGTCGTTGGAGCCGTTGTCCAAAAATTTACTGGAACTTGAACTAATACAGGATCACCGGGTTGTCGCCTAATTGATCCAATTGGCAAAAGTTTTGTTATGCGATCACTCAAGTCAGCGCTACTGACAGTTTTAGGCTTTGGTTTTCTAACATAAGTTCGTTTAGGGCTTGGACTCTTCGGAGCAACCACTGGTTTTGGTAACCAAGGAACCCAAGTTTTCTTGACGATAACTCGCTTCGGTCTTGGAGCAACGCTTGTGCCAGATATTCCATTACCAGTACTGCCCTTTTTAGAGGCGGTAATAACTATTTGATGAGTGGATGGATCGGCCACGACATCTATACAAATTTCGCCGGTGCAAGTTGCGGAAGCGCTAGCTGTAAATAAATTAAATAATAAAATCAAAGTGAGTAAACGTTTCATCCTGCACTGCTTCCAGTCATTAACCATCTGCCACCCTTTTTATCTAAGGAGAAGT